>ERZ650309.1012-NODE-1012-length-13390-cov-4.825722_pt1 | contig 13390 bp, 14 predicted proteins | sample MGYA00376245_ERZ650309 | MGnify/ENA primary metagenome ERZ650309 (study PRJEB26733, sample SAMN07839294) | wastewater metagenome | biome: urban; feature: wastewater treatment plant; material: waste water | place: USA: North Carolina | collected 2016-04-26 ...
GCTGAAGGCCGGGCATTCCATGTCGGAATCGATGCCGAATATCTCGCGAACCTTGACCGTCTTGTCAGGCGCATCAAGCAGGGTCGTTCCGCGGGCGTCGGGCTGGATGTTGGGGATGTTCGTCATGGTCTGTCTTCTTCAACTGAATGCAGGCGCGCTCTTGAGGTGCGTATAAGCCGCAATTGTCTCCTGCAAAGCCTTTTCGTTGCTCCTGTCCCCCCCATTGCGGTCAGGATGATATTTGCGCACCAGTTCGGAATAGCGGCTGCGCAGCGCTCGTCGGTCCGCGTCCTCGCCAAGCCCTAGCGTCTTGAGCGCCCTGCGGTCTTCCGGAGACAGCGTCCGCCCGTCCGACCGCTGTTTCGGCACGCGATCCCGGAAGCGGGCCGAAATCGCATCAAGAGGGTCATGGAAATCGGCCCATTTGGGCGGCGAATCGACGCTCGGGCGCGTAAAGGCCCGCGTTTCGGTTGCCCAGCCGGCATAGGGTGTTTGCGCGGCTGCAATCTCGTCCGGAGTCATGTCCTTGAACCAGTCATAGCGGGTATTGAATTCGCGGACATGCTCGAGGCACAACCATTGCCAGTCACCCGGCCCATCAAACCCGGAACGCTGGCCAAAACGGGCGGGTGCGCGAAATTCCCCCGCCTCGGGGCAGCCGGGATGCGCGCACGGCTGGCTCCGGCCTTTGACCCTTCCATGAAATTTCTCGCGTTCCATGAGGCTGGCCAATGCCAACTCGAATGCTACAAGGGAAGACATGTCCGGCCCCGTCTCGCAAGAAATTGAAATGCGGCTTCGCGCTGCCTTTGCTCCAGTTCGGCTCGTCGTCAGCAATGACAGTGCCAAACATCATGGCCACTCTGGCGATGACGGCTCCGGCGAATCGCACTTCACAGTCGAGATCGAGGCTTCGGCCTTTGCCGGCGTATCGCGACTTGAGCGGCAGCGGATGGTCAATCGCGCGCTTGGGGATTTGCCTGGTCAGCGTGTTCATGCACTTGCAATCAAGGCGCGGGCACCAGGAGAAGAATGATGCTGGAGACGGTCACACCTGTCACCCATGACCTCGGGGACTTCAAGGTAAGGCGGACCCTTCCAGCCAAAGCACGGACCATGGTTGGCCCTTTCATCTTCGTCGACCAGATGGGTCCGGCGCAGTTCGACATCGGTCGCGGCATTGATGTTCGCCCGCATCCGCACATCAATCTCGCAACGGTCACCTATCTGTTTGAAGGCGCAATCGATCATCGCGATTCGCTTGGCACGTTCGCGACCATCCATCCGGGCGCGGTAAACCTCATGACTGCCGGTCAAGGGATAGTCCATTCCGAAAGGACACCCCCTCTGGAGCGTCTGAGCGGCGCGCGGATCTCGGGGATGCAAACGTGGCTCGCGCTTCCCGATGGCCAGGAGGAAATTGCTCCGGCATTCGAGCACGTGGCTCCCGGCGATCTTCCGCTTGTCGAAAACGGCGGCATATCTGCGCGCGTTATCATGGGCACGCTCTGGGGTGAAAGCGCGCCGACAACACAATATGCCGAAACGATCTACGCTGACGTGTTGATGGAGGCCGGAGCCATTCTTCCCATCGACGCAGGCGCGGATGAGCGCGCTGTGGTCGTAGCATTGGGGTCGGCCAGTCTTGATGGCGAGTTGCTCGAAACGCACGCACTGAACGTGTTGCGGCCGGGTGTTGCCGCCACCCTGCGTGCCGAAACAGCATGTCGGGTCATACTGCTCGGCGGTGAAGCCTTTGCCACGCCGCGCCATGTCTGGTGGAATTTCGTCTCTTCCTCGCGAGACCGGATCAATCAGGCCAAGGATGATTGGCGTAATGGCCGTTTTCCCCATGTGCCCGGCGAAGGGGATGAATTCATTCCCATTCCGGATGTCCCTCTGACCCGGAGCAGCGATTGAACGATCTTCCCCCGCAGCGACTGGCGCTTTCAACTGGCGTGGAGCTTGATGTCTGGACGGCAGGAGACACCGCCAATCCAGCCATAATTTTTTTGCACGGATTTCCGGAATCCCATCGCACCTGGCGCCACCAGATTGCGGCGCTTTCGAAGCGATATTACTGTATCTCACCCGATCAGCGGGGATATGCGGGTTCGTCCAAGCCGCCTTCAGTCTCGGACTATGCTGTGTCAAAGCTGGTTGCGGACGTCTTTGCGCTTGCTGACGCGCTTGGCGTTGATCGCTTCACGATCGCTGCGCATGACTGGGGCGGCGCAATCGGCTGGGCTGCAGCGCTGGGTCGTCCCGACCGCGTCGAAAGACTGGTCATTGCCAATGCGCCGCACCCCTATGTCTTCCAGAAAATGCTGGTTGAAGACATGGGCCAGCGTGCTGCTTCCCAGTATATTCGGACCTTTCGAGATGATGAGCTGGAAGGGCGTATAGCGGACAATGGCCTTGAATGGTTCTTTGACCACAGTTTCATGCGTTATTTGACACAGGACGATGTCAGCCCTGAAGAACGGGCGATCTACCTGAAGCAATGGGCTCAACCGGGTGCGTTGACGGCCATGTTCAATTGGTACCGCGCATCACCAATGACAGTACCCGCCATGGATGAAATCGTCCCGCGCCCGCCCTTCCTGGATGCGCCCTTTCCGAAGTTGACGATGCCCGTGCTGATAATCTGGGGCATTGACGACAAGGCCTTGCTTCCATGCATGCTCGACGGACTTGACTCGCTGATCGATGATCTCACGATCGCCAGGATCAATGGCGCTGGCCATTTCGTTCCTTGGGAAGCGCCCGATGCTGTTACGCATGCAATGATGGAATGGCTTCCGTGACGCCTCGCCCGCATTTGTTTCGGGACCGTGCGGCCCATGAACATAGCCCGGTAACCTACATCGAACTCTTTTTCGATCTCGTGTTCGTCTTTGCGATTACCCAATTGTCGCACCGGCTGCTCTCCCATCTGACGCCGGATGGGGCTGTCAAGACAATCCTTCTCTTCCTTCCGGTCTGGTGGGTGTGGATCTACACAAGCTGGACCACCAACTGGCTCGATCCGGAACGGGCCAATGTCCGCCTGATGCTGATCCTGATGATGCTTGGCGGGCTTGCGCTGGCAATTGCCATTCCCGATGCCTTCGGGGCGGACGGGCTGCTGTTTGCCGCAAGCTATGTTGCGATGCAGCTCTTTAGGAGCCTCTACATGGTCTGGGCCTCGCGCGGGGTCAATGACGCACGAGCGCGCAATTTTGTGCGGGTCAGCTTCTATTTCATGCTGTCTGCGCCATTCTGGCTCTGGGGAGCCTTTGTCGATGCAGGCTTGCGGACAATATTGTGGGCGGCGGCCATCGTGATCGAATATGCAGGGCCAATGGTCTTCTTCCGAATGCCCTTTCTTGGGCGCTCGACCGGGGCAGACTGGGACATTTCCGGCGGACACATGGCCGAACGGTGCGCCCTCTTCATCATCATTGCGCTGGGCGAGGCCGTTCTTGTGACGGGCGCTACCTATGCCTCACTTCCGCACGACGGGCCGACCACGGCGGCGTTTGTGACAAGCTTTGTTGGCAGCGCAACGCTTTGGTGGATATATTTCGATATCGGCGCAAAGCGCGCCTCATCGATGATCAGTGCGTCTGACAATGTGGGGTTTATCGCACGCAATGCCTATACATATCTGCACATGCCGATCGTTGCCGGTATTATCGTGATTGCCGTCGCAGACGCGAAGATGCTGGCTGCACCGGCCGCTGTCTCTGATCGCATTTACCTCATGTCCGCATGCGGCGGACCCATCCTTTTCCTGTTTGGCAACCAGATGTTCAAATGGGTCACAAGTGATCAGCGTTACCCGCCACTTTCCCACTTTGTCGGCAATATCCTCCTCCTGGCCGTGGCAGTGGCCGGGTATTTTGGGCATTGGCAGACGTTGACCGTCGGGCTGCTGACGACGCTCAGCCTGATTCTTGCAGCGCAATGGGAGTGGTTTTCCCTGCATGGCGGCTGGCAGCGCTGGGCGCCATGGCTGGGCGCCCTTTTCGGGCGCACGCCCTGATCAGCGTTTTAGCCAGCCCGCTTCGACATAGGCGCGCGCCGTCGATTGCAGCCCGCTGAGAGTGTCGACATCAGGCTGCCATAGCGATGCTGGCGGCCTTTTGTCGGGATCGATCACCCAGTCAGGATGGCAGAAATAGCGGACCCGATCGGCTGTTAGCTTGGCGCCCGACCCGCGGAAGAACCCGTCCAGCCTTGCAGCCAATTCGAGAAGATGAGCCGGTGCGGAGAGGGTTTTGACATCTTTGCCTACAGCAAATCCGATTGCCTTTCCAAAACTGCTGTGGCTCCAGCCGCCCTTTTGGCCGTCATCGGCTTCGAAGATTTGCGCCTGCGCGTCTTGGGTAGAGAGTACCGCCAGAAGGAGCCGCGCGAGGTCGCTCACCTCGATGACTGAAATCCGGCCCTCAGGCGGCAGTACGAGATAACCCAACCGTGCCATGCGGAACAGGTCAAGCATTTCGCGATCCTCTGGCCCGAAAATGGCCGGCGGACGGATGATGGTCCAATCCAGGCCACTCGCCTGCACGAGCGTTTCTGCCTTGGCCTTGGACCAGCCATAGATTGACAGTTCAGGCTCCCGGGCGGCCAAAGACGAGACATGGACGAACCGGCGAACGCCGGCGTCGCGCGTCGCTTGGATCATCGCCAGTGTCCCGGCGACGTTGCCAGCCTCAAAGCCCGCGCGATCCGGCGCATTCACGACACCTGCGACATGAATGACTGCGTCGCTTCCCTTGACGAGCATGTGAAGGCTTTCCGGGCGATCGAGCGCGCCCGAAATCCATTCAACACCATCCTGCTCAGCCTGCGGCGAACGGGTCAGTGCACGTACAAGATGTCCCTGCGACCGGGCAAGCCGGATCAAGGTCCGTCCAACAAATCCGGTACCCCCCGTGACCGCGAGAACGGCTTTCGTCACAACATGACCATGTGATCGCGGTGGATGAGAGCGGCGCGAGGTGAATATCCAAGTATGGCCGCCAAGGCATCACTGCGTTTTCCGGCAATGCGCTCGGCATCCGCACTGTCATATTCGGACAGGCCGCGCGCAATCGCGACCCCGTCCGGTCCGATGATCGAAATTACATCGCCGCGAGCGAACTTGCCTTCAATCGATTTTGCGCCTGCAGGGAGAAGGCTGGCCCCACCTTTCAGTGCCTTGACCGCTCCGGCATCGACATGCACCGAGCCCTTGACGGTCAAGCGACCAGCAAGCCAGGCTTTTTTCGCGCGCGTTGAGCCGTCTGCAACAAACAGTGTACCGCATCCCCCCTGGGCCAGTCGCGCGAGGGGGTGGTCGTGCAAGCCCGATACGATCACGAGATCCACCCCTGCGCTCGCAGCGATCTGCGCCGCTTCGATCTTGGAGGCCATGCCACCCGATCCCATGCCGGATGATGTCCCGCCCCCAGCCATCGCGATGATCGCGGCATCGATTCTGCCAACACGATCAATGCGCTGTGCCTTTGGGTCGCGTGCCGGGTCAGACGTAAAAAGACCGTCGACATCAGACAGCAGGACAACACCCTGCGCGCCTGCTGCCTGGGCGATGCGGGCCGCCAAGCGGTCATTGTCGCCAAAGCGGATTTCCGCTGTCGCAACCGAGTCGTTCTCGTTGATGACGGGAACGACGCCCAAGCCAATGAGCCTGTGGAGCGTAGCCGAAGCATTGAGATACCGCCGCCTGTCTTCCAGATCGTCCAGCGTCACAAGCATCTGGGCTGCCGTCAGCCCGTGGGCCGCCAGCAGCTCGGCCCAGCATTGAGACAGGGCGATCTGACCTGTCGCCGCGGCTGCCTGTGCATCCTCCAGGCTTGCGCGCCCGCCCTTTGGGAGTTTCAGGCGGCGCGCGCCCAGGGCGATAGCCCCCGAAGAAACAATGGCGATCTGTTGGCCCAAAGCGACACGATCGGCAATATCGGCGACCAGCGTTTCGAGCCAGGCACGGCGAACATTGCCGTCTGCATCAACCAACAAGGCAGAGCCGACTTTGACAACCAGCCGTGGCACGGCATCCCGGTCTAAAGCGGGGACCATGGCTTTTCCTCGGCCGGCAAATCTTCCGGCGCAGTTGCCTTGACGCCTATGGCATCGGCCAAACGATCAAGGACGGCCTCAATGCCTTCGCCACTTGCTCCGGACAAAGGGTAGACCTCCGCCTTGGACGCACGCTTGAGCTTGGCTACAAGTTTCTTGACTTGCGCAGGGTCAAGCGCGTCAATCTTGTTGAGGCCGATCACTTCAACCTTTTCGGTCAGTCCAGCGCCATAGGCGTCCAGTTCGCCGCGGACGATGCGCCAAGCTTCGACCGGGTCCTCGCCAGTAGCATCGACAAGATGCAGCAAGACCTTGCAGCGTTCTATATGGCCAAGAAAGCGGTCTCCGATCCCTGCGCCTTCCGCTGCCCCTTCGATCAGACCCGGTATGTCTGCGATCACAAATTCGCCGCCCCGATGGCTGACGACGCCAAGCTGGGGACGCGTCGTGGTAAATGGATAGGCCCCGACCTTGGCATTGGCATTGGTAACAGCATTGATGAAGGTTGACTTGCCCGCGTTGGGCAGCCCGACGAGGCCGGCATCGGCAAGCAGTTTCAGCCTTAGCCAGACATACATTTCCTCGCCCGGCCAACCCGTGCCATGTTGACGCGGTGCACGGTTGGTCGACGTCTTGTAGGACATGTTGCCCCGCCCGCCGTCACCTCCGCGCAGGAAGACCTTGCGCTCACCGACCTTCGTGAAATCGGCCAGTACATGCTCCTTGTCATCTGAAAGGATCTGCGTGCCGACAGGAACCCTGATCACAAGATCCTCTCCGCCCGCACCCGTGCGGTTACGGCCAGCGCCGCCGCTGCCGCGTTGAGCGCGAAAATGCTGAGTGTAGCGAAAATCGATGAGCGTATTGAGGCCCGCGACGGCTTCAAAGATGATGTCGCCGCCTTTGCCCCCATTGCCGCCGTCCGGCCCGCCATATTCGACGAACTTTTCCCGACGGAAACTGACGGCACCGGGGCCGCCCGCGCCGGAGCGGACAAAAATCTTGGCCTGATCAAGGAAATGCATGGCCGCCCCCTTAACGGGCTTTGGCCGATTATGAAACTGTCACCCCACTTCGTGCGCGGCAATGCGCTTTTGCATGCCTGGTGAAGCCATCAGGATCTTGTGTGCAAGGTCGCGCGCAGCACCTCGCGGCAGGCCAAGCGCGCGGGCCATCGGTGCGCCGAGCAGTGCGTCTCCCATTGCGAGCAGGACAAGGGTCAGCGTCTCTTCCCGCATGAGGCCGTCCTCATCTCCTTCGCTCAGTCGGTCCATGAGATTGTGGATGGCATCGAGGATCGGATTGAGCGCATCCTGGTTGCCTGACATGATCATCCAGGTGCAAAGGCCGCCGACACCTTGCTGATCGAACGCATCGAATGTCATCTCTACGACTTTGCGCGGTTCAGCTTCGCCTTGGCGAGCCTTCATCACGACGCCGGCGATAGTTTCGCAGACCTGAGCCGCAATGTTCCCAGCGAGAGCGCCCTGAAGGTCAGCGGCAGAACCAAAGTGATGAAGCAGATTTGCGTGCGTTCTTCCCATTCGCGCCGCGACAGCTTTCAGGGTCACGGCTTGTGGCCCCGCTTCAATGAGCAGATCACGTGCGGCTTCCAGAGCGATGGCACGGCTTTCGTCAGGGGTCAGGCGTTTACGTGTTATTGACATTTATGTAAGTAATTCCTATTGACACGAGTGTAAGGAGATTCGTGCATGACTGCTGTTGCCCTCAAAACGCCTGCTGACCTGACTATCACGCCTCGTGACCGCCGTTTCGGGCGCAACGCGAAGCAGGATCGTTGGTGGCTTGGTGGCGATCCGATTGCAACGGCTTTCTACAATGCGCTCTCTATCACATTTCCGCGTGGTGAAGCGTTTTTCATTGAGTCAGTAAAGGCTTTCCGCAACGGGGCGCCTGAAAAACTTGAGCGCGAGATACGCGCCTTCGTCCAGCAGGAAATCATGCACACGCGCGAGCATGTGGCGTTCAACAAGAGAGTTGCCGACGCGGGCTATGACATTTCGGGCCTCGAGAAAAAGGTGATCGACTCGCTCGAAATGACGAAGAATCGTCCTCAAATTCTCAACCTTGCGGTGACCATGGCTCTTGAACACTACACCGCGATCATGGCCACACAGATGATCACGGACAAGAAGCTGTGGAAGGGTGCAGATCCCGAACAGGTCGAGCTCTGGAAATGGCACGCAATGGAAGAGATCGAGCACAAGGGCGTCGCCTATGACACCTGGCTCCACGCCACGAAGGACTGGACGCGCTGGAAGCGCTGGAAGGTCAAGAGCATCATGATGCTGCTCGTCTCAAAGAATTTCTGGGTGAATCGCTACAAGGGCGTGATAGAGCTCTTGCGTCAGGACGGCATCACGGGCGCAAAAGCGCATCTTGGCTTGCTTTGGTTCCTGTTCGGCGGTCCGGGTGCCATCCGCAAATTGATGATTCCCTGGGCAACCTTCTTCCTGCCAGGCTTTCATCCGTGGAACCATGATGATCGCAACCTGATCAATATGGCCGAAAGCGACTATGAAGCGGCGCGGATGCCCAAGGCGTTGGCCGCCTGAAAGCGAGCTGAGGTTGACGGTTTGAGCTTCTCGTCGGTCGCGCTAGACTGGTACGATGTTCGATGAATTCTTCGATGAAAGCCCCGTCAAGCCAGGCGCGCCACTGTTCGATGTCGCGCTGGTCGAGCGACTTCTGCAGGATGCCGCCCGGAACGGGAAGGCGGTAAGTTACTCCGAACTTCTGCTTGAGCTCGGCTATCGCTTCAGTCGACCAAAGATGCGGGCCTTGTGCAAGGTGCTCGACGAAATCGACCGGCGCGGGGCTGCGCGCGGAGAACCCGAACTGGCAGCGCTTGTTGTGCGCGAGGGTGATGGTTTGCCAGGGCAAGGCTGGTGGGTCGGCCGCCGTGACTATGCAGGGGCATGGACCGGGCCAGAGGCTCGTGCATTCCTGTCTCAGGTCCAGGACAAGACCTTTTCCTTCTGGAAGCGACGTGCAAAGGGCAGGGCATGATCGCGCCCATCCTCCAGACTGAAAGGATGATCCTGCGTCCGCTGTCACTCGATGTCTGGGAGGCCTACGCTGCGGCATGGGCCGATCCCCGGATGACAACATTCATCGGTGGCCAGCCCCGGACGCGGACCGAAAGCTGGGGAAAGTTTCTCCAGGGTATCGGCCTATGGAGCCTGTTTGGGTACGGCTACTGGAGCTTCACATCCCGCGAAACCGGAGCATTTCTGGGAAGTGGCGGCCTTGCCAGTTTCGAGCGGGGCATTCCGGAACTCGAAGGCTTTCCCGAAGCCGGATGGGCCTTCATCCCCGATGCCTGGGGGAAGGGTCTTGCCACTGAAGCAATCGCGGCCGTGCTTGACTGGGCGGATGAGTCATTGGGCCACGCGGAAATCCGATGCATCATTGATGCCGGAAACGTCGCCTCACAGCGGGTGGCCGACAAGCTTGGATTTGAGCCCATGGGTGAAGTCGATTTCCCGCCAGGCAAGACGCAGCTCTTTCAACGTCTGTGAGACGCAAAAGATTCAGTTGATCGAAAGCATTGTCAGCGGCTCAGCCACTCCTTGAGAAGTTTGTGGAAGTGACGAATCTTTGTCTCGCCATAGTTTGCAAAGACAATTTCCTTTGATTTGATGGATTTCATTCCCTTCTGGACATGCGGCAGATTGACCACGTCCTGATTGAACACCTTGGCAAGCATTCCCAACTCGGGCGCGTCGACATAATCATCATCGAAATCGAGCCAGTGAATTTTTGCCGGCGCGGGCCGCTCCTCTCCTTTTGGAACCGGCAGCATCAGCATGGTTTCATGAATGCATTCCTCCGGATTGTCGCCATAGGGTCGGAAGCGATAGAAGATCGGATTGAAGCATCCCCACGGGCTGATATTGGGGAAGACATTGTAATAGATTGTGTCGACAAACTCGGCATCGCTCACCTGGTCGACTTCGGCTCCGAGACGTTCGCGCCACAGGGCGCGCTGAGCATCCGCTGCGGCCTTGCGCCGATCCGGGACGGGACCAACGGTCGTTGTGTCCGGTTCATTTTCCATCCCTTCCGCCAACGCTCCGCCAACCCAATTGCACAACTGGATGTCAGCATGATCAAGCTCGCCCTCAAGGTGATGGGCGGCTTCGTCAAAAATGCCACTCTTACCGTTTCGTGTGGTGACCTTGACCCGGCCCAAAGCGAGCCGCTCATAGATATTGCCTGAAAGCGCATGGCGAATTTTCGTATAGGCGGTCGCGCCCTCCACGGGATCTGCCACCAGTTCGGGATTGACATGCGGGCTGAGCAGCCCATTTGGCGAAATGGCACGGGACATGTTTCCGAAAACGTCATACTTGCTGTTGGCGTCCCCCATCACCGGCAGCAGTGTCGGGTGCGTCGCTACAACGTGGTACGCCTCCATGAAGGCCTCCTGCGCGACCTTCCAGTTGCACCGCAGCTTTTTGGCAACATGCGCGGACTTGTAGCGGCGCTCGAAGGGAATCGGTTCAAAGTGCCGGTTGATATCGCCCAGAAATTCCTTCAGCGGCCCGGCCCTGTCATCCGGGTTTATGAACACGAATCCCCCCCAGCGACCCACCTGCACCGACGGAAGGCTGTGTGTTTTGGCACTGACCGAGGGGAAGTCCCATTGGCAGGGCACTTCCTTCAAGGTTCCGTCGAGTTTCCACGCCCAGCCATGAAAAGGACAGCGAAACTCGTGCAGGCCTGATTCGTCCTCAGTGGCAAGCGCCCGCCCGCGATGAAGGCAGGCATTGGGGAATGCCTTGATTTCGTCCTTTCCTGTCCGGACGATGATGTAGGACAGGCTGGCAATGTCATAGACCAGAGTGTCGCCTACATTCGGAATGTCGTCCTCATGGCAAGCCAGTTGCCAGACACGCTTCCAGAGCCGTTCCACTTCAAGATCAAAAAAGTCCCGCGAATAATAGATACTCGGGTTGACGATCGTTGGCCCGGGTTCAAGTGGAGCATCCTCACGCAACTTTGTCGGGACGTTGTGTGTGTCCATGTCCAGCAGTTCATTATAGGTTACGCCCTTGGACCGGTTGGTTCCCGTCAATGTTTCTACCACGATACCTCCTATGCGCCGGGGTCTTGGTGCCCTGCCTGCAGGCAACAGCCTTGTAGCGTTGATCTCTGTGCCTACCGATCAGTGTGACGCGTTCAACCAGCGGGACCTTGATCGAAATCAAATAGTTCATGCTCAAGAATGTTAGTGCGGCATGCGCCGGTGCAGTCCGCTCACGGACAATGAATGCTTCCGGAGCGAGGCCGTTGGATCGGTCTCGCAACTAACAAATCCGCGGCTGGACACCCCGGAATGTTTCGCTAAGACCCCCGCCCATGACATTGCCATCTCCGCTGTTCGATCGCCTGCGGCTTCCGGTCATAGGCTCTCCCCTCTTCATCGTATCCGGTCCGGAACTGGTCATTGCGCAGTGCAAGGCCGGAATTGTCGGTTCTTTCCCGGCCCTCAATGCGCGTCCACAAGCCCAACTTGATGAATGGCTCCACCAGATCACTGAAGAGCTGGCTGCGCACAATCGCGCGAATCCGGATCGGCCGGCGGCTCCCTATGCCGTCAACCAGATCGTCCACAGGTCGAATGACAGGCTTGATGCCGATGTTGCGACATGCGCGAAATGGCAAGTGCCAATCACAATCACGTCCTTGGGCGCGCGTGAAGACCTTAATCAGGCGGTCCATTCTTGGGGAGGCATCGCCCTGCATGACGTCATTGATGATCGTTTTGCGCGCAAGGCCATCGAAAAGGGCGCGGATGGGCTGATCCCCGTTGCCGCCGGTGCGGGGGGACATGCCGGTCGGCTGTCTCCGTTTGCCTTTGTATCCGAGCTGCGCGAATGGTTTGACGGTCCGATCGCGCTTTCAGGCGCCATTGCGACGGGCCGTTCGATCCTGGCCGCGCTCGCTGTCGGCGCCGACCTTGCCTATATCGGTACACCCTGGGTCGCGACCAAGGAAGCCAATGCCGATCCCAACTACAAGCAGGGGATCGTGGAAGGCAGAGCCTCGGATATCGTCTATTCGAACCTCTTTACGGGCGTGCATGGAAATTATCTGCGCGGTTCAATCGAGCGCGCAGGCCTTGATCCCGACAATCTGCCTGAAGGCGATTTGAAAACCATGAACTTCGGTTCTGGCGGCAATACAAAGGCAAAGGCCTGGAAGGATATCTGGGGCTCGGGCCAGGGAATCGGCGCCGTCACGGCCGTCGATACTGTGGCTGATCGCGTTGATCGACTTGAAGCCGAGTTCAATGCAGCAAAGGCGGAGCTGGCGGCAAAACTTCGCTAGTTTCCGGCTTCGAGGATTTCTGCGAGCAAGGTGTTCGCGCGGGGTCCGTCCCAATTCATGCTGCCAATGACGCGCCAGACTTCCTTGCCTGTGCGTTTGTCCACAGCGGAAATGAAGGACAAATCCTTGCCGCCATCTTCCATGTCGCATTGCAGGATGATCAGATGGTTGTACAGCACAGGCGAAGTGCCCGGCCCCATGCCAACTTTGCTGATTTTGCCGACTGAGCTTTTCCAGGCCAGTTTTCCATTGAAGTCGTAACAATACAGTCCTTCCGCTTCAAAAAATGCGTAGACGAATTTGCCGTCCGTGACCGGAGTTCCCGAGGCGTAAGTATTTTTTCGATGGCGGTCGTCGAACACGGTTCCTTCGTAAGCGACTTGCTCCCACAGAATTTTCCCCGAACTTCGATCCAGGCAAAGCACTTTCAGCGTGTGTTTACGATCTCCTGAAACAGCGTCAGGATGCACCCAGACTTTTCCACTGCGAACGTGTTCGACGGCTTTTGCGCCGGGAACAACATCGCCTTCGATGTCCGTCGTCAGAAAGATTTTGTTTCCCCACACCACCGGCGAAGAATGTCCGCGTCCCGGCAATGGCGTTTTCCATTGAACGTTTTTGTTGGCGCTCCATTGGTCAGGCAGATTCTTTTCTGTGGAAATGCCACTGCCATTCGGGCCACGAAATTGCGGCCAGTTGGTTTGAGGGAAAACAGTCGCACAGCCAATCAACAAGAAGACTACGGAGATGCAGAAGGTCGTTTTTTGCTTCATAAAAGTGAACCGGGTGCGTTTTTTTCAACCGCAGGGACGCAGAGAATGCAAAGACAGAGAACGCAAAGAAAGCGCAGAGCATCCGTTTTATCTCTGCGCTGCCTCAGCGTTCTCTACGCCTCTGCGGTGAATTTTGACTCGATTTGGTTATTCAACCTTGTTGAACACGCGTTTGGATTCAAAGGTCCCACTCG
>ERZ650309.1013-NODE-1013-length-13361-cov-4.920186_pt1 | contig 13361 bp, 10 predicted proteins | sample MGYA00376245_ERZ650309 | MGnify/ENA primary metagenome ERZ650309 (study PRJEB26733, sample SAMN07839294) | wastewater metagenome | biome: urban; feature: wastewater treatment plant; material: waste water | place: USA: North Carolina | collected 2016-04-26 ...
GAATTTCCTGCCCGAATTTGAATTCACGCAGCTTGCGAATCACCAGCGGCCCGAAAGCCAGACTCAAAATCAACGAAGTGATCGCGGCATAAGCCGTGCGAAACGTGACGTACCGAAACACATTCAGAACGTCCAGGGGCAACTGCGAAGAGTAAGTCCGGTAGAGCCACTCATATAAAAGGTGATAGAACATTCGCTCCTACCTGCACCCTTTTAGTTTTTCGCTTGAGAGCCGAACTGAGCGCGCACTCGCTCAATTACTTTTTCCGTTCGGACTCCGCGCGATCCTTTAACTAACACCAGATCGCCGGGGTGAGCTTCGGCGATCAATTTTTCTGCCGCTTCTTCGGGAGATTCGCAAAACACCGCACTGCTTCCTGTGCGCTCCGCTTCGGCCACTATTTCGTTCGCCAACCCGCGCACACCGATCAACACATCCACGTTCAGCGCCGCAATCTCGCGCCCGCACTGGCGATGCAATTCCACTCCCTGATCGCCGAGTTCCAGCATTTCACCTGCAACCACGATGCGCCGTTTGAAGCCTTTCGCGTCCGCCATGGCGCGCACCGCTTCAACCAGAGCCTTCGGGTTCGAATTGTATGAATCGTCAATCACCGTCACGCCGTTCGGGAAGCGAATCAACTCGCCGCGCATTTTTGACGGAACTGCAGTCGAAAGCTGCCGGGCGATAGTTTCCGCCGAAAGCCCGAAACAATGCGCCGCGCCAGCCGCAGCCAGCGCGTTGTAAACGTTATGGCGGCCAATCAGCGGCAAGGCGACTTCGGCTTCGCCATCAGGAGTTTTCAACACAAAGCGCGTTGCGGCTAAATCATCGGCGCTGACAATGTTGCGCGCTGTCACATCAGCGGGCGCGTCAATTCCGAAACTGATGACGCCGACATCATCGCGAAGCCGTTGCATTGCCATCACTCGCGAATCATCCGCATTCAGAACCGCTGTGCCGCCGGACTGAATGCCTTCAACCATCTCGGCTTTGGCGCGCGCGATGCGATCTTGCGAACCGAAAAATTCAATGTGCGCGACTCCGACGTTGCCGACGATTCCCACTGTTGGTGGAGCAATGTCCGTCAGCCGGGCAATTTCCCCAAACGAACTCATTCCCATTTCCAACACGGCGAAATCAAAATCAGCAGGCTTGGTTCCGGCGGTAATCATTCGCGAAACGGTCAGCGGCAACCCGTAACCGGTGTTCAGATTTCCAAGCGATTTCAGCACGTTCCCAGCCGCCGCCATCACGTGAGCCGTCAAATCCTTGATCGTCGTTTTGCCCGCGCTGCCAGTGACTCCAATCACCGGGCGATGCCATTTCGCCAAGACTCGCGCAGCCAATTGCTGCAACGCGCAAGCAGTGTTTTCGACAAAGAGTAATTTATCGGCCAGATCGCCAAGTTGACCGGCGAATGACAAACGATGATGAACCGCCATCGCCGCGCAAGCTCCTGTTTCAAAGACCTGTTGAACAAACTGATGACCGTCAACCCGTTCACCTGGCAAAGCAATGAACAAATCACCTGGTTTGACTGCGCGCGAATCAATGGCAAGGCCGGTCGGCTCGAAGGCGGCCAAACGGTCATTCAACATCTGACTGGCGGCGCTCAGTCGCGCAATTTCGATCAGGTTCACTCGCTCTCCAAAGTTCAATACAGCGGTCTTGAATTCCGTCTTTCGGTCAACGCTTCGCGCGCGACTTCGCGGTCGTCAAAATCAATTTTGCCAGTCGGCAAAATCTGATACGTCTCGTGACCTTTGCCGGCGATGATGACCACGTCGCCGGGTTTGGCTTGAGCAATCGCGCGGAAAATCGCTTCGCGGCGATCCACAATCAGTTCGTAATTTTTGCCAACGCGATCCAGTCCAATGCGAATGTCGTTCAAAATCATGACAGGATTTTCGCTGCGCGGATTGTCCGAAGTTGCGATCACAAAATCACTTTGCTTGGCGGCGACTTCTCCCATGATCGGTCGCTTTGTGCGGTCGCGGTCACCACCGCATCCCATCACTGTGATGACTTTGCCGCGCTTGCCATTTTTCGGCGCTTGCGCCACTTGAATCGTATTCAGCACGTTCGCCAGCGCGTCGGGCGTGTGCGCGTAATCAACCACAACGGTGATGTCATCGCCTCCGTCGCCTGTATTGCTGACACGTTCGAATCGCCCGGCAACGCCTTTGCATTGGTTGATTCCGGCGGCAATCGTGTCGCGATCAAATCCGAGCGCAACGCCAACGCCAATCGCGCAGAGCGTGTTGTAAGCGTGCGGGCGACCAACCAGTGGCGAAGCAATTTCGATTTTGCCAATCGGCGTTTGCGCAGAGAACTTCAACCCATCCAGGCCAAACTGTTTCTCTTTCGTTGAAATCGTAGCATCGGCATCCAGCGCATACGTCAGCGCAGTTTCGCCACAGATTTGTTTCAATTCCGCGACACTCGAATCGTCTGCATTGATGATCGAATAGGCGGGACGTTTTCCGATGCTGCCGTCAAAGAGTTTCTTTTTCGCCGCGAAATAGGCTTCCATTGTGCCGTGATAATCCAGATGGTCTTGCGTCAGGTTGGTGAACGCGGCAACGGCGAATTGCAATTCGTCGGCGCGATGCATATCCAGCGCAATGGAGGAAACTTCCATCGTTGCGTGCGTCACGCCGACTTCGACCGCGCGGCGAAGGAAGTTTTGAATTTCCGGCGCTTCCGGCGTGGTGAATTCGGCGTCCACTTTTTCATCGCCGATGCGATAGCCGATGGTTCCCATCACAGCCGTTTTTTTACCTGCGGCGGCAAAGATCGAATCTACCAGATAGGTCGTGGTCGTTTTGCCGTTGGTGCCAGTCAACCCAACCAAATCAAGTTTCGCCGACGGAAAGTCGTGAATTAGCGCGGCGGCTTTGGCCAGCGCGACACGCGCATCGGCGACTTGCAACCAGACGCCTGTAAACCCTTCCAAACGAGGCTGTTCGGAAATAACTGCACTCGCGCCGCGTTTCGTTGCTTCGCCGACGAAAGTGTTTCCGTCGGATTGTGCGCCCTTAATGGCAACGAAAATGCCGCCCGGCATCACGCGGCGCGAATCATGTGTGACCGATGAGCCGAAAGCGCCAACAGCGGCATCAAGCTTTCCGCTTTGATTGCCGCTGGCGCGTGCTCCAATGTAATTTCCAATGTCGCTCAGAGTCACCATTACTGAAATTCCACTTTACAATCTTCGCCGGGCCGCACTCGCGTTCCCGGCGCAGGCCATTGTTTTGTTGCCACGCCTGAACCAACCGACTTCAAATTCAAACTCAACTGATTACAAGCTTGAATTACTGACCGCAACCCTTTGCCTCTTAAATCGGGCATCATTCCGTATGAAGCCGACAGCAAATCAGGCTTGGGTTGCGGTGTCGGCGAAGTCTTCGGCTTTGGGTTTTGCCCCGCCGCTTTCGGCGAAATATTGGCCGAACTCAACACACCTGAACCCGGTTTTGGCAAAGCGCTTTGAATTTCCGGCTTCGTTTCTGGCTGCGTTTGAGCAACCACGGTTTCACCGTTAATTCCAATTCCTTCGCTGGCGTCGTCTTCGGCGGCTTTGGTTTCGTACTTGTTCGACAGCGCCACCAAGGCATCGCGGAAACCTTTCGCGTCCGGCGGAACAGCAAAATCGCCAAGCGCAATTTGCGCAACCATGTTGAAAATCGGAGCCGACACGCTGCCGCCTTGATGCGCTCCACCTGCCGGTTCATCCACCATCACGACGATGACAAAACGCGGATTCGTCGCGGGGACAAATCCGGCAAACGCAGGCATGAATTTGCCGCGCGTGTAGCCATATTTTTGCTCTGCTTTTTGGGGCGTGCCGGTTTTGCCAGCGGCGGTGTAATTTCCAAGCTCAATCGCGTGGCGAGCAGTTCCGTGCGTCACGACTCGCTGCATCAACACGCTCATGTTCGCAGCCGTCTGTTCACTAACCACCTGCCGCGCATTCGGCTTCGCTTCATAAATCAACTTGCCGTCTTGACCGACAGCCCGGCGAATGATGTGCGGTTGCGTCCACAAACCTTTGTTGGCGATAACGCCCACGGCTGCCGCTTCCTGAATCAAGGTCACTGAAACTTCCTGGCCGATGGCAATCGAACCAATCGAATCAAAGTTCCACTTTTCCACAGGGCGAACAATGCCTCTGGATTCGGCGGGCAGTTCGATTCCGGTTTTGCTGCCAAAACCAAATTTCGCAATGTATTCGGCAAACTTTTCCTTGCCCACCCGCTGAGCCATTTTGATCGCGCACACGTTCGAAGATTTTGCGAACGCATCCGGAGTCTGCTGGATTCCGTATGCGTGAGTGTCGCGGATGATGCGCGGGCCGAATTGGATTTGGCCGTTGCCACAATTCAGTTTTTCGTCGAGCGTCACCTTTCCTTCTTCAAACGCTGCGGAGTAGGTGACAATCTTGAACACGGAACCTGGTTCATACGGAAAACTGATCGCTGCGTTGTGGCGATTTTCGACCTTGCCCTTGGGCCGTTCATTCGGATCGAAGCTGGGCGCGTTGGCCAGTGCCAGAATTTCTCCGGTTGTCACATCCATCACAATGGCGTAAGCGCCTTTCGCGCTGTTCGACTTTACGGCTTCGTTCAACAGCACTTCAATTTTGTGCTGCATCGGAGCATCAAGCGTCGTCGAAATCGTCGCTCCGCCGATGGCCGGAGTTTCACGACGTTCATAAGCCTGATTCCTGCCGTCGCGCTCGAATTCGACTGCGCCAGCTTTGCCATTCAACAACTTGTTCTGCGACTGTTCCAACCCGGCTTGGCCGTTATTTCCTGAATCCACAAACCCAAGCGCCGCCGCCGCCAAAGATTCGTTCGGATAAAACCGCTGAGCTTCTTTTCTGAACCCAATCGCTTTCAACCCTTTTTCAGCAATTGCTTCTTTGATGATTCGCGCTTTTTCGGCATCAATCCTTCGCGCCAAAAACGCAAAACCGGAAGTGCCGGTCATCTGCTTGACCAGATCGGCTTCTTTTATTTCCAGCAATGGCGCCAAGACCTTGGCGGCTTCCTGACGCTCGGCATCAGTTTTCAGCATTCGCTGATCTACAAAAATCGAATCGAAGAACACGCTCAAGGCCAGGTCTTTGCCGTTACGATCCAGAATCGCGCCTCTCGTCGCCATGGTTTCGGCTTGCGACTGCTGGTTTTCTCTGGCGCGCGACAGGTAATGGTCGTGTTTGACGACCTGTAACCAATACATCCGCCCAACAATCACCAACATCCACCCCACAAGCGCAAAGGCGATGATCAAAATCCGATTGCCGGTATTCTGGGTGGATTGTTTGGTTCGCATAGCTAAATCCCTCTTTAACGTCGTGCGCCTTTATGCGAAGGCTGATTTTTGGCCACCTGTTTGGCCACTTGCTTACTGTCTTTCTTCAATTTGCCTGCTTGTGCGGATTTACCGGTTCCAACCGGTTTGGCGATCTTTGTTGCCAGCGCCACCCTGGCGTTTTTCGCCATCTTTCCGGATTGAGTTGCCGAAGCCGGCTGTTTCACCGCAGCCTTGCTGACTTTGGCCGAATCCGCCCTGCCCCCAGGATTCACCTTCGAGGCGGATTTCACTTCCGGTTCGGGCTGGTGAACGACCGTGCGCCCGACACCCGGTTGAACCAGCTTGAATTCGCTGGCGACTTTCTGGCTTTCCTGAGTGCTCAGCGCCTTATCCTTCTGAAAGTTCAGGTACGGTTGCTGGCTTGCCAACGTATCAATTTCCGATTTCAACCCTTCTTCCACGCGCTTCAGGTGCAGAGTGTTCATCTGTAATCGTTGCGCCAGAATGAAGATGGAGCCGATCAATCCACCGACCATCACCATCATCCAAATTGCGCGCGCGCTTTTGTCTGACTTTTCGGATTTTCGACGCTTGCCGCGTGACGATTGCCGCGAACCGCCAGCCACAGATGGAACTCTGTTGTTTCGGGAGCCGGAGCGAGTTTTGGCTTGGCTGGCCTGAGTTCTGTTTTGATGAGTTCTAGCTGTCATATCCCACGCTCCTGAATGCGAACCAAAATGCGACCAAAGGGGTATCAAATGCTGAAGGTCTAAGGCTGCCAATCCTGATCTTCTAGCCGTGGTTTCATTTCAGACTTTGCCGCTGCAAAGTTGTATTGACCGCAAGCTGCTGGCTTTTTACAGCTTTTGACAAGCGCGTAATTTGGCGCTTCTGGCGCGTGGATTCGCAGCGATTTCAGCCTCGCCTGGCTGAATCGCTTTTCGCGTCAGAATTTCTACACGCTTTGCCGCTCCGCATTGGCAAACAGGCTGGCTTTGTGGGCACACGCAATGACCAGACTGAAACTTAAGGGCTTGTTTGATGATTCGATCTTCCAACGAATGAAAGGTAATCAGCACCAACCGTCCTCCAACAACAAGCATATCAACCGCATCGGCAACAAACTTATCCAAAGCGTCCAGTTCACGATTCACCGCGATTCTTAATGCTTGAAAAGTTTTCGTCGCTGGATGGATTCGCCAATGTCCTGGTTGTTTCACTGCTTTGACAACCAAATTGGCAAGCTGCGTTGTTGTCGTGACCGCTGCCTTTGCCCGCTCAGCAACGATCAATCGCGCAATTCGCCGGGAAGCCCGCTCTTCGCCAAATTGAAAGATGAGATCCGCCAACTCTCGCTCGCCCAACCCATTCACCAGATCAGCAGCAGTCAACGACTGCGACCGATCCATTCGCATATCCAGCGGTGAGTCGTTTCTGAAACTGAATCCTCGCTCCGGTTCATCAAACTGGAAAGAACTGACTCCCAAATCAGCCAACACGCCGGTGACTGATTCGATTCCGCGTTCCATAAGAACTGTTTTGATTTGACGATAATCGCTCTTGACCGCTTCAAACCGCTCGCCGAATCCGATCAACCGCTCTGTTGCCAGCGTGATTGCTTCGGCATCTCTATCAATCCCAATCACGCGCGCCGCGGGCGAAGCCTGCAAAATCAACTCCGTGTGTCCGCCCAATCCCAAGGTCGCGTCAACGAACAAACCGCCTTTTCCGGCGTCGAGAGCTGCCAGCGCTTCGACAGGCATAACCGGTTGATGAACTGGCATAACAACTCACTTTTCACTGCAAGGGGCACGGGGGAGGAGATGCGGATGGGGTCCATAATCAACGCACCTCCCGAACCGAAAACCGTCATCTGGTTGAAAATCAAATACCGTATTTCGCCACAATCTTCGCGTCTTCGTCTGTGTAAGGCTCGGATTCCAAACGCGAAGTAAAGGCGTCCGCTTCCCATACTTCCAAAAACTTCGACTTGCCCATCACCATCACATCACCCACCAGCTTGGAAGCGTTGCGCAACAACGGATGAATCAAAATTCGACCTTGTGCGTCAATTTGCTGACGCTGGCCATAAAAACTGACTCGATCAATGAACTTTCGAATTGCTGGCTCTTCTGACGGCGCCTGGTTCAACTTCTTCTGCTTTTCTTCCCATTCACTCATCGGGTAAACCCAAACGCTGTCACCTTTCAAACTCGTCACGTAAAACTCAGTACTTCTGTACAGCTCTTCCAAGTAGTGCTTGAAATCCGCCGGGATCTTCAAACGGCCTTTCTCGTCCATTTTGGCTGTGTAATTTCCTATCAACATAAAGCCATAAGTTTCCCGGCGACGATTCGCTTAATCGTCTTCTTAGCTCACATAATCGAACCGTTTTGCTGTCGAGTCAGGCCAATTCAGACCAATTCACACCATAAACATCTACTTTGAACCACTGAGTGGTCTGCATACTAGTGAAGCAACTTAAGACTGTCAAGGATTTTGTCGTTTCAGGCTTTACTTGAAACAGGTAAAACTAAAAGTAACGATTCAATGGAGATAGCGCAGAGGCTTGGGCAAACCTTCGCTCATTCCGGATCAAATGACCAGGAAAATGTTTAAGACCTTAAGCATTTTCGGATCGCTCGTGCCTTCCGAGGGGCTGTGCTATAGTTCGCCACGTTTTTCAGGCACCAAATTCCGTAAAAACTCAAAACTCTGGCAAAGATGAACTTATCTTCTCAATTGATGTGCTTCGGACTGCTAATCGCAGCGAGCGACATGTTTGGTCAATTGATGGGCTTCGGGCTGTTGGCCGCAGCGGGAAATCTGTTTGGCGGATTTCTGCTGACTCGGTTGCGCGATGTGGAAAGGTTACGGCTGAAGCAATTGATCGCACTCGGCGCAGGATTCATTTTGGCAGCGGTGCTTCTGGAAGTCGTCCCTGAAACGTCCAAACAGTGGGGCGATAATATGCCAACGGCGATGGGATGGATGGTCGCCGGTTATATGCTGGTTCAACTGATGGAGCACACCATCGCTCCTCACTTTCACTTCGGCGAAGAGATTCACCACGAAGAAATGAAGCAACGCGGCGCAGCCACCGCCGCCGTCATCGCGCTTTCCATTCACGCGTTTTTCGATGGCGTAGCCATTGCAGCCGGATTGCTGACCGACTTTCGATTGGGATTGGTTCTATTCATCGCCGTGCTGTTGCACAAAATTCCTGAAGGCGTAACAGCGGCTTCCATCATTCTTTCCTCCGGAAAACCGATGCGCTCGGCTCAGTGGGCATCAGCAACGATTGCGATGGCCACGTTTGCCGGAGTTCTTTCCGTCACCTTGGCGAGTCCGGTCGTCAAATATGCTTTGCCGCTTTCCGCAGGAGTTACGCTATACATTGCCGCGTCTGATTTGATTCCCGAAGTAAATCACAATGGCTGGCGAGCTTCCGTGATGGTGTTTATCGGCGTAGCCATGTTTTACTTCACTCACCTGCTGTTGCACGCCGCGCTTGGATAACGCAGTAGCGCAGGATTTCCAACCTGCGCAGACAGTTCAGAACGAACTTTATGGCGATTGAAAAATGACAGGATAAACCGGTGCGAGTTGGAAAACCCGCGCTACCAGTTTCGGAGTTGTACTTATGGCCTCATCAACTGACATCGCAACCAACCATCGCATTGAAACACTGGAACAAGAGTGGGAAGAGAAAACGCTGGCTGCTTCGTTGAGCAAATTGCCGGAAAGCCAGTCCGAATTCAGCACCGTTTCACTGAAACCCATCAAGCGTCTGTACACACCGCGTGACCTCGCCGACATTGATTTCGAACGCGACATTGGTTTCCCCGGCACACCGCCTTACACGCGAGGCATTCATCCGACCGGTTATCGAGCCAGAAACTGGACGATGCGCCAATTCGCCGGATTCGGCTCTGCGTTCGATACCAACGAACGTTTCAAATACTTGCTGGAACATGGCCAGACGGGACTTTCGACTGCTTTCGATTTGCCAACGCTGATGGGCTTTGATTCCGACCACGCCGTTTCCGAAGGCGAAGTCGGAAAATGCGGCGTAGCCATCGCTTCGCGCGAAGACATGGAAGTTCTTTTCGATGGCATTCCGCTGGATCAAGTGACGACTTCGATGACGATCAACGCGCCGGCTTCGATGATCTTCGCGTTCTTTCTAGCGAACGCTGAAAAACAAGGCGTTCCGTTCAGCAAAATTGGCGGCACGCTGCAAAACGACATCCTGAAAGAATACATCGCGCAGAAGGAATGGATTTATCCGCCACGCCCGGCGATGCGGTTGATCACTGACACCTTCAAATTCTGCGCGGAGCAAATGCCGAAGTGGAATTCGATTTCCATCAGCGGCTACCACATCCGCGAAGCCGGAGCGACCGCTGCTCAGGAACTCGCCTTCACCTTGCGCGACGGAATTGAATACCTCGATTACGGCATTCGCGCCGGACTGGACGTGGACGATTTCGCGCCGCGCCTGTCGTTCTTTTTCAACGCGCACAACGACTTTTTTGAAGAAATCGCCAAGTACCGAGCTGCTCGCCGCATCTGGCATCGTGTGATGACCGAACGCTTCAAGGCCAAGAATCCGCGTTCCTGGCAGATGCGTTTCCACACGCAAACTGCTGGCGTCAGCCTGACCGTTCAGCAACCGATCAACAACATCATTCGCGTCGCGATTCAGGCTCTGGCCGGAGTCATCGGTGGAACGCAAAGCCTGCATTGCGATGGTTACGACGAAGCCTTGGCTTTGCCGACCGAACGCGCCGCGTTGATCGCCTTAAGGACTCAGCAAATCATCGCGCACGAAACCGGCGTGACGAACACCATTGATCCGCTCGGAGGTTCGTACTTCATCGAAAAACTGACCAGCGAACTGGAAGAAGAAGCGTACGAATACTTCCGTAAGATTGACGCAATGGGCGGCATGGTCGAAGCCATTGAACTCGGTTACCCGCAAAAAGAAATTCAGGAATCGGCCTATCAATATCAGCGCGCCGTTGAACGCGGTAACAAAGTCATTGTCGGCGTCAACGCTTACCAAATGGACGGCAATGAACTCGGCGAAGCGAACATTCTGTACATTGACGAATCCGTCGCCGAATTGCAGCACGAACGTTTGGCCAAACTCCGCGCAAAGCGCGACGCTTCCGCTGCCCAACGTGCGCTTGATGCACTGCGCAAAGGAGCCGAAGACGAATCCGTCAACACGATGCCTCTGCTGATAGATTGCGCTCGCGCCGATTGCACGCTTGGTGAAATGTGCGACGCTCTGCGGCCCGTGTTTGGTGAATACCAGGAGCCGGACTTTTAACAGCAGCGAAGATTGTCGAGCGAATGAGCCGTGCATATACTTTGCTCATCATCGAAAGGAGGATTTGAGATATGGCAGCATCGGCATTAGCACTGCGCGTCGCCGCGTTGGAAGCAGAAGTAGCGCAAATGAAAGAGCAATTAGCCCAAACAACTGAATCTTCAAGAAGCTGGCTGGACGAAATCTTTGGTTCTTTCGACAACGATCCCATTTATGCCGAAGCCATGCGGTTAGGGCGAGAATATCGGGAATCGCTTCGCCCGAAAGACACGCGCAAGCCAGTTCGCGCAAATGGTTCATCTGGCAAAAAGAAAACAGCCAAAAAACGCAAGGATTGAAATGTACATCCTCGACACTGACCTAATCAGCCTATTGGAATCCGTCAGTACCAGCCCCGAAGCCCAGCGGCTTCGTTTTCGCTTGGCCAGTTTGAAACCCGAAGATCACATCACCACGATCATCACGTTCGAAGAGCAAGTGCGCGGCTGGACAGCTTACCTGGCACAGAAACGCACGATGGCTCAGCAAGTCGGTGCTTATCGCCGATTGAAAAACGTGCTGAACCGTTACTTGAAACTTAAGGTGCTGGAATTTGACGAAGCTGCCGCGGAAGAATTCGAGCGATTGCAAAAGCTGCGCATTCGCATTGGCACAATGGATTTGAAAATTGCCGCCATTGCCTTGGCTCATCACGCAACCTTGCTCACTCGTAACAGCAAAGACTTCAGCAAAGTGCCGGGGCTGCACATCGAAGACTGGTCGGCCTGAGCGATCAGAGCCGAGTACAACACAACTGTTACACAACAACCGCGTTGTACATTTCAGGAGAAACTGCCGTGAGTTACGAAATCGCCCAACAACGCATCGCCGAAGCGCGCCGCACCAATTCGCCACGCCTGAACCTGTCCAATCTCGGCCTGACGGAACTACCACCAGAGCTTTTTGAGATGACCAACCTGTGTGTCCTGTGGCTGAGCGAGAACCAACTGACCGCCTTGCCGCCAGAGTTCGGCCAGTTGACGAAGTTGGTGCGGTTGCGATTGAACAAGAATCAACTCGCTGCGCTGCCGCCTACCATTGGAGAACTGGCTGAATTACGCGAACTTTGGCTGCACAATAATTCGCTTCAACAGCTTCCCGATCAGTTCTGGCAATTATCACAATTGCGTCTCCTTAACCTCAATAGTAATCAGTTGACTAAATTACCAGCCACCATTTCTCAGTTGAAAGAGTTGATAGAGCTAAATTTGGGAACTGACCTGCGTCCATCAGAAATGCTTTCTCGTTTAGGCAAAAGAAATCAATTGCAAACCGTTCCAACTGAAATTGGACAACTAAAAAATTTACAGAAGCTGTTGCTGAACAACAATCAGTTGACGACGGTGCCGGTCGAGTTCTCTCAGTTGAGCAACTTGCAGTCTCTGGAACTGTCCAACAATCAGTTGACGACGGTGCCGGTCGAGTTCTCTCAGTTATGTAACTTGCAGAAACTGGGGCTGGGCAACAATCAATTGACGATGGTGCCGGTCGAGTTCTCTCAGTTGAGCAACTTGCAGGAACTGTGGCTGAACAACAATCAGTTGACGACGGTGCCGGTCGAATTCTCTCAACTGAGCAACTTGCAGTTTCTGGTGCTGACTAACAATAAGTTAACGGCGATTCCCGCCGAGTTCGGTCAGTTAAGTCAGTTGCGGTATCTGCTACTGACCAATAATAAGTTGACGTCGGTTCCCGTCGAGTTCTCTCAGTTGAGTCAGTTGCGGTTTCTGTGGCTGGACAACAATCAGTTGACGGCAGTTCCCTTTGAGTTATCTCAGTTGAGTCAATTGCAGTCTCTGTTGCTGGGCAACAATCCCGATTTGAAGATTCCGCCTGAAATTGAAGAAGAGGACACAACGGCAGCGCTGCTGGATTTCATTGGACAGGGGCCGCAGCCGCATTGGGCGTCGAAGATGATGTTGGTGGGCGAAGGGCGACACGGGAAAAGCTCACTGTTGCGGGCATTGCTCGGCCAGGAATTTGACGCCAACCTGTCTTCGACACACGGAATGTTGATTGGCCACTTGCCTTTGCCACATCCGCGCCGAGCCGGAATCGAAATGGAGTTGAGCACCTGGGATTTCGGCGGCCAGCAGATTTATCACACCATGCATCAGTTCTTTTTGACCGACCGTTCGCTGTACGTGCTGGTGTGGGACGGGCAACGCTGGCGCACCGAGGACACGCTGGCGGCCACGGACTTGATCCGCAGCGTCTGTCGCCAAACGGCTGTGCGCGCCGACAACCCCAAGGTCGCCGCCAAATTGGCCAGCGCAGGAACGGTCGGCGGTGTGGAACGCCTGGCGCGTGCTGACCGCAGGCACGCGGCCACCACCGACGAATGGGATGCAGATCCGTGGCTGCTCAACACGCCAGGCGGCGTGGTCGATCTCAAGACAGGCCGGATGCGCCCGCACGAGCGCGCCGATCGGATGACCAAGATCACCACAGCCACGCCCAGCGGCGACTGCCCGACCTGGAGGCAGTTCATCGACGAGGTCACGGGCGGTGACAAGGAACTGCAGTCCTATCTGCAACGGATGGTCGGCTACGCGCTGACCGGATCGACGCAAGAGCACGCGCTGTTTTTCCTGTACGGCACAGGTGCGAACGGCAAGTCGGTGTTCGTCAACACGCTGGCCACCATCCTGGGTGATTACG
>ERZ650309.1016-NODE-1016-length-13335-cov-4.433057_pt1 | contig 13335 bp, 12 predicted proteins | sample MGYA00376245_ERZ650309 | MGnify/ENA primary metagenome ERZ650309 (study PRJEB26733, sample SAMN07839294) | wastewater metagenome | biome: urban; feature: wastewater treatment plant; material: waste water | place: USA: North Carolina | collected 2016-04-26 ...
AGGAATCGAAAGCAGCTTGCCGGGACTCATTTCCGGCAGATCATTAATATTGCTTAATAAACAATTTTGTTCCAAAACGCCACGCTTTTTCTGGAAAAATATAGCGCCTATGGCCGGGATGAAGTTACCCCCACGCTGATGCCATCCCTTGCCCGGGGGGCAAACGCAGCCTAGCCTCGCACCCAGCCATGCTCAAACTCTCCCCCGCTCTCCTGCTTGCCCTCCTCCTGGTCGGCGGCGTCGCGATCCTGCAGTTCACCTTCTTGCACCAGGAGTGAGCCGCTCGGAATGGGCCCCACCGGCTGCGCACGCCGCATCGCCTGCCTGACCGTCTTGCTGCAGCTGCTCGCGTGCGGCCTGCGGCCAGGGACCGTGCGCGGCGCGCCGGCAGAGGGGACGACAGCGGGGACGACCGATCGGCCGGCAGCGCAGCGGCTGGAGGTCGAGATCATCTCGCCCGAAGACGGGGCGTCGCTGACCGAGCCGTCCGTGCTGATCCAGGCCGTGGTCCGTACCGCCCCGGGCGTCACCGTGCGCCTGCACCCGCTCGTCAACGGTCAGCCGCTGCCTGAAGCGGCGCGCGGGCTGGTGGTGATGAGCGAGCAGAAGATGCAGGCGCAGGGCGGCGCGCGCGTGCTGGAGCGCGAGCAGCTGTACGCGCTGAAGGTCCCGCTGCCGCCCCAGAGCTGCACGGTGGCGGTCGTGGCGGAGACCGACTCTGCGTCCCGGACCTCGAACCCGGTGCGCCTGAACTTCCGCGGCAACGACCCCTTCCGCGTCAAACCCAAGCTGTACGTCCTGTCGATCGGTGTCAGCACGTACCGCGACGGCGGCCTGTCGCTCGGCTACGCCAGCAAGGACGCCGCCGACTTTGCCCAGGCCTTTTTGGATCAGCAGGGCGGCCTCTACGAGCAGGTGAGCATCCGGCTGCTCTTGAACGCACAGGCCACGCGCGATCGCATCCTCGACGGGCTGCAGTGGCTGCAGCGCCAGACCACGGCGAAGGACATGGCCATCCTGTTCCTGGCGGGACACGGCATCGACGACCCGAGCAGCGGCGTCTATTACTTCCTGCCCCACGATGCCGAGGAAGGCGCCGTCATGCGCAGCATGATCTCGCAGCAGAGCCTGCAGACCGTGCTGCGCAGCATCGCGGGCAAGACGCTCCTGTTCCTCGACACGTGCCACGCGGCCAGCGTCATGAACGGCGCCGCCGGGCGCGCCGTCAGCGACATCTCACGCCTGGTCCAGGAGCTCGCGGCCGTCGACAACGGGCTCGTGGTATACGCCGCCGCGTCCGGCCGCCAGCTCTCGCAGGAGTCGTCGCGCTGGAGCAACGGCGCGTTCACCAAGGCCGTCGTCGAAGGGCTGCGCGGCCGGGCCGCCTATCACGCCGACCGGCCGATCACCGTGCAGATGCTGAACCTGTACGTCAGCGAGCGGGTGAAGGAGCTGACCGCGGGCGCGCAGACCCCGATCCTGGTGACGACGAACAAGCTGGCCGACTTCCCGCTGGCGCTGGCCGGACAGCGGCCGCCCGCGCCCGCGCCCGCGCCTGCGCCGCTGTCATTGCAGCCGTCGCAGCCCGTCGCGGTCTACCGGCCGCCGTGGCTGGCCCCGCTGCCTTCCGGCGAGAGCCGGCCAGCGCCGCCGCCAGCGCCCGTCGCGCCGCCGGGGCTCCGCCGTCCGTCGGTCCAGCCGTCGGTGCCGACCGCGCCCGCGCCGAAGCCGGCGGAGCCGGTCCACCGCAAGGCCTGGTTCTGGCTGACGCTGGGCGGCGCGGCGCTGCTCGTCGGCGGGCTCGCGATCGCCGGCGGCGTCGTGGCGAGCACCGGGAGCGCCATGGGCCCGGCGCCCGGCGACGGCAGCGCGCTGACCTTCACCAAGATCGAGTGAGCCCGGCGGCCGAATTGGGTCTCACTGCAGGGCCTTTCCGAGATCCACCTCGTAGACGTTGCCGAAGTTTCCCTGCTCGCCCGTGACGTACATGAACCCGCTCTTCAGGGTGACGGGCCGGCGGTAGGTGAACGGGCTGACCTCCACCGTGGTCTGGCGCGGGTTGAGCAGCACGGGCCTGATCGTCCCGGAGTCCAGGTGATACGCAAAGATGCCGCTCCGTCCTCCGTAGACGACCCACCGGCCGTAGCGCGCATACCCATCGTAAAAGTGATGGCCTTCCGCGAAGCTGCTGCTCAGCCGATAGGGACTCTCTTTGATGAGGTCCGAGAGGTCGGTCTGCTGCATCGACTCGAGGTCGACGAAGCGCAGCCGCCCGGAGGACTGGTACATGACGCCGTCCTCATGGATCTGGACCGACCCGAAGATCGCCGGCAGGGTCATCACCCGCGTCGCGCGCTGGTCCACAAGGCTCAGCCTCCAGATGCTGTACCCTTCGATGAACACCATGCGCGTGCCCTGCACCTTGAACCTGCGTACGGTGCCAATCTGTGACAGCCCGGTCGCCGCTTGCAGCGAGAGCAGCATCTGGCTGGCGCTGCCAGGCGTCCACTGGTAGAGCCGCGCCGTACCCTGATCGCGGGAGACCACGTACACGGTGCTGCCGATCAGATAGATGCCGTCGACGTCGGAGCCGAACGTGGCCTTGTCCACGCGGAGCTGCGGCTGCGCCGTGGAGTACACGGCGACCTCGGCCGAGTTGAGCGAGTTCCTGGGAGCGACCAGCGCGTCGCTGGCCTCGAAGCCGTAGGCGTCGTTGTTGATGACCGTGAACGTGTAGTCGACGTGCCGGTTCAGGGGCTTGTTGTAGCCGTGCAGGTGGACGCCCGTGCTCCCATAGTCGTATAAAAAGAGCGTATTCTCGACGGCGTAGGGCTCACGGTACTGCTGCGTCGCGAACTCCGTACGGTTGATCAGCAGCGCCTTCTCGGTCTCGTCATACTGCTTGCGGTCCTGATCCGGGCTCTGCACCGCGCTCCCAAAGGAGTCACAGGCCGCGCCGAGCAAGAGCAGCCCCCAGAGCGGCAGGCGACCGGCCAGATAGCCGAGCCGGCGCGCAGCAAGACGCATCGAAGTCCCGGTGTCCATCACCCCTCCACCGAACCGTTGAAGAATCGGGCGGTGGTGATCATCGCACCGATCCATCGGCGTGACAATTGCGCGGTCCTGGTCAGGCGCCGCCGCACGTTGTAAGCTGGCTGCGATGGCTGGGTGCGGGCCGCTACGTATACGCGATCTGGGGACTGTCCTCGCGCTCCTGTCCTTGCCCCTTGCCGGCTGCGGCGACGGCGGCGGGCTGCTGACCGTGCAGATCCAGGGGCTGCGCGCAGACGCAGCGCGGCTCAACTTCAAGATCTACAGAGCCGACTGTCTGGGGGCCCACCCCTGCGATACCTGGCTGGCGCAGACTCCCTTGTCACAGCAGACCACGAGCGCGCTCTCGTACCCGCTGCGCCTCCCTGCGGAGGTCCTCGAGCTACCGGTCCACCTGCGCATCGAGACGACGCAGTTCGTCCAGCTCTCCACCTCCTGCATCGGGGCGCGGGCCACGACGACCACGGCCAAGCAGGGCTCGGAGTACGCCGGCGCGTCGCTCTCCATCGCGCTCAACCGCGACTCGATGGGGCCGGTCTTCACGGTCAAGATGCCGAACGCCTGTCCGTTCCGTTATACGGCGCAGGGCCGGGGCAGCGGCACGGTCTCCCTCTCTCGCTCGGGCTACGAGACGCTCACCGACAGCCGTACGTTCCCGGACGAGTTTCCCCGCGGCAGCGTGATCACGGCTACGGCGATGCCCAGCTTGGGATCGAAGTTCAGCGGCTGGGCCGCGGCGTCTGCATGTCCGATGTCGACCGCTGCGAGCTGTCCCTTCACCGTCGACGACCAGGTGACCCTGTCACCGATCTTCGAGCTCGAGTAGGCGCCTCTGCCAAGGGAGTGTCCCTGCCGGCAGGTTCGGCAGCCGCGGCAGCTCACCTATGGGCGGCGAGCTGGCCTGCGGTTCCTGGTTCCTCGCAATCCGTCCGGAAGCGCCTGCGCTGGGCGGAGTCCGAATGGCGCGTCGACTTGTGCCCGACCTGACAAGGGCGAAAGGCTCCCTGCCTCGCAGGCCGCTGTCGCACCTGAGGCTCGGCCTGCAGAATCTTGAGACACCTGAGACATTCGCCCCCGCTCATGGGGAGCGCTCAACGTCTCTGCCATAGCTGAACTGTAATTTTAGTCGAAATTTAGCGATTTCGACATCGCGTCTCTGCCGAGAACGAGGATGCCCGGATCGGGTAAAATCGGCTTTCGCAACAGACTGCTATGCACGTTTTAGCCGCTCTAAGCTGCAAATAAACAGACTCATCTATACAGTCAAAATTTTGCTCAACAGTCTCCATGCGGCACCTCGAATTTGGGATCTGCGAGCGCTTGACTTCAGGACGATTCACATGTTAGCAGGGATACTGTAGGAAGGTAACGAACTCATCGGACAGACCATGCACGAAGCAATAGACAAGCGCGGTCTGCGCAAGCTTCTTGATACTCTGTTTAAGAATGCATCGGATCTAGATGCCTTTATCATCGACAATTTCGAGGTCGTACACCACAGAGCAGTCTGCGATGCGGATCGGGTCGCCAAGGTGAATCGCCTGCTTACCGAGGTGCCTGTCAGCGATCTGTTCGATGCCATCCGAAAGCATGACGCCTCTTCACTGCAAAAGCTGCTGCGCGCGGACGAGCGATATACCGAGCTCTTATCAAACCCTTTTCATCAGTGGGGGACGCTGCCTGCCAATAGCAAAAGCTATGTCCGGCGGAAGTGTGACAGTCAGCTGAGCGCGATAATACGTTCAAAGTGCCGCGTGAGTCTGTTCGGGCAGACCCAGATCGGCAAGTCAAGCCTCCTGAAGCAGGTTGAGAGCGACTGTTCGAATTACCTCGCTATAAGCTATATTTCTTTTGAGGATATGATAACGCACGATTGCAGCCTGTTCCACGAGCGTTTCTTTCGGCGACTAGGCCGCAGGTTCCGCGCAGATATCATTGACTGGGAGTCCCTTTCCGAGCTCGCCAGCCAGCAGCCTTTTGTCCTATTCATTGACGAATTAGGACTACTGCGCGATCCCATGACTACTGAACAGTTCATTCCTCGATTGCTGCATTTTTGCGATCTGCACGCCTTGGCGCTGGTCGTAGCCATGCCCGTCAGCATCGACCACTACTTCTCCGAAGTGCGGATCGACAACCCCAAGTATCGCTCAGGCTGGCAGAGCATTGAGCTCCCGTGCTTCGACGACCTCGAGGTGCTGCAGCTGCTTGAGCTCCTACCGGGCCGGGCCCGGGAACTGGCGAAGAAGAACATCCACAGAATCATAGCATCCTCTAAGAGGAGTCCTCAATCGATACAGAAGCTGTGTCATCTGCTGTATGACGCTGACGAAAGCGGACTGGCAATTAGTGAGATGCAGCGGGCGATTGAATCGTTGCAGTCCTATTGAGAAGGACCCGATTTTCGATGAATAATCCTTTTCAGCTGGTCGGCACATATGATGGCGAGACGTACATCGAGCGACGAGCAGATCAGCTCCTGCGCCGCTCTATCGAATCTAATCAAAGCTATCCCTACTTTTGTGCTCCGCGGCAAAGTGGAAAGTCAAGCTTGATCGCTCACACGATCAACCATCTCCCGCAAGATCGCTACAAGTGCTTACTGATCGACCTGTCGGAGCTCATGGGCGACTACTCCGACTGCAAGAAGTCCGATGATCTGCTTTACCAGGTCATGAAGTACATCGCCGTGCGCTGCGGCTTCGCTGTGTCCGATATATGCTGTGATTTTCCAGAAGACACTTTTTCAAAATGGCTCGCTGCCTCTTCCATTCGGTTCGTCATCTTTCTGGACGAGCTGGATGCACTGATGGACGCGAATCAGATATTGAACAAGAACTTCAGTGCCGATTTCCTTCAGCGGCTGCGAGGACTATTTAACAAGCGGGTCGACAAAGAGTACAGCACGGCCCTCCGCAGGCTGCAGTTTGTCCTCGCCGGCTCAGTCCACCCCCTGCACCTAGCCCCCGATCGAGCGCGCTCGCCGTTCAACATCGGCGATAATATCCCACTGCTCGATTTGACGATCGAGCAGGTCTCATTCCTGGCCGCGTTCCTCCAGCGAGCGGACATTTTCATTCAAGCGGAGGCAATAGCATGCATTTATCGCGAGGCTGGAGGTATTTTGCATTTGACAAAGCTGATCCTGCACGAAGCCTGGGAGAAATTGATATTACTCCCGGCCACAGAACGTGTGCTGACTGCGGCACTCGTACGCCAGCTAATCAGGCGCTTGTGCGAAGAGGCAGCAAATAACATTCACTTCTTGGATATCTATCGCCGAATCAAGCTTAGCGACCGGTTGGTTACTTATCTAGCCCAGCACCACAGCACCCGCCTGGACGATCAGAATGCCCTGTCAGAGCTGATCCTGTCCGGCATCAGCTCTCGCGAGAGAGCTTTCCGGGCTCCGATCTACGCCAAGGTGTTCGGGAAGGAGGGTCCGCTACGCCTGGTCTCAAGCACGCCTCTCAGCCAGCGGACCCGCAGGACCCTCCGCGTCGTCGGCTCGTTGACGGTTGTAGCTGGTATCTCGATGGCCTTCCCCTGGAAGGAGCAAGGCCCAAGCATAGGTGTCAAGGCGCCTGACCTGGCTACCTGGATAGTTGATGATCTGGCGATCCCTCACGATGCCTTGACGCCGCTGCCCAGGGCGCTGGAAAGGCCGGTGCAAAAGCGGCTCCTACAGCCGGACTATGAGGATATCGAAAGCAGTAGATTGCGTTCCCGTCGGTCCAACAAGCATCAGCGCGTATCGGCTGTCGTTTTTCTCGATCGCGGCAATCATGCCCAGGTGCAAGCGATTCAGGATTGCGCCAACGAAGCACTGCGACACGCTGCGATGCCGGCAAGCAGCATAATCCACCTGGAGAGGGTGGGGAGCTTGAAGATTGTCAGCGCACCTGACTGGGCATTCAGGAGTGAGCTCCAACAGTGCCTTGATCAAACATTCGTTAACCGCAAGATCGCTTCTCCCGTGGCTGCCAAGATACGCATCACAGCAGCGGACTGAGGCATCGGTGTCTGGTCGCTGGAATGGCAATCCATACATGTTGATGTCATATTGCAGAATTTTGTTCATAACCGCTTTTTTAATTTTTCCTTGGCAAAAAATGAATGCCAACGCGGGTACCGATGGCACTGAACGAATCCTTGTACTTGTCAGGCGGAACAACGGAACGCTCGATCGCAACGCGACGCGGATGCTCGCCGAACGACTCAGACATCGAGGTGAGCACGTCGTAAGGTATGTGCCGCCACAGCACATCTGCTACTCTGCCGAGTGTTTCGACCAGCTCGCGCGGCGCATCCACGTTCACCTCTTCGTGATTGTAACGCTGCAGAAGGTCGATTCAGATGGCTATTACATCACGTCCGTAATCTACAGCATCAACGAACGTCTCCCGTATCAACAATCGAATGTCTCCCAGCAGGACGAATTGGCTACCCAAATCGGGGACACGGTCGATCGCTTATTTTCAAGCTATTTACAGAGGAAGCGAAAGGCCGAATCACCCTCGTCATCGAAGGCAGATCTCCCATGAGCTCACCCGGTCGTCGCATGATGGAAGTGCTCGCTGAGACCCTATACGTGTTCATGCTTTCGTTCGCAGGTTGCGCCGGGAACCTCGAGCAGCAGCACAATGAGCTTGAGAAGTCCGTCCACGCTTTGAACGCAGAGATACAAAAGCTGCGCCGCGAAGTTTCTGACGGACTGACCCTGGCGTTGTGTCCGCCGGAGCTGGCTGAGCTGCTGTCCGATGTCCGGCGGGAGTGCACCTCACGGGTGGAAGAAAAGTGCACGACCCGACAGATTCGAGGTGCGGTCATCGCCGCAGATCCGGACCACAGGGGGCGGTTCCTTAAGCTGATGAGCACCCTGCGGCATGAGGTCCTGTATATGAACAAAGATGCGCCCACTTTTGCATTGTTTCGTGAAAATCGTTTGGTCCAGCTCACGCAAACTGCGACCTTGCAGAACACCCAATACATCATTGTCACCTCTCCCGAAGATGGCGGGGAGGTCGAAGCGTCAAAAAGGGCTCAGTTTGTAGCTAGGGAGTTAGTCAAGAGGAGTATTCCACGGGATAAGATTCAAGTATGGATTTATAGTTTTCCCGCTGTACGGGCAGATATTGCTCGCAAGGTGGATCTACCGAGCATCGGCGAGACGCAGCAGCTCAGCCGCGGCGTGTGGGTATTCCGTGCGGACTGTTAAATGCACACGACTGAGGTCATGCATGTCCGCCCAAATATACCGCCGCATGGCAGCCACTGACCGGCGTCGGCACAAGACCTGTCGTCGTGACACTGGGATTTTGAAGGCGGACGGGCTCCGTCTGTTTTCTTGCGTATCGTTCTTGGTATCGCTGTATGTGGCGTTGCTGGGTTCTATCAGGTTAAGTCTCGCGGACGCATATCGCTTCGAGGGGCCCCTGCGGGAGGTCGAGGCATCGCTCCTGCACAGGCGACTGGATCTGACCCACATCGCTCGATGGAACCGGCTACTTAACAACTGGCAAAGCCTGCAGATTCCTCGCGCCGAGGTCTATGTGGTCAATTTGTGGTCGCTCGATTGCCCAGCATGCATCGCAGAGATGCCGCTGTTCGCCCGGCTGATTCAAGGCTGGAAGGGTCAACGCAGGGTCCGATTCCTATTTGTAGCGGAGGCGATATCGGAAAATGAGCCTGATGAGCTCGGGCTGTTCTGGCAGCGCTCAGCGCTACAGCAGGAAGAGCTATACCGTACAACCAATGACCGAATCCGCGGCCTAGTGGGGACCAGGGCTCAACCGCTGACCCTGCTGCTCGACGAGTCTCTGGTAGTTCGACAGGCGTTTGTGGGCGCCATCAATTCGCATGCGGTCGGGGCCTCGATCGAGCGGCTGCTGACAGCCATAGCTGGCACCCGCACAGTCCAGTGTTCGCCACGCGCTCGCGCAGCGCTGCGGTGAGAAAGCCTGGGTCGGTCAGAAGCTATAGCGCACAAGGAAGTCTGTCCCGGCAGCGTTCCCCAACCGATCCCTCCGTGCTGCAAGCCGCTGCCTCGCCATGGGGAATATCTTTTTCCTGATCTCGACGGGAGAGTGCTTCTCGCGCAGCAGCACACCCAGGCACTCCGCGAGCTGCTCGTGGCGGTAGGCGACGACGCTCTCGGCCGGCAGCGACTCGTGGAAGCTGCAGACCTCGAAGTACAGGTTGCGCAGCGCGTCGAACAGGAAGAAGGGGTGGCGGTGCACCCCGAACTTCAGGTCCTCCAGGTGCGACAGCGTGCGGCAGACCTCGTTCAGGCAGCGGCGCACCGCGGCGATGCGATCCGTGCGATACAGGCTCTCGGTCAGCTCCTGCTCGAGCTGCGGCCGGAAGCCGAGCAGCGCCCGCACCAGGCCCTCGATCGTCTCGCTGAGGAACGGGTTCTCGCCGACCTGCAGGAGCGGCGGCAGCACGTCGCTCGACAGGCTCCACTTGCCGCTCTCGCTCTTGAACTCGGCCAGCCGGAACGGCATGTCGCTGTTCGGCAGCACCTGCGCCACCGACAGCTGCAGCCGGTACATCACGCGCTGCACCACCGGCGGGTCCTTGGCGTAGACCTCGTTGCCGGACGGGCTCGTGGTCTCTTTCAGCAGGTGCAGGTAGACGGTCGCGCGCGACGATCCGGTCTGCGCCAGCGAGAAGGAGTCGAGCGTCGCGTTGCCCGGCACGTCGATGATGCGCCCGTCGGGCAGCACCACGGTCAGCTCGCTGATCGACAGCGTACCGCTGCGCAGCGACGCCTCGTTCCACGAGAGCCGTGCCACGCCGAAGCCCGGCAGGCCCGCGATCGCGGCGCGCAGCCGGATCTCGTCGGCAATGGCGACCTGCTGCGTATTGAAGTGCTCGGGCAGGAGCGTCTGCCCGAGGTACCAGCGGAGCGGCGCCAGCTTGTACTGAAATTTTCCCATGGGGTTGAAGGCGGCGCAGATCCGCGGCGCGGCGAGCGATTCCCGCCGGCCGCGGACCCGCAGGCTGATCAGGTCTGCGCGATGCCCCAGGCCTTGACCACGTTCTTCCCCTCACCGGTGGAGATGTGGATGGTCTGGGCGACCGGCTGCGGCTTGATGCCGATCTGGAAGCTGAAGTTGATCGGCGACTGGACCTCGGTCGACGCGTCATCGGCGACCGACAGGTTCAGGTCCTGGCCGTTCTTCTCGACCAGGCCCTTGAGCTCCGCGTCGTCCTTGTCCAGGCACTTGAAGTACTTCTTCTGCAGCGGATCGTACTCGTAGGTCGTGAACTTGAAGAGGACCTCGATCTTGGTCAGGTCCATGATCGTGAGCAGCGCCACGCTCTGGCGGTTGGCCGTCGAGATCTGGCCGGCCAGGTACACCGCGTCGGTGACGCCGGTCTCCCACATCGCGTGGTTCAGCACCGCCACGACCGACAGATCGGTGGTCGGGGCCAGCGGGTCCTTGACCTTGGTGTCCGCCGTCAGCTGCACGTCACCGATCTTGATGCTGGTGACGAAGCCGACGGTGGTCTGCTTGTCCTTCTTGAAGTTGAAACCCTGGTACACATCACAAGGCTTGTTGATGCTCGGCATCAGGTACTCCTAAGTAGATCCCGACAGATCAGCCCTTGGCCCCGAGCCGCGACTCCAGCCGCAGCTCGACGTTCATTCCTTCGAACTGCAGGTGCGGCAGGACCGCAACCGAGCAGTCGTACCAGCCGATCTCGCCAGGCCGCGACTTCACGTCGACGGTAGCGGCCTTGAACGGGTAGTAGCGCAGGGTCAGATCGTCTGGGTTCACGACGGTGGTGACATACTGCATCAGCCACGCCTCGAGCGTCTTCTTGATGTACGCCTCATCGGCCGTCGTGCCGATGTTGTCGCGCATGATGCTCTTCACGTAGTGCGCGATGCGGGTGACCGAGAACGTGTACGACAGGTTCGTCACCAGCTGCGAGTTCTCCGAGTCCTTCGGGTTCTTGAAGCGCTTGGGCGACTTCACCGACTGGACGCTGAAGAACGCCGCATCGGCGCTCGCCTTGCGGTAGATGAGCGGGACGAAGCCGCACTTCGCGAACTCGAGCTCGCGGTAGTCCGGGATCGCGATCTCGACCGGCGCCGTCATCTCCTCGATGCCGGGCTTCTCGCGCATCTCGAAGGTGTCGACCGGCAGGCCCGCGACCATGCCGCCGCCCTTGGGGCCGCGCAGGTACTGGCACCAGCCCGAGCCCTCGAACGAGCGCACCATGTTGCGGGCGAACAGGATCGCCGAGTTGCCCCACAGGTACTTGCTGCTGTCACCGTCCGCGCTCTCGGTGAAGTTCACCTTGTTGCAGGGGTTCTTCTCCGGGTGCCAGGGCAGGCGCAGCACGTAGCGCGGGAAGGTCAGGCCGACGTAGGCCGCGACCTCGGTGTCGCGGAACTTGTTCCAGCGGCCGTACTTGGGCTGGCCCATCAGGCCGACCAGATCCTTGATCGCCTCGACGCCCTCGACGCTGTCACAGCCGAAGAACTTCGGCGAGACCGACGCGACGAACGGCGCGTGCGAGGCGTTGGCGATCTTGGCCATCTGCTCGAGCCAGAAGATGTCGTCCGGCGTGTTCGAGAACTCGTACTGGCCGACCATCGAGCCGAACGGGCGACCGCCGTACTGGTCGTACTCGGCGATATAGACCTTGTTGAACAGGGCGCTGCCGAAGATGTTGCTCGAGTTGTTCTCGAAGTCCTGGAACAGCTCGTCCTTGCCGACATCGAGCAGATCGATGGCGATGTTGGCCTTGAAGTTGGTGTGCGAGACCAGATCGTCCAGGCCGCGCCACGCCGACTCGACCTTCTGGAAGTCGGGGTGGTGGAGGATCTCGTTCATCTGGTCGTTCACGAGCTGGTCGATGTGCGCGACGAGCTCGCCGACCTTGCCCTTGTCGAAGCGCTTCTGCGAGTTGTCGACGTTGTTGACCAGCGTCGCCAGCGCCGACAGGAAGCGGTCCTCGGCCGGGACCTTCTCTTCGACCTTGGTCAGGGCCGACTGCACCATCGGCTTGTGGCCGACGGCGGCGGACGACATTCCCATGCTGCCGAGCAGCTTCTCAAGCAGATCAACCTGCGTGTCAGTCTTTACATCAGCCATTGAATGTTCCTCATCCAAGAATCAATCGCGGCGCCCGCTCGCAGAGCTCGAGGGACGGAGCCGCGTCGCTTCGCCTTAGGCCTCGGGGTTCTGCTCGCTGCTGGCCGCCTTGGCCGGCAGGAGCACCTTGTACTCGGAGAGCTCGCTGCGGAGCTTGTCGAGGCTCTCGGGGCTGCGGAACAGGTCCTGGATGATCTTTCGCAGCTCCTTGCGGTTGTCGATGTTCGACTGCAGCTCAAGGAGCAGCGACTTGAGCAGGAGCAGCGCCTTGATCCGCGGCACGTGCTGCGCGATCTCGTCGGGGCTGAACGACCGCATCTTGGTGATCGGGATCGAGACCTCGAACTCGCCCTCCTGATCCGGGTTGATGCGGTTGGGCACCTGGACGTTGATCGACATGTTCATGTCGCTCATCACACTGTCCAGGTTGCGGTTGTCGATCGAGCGCAGCTGACGCTCTTCCAGGTCAACCTTGCGATCGGCCGACGTGCCCAGCGAGTAGTCGCCGAGCATGAGCAGGCGGAGCGGCAGGTTCACCGTCTCCGGCTCACCGTTGATGGTGGTCTTGTACGTCAGCGTGAGTCTCGAACGTGGGAGTTCATCCTGGATCGCCACGGGCACTATCCTTTCTCTGCACAGAACAATCGGAAGGCTCCAGACGAGCCGTCGCACGCCCTCGGGCCGACGCCGCGCCACCCCATATCTGCGGCAACCGCTCCGGAGCAGCCTCCCTCCGAGCAGAATCCTGTCGCGGAACAGGAGCATGGTCTCACATCGTCCAAGCTCGTCAACAGGCCCCGGTAACCCCTGACCGCGCCTTGGCTTTCCGCGTGCGTGTCCTGCAAGGCTCGAAAGGGGTCGGAAGGGCCGGAAGACCGGAAGGGCCGGAGGGACCGGGCGCCGGCTCGGGCGTGCAGCTGCGGCGACCGCAGCGACGGCCTTAGGGGTCGCCACTACTCGATCGTGCGCGCATCACCGCGCCACAGCAGCACAAGCTGCGGGCGCGCGCGCTGCGCGTCATCGCGGATCGGCTCGAAGCCGAGGTACTGCTCGTGGACCAGGCGGGCCCACTCTGTGTGCTCGACGAAGAGCAGGAACACCGTCAGCTGCAGATCCACACCTCGCAGGAGCGGCAGGACCTGCTCGCGCAGCCGCCGCGTCACCGCGCGCG
>ERZ650309.1017-NODE-1017-length-13326-cov-5.548188_pt1 | contig 13326 bp, 11 predicted proteins | sample MGYA00376245_ERZ650309 | MGnify/ENA primary metagenome ERZ650309 (study PRJEB26733, sample SAMN07839294) | wastewater metagenome | biome: urban; feature: wastewater treatment plant; material: waste water | place: USA: North Carolina | collected 2016-04-26 ...
TTATATAGAATACACTTTGAATTCTTTTCAACATATACTTGTAGTGGATGATGACAGCATTACTATTCTCATAGTAGAGAGGATGGCCAAACTTGCAAATTTTTCTAAACAAATTCACTCCGTTTTTAATGGTTTGCAGGCTAAAGAATTTATGATTAATAGGGCATTGTATTATCCCCATGAAATGCCAGAACTAATTTTACTTGATTTACAAATGGGAGTAATGACAGGATGGGAATTTTTAGATTGGTATAGTGTATGGCAAACTGATCTCGTAGAAAAACCACCCGTATATATTTTTTCATCGTCGCTCAATTTTGATGACGAAAAACGGGCATTAGCTTATTCAATTGTAAACGGATTTATTATAAAACCCCTCACCAATGATAAACTACAAAGAATACTGACAGAAAGAAATAAGATTTGATTTTACTCCATGTGCTATTCTCCTTTATTTTGTATTAAACCAATATTTAATTGCTATGTCATCACGCAGAAGATTTCTTAATAATTCAATTCTAAGTTTTGTTGGAATTTCCACATTTCAGAAAAAAAATATTCTCTTTAAACAAAGTGTAAAACCCATAGTTATCAGCACTTGGGAGCCAAATGTAAAAGCAAACTTGGCAGCATGGGAAATACTATCTAAAGGAGGCACTGCTTTAGATGCTGTAGTAGCTGGTGTGCAAGTGCCGGAGGCAGATCCAGATGATCAAAGTGTTGGCTATGGTGGTTTGCCGGATAGGGATGGCAGGGTGACTTTAGACAGTTGTGTAATGAATGAAAAAGGCCAATGTGGCTCAGTAATGTGTATTGAACATATTATGCATCCGGTATTAGTAGCAAGAATGGTTATGGAAAAAACACCACATGTACAAATAGTGGGAGAGGGCGCATTAGAATTGGCACTTGCCAATGGTTTGAAAAAAGAAAATTTATTGACCGCAAAGAGTAAAGCAGCATGGAAAGAGTGGAAAAAACTTGGCCTTTATGACCCCATGACTTCGGTTAATAATTTGGAAGAAACGATCAAAGAAAAAAGAAAAAAAGCATCAGGCCCCATGATCAATCATGATACTATTGGTATGGTGGCAATAGATTCATTCGGCAATGCTAGTGGTGCCTGCACTACAAGTGGTCTTGCATACAAAATGAGGGGTAGGGTAGGTGATTCGCCTATCATAGGAGCAGGACTTTTTGTGGACAATGAAGTGGGTGCGGCTACTGCTACAGGTGTAGGAGAAGAAGTAGTTAAAATATGTGGCTCCCATACGATTATTGAATGGATGCGTCAGGGCAAAAGCCCAGAAGAAGCATGTAAGGAGGCTGTAAGACGTATTATAAAAAATGTGGGTGATAAAGCCTTGGATAAGCAAGTTGGATTTCTTGCAGTAAATATGCAGGGAGAGTTTGGCGGATACTCCGTAACACCAGGATTTACTTATGCAGTCAACTCTTTAAATGAACAAAAAGTTTATACTGCCAAAAGTTGGTTATAAATTACTGGTGTTCCATTTTTTTACCCAAAAGAAAATTTGTTTTTAAATGCGGTAAGTTCATCTTCAAGAATGGTTTCTACAATAGGAATGTATTGATGCAAGAGATCACTTCTTTTTACTTCTAAATTATGTACTGCATAATGTTGGTTGATGAAAAATGACTCTAAATCAGGATATAGTTTTTTTACTGCTTCTACTATATCTAAAATGCTAAGCGTTTTATCTACAGCATTGTAAATGCCATTTGGAATTTCGGTAAAGGGAAACTTTGATAATACATCAGCAGCTTTATGGATATGTATAAAACTTCTATGTTGTTGTCCTGTGCCATTGATGGTAATACGACCTGCAAAATGAGCATCAAACATGATTCTATTGATAACCGCATCAAAACGCATACTCCTACTAAAACCATATACATTGCCCATGCGTAAAATATGGGTTTTCATTTTGCTTTGCAAACGCTGTATATGCTGCTCCGCCCTGAGCTTGCTGATGGCATAAAAAGAATCTGGATGTGGTTCAGTATGTTCATCTGCAGGATTTTTTGTGGTACCATATACCCCAGTGCTACTTAGAAAAATAATTTGTTGTACATCAGTTTCCTCCAAAGCATATACTAATTCTGCAGTACCCCAATGATTTGTTTGTTCATAGCTATGACCATCAATGTTTGAAAATGGAGTAGTAACTTTTGCTGCAAAATGATATACCACATCCGTATCCTGCAATGCCTTTCTGAGTTTTCTGCTGTCTAAGATTTCTCCATTTATAAATTTTATTTTGCCTGCCGGCAATGCATCTCCGAGAAAAAAATTATAGTTACCACGACTTAAATTGTCATAAACAGTAATGGTTTCTACCTGGTGTTGATTGGTGAGCGACTTTACCAATTCTGCACCTATATATCCGGCACCGCCGGTAATAAGTATTTTCATTTTTTTTCTTGAGCTGCAAAATTGCAGATTTTGAAATTTACAACTATATATTATTTGCCCACTATTACTACTTATCTATCGTGAAAACCAATGCCAGCAAAGATTTTATCAATGTATTTTTCGATACGTGAGGTACGTGTAGCAGATTGTTTTGGCTGAGTAAAAAAGATAAGATAACCCCTTTGCCTGCCCGGTGTAAGCGATTGAAAAGCTTTTTGAAAATTGTGGTCTTTATCAAATAGTATTTGTAATTCTTGTGGTATATCTGGCAATTTGGATTCCGCCTTCTTTTGCATACCAGATTTTTCCAGTTCTATAGACTCAAATATGTATGCTTTGATGGTGGGCACAATATCAATCACTTGCTGCACTGTAGTAAATTTCATCCATCGGCCCGCTTGAGTATGTTCACCAGGTTTCACCAATAATTTTTCAGTATCACTCAGCTCAGCACCATTAAAAAAACTAAGTACACAAAATGATTTGAAGGCACTAATCAACATCAAATTTTTATTGTCATAACTATAGGTGGGTACACCCCATTTTGCTTGCTCTCTAAGCCCACAGTCTAACAAAATTTTTCTAAGCAATCGAAGTGGTTGCTCCCATTGGTGTACTTTACATGCAGGAGTATTGCCCAGTGTGCAACGCATGCAGCCAGTTGTAAAATATGCTTCCGAGGATTTGTTCATTCTTATATATAAGAATTTCAAAATTAGTCATATTAAACAATAGTCTTTAAACCACTTAAATTATCATATGCCTCTAACTGCTAAAAAATGTAAGTTACTAACAATGAGCAAAGAGAGTCAGCATTATTATTCAGTCTTTTATGAGTTCTTTTGCTGATATTGCGCACCAATTAAAAATGGGTTAGGATGTTATATTCAATGACTGGTTATGGAAGAATGGAGTTTGCACTGCATGATAAAATTTTTGTAACAGAATTGCGCAGCCTAAATGGCAAGCAATATGACTTAAGGTTATCACTGCCTACTTTACTAAGGCCTCAGGAAATGGAAATCAGAAATTTAATAAATGAACAGTTAGGTAGAGGTAGTGTAGAATGTAATATTTATCTTAGACAGAATGGAACAGAGCGTCCAGTCTCCATAAATACTGGATTGCTAAAAGCTTACTACGACCAACTTTCAGATTTTGCAAAAACTGAAAACATTGCAACAGACAATATCCTAGCTACACTCATCAAACTCCCAGAAGTGATAACTGCTTCGTCAGATGTGTTGAAAGAAGAGGAGTGGGAGCAATTCAAAACAAAACTATTGCAAACTATTGAGTTACTCAATACACACAGACGAGATGAAGGCGCTATATTACAACAAGATCTTTTACAAAGAATTGATGCTATAGAAAAATTAGAGGAAAATGTGGCCGCCTTAGCACCAAAACGGCGCACAAGAATCAAAGAAGATTTAGAAAAAATTCTCCATGAAAATGTTAGTGCAGATAATTATGATGCCAATAGGTTGGAGCAAGAACTTATTTATTACATAGAAAAGATTGATATTACTGAAGAGCAAGTAAGACTAAAAGCGCATTGTAAATATTTCAAAGAGATTTTGCATGACAACGAGAATGGAAAAGGGAAGGGTAAAAAACTCTCTTTTGTACTTCAGGAAATAGGAAGGGAAATAAATACAACAGGTAGTAAAGCCTATGATGCAGATATTCAAAAATGTGTGGTGCTTATGAAAGATGAATTAGAAAAAGCCAAAGAACAAATCTTGAACATATTATAAAATGAAGCCTAGTTTTTTTGTGAAAAAGTTATTTTATTGTACTTGTTTTATAGTAATATGTAGTTTGACCGCATGCAATGGTTTAGGAGTAACAGAACAACTTGTGAGTTTCGAAAATCAAGCCTGGCCTGCCACTCAGAAGCCTTCATTTCAAGTGGAACTATTAGATTCTAATGCTAATTATCTTATTTACTTTGTGATACGACATACAGAAAGTTATCCATATAAAAATATTTGGATATCCTATATACATCAGTTTCCCGGTGAAAAAAATGAAAGCATAGAAAATAAAAATCTGACTCTTGCTAATGATGCAACAGGATGGTATGGTGCAGCTATGGATGATATTGTAGAGCAAAGAATATTACTTACTCCAAATCCGGTAAAAATTAAGCCGGGAACTTGTAGTTTTCAATTAGAACATTTAATGCGGCTGGAGCCTTTACCACAGGTGCTACAAGTTGGAATTAGATTAGAAAAGATTGTGCAGTAGTGTTAACGATAGTTTAAATTATTGCTGCTTTTAAAATGTTTTGATAGGCATTATGTGTACCATATCAATAAATCAAACTTCATTGAATTATCTTTGATTTTCAGACTCTACCAATCATTGCCCGAAGGGTAAAAATAAAAATTATCCATAAAAAGGACACAAGTTCCTAATGATGATAAATTTTACAAATCATTAACAGATATATGCCTTCTATCCTAATTCAATCAATGTAATTTCTGGCAAAATACCCACTCTGCCTGGATATCCTATAAATCCAAAACCTCGGTTTACATAAAGTTTTTGTTTGCCATTCTCATATAAACCTGCCCATTGTTTGTAAAACCACTGAACCGGACTCCACTTAAAATAGGGATTTTCTATTCCAAATTGCATTCCATGTGTATGTCCTGCAAGCATTAAATCAATGTCCGGATAAGTTGTGAGAATTTCTGCATCCCAATGGCTGGGGTCATGGCTCATCAATATCTTAAAAGGAAAATTTTCTGTACCCATGTAAGCATTTTGCATAGAACCGTATTTTGGAAACCGACCAAATGCACTCCAGTTTTCAATGCCCAATAATGCAATCTGCTCATTCGATTTTTCTAAAACGACGTGTTCATTCATGAGTAAACGCCAACCAAGTTTTGCATGCGTTTCTTTTAATTTTTCAAGGTTTTGATTTTTTGATGCCTCATCAGGCCATGCAATATAATCCCCATAGTCATGATTGCCCAATACACTATACACACCCATCGGCGCCTTTACGGTGCTAAATAATTCGATGTATGGATGCATTTCTTCATGCCTATCATTTACCAAATCCCCTGTAAATAAAATCAAATCAGGTTTTAATGCCAATAGCGTTTCAACGCCTTTTGATACATGTTCAAAATTTGTAAAACTGCCACTATGTATATCACTGATTTGTGCTATGCGCAAACCTTTAAATGATTTTGGTAGATTAGCATAATTCAGGTTGATCTTCTTTACCTGATAATTGTATTTGTTTTTGAAACCATATAACAATGTGGCAAATAGGGTAGTACCTGTAGCTAACCCAAGCCAACTTAAAAATGTAGAACGAGATAGTGAACCGGTTTCGTTGGTAAAATCAGCTCCTGTTTGTGGGAATAGCTTGGCCATCATCCATAAAAACAACCTTCGAATGTCGTCCATCAAAAAAAATACTGCCGCAATTAGTTTTGCAAAAAATAATCCTACGATGATGGCAAAAATGTAATTGCGCAGCACAGTATGCGTCGAAAAATAATTGATATATGGAAAGCTGACAACAAATAGGAGAGCAGCTATACAAACAGACCAATATGTGTAAAATATTATTGATTTAGACCTATCTGTGTTGGTATTAATCACAAATTTTAAAGCAGAAAAAACATACAAATCAACTAAAAATAATAATATGATGATTAGCCATGCTGAAGAACCACTACGCATTTTTTTTGTGCAAATAAATTAAAGACTTTAGAATATACCGGAATAATTTATGGTTCAGGTTTAATAAAATACAATCGCTATTTATCCCAATAAAAAACATACCAATAATTTTTGTTCATCAGAACAAAAAAATCTTGGATTATAGCAACTATCTTAGGAGGTAATTTCACCAAAAAAATCCACACCATTTCCCTTACATTTGCATGCCTTTAAAAAAGGGTATTAACTATTTTTCATGGATGAAAATTTAACGCCGGAACAAACGGCAGATAATGATCGGATTATTCAGGTGAATATTGAAGAGCAAATGAAAACTGCCTATATAGACTATTCTATGTCTGTAATAGTAGGTAGAGCACTTCCTGATGCCAGAGATGGCTTTAAGCCTGTGCATCGTAGGGTGCTATATGCGATGAATGAGTTGAGCAATAACAGCAATAAGCCTTACAAAAAGTCTGCTCGTATTGTAGGTGAAGTAATGGGAAAATATCACCCACATGGGGATAGTGCCATTTATGACACACTTGTTCGTATGGCTCAAGATTGGACCATGCGTGGAAAACTCATAGAAGGGCAGGGAAATTTCGGAAACCAAGATGGAGACCCGCCTGCGGCAATGCGTTATACAGAGGTGCGTTTAGAAAAAATGGCGGAGGCCATGCTGGAAGACATTGATAAAGAAACTGTCGATTTTCAGTTAAATTTTGATGACAGCTTAGAAGAACCAACCGTACTACCAACTCGTGTTCCACAATTGTTGGTGAATGGAAGTAGTGGTATTGCAGTAGGTATGGCCACGAATATGATGCCTCATAATCTTGGAGAGGTAGTAGATGGCTGTATTGCATATATTGAAAAAAGAGATATTACTGCTGAAGAATTAATGCAGTATGTAAAAGCTCCTGACTTTCCTACTGGAGGAATTATTTTTGGAATAGAAGGCATAAAACAAGGTATGCTTACCGGTCGTGGAAGGGTAGTGCTGAGGGGTAAATGTCAAGTAGATACAAAAGCAAGTGGAAGAGAGCAAATTGTAATTACCGAGGTGCCGTATCAGGTAAATAGAGATATGCTAACCGATAAAATTGGTCAGTTAGTCAATAATAAAGTGATTGAAGGTATTGCCCATGTAAACAATGAAAGCAATAAAAGAGAAGGCACAAGAATTGTAGTAGATTTAAAGCGTGACGCTGTAGCATCTGTAGTAATCAATCAGTTATATAAATTTACAGAGTTTCAAACCAGCTATGGTATCAACAATGTAGCGCTGAGTAAGGGCAGACCAAAAACCATGAATCTGCGTGACCTCATAGCCGAATTTGTTGATTTCAGAATGGAGGTCGTGACCAAGCGTACAAAATATGAATTAAAAAAAGCAAAGGAGCGGGCTCATATCTTAAATGGATATCTGATTGCTTTAGATCATTTGGATGAGGTTATTAGATTAATTCGCAATTCTGCCACACCGGAAATAGCAAAAGACAATTTGATTAATGCAGGCTGGGGTTTGGATGAAATTCAAGCAAAAGCTATTCTTGAATTAAGATTGCAGCGCCTTACCGGAATGGAGCGAGATAAGATTAAAGATGAGTATGATAATCTTATGAAATTAATAGCTCATTTACAAGAGTTGTTAGACACCGAATCTTTAAGATTTGAACTCATCAAAAAGGAACTTATAGAGGTAAAAGAAAAATTTGGTACGCCGCGTCTTTCGGATATTCAATACATGGCCGATGAAATGCGGATTGAAGACTTAATTGAGAAAGAAGATGTAATCATTACCATTTCTCATTTAGGCTATATCAAACGCACAAGTGCAACCGAGTATAGACAACAAAAAAGAGGAGGCCGTGGCGCCATAGGTAGTAAAACCCGACAGGAAGACTTTGTGGAGCATTTATTTGTAGCATCCACACATGATATCATGATGTTTTTTACTCAAAAAGGAAGATGTTATTGGCTGAAAGTATATGAAATTCCCGAAGGAGAAAAACAAGCAAAAGGTAGGGCGATTCAAAACATGGTACAATTACTTCCGGATGATAAGGTAAAAGCAATTTTAAATGTTAAAGATTTAGAAGATAAAGACTTTGTCAGTTCGCATAATATTGTACTCTGCACCAGAAAAGGTGTAATCAAAAAAACCCAATTGCAAGACTTTAGCAGACCCCGCATCACAGGTGTAAATGCCATTACCATATTAGAAGGTGATGAGCTATTGGATGCCAGGCTTACAGATGGAAACTGCGAAATTATGATGGCTGTAAAAAGTGGTAGAGCCATACGCTTTCCAGAGGAGAAAGTAAGAACAACTGGAAGGGGTGCTATAGGGGTAACAGGAATAGAAGTAGATGATAATAACGATGAAGTGATTGGCATGATATGTGTCAATAGGGCTGATGCTGGAAAAACAGTATTGGTGGTTAGCGAAAAAGGATTTGGGAAAAGAACAGCTGTAGATGATTACAGAATCACGAACAGAGGCGGCAAAGGCGTGAAGACCATCAATGTAACTGAAAAAACTGGTAAGCTCATTGGCATCTTAGATGTAACGGGAACAGAAGACTTAATCATTACTTGCGAAAGCGGTATTACTTTAAGAACATCTGTAACTGACATTAAAGAAGCAGGTAGAAATACACAGGGTGTAAAACTGATTAGGTTATCTGATGTAGATGAAATAGCAGCTATCTCAAAATTGGATGTAAGTGATGAAGAAATTGATGCCGCTGAATTGGAGGAAGAAAATAACTCCGATATATCTGTAGAAAGTGAATCAAATGACTCATCAAATATGGAAGATAGTAACAATGACCGCACACCCGAATCAGAAATTGAATCATAAATAAACAATAAATCAAAATGCGTAAAACCGTTTTTACAATTGTAAGTGTTCTCTTCGTTTATATCTGCTCAGCACAGGCTGACATAATACAGTTATATCATTCAACAAATAAGTTTGAAGATGCTAAAAAAGAAGTAGATAAAGCATTAGCAAATCCAAAGCTAAAAGACAAGGATAAGCCCAGATTACAACTTTGGAAAATGCTTGTATATAGTGAGTTATATGCAAGTCCGGAGTTGGGTGCAAATTATACGACAGCCAATATGGATGCATTAGCCGCTCTAAAAGAGTACACCGCATTAGAGCCATCTCTCAAAACACTTAAAGATGAAAATTTCACCAGAGGTGTGGGTCTTATTTATAGTACTGGGTTTGAAAATGGAAGAAATTTTTTCCAAAAGGAAGACTGGGAAAATTCTTACAAATATTTCTCACAGGCGGCAGAAATGAGTGATTTTATTATAACAAATAACCTCAATCCAGGTGGCAATACATTTGACACTACAACCGTTCTTTTTACAGGTTATGCTGCGCAAAATGCAAAAAAGGCCGATGAAGCAGTAAAAATGTACATCCGCCTTGCTGATTTGAAAATTTCCGGACCAGAATATTTAGATGTATATCGCTACTTGATAGATCATTTTGAAATGGCTAAAGATGCAGCTAATTATGACAAATATTTAGCCTATGCCAAGGAGTTGTTTCCAAATGAATCCGATTTATGGAGCCAAGTGGAAATGAGACACATGACTTCAAATGGGGGTTTAAAAAATGTAATTGACATCTATAAAAAAGAAAGAGAAGCAGGTACATTAACAGAAAATAAACTGATATCATTTGCAGAAGCATTTGCACAACCAGAAAAGGAGCAGCTGACAGATTTTGACAGCACCCAGCAGGTTGATTTGAAAATGCTGGCTGCAGAAGCATTTGGAAAGGCATTTGACTTGAATAGTACAAATGGATTATATGCTTTTAATAGTGGAGTACTTTATTACAATGTGTTTAGCTTATTAGATGAAAAATATTCTAATAATCGTGGAGAAGGTGCTGCGCTGAAAGCAAAAAGAGAAGAGATTGCAAAAGAGGAAATGGTGTATGCCGATAAAAGCATTACATGGTTAGTAAAATCTTATGAATTATTAAAAGTAAAAACAGATAGAACAAAGGCTGAAACAAACAGTTTAAACAGAACTGTAGATTATTTAGCAAATATTTATCAGTGGAAAAGAGATAGATCTCGTGGAGTAAATCCAAAGGATTATGATGTATTCGATGCAAAACTAAAGCAGTTTGAGAATGAGCATAATAGTTATCATTAATTAATTTTAAAGGGAGTGAAAGCTCCTTTTAAAATTATTTTTATATTTAACATAATATAAATTATGGGAAATAATAATACCTGCATTTCGACGTTTGACTTACCACTAAATCAAAGAGAATTTTACGGCTTGCAAATCAGAAGTTAGTTGTATAAATTCTTGTTCACGGCTAATAGGAACACCAAAATCAATCAAACAAAATAATTGCATTTCATTTTTAAAAATGATTCCATCTACTTTTTTTACAAAATGAATAACTTCATTTATTTCATGATAACTGCATTCTGCTCTATAATTTCTGAGTATAGGTTTTTGGATGATAGGAATCATTTGAAGTGCTAATGCCGAGCTTGTTTTGTAGGCATTAATAAGTCCTGGCACTCCCAACAAACTGCCTCCAAAATATCTTGTTACAACTACAGCTGCATCAGTTACTTGCTTACTATCAAGTTGTCCAAGTATGGGCCGACCTGCAGATCCTGATGGCTCACCATCATCATTTATTCTAAAAATGTCTTTTGTAATGCCAATTCTATATGCATAGCAATGATGTGTAGCTTTAGGATGCAATTTCTGTATACCTTTAAGGCGAAATTTAAAATCATCAATAGATTGAATGTGAAATGCGATAGCCAAAAATTTGCTCCCCCTGTCTTTGAACTCTGCTAATCCATCTTTTTCAATGGTAAAATAACTCGTAATAATTTCTGTCAATGGGTTATTGATTTTGTATAAATTTTTATGGTATCATCTTCCAATTGAAATGTTTTATCCAGATTAATATCATTTGGTAAATCAGGACTTTCAAGTCCAATTTCTTTTATTGATTTATTATTGATAATCTGTACAACCTCATCATATAAACCTGCTTCAAAAAATGATTCAATGGTTTTTCTTCCACCCTCTACAAGCAGGCTCTGAATACCATTTTTATAGCACCAGTTCATCAAAGATTGAAGTAAATTCTCTGAGGCAGATAGGCAAATATATTCTACAAATTCAGAGTAATTTTTATTTTCTAAGTAATTGAAAACATAAGTTTTGTGAGCTGTATTATATATTTTATGTGAGGTTGGTATTCTCAATGATTTATCTATAATCAGTCGAACTGTTTTACCATCATGTTGGAGATGACTATTTAAAACTGGATCATCCCAGCATGCGGTATTTGTGCCTATCAAGATAGCCATCTGCTCCTTTCTTAATCTATGTACGAATCTTTTAGTAAGAGCAGTTGATATCAACCATCTATCTGCTTTATATGTTTGATGTTGTGGAGCAATGTATCCATTTGAAGTTTCTGCCCATTTAATTAAGATGAATGGTCTTTTATTTTTATGGAAACAAAAAAATCTCTTGTTCAATGTGCTTGCTTCACTTTCCAAAATACCTTCAGTGATATCAACACCATGTTGTTTTAAAATTTCAACCCCTTTGCCATTGACAGCTTCAAAGGGGTCTCTACAACCAATGACTACTTTTTTTATTTTATGATCAATTATCAGGTTTGTACATGGCGGCGTTTTGCCAAAATGTGCACAGGGCTCAAGACTTATGTATAATGTACATTTTTCAATAAGATTTTTGTGCTTTTCTGCAACTGATTGAATGCAATTTACTTCAGCATGAGGCCCACCATAAAATTCATGAAAACCCTCTCCTATAATTGATTGCTGATATACTAAAACAGCACCTACAATAGGATTTGGTGCAGCAGTTCCAAGGCCTTTAACCGCAAGTTCAAAACAGCGGTACATAAATTTTTGATGTGTATTTGCAGATTCCAGTTTTTCAATTTTATTTTACAGCCCGCTGCAAAGAAAAGAAACCTAAGCAAAAAAATGACAATACATCAGGCTTATCAACAATTGACCCATCCTTTGTACACCATCTATGATTTAAGGGAAGCCAAGCAAATTGCTCATTTGGTATTAGAGCATATTACTGGCTATACAAAATTAGAACGGTTGATACATCATCAGGAATTACTTACAAATGATCAGGAACTTGTATATCATCAAATGACAATAGATTTATTAAACCATAAACCGGTGCAGTATGTATTTAGTGAAGCATGGTTTTGCGGACTAAGCTTGTATGTGGATGAATCCGTATTAATACCACGCCCAGAAACGGAAGAATTAGTGGAATTGGTTATTGCAAATTTATCAGTTGCTGCTGCGCAGCATATTTCAATACTCGATATAGGTACTGGTTCAGGATGCATTGCACTTGCGTTAAAAAATAAATTGCCGAAGGCGAAAATTACAGCAACTGACATTTCAGATGCTGCGCTGAATACAGCAAAAACAAATGCACAAAAACACAATCTTTCTATTCAATTCATCAAGCATGATATCCTTACCAATCATCTGTTGATGGATGAGGCTTTTGATTGTATCGTTAGTAATCCGCCTTATATTTCATTACAAGAAAAAAGTGAGATGCAGGCGCATGTGGTAGATTATGAGCCCCATATTGCCTTATTTGTACAAGACCGAGACTCCCTCCTCTTTTATCGAAAAATTTTTGATTTCTCTATTAAGAATTTAAAGACACAAGGATATATTTTTCTTGAAATCAATGAGCAGTTTGGAAGTGAAATGCTACAACTTGCTTCACAATATTCTTTTCAGGATATTGAATTAAAACAAGATTTATTTGGTAAAAATAGGTTTGTAGTTATTAGGAAATAAGCAATTATTTTACGTTAGCCACCACCTTGGCTCCTGCTCTTTTTGCACTTTGCATGATGCGAAATACTTCACCATAATAAGCAATGGTATCCGCATTGATGACTACCGAAGGTGTATCCACCAATAACTTTAATTTCTGTACTTCAATTTGTAAACTACTGTCTAAATAAGCTAAATCAATTTGTCTTTGGCCAATATAAATGTTTTGATCTTTATCAATAGATACAACAATATTTTGCTTTGCTTTAGTATCTTTCTCACCCTTTGGGTTATTCACTTTTATTACATTGGGATTGGCCAATGTACTTACAA
>ERZ650309.1018-NODE-1018-length-13323-cov-4.862828_pt1 | contig 13323 bp, 8 predicted proteins | sample MGYA00376245_ERZ650309 | MGnify/ENA primary metagenome ERZ650309 (study PRJEB26733, sample SAMN07839294) | wastewater metagenome | biome: urban; feature: wastewater treatment plant; material: waste water | place: USA: North Carolina | collected 2016-04-26 ...
GGATTTATTCGCCTCTGCATACATTCATACTGGCTTTGGGAGGAAGTGTTGATAACACAATGCTTTTGCAGCCTCAAGCAAATGATGAACTGGTCTGACCGGCTTGTCTTGGAAAAACGAAAGGATGGTTGAATGGGATTAGGCAGTGGATTTTCTGTTCTAAACCTGTGGATGTGGAACAGAGCGAGACAAATTGGAGTCCATCTCGCTCTGTTTAAAACGCGTTCTCGATCTTTCTATTGCTGTGCGGAAGATGTTGCTGCCGCTTCCGAACTCTGCTTCTTCGGCATGGTGTTCCAATCAGGCGGTTTCACGTCCAGCAGATGTTGTACAAAGAAATCGAACCGCTTTTTGTCGCCGTACGCTCCGCCGTTCGTGTGGCCTGCGCCGGGAATAACCAGCAGGTCAAAAACCTTGTCGGCTTTGATCAGCGCGTTGACCACTTGCATGGTTGAAGCCGGATCAACGTTGGTGTCCAGTTCGCCAACGATCAGGAAGAGCTTGCCTTGTAGTTTGTGCGCGTTGTCCACGTTGGAAGCCGCGGCGTATTCCGGGCCGAGCGGCCAGCCCATCCATTGCTCATTCCACCAGATTTTGTCCATGCGGTTGTCGTGGCAGCCACAAGCCGCAACGCAAACCTTGTAAAACTCCGGATGAAACAGCATTCCGCCCAGCGAGTTTTGCCCGCCTGCCGATGTCCCGTAAATGCCTACGCGGGTGATGTCGTAATAGGGATATTTCGCGGCGACGGCTTTGTGCCACAAGATGCGGTCAGGGAAGCCAGCGTCTCCCAGGTTTTTCCAGGCGACATCGTGAAAGGCTTTGGAACGATTGGCTGTGCCCATCCCGTCAATTTGCACGACGATGAACCCGAGTTCGGCCAGCGACTGCATGCCGTTGTAGGCGGCAAAGGATTTCGGCACAAACGAACCTTGTGGCCCGGCATAAATGTTTTCGATGACCGGGTACTTTTTCAACGGATTGAAGTTAGAAGGCCGGAAGATGACGCCCCAGATTTCGGTTTTGCCGTCGCGTCCGAGTGAGGTGAACACTTCCGGCGCACGCCAGCCAGCTTTGCTCAATTCCTGCACGTCGCCGCGTTCCAGCTCAGCCAGCACTTTCAACTCCGCCGTGCTGCGCAATTCAGAAACCGTCGGTTGATCCACACGCGACCAGGTATCCACGTAAAACTGCATGTCCGAAGAGAACGCAACCTGATGATTGCCGTCGGCTTCGGTCAAGGCGGTCAAGCCCGTGCCGTCGAAATTGATGCGGTAGTAATGAATGAAGTACGGGTCTTTGCCCGGGTACATGCCGCTGGCTTGGAACCAGATTTGCCGTTTGTCTTCGTCCACTTTTTCGACGCCGCGCACCACCCAATTGCCTTTGGTGATCTGGTTTTTCACTTTGCCGGTGATGCCGTCGTACAGGTACAGATGATTCCATCCGTCGCGTTCCGACATCCAGATGATTTCTTTGCCGTCGGCCAGATTGTTGATGTACTTCTTGCCGGAATAACAGAAAAAAGTTTTCGGCTCTTCGCTGATGACCGCGCGCGGTTTGCCGCTGGCAGATTCGACTTCGATGACGCGGTAAATTTCATGGCCGCGCTGGTTGTATTCAAACGTGAACCCGCGATTGTCTTTGCGCCATTCAATGCGCGACAAGTTGTAAGGATTTGGGAAGAGCGCGTTGTCTACGATGAACTGCTTTTTCGTCCCTACGTTGAACAGCACGGGCTGCGGTTGATCAAGCACGTCACCCGGTTTGGCGTAATCCACGGTGTAATACTTGGGCTGCAATTGATCGCTGGCCGAAGATTCGACATATTGAATTTTACGCGCATAGCCAGGCCGCACGCGGTAAGCGGCAATCATCTTCGAATCAGGCGACCAAACCAGTGACGCCAGCGCGTAATAGTTTCCTTCGGAACCTTCAAAACTCAACGCAGCGCCTTCACGCGCGCCTTTTGCCCGCACCCAGACGTTGAAGTTGTTGACCCAGGCTTCCCATTTGCCGTCGGGCGAAACTTTGGCATCCGGCGATGACGGAAAGTTGTAGCGCGGGCCGGGAATGCCATTGAGCTGGCCGGGTGTCGTCGTTCCGCCGCGTTGTTGTCCGGAGCGGCCATTGGCGGGCGCTTCGGATTTCTTGCAGGTGTATGCAGTCAAGTCGCAGCGCCAGCGTCCGCTGTTGTCATTGAACTCAAGCGCCCGTTCGTCATCCACGAAATTCAATTCGTTGAAAGGCAACCGCAACGCTGTAATCTTTTCGCGTCCCGGCGGCAACACCGCTGCCAACGCTTCTGCCAGTTTCGCATGATCGAAGGCTGGTTTTTTTTCCAGCGTTTCGGCATTGACGATGACGTATTCATAGCCGCCTTTGACCGCCTTGGAGTACCAGAAACGCGAGCTTTTGCCGATCCAATTTGCTCGCAGCACGACGTTTTCAGCCATCCATTGATATTTCTCGCGCAAGCCGTTGGCGCGTTCGTAATCGGCCATCGTGCCTTGCGCAAAGCCCGGCATTGTCAGCAACAGGCAAAGTGTGATGATTGGGAAGCAATGCAGTTTGCGTTTCATGAAGTGGTCTCCTTGCGTCAAAAGCTGTGAGCAATCGTGTCTCAATTGTTGTTCCTGCGTTTCGGGGGAATATTTTTGCCGTGGTACACATCCATCGGAATGTGGTGATCCGCGTACACGCGGCCCAGCAATTCAAACAGTTTCGGATCGTATTTCTGCAAATCTTCCGGCGTTTGCACGCGCGTCTCGCCGTCCAGGTATTCGTAATTCGACCAAAACCAGGTTTGCGTGCCTTCGGCCCAATACTCGCTGGCGTTTGTCGAAGCGTAATGGTTTTTCCACAACCCTTTGGCCATCGCTTCTTTGTAAGCGGCTTGAATCTCTGCGAACAATGCCGGGTCAGCCGTGCGAATGCCTATGCCCATAATGCCGTGCGAAAACTCGTGGACGAAGATGTTTTCGCCATAATAACGCGTGCCCGGATAGCCCAGCAGGTTTTCTTCGGCACAGGTCGTCGGGTTGCCGCCCAGGCCGCGCGCGCGACGATCCCAATACTCTTTGTCGGTCTGGCTGGCGATGCCGCCGGGTTTGTCGTAATTGGCTTTTTCGCCGGGCGTCAGACGCGGATCGTTCGGGCCGGGACGTTTGTTATTGCGATGTTCGGGAATGTCTGTGGTGGATTCTGTTTGCGCCATCACGCCGACTTTCATCCGTTTCCTGACCATTTCGGCGCGCAGGTCGGGGCGTTTGGCCAGCATGTGATTGACGATGTCACGCGCCACCAGCAAGGCAGCGTCCGGGACTTTTTCAGAACTCAGGATCGAAATGCCCATCGCGTCGGCGTACTTTTTGTAGAACGGGTCAACGCTCAAGGTCGCAGGCGGAGCGCTGATTGCAGCTTTGACATAATCCTGTATGAATGGTTTTTCCTGCTGTGGTGGTGTTTGGGCGACAATGGTTATCGCGCACAAAATCGTTGTAAGGATCACAAGTTTTCGCATATTCGCATGATGGATACAGTTGATCCGGGAATCATCGGCAGACAGCACGGACTTGCGTGTCGGCCGATAATTCCCGGTAGGGTGGAAGGTAGAGAACGTTACCAATCCAGGCTCACGCGGAACTGCATTGTACGTGTGCCGCTAGCCGATGTGACCTGTCCAAAGGTCGTCGAAGTCGGGCTGGAATTGCCGATGTCGAAGAACGGATGATTCAGGAAGTTCAACGCCACCAATCGCATCGTCAACCGCCAACGCTCAGTAATGCGCACTTCCTTATTCACGCTCATATCCATCGTGTAAAGGTTGTTGTTGCGCAGGTAAACGAATGCGGCGTATTGGCCCGGCGTGGAAGCCGGAGCAAACAGCGACGAATTGACCTGGCTGGTGCTGGCCGTGGCGGTTTGTGTGATCGTTGCGATCTTCGCGATATCAGAAATGAGCGCAGTAGAAGAGAAACCGCCTGCCACTTTGCTCAACGCTTTTTGCAATTGCTCCGGCGTGAAACCGCTGCCGAAAACCACGCCCGCCTGAGTCAGGTTGTTGACGGTGTTGCGCCCGCCATTCAACAGCAATGGGTGGCCGGAAGCAATGGTTTCGCGTCCGCCGATGGTCCAGTTTCCAACCACGCGATCCAGCACCGCATTGTTGCCCAGGAAGCGACGCCCTTTGCCGAACGGCAAATCATAGGTCCAATACGCATTGAACACGTGGCGGCGGTCGAAAGGCGACGGCCCATAATTGAGCCGGGCATTGCGGACGGTGTACCAGGTGTAGCCGGAAGCCTGATCGGTTTCGTTTTGAATATCGCCCAGCGCGTGACTCCAGACGTAATTGCCGCCCAGCAGCAAACCGTGGCTGTATTGCTGTTTCAGGTCAACTTGCAGTGCGTTGTAATTGTTGTCTCCGTTTGAATCCTGATAGGTCAGACTGCTCAGGTACGGATTGGCCTGGAACAAATTGATCGGATACTGACCAGCGGTATTGAATCCGGCCAGCACGCAGGAAGCGACTTTGTTACCGACCAAACGGCAGAAATTTGTTGGAGTGGTCGCTATCGTCGTCGCCAGCGTTCCCGCGACACCCTGATTCAGATTTTGAATGAAGGTCGCATTTCCAAACCCTTGCGCGGCAGTCAGCGCGGGTTGATTGCCGAGCGCGCCAAACGCAGCCTGGAAAATGGGCAGCGCGGCTTGTCCTGGCAGGTTGTTATTGATGAAGCTCTGGCCTCGCCCGTTGGCGACGTTGATGTCCAGGTTCTTTTTCGCCTGGACGAACTCATTCAGGAATCCGTTCTCGAAGATGTTGGTTTCCTGAATGTTCTGGCGGTGCCACATGTGCGTGGATTTATTGCCGACATAGCGCAGTTCCAGCACAGTGCTTTTAGTAAGCTGGCGTTGAATGCCCAGGCTCCAGTTTTGCACGTACGGTGACACCAGTTCGGGATTGATGTAATTGCCCGCGACAGGCGAAGAGAATGAGTTTTGCGCAATTGGGAACCCGAACTTCGCCGGGAAAACCGGAATCGCAGGCGCAGGCGATCGCAGTTCCAAAGTGCCGGGCGCGAATTGCACACCGTTGGTCGCCGTTCCCGTTTGGGTCAGGCCGCGTCCGCCCGACAGCGAATTGGAAATCGAGTTCAGCCCTTCGTTATAAAACGTGATCGAGTAAGCCCCTCGCACCACCGTCTTGCGGTCGCCCATTATCTTGCCGATCCAGCCGCCTTTATCACCGGATGGGTTCCACGCGAAACCGAAATTCGGCGCCGGGTTCATGTAATCGCGTTTGTAAGGATGAATCACCTGTTCAAAGGTCGGGTTCTGGTTGCTGCTCAGCACGCCCGGCTGGAACAGTCCCGTGGACGGGCCATAAAAGTTCGATCCACTGGGTTGCGAAAGCAGGTCATTGCCGCTGTGGATGTCGCCATCGAATTGCCAACGCAACCCATAATTCAGCGTCAGTGACGGCTTGATGCGAAAACTGTCTTGCGCGTAAAGGCCGAATGTCGTGAAAGCGTATCGCTGCATGCCTTCGCTGAATTGTTTGTACTCTTTGGTTTTTTCGTCCGCGTTCGTCGCGACAGAAACGCTGGTAATCCGGCCTGTCAACAAAGCATACAGGTTAAGGGCATTGGCAATGTCGCTGTTGTTGGTGCTGACGCCCGGCAGCGCGTTGCGCAAGACGTTGTTGATTGGATCGGCGGCGACCACGCCGAAGTTATATTGCGGCACGCCCGCCGTCCCCCAGGTGTGCGAATAGAAGCTTGTGTGCAACCAGGTGCCGCCCATCGTTAGCGTGTGCCGCCCTTTAACCCAGTTCAGGTTGTCTGTGAACTGGTAAACGGGATTATTGCGCACATCCGTTGCTACGTTGGGGATATACGGGCCAATTAAGGGCGTGTTGATAATGCGGTTGCCGTATTCGGCAAAGCGCTTCGGGTCGGCATCAATAAAAAAGTATTCGCCATTACCCTGCACGCCGAAGCTGGTGTTGTTGGTCAGGTCCGGAGTAATCGTCCAATCCACGGAATTGGTGGCGACATAAGGCGTGGCTGAAGAGTGAATGTTCGTGCCATTGGGGCCAACGAAATTATACGGACTGTTGGGATACGGAACCGTCCCACTGGTGAAATCGCTGCTTCGTAAATTCCAGGTGCCGTGCCAGCCGATGGACGGCGTGATCTGGAAATCCACTCGCGCCGTCGGGAAAGATTGCATTGTCGTCAGAGCTTGTTCCCATTGCAGGTTCTGCATGAATTCGGTTGGAGTGCCTGCAATCGGCACAAAGCTCGCGCCCGTTTGCGAACCGTTGATCGCTTTCAGAATGCCCGCCATGGTTGGGTCAACCGTGCTGGTGAACCCCGCGGTGCGCGCCACATCCAGCAAATTCACCGTTCGTTTCGTGCCGTCGGTGCCGAGATAAGTGAAGTTTCCTAATTGCGCCGCCGCGCTCAGCACAGGCGTCGTCAAGGTTTGCGTGGATGGTTGCGGCTGGGCTTCATAGTAGGCGAAGAAAAACAGCTTGTTCTTGAGCCGTTTGGAAAAAGGGACCAGCGGGCCGCCGATGGAGCCAACCGGATTGTGCTGGCGCGATTTATTGCGCGGCAATCCCTGCAAATTGCGGAAGAAGGAATTCGCGTTGAGCGCTTCGTTGGTGCCCTGATAAAGAATCTTGCCGTGATACTGCTCGGTGCCGCGTTTGGTGGTCATGCGGATTTGCATGGCACCTTCACCGCCTGCATCTGCGCCAAGGCCGGTGGTTGAAACGCTGACTTCTTCAATGGCGTCAATGCGCGCGGGAGCAAAGGCGAAGAAGCTGGTGCCGCCGCTCTTGAAGCGCTGCGAATTGTTGTTCATGCCATCGAGCGTGATGTTGAGCGAGGCATTCGGCAGACCGTTGAACGTGCTGTTGCGGTCGCTGGTGCTGCGGGAACTACCCGCGATTAACACTGCGAAATTCAAACTGTCGCGCCCTGCGTAAGGCAGGTTTTGAACCAATTTGTTATTGATGGTGCCGCCGACTTCGGCAGTCGTCGTGTTGAGCTGTTCGGCGCTGGCGGCGATTTGGACAGTGTCGGTGGCTGCGCCGATGCTTAAATCCACTGAGATATTGGTGGTGCGGCCCGATTCCACGACAACCGCCGCAATCACAGCATTCTGAAAGCCCATAGCTGTGATCGTGAGTTTGTAAGAGCCGAACTGCAATGCCGGAAAGATGAACCCGCCATCGCTGGAAGTCACCGTGGTTTGCTCGACTCCGGTCGCATTATCGGTGGCTTTGACCGTGGCATTGGCAACGACTGCGCCATTGGGATCGCGCACAATGCCGCGAATCCCTGTTGTCGTAATTTGCGCCAAAGCGGAAATTACCATCGCCGCCAGAAAGGCTGCGTGAACGAGAGTTTGCGAGAGAAGTCGGGGTATCGTTTGAACCTTCATTCCATCCTCCTAAATGCACTCAGGTGTTCTGATTCAGATTTGCCTGGTTGTTCGAGATTGTATTCAGTCACTCGTGAAGAACCTTCTGAATGATTCTTCGCGCGATGACTAAGTGCGAAGTGAGTAAAGAATGCCACCTGGGAACTTCGACGGATCGGGTCGTGTTGCTGGGAGGCATTCCAACATCCCGGATGCTTAGCTTTGTGATTCCCGCGGAGATGAATTTCACATCATGCACGCTGTCGCGCGGGGGCCGCTGAACGATGCAACGGCGTGGAAGGAAGTCTGTTTTCGTGAATGCAGCTTCTACGGTTTTCAGAACACAGCATTCACACCTCTCTATTTTTGTTTTCGGAATTTCCGTATTGCAATCAACGAAAAAGAATTTGCGCTTATTCAGTTAATGCGTCTTGTATGTGCGTAAGAAGGATTGAATCGGTTTAGGGAAGGATGTTCGTGATGGCTCGCAAAACGCATTGCCAGCGAAAAGAAAGGTGATCATTGTCAGGTTGTTGTGACATCAGTCCTTGTATTTTTGTAAGTTGACTAGAACGAATTTAAGAATTTCAGAACGGCTTACATTTATTCGTTCGGACCGGCAGAGAGCGAGCAAAGGCTTTCGCGATTTATCGCCACCATCGCATGAATTTATTGACGGTCACGATGGGCATATTGTATACAATCCGTGCCAGACAGGACTCTACTAACCTTTTCAAATGCAAGATTCAATGTTCCGGTTTATGGTCGCAGACAACGACAACCGGTCAAATTTTCTTCGGATTGCTCTGTAGGAATCAAAAAGGAGAAGCTGCCCATGTCCACGCAATTACCTCCGGGAAGTTATTACGGACAGACTTTGCGCACTCGCAAGGTTTCCAGTTTCGAGCTTTCAGAGCGTGTGTATTCGCCTGGATATGAAACGCCGAAGCATACACATAAGCAGGCATTGTTCTGTTTTGTGATGGAAGGCGGCTACACCGAAACCTACAGCGGCAAAACCCGCGAATGTAAATCTTCAACCTTGCTGTTTCATCCGCCGGAAGAATTGCATGCGGAGCGCTTCCACGACACAGGTGGGCGGTCATTCATCATCGAAATTGCGCCCAACTGGCTCGCACAAATGCGCGAGCAGTTGACTGTGGCGGAAAGCTCCTCCGATTTTCATGGCGGTAAGTTCGAATTGCTCAGCCGCAAACTTTACAAAGAATTCGCCAACACGGATCAGGCCGCGCCCCTCATCATTGAAGGCGTAATGATGGAAATGCTGGGCGAAACCGTGCGCCACTGTGTGGTCAAACCTCGCCATTACAATTCCCCACGCTGGTTGCAACAGGCCAAAGATTTGCTGCATGCGCGGTTTACCGAAAACCTGACGCTTGCCGATGTGGCGCAAACGGTCGGCGTGCATCCGGTGCATCTGGCACAAACCTTTCACAAAGCTTACCAATGCACGGTGGGCGATTACGTGCGCAACCTGCGCATTGAATACGCCTGCCACGAATTGGTGACTTCTACCAAGCCGATTGTGGATATTGCGTTGGCGGCGGGATTCTGTGACCAGAGCCATTTCACCAGAACCTTCAAACGCTCCATTGGCGCAGCGCCTTCGCAATATCGCGAATCGTTACGCAGCGCCTAACGCCAAAAATCAGCACTAATCGGATTCCATCTGCCTTACGACGGTTCAAGACTGCCTGCCTGAACCTCTGCTTTACTGCCCATTGCAGAATGCAAAAGATCGCCATTCTGGCTTCGAGTACAACATTCACAATCAACCAGCACTGGGAGAAAACCGGCATGGATATCCAACGGATAAAGCGGGTAAGGGTGATTGATTCGCACACTGGCGGCGAACCAACGCGGGTTGTCATCAGTGGCGGCCCGGATCTAGGCAATGGTTCGATGGCGGAACGCCTGGAACGATTCAAAAGCGATTTCGATCAATTTCGCTCTGCTGTGGTCAATGAACCTCGCGGCAATGACGCTATTGTGGGCGCGCTGCTGTGTGATCCTGTGGATTCGGCTTGCGCGGCGGGTGTGATTTATTTCAACAACGTAGGTTATCTGGGAATGTGCGGTCACGGCACGATTGGCTTGATGGTGACGCTTAATTTTCTTGGACGCATTGAACCAGGCACGCACCGCATTGAAACACCGGTCGGCGTGATCGAAGCCACACTGGATGAAAACAACGTTGTCAGTGTCGCCAACGTGCCGAGCTATCGGCTGGCGACGAACGTTTCGGTCGAAGTTCACGGCCACGGTCTTGTCACGGGCGACATCGCCTGGGGAGGAAATTGGTTCTTTTTGGTCAATAGCAACGGCCATAAATTGGAGATGGAAAACCTGGAAGAGCTGACTGATTTTTCCTGGCGCATCCGGCAGACGCTCAACCAACAAGGCATTACCGGCGCCAACGGACAGGAAATTGACCACATTGAATTGTTTGCGCCTTCGCAACTGGACGGCGTGCAAAGCAAAAACTTCGTCCTGTGTCCGGGAAAGGCTTATGACCGTTCGCCCTGCGGAACCGGAACCAGCGCCAAGCTGGCTTGCTTGTATGCCGATGGCAAATTGCAGGAAGGCCAAATCTGGCGGCAGGAAAGCATTGTCGGTAGCGTCTTTGAAGGCAGCATTAAAGTCGCCGGAAATGAAGTGTACCCAACCATCAAAGGTTCCGCCTTCGTCAATGCCGAAACCGATTTGATTCTGGATGAGCGCGATCCTTTTTGTTATGGAATTCGCCGATGACATTTGATGTGGCCATTGTGGGTGGTGGCATCGTCGGCGCGACTTGCGCGCTGGAAGCGACGCGTTCGGGCTTGCGCGTAATCGTCATCGAACCCGGCGTGATTGGCGGTGGAGCAACGGCGGCGGGAATGGGCCACATCGTCGTCATGGATGATTCCGAAGCTCAGTTCGCGCTGACGCATTATTCCCAGCAACTTTGGCAGGAAATTGCGCCGGAGCTTCCCCGCGAAATCGAATATGAAGAATGCGGCACGCTCTGGGTCGCCGCTGACGAAGAAGAGATGAATGAAGTCCGCCGCAAGGTGAGATTTTACGAAACGCGTGGCGTCGCCGCAGAAATTCTGGATGGCAAAGCGTTGGCCGAAGCTGAACCGAATCTACGGCACGGATTGGCAGGTGCATTGCTGGTTCCGGGTGACGGCGTTGTGTATCCGCCCTGCGCGGCAAAATACTTTCTGGATGAAGCGCAATCGCTGGGCGCGAAATTACAACTTGGCTTTTCCGCCATTGAACTCAGCGACACAGGCGTGAAACTGAGCAACGGTGAATTGATCAGCGCGGGTGTGACGGTCAACGCCACAGGCAGTTGGGCTACAGAGTTGACGCCCGGCATTGACGTGCAAAAGCGCAAAGGCCATTTGCTGATCACCGACCGCTATCCGGGTTTCGTGCGGCATCAACTGGTCGAACTTGGTTATCTGAAAAGCGCGCATTCCATCAGTTCGGATTCCGTCGCTTTCAACGCGCAGCCGCGCAAAACCGGGCAAGTGCTGATCGGGTCTTCGCGGCAATACGGCGTGGATAATCCGAAAGTCGAAGCCGCGATGCTCAGCCGAATGCTTCAACGCGCAGAAGAATACCTGCCCGGCATTACCAAGCTTTCCGCGATTCGCACCTGGACGGGTTTTCGCGCAGCAACGCCCGACAAACTGCCGCTGATTGGCAAATGTCCGAGTTATCAACGGCTATATCTGGCGACCGGCCACGAAGGATTGGGAATCACGACTTCGATGGGGACGGCAAAGTTATTGGTAGACCAATTGCTGAACCGTATTTCGCAAATTCCATCAACGCCGTATTTGCCGACTCGCGCCTATCAGGAGGCAATGCATGCTTGATGCTGTCTTGCTGACCGTCAATGGCCGATCTGTGGTTGTGCAGGAAGGATGCACGGTGGCGACAGCGGTTGCGCTTTCAAGCGCAACGACGTTTCGCCGTTCGGTGACTGGGCAAGTCCGCGCGCCGTTGTGTGGGATGGGAATCTGTTTTGAATGCCGCGTCACCGTTAACGGCCAGCCACACGCCCGTAGTTGCCAAATCGTTTGCCGGGAAGGGATGGACGTTCGAACCGATGAATAGCCAAAGTCCAAAATTTGACGTGCTGATCATCGGCGGCGGCCCAGCGGGGTTAGCGGCGGCGGTGACGGCGAAAGAATCCGGCGCGCGCGTCGCCATCGTGGACGACAATCCAGGACTTGGCGGTCAAATTTGGCGCGGCGAACATAAAAAGGCATCAACGCCCGAAGCGGCCAAATGGCTGCGGCGCGTGCAGGCCGCACAGGTGGAATTCATTTCCGGCGCGCGCGTGTACGATCAACCGGAAGCGGGCGTGCTGTTAGCCGAAACATTTGATGGTGTGCTGGAACTCGGCTACGGCAAGCTGATTCTGGCGACGGGCGCGCGCGAACGCTTTTTGCCCTTTCCCGGCTGGACGCTGCCGGGCGTTGCGGGCGCGGGCGGGTTGCAAGCACTGGTGAAAGCCGGTTTACCAATTGAGGGCAAAAAAGTCGTCGTCGCCGGAACCGGCCCATTGCTGTTGGCCGTCGCGGCGTATTTGCGAAAGCGCGGCGCGCAAGTGCTGCTGATTGCCGAACAAGCTTCGCAACGTAAGTTGCTGTCTTTCGGTCTGGGGCTGTTGCGTTCGCCGGGCAAGATTTTTCAGGCGATTCAATTGAAACGGGAACTTGCCGGGATTCCGCATCTGACCGGTTGCTGGCCTGTTGCAGCAAATGGCGACAATCAATTGCGAAGCATCACGCTGCGGTGCGGCCTGAAAACCTGGGAAGTCACCTGCGACTATTTGGCCTGCGGGTTTCACTTGTTGCCCAACACCGAACTTGCAGTCTTTTTCGGCTGCGCGCTGCGCGAAGGCGTAGTGCAAGTGGATGAATTTCAGCAGACGACCGTCCCGGGCATTTACTGCGCCGGAGAATCCACAGGCATCGGCGGTTTGGAAGTTTCACTGGTTGAAGGGCAGATTGCTGGCTTTGCCGCAACCGGCCAATCTGAAACAGCTCGTGCGCTGTTTGCCGACCGCAACAAACATCAGCATTTCGCTGATCTACTAAATTGCACATTTGCTTTGCGCGAAGAACTAAAAGCGCTTCCGCAAGCAGACACCATCGTTTGCCGCTGCGAAGACGTGAATTTTGCCCGGCTGCAAATGCAGCCAGCTTGGCGTGCTGCCAAGTTACACACACGCTGCGGCATGGGGCCTTGTCAGGGGCGGATATGTGGCGGCGCAATTGAATTTTTGCTGGGCTGGCCTGCGGAATCGGTTCGCCCGCCGGTGTTTCCGGTGAGGGTCGGCAGTTTGATTCAACACAATTAACCGTAGCGCAGGTTGGAAAATCTGGGCTGACTTCGTTGAAAGCGCGAAACATAACAACTGCGCAGGTTGCAAAATCTGCGCAACATTCCTGGAGAAATCATGACAATGAAATGGCAGGGCGTGATGCCCGCAATCACCACCGGATTCAAAGAAGACCTGAGCATTGACCACGAATTTGTGGCCAAACATGTCAACTGGTTAGTGGACAACGGATGCACGGGCATCGTGACGCCCGGCAGTCTGGGCGAAGGCAATACGCTGACATTTGAAGAGCGAAGCTCGCTGTGGGCAACCGTCGTGAAAGCCGTCGGCGACCGTGTGCCGGTGGTGGCGGCGATTTCCGCGCTGAGCACTGCCGAAGCCGTTGAACAAGCCAAAACTGCTGCCAATCGCGGCTGTCAGGGATTGATGGTATTGCCGCCTTATGTTTACAAAGGCGATTGGCGCGAGATGAAAGCTCACGTTGGGGCTTGTTTTCAGGCGACGAAACTTTCCTGCATGCT
>ERZ650309.1019-NODE-1019-length-13314-cov-5.439852_pt1 | contig 13314 bp, 11 predicted proteins | sample MGYA00376245_ERZ650309 | MGnify/ENA primary metagenome ERZ650309 (study PRJEB26733, sample SAMN07839294) | wastewater metagenome | biome: urban; feature: wastewater treatment plant; material: waste water | place: USA: North Carolina | collected 2016-04-26 ...
CATTCACCGCCAAAGTTGATGTGGACATGGCAGCGCGGCTGCATTTCGATTACAAAGTTGACGAAAGCCCAATGGTCAAAGCGCGGCTGATTCGTTACACCGCGCAATCTCCGGACGGGAAACGGTTGGCGTTTACGGCGTTCAACAAAATTTACACAATGGATTTAGCCTCGGGCGCAACGCCGAAGCGGCTGACCAATTTGGCGGTCGGAGAATTCATGCCGGCGTGGTCGCCCGACGGCAGCAGCATCGCATTTGTCACCTGGGCGCGCGATGGAGGCCACATTTACAAAGTTGCTGCGGGCGGAGGAACGCCGGAGCAACTGACTCGCCGAGCTTCGTTTTACAGCTCACCAGTGTTCTCGCCGGACGGATCGAAGATCGTGTTTACCTCCGGTTCGATTGACGACCAGATGTTTTCTGACTTGCGGCAAGAACACGAATTCCTGTCCGAAACCGAAGCCATTTTGCATGGTCACGCCGACCAGGAAATCAGCGGCGTTGGCGGCAGCACAGGCGTTGACCTGCGCTACATTTCATCCGGTGGCGGAGATTCGACGCTGATCAGTTCGTTGCAAGGCCGGTATCCGCATTTCAGCAACGACAGCAGTCGCGTGTATCTGAGTTCGGGACAAGGGCTGATTTCGTTGCGATTGGATGGGCAAGACCGCCGAACGCATGTTCGCGTCACCGGCAGCGGCGCTCCGCCAAATCAGGTTTCCGCCGGGATGTACAAAATCTCGCCTGATGGCAATCAAGTCTTTTGCGAAGTGCAGGGCAAACACTTTTTAGTGACGCTGCCGAAAGCCGGCAAAGAAACCATCAACGTCAACGTCGCCGGGCCGAATTCCACCGTTCCGGTTAAAAAGATGTCCGCCGAAGGCGGCGATTATCTGGCGTGGGCGGGCGACGGGAAATCTGTCACGTGGTCTTGGGGCACGAAGTTCTATCGCCAGCCAACCACGGCTGATAAGCCTGAAAGTTTCGACATTACGGTTGAAGCCGCGCGCGCCAAAACCAAAGGCACTGTGATTTTAAGCGGCGCTCGCATTGTGACGATGAAAGGCGATGAAATCATCGAACGCGGCGATATCACCATTACAGACAACCGCATTACGGCAATCACTTCGATGCCGTTGGTCAAAGGCAAAGCTCCGAAGCCGAACTACCCCGCCGATGTCAAAGTGATTGATGTTTCGGGCAAAACGATCATTCCGGGTTTTGTGGATGTTCACGCGCACATGTGGCCGCCGCGTGACGTGCATCAAACTCAGGTTTGGCAATATCTGACCAATCTGGCTTACGGCGTGACGACCACGCGCGATCCGCAAAGCGCGACAACTGACGTGTACACTTACGCCGATCTGGTCGAAACCGGCGAAATCATCGGTCCGCGCGTTTACACCACAGGTCCGGGCGTGTTCGATCGTTCCGGTTTGGATGACAAAGACTCCGTTCGCAATTTCATCAAGCGTTACAAGGAAGCCTACCAGACGATGACGCTTAAAGAATATGTTTCAGGCGATCGCATTGTGCGGCAATGGGTGGCGCTGGCGTGCAAGGAATTCGGCATCACACCAACGACCGAAGGCGCGTTGGATATGAAGCTGGACCTGACCCAAATGCTGGACGGATTTTCCGGCAACGAACACTCGCTGCCGATCCAGCCGCTGTACAAAGACATGGCCGAATTCGTCACCCAGACCAAGACGTTTTACACGCCGACGACTTTGGTTGCTTACGGCGCGCCATGGACAGAAAACTACTTTTTCGAAAATACGAACGTCGTTAACGATAAAAAACTTGCTCGCTTTGTGCCGCAAGAACTGTTGCTGACCATGCTGCGCCGCAGAGGCCAATGGTTTTCGCCGGAAGAGTACGGATTCAAAGGCATTGCCGAAGGCGCCACAAAAGTTGTTCGCGCCGGTGGCCGAGTCTGTCTGGGCGGTCACGGCCAGATGCAAGGCATTGGTTGTCATTGGGAATTGTGGTCGTTGCAATCCGGTGGCATGACGACGATGGAAGCCTTGCGTTGCGCGACGATTTTCGGAGCCGAAGCCATTGGCTTGAACCGCGACGTTGGCTCGCTGGAAATTGGCAAGCTGGCTGACCTGGTTGTGCTAGATCAAAATCCATTGGCTGACATTCGCAACACCAACACGATTCGTTTTGTGATGAAAAACGGTGAGCTTTACGAAGGCGAAACGATGGATCAAATCTGGCCAACACAGCGCAAGCTGGAAAAACAATACTGGTGGGACAGGGAGCCGAAGTAAGGCTTCGCTGTTTTTGGATAATCCGCTGGCACGTGACTGGCCGTCAAAGGTCACGTGCCAGCGGATTTTTTTGCAAGCGAATACATCAAGTTCGATAGCGCCGTTCTGATTCCGCAATTGGATATTCATTCGCGCTCATATCGCGGCGGCGCATCAGGCCTTCTTCATCAAATTCCCAATGTTCGTTGCCGTGTGTGCGGAACCATTGGCCTGTCGCATCGTGCCATTCGTATTCAAATCGCACCGAGATGCGGTTGTCCGTAAACGCCCACAATTCTTTCATCAAACGATAACCGAGTTCTTTCGCCCATTTGCGGCGCAGAAACTCTTTGATCGCTTCACGCCCGGTGAAAAAATCCGTGCGGTTGCGCCATTCTGAATCCGGCGTGTAAGCCATTGCGACGCGTTCGGGGTCGCGGGAATTCCATGCGTCTTCGGCGGCCTGGACTTTGGCGCGAGCGGTTTCGGCGGTGAAAGGCGGTTTGATGATTGGCGCTGGCATGACTTCTCTTTATTTGGCTTTGAGCCGTTCAATTTCGGCTTCGAGTTTGGCGACGTGTTCATACAGCGGCGCGTTCAGCTCACGAATTTCTTCAACGGTGTAACGCGGCGTGATGTGTTGTGGACAGTTCCAGTCAAAAGCTTCGACGTGCAGCAGCATTGCGCGTTCGACTTGCGCGTCGTAACTCGCATCTTGCAATTGAGCAATTAACTCGGGATTGTCTTTGGCTTCGATGACTTCGATGCGCGCGTAAATCTTCAGCCGCTGCCGACGCGCGTAATCCATCAAGATCAGCGCAGCTTTGTCGTTGCGCGACAGGTTGCCGACGCTGATGTATTGCAGGTTGCCCCGAAAGTCAGCATACGCCAGCGTCTTCGCATCCAGCACTTTCAAAAAGCCTTTCGGTCCGCCGCGAAACTGAACGTACGGGAAACCGCTTTCGCCCACCGTTGCCAGATAAAAGCCATCGCGTTCGGCGATGAATTCAGCTTCGTTCTCGCTGATTTCATTGCCGCGCGCCATTTGCTCCATCCGCGCATAGGATTTGCGCGAACCGTATTTTTGCTGCTGCGTTTTCACGCTTTCAGAAAAGGCGATCTCTGCAAAATTCTTGGCCATTGTTTTCTCTCCTATCCACCAAAGAATTAGCTACAGAGACGCGGAGGTACAGAGCAAATCCTGATTTTCTCGCTCCGTGCCTCCGCGTCTCTGTGGCTGACAAGTGTCTAGTTCGCTTTACCGGCGGCCAGCGCAACTTTCGGGAAATCCACGACAGTTTGCGCGACGTGGTTGAAGTAGTTGGTCAGGATATTCAGCGCGACATTGGCGACGATTTCGGTGACTTCTCCGTCGTTGAAACCGGCTGCGCGAACGGTCCGCAAATCCGTGTCGTCTACTTCGCCGCGTTTGACCACGATCTGGTGAGCGAACATCAACGCTGCGTTGGTTTTCGCATTCTCCGAGCTGGCACGGCGGCTGGCAACGATTTCGTTTTCATTCAAGCCAACCATCTTGCCAATGGCCGTGTGCGCCGACAGGCAATATTCGCAACTGTTGGCGTCGGCTACGGTCAAAGCGATTTGCTCTCGCAGTTTTGCGTCGAGCAGCCCGCCGCCGAGCGCACCGCTGAAATTCAAATAACCTTCCAGCGCTGCTGGAGAATTGGCAAACGTGCGCATCAAGTTCGGAACCATTCCGATTTTGGCTTTGACGCCGTCCAACAGTTCTTTGGCTTTGCCGGTCGCTTCTTTGGGATCAATCGCGTTTAGTCTTGGCATTGTGGTTTCTCCTGTTTGATTGCTTTCGTTATGGCAACGGGTCCGTCAACCCTTTGGCGCTTTGCCTTGTTGTCGAACCGACTTGCCTTGCAATTGGCTTAAGTGCATCCGTCGTGCCGTTGACAGAAAAGAGATTCATCTAGCTGAAGACAAATGACTTAACTCAGTTTTGAGAATCCAAAACTTTACACGAAATCTCGTGATTCAACGAAAACCACCGTTCTCAATCACGAAAGTTCGTGTAAAGTGGCGGCTCTATGGAACTCGAATCCTTACAAGCTGTGTCGCTGGCGATTGCCGAAGAGCGTTCGGTTGAAATCGTCCTGCAAAAAATTGTCGAAGGTTTGGTTGCGGAATCAGGCGTGGCTTTGGCGCGGTTGTGGCTGAAAGCGCCGGGCGACATTTGCGTCAAATGCCCGATGAAGCTGGAATGCCCGGATCAGGCCGAATGTTTGCATCTGATGGCGAGCGCGGGCAAGCCTACAAAAACAGGCGTTGAAGATTGGGCGCGACTTGATGGAGATTTTCGCCGCTTCCCGTTAGGCGTTCGCAAGATCGGCAAAATCGGTGAGACGGGCGAACCGCTTTTGCTGGCTGACGTGCGACAAGAATCTAACTGGATTGCGCGTCCGAAGTGGGCGGAAAGCGAAGGCATTCAATCATTTGCCGGACAGCCTTTGATCTTTCGCAGGCAGGTTTTAGGTGTCTTGGCGGTGTTTAGCCGCCAGCCGCTGCAACCGCAGGAATTCACCTGGCTGCGAATGTTCGCGGATCACGCGGCGGTAGCGCTGGCCAACAGTCGAGCTTTCACCGAAATCGAACAACTACGCGAACAGCTTCGGCTGGAAAACGATTACCTGCGCGAAGAAGTCAAACAGGAGCGATTGTTCGGCGACATTGTCGGCGAAAGTCTGGCGCTGAAAAAAGTGCTGGATCAAATTTCGCTGGTTGCCCAAAGTGAAGCCAACGTGTTGGTTCTGGGCGAATCCGGCACCGGCAAAGAATTGATTGCGCGCGCCATTCACGAACGCAGCCAGCGCGCTGCGGGGCCATTGGTCAAGGTGAATTGCGCTTCGATTCCGCGTGATTTGTTTGAAAGCGAATTTTTTGGCCACGTGCGCGGCGCGTTCACCGGAGCCATTCGTGACCGCGTAGGCCGGTTTCAACTGGCCGATGGCGGCACGCTCTTTTTGGATGAAGTCGGCGAAATCCCCCTGGATTTGCAAAGCAAACTGCTGCGCGTGTTACAGGAAGGAACGTTTGAACGAGTCGGTGAAGAGAAAACTCGGCGAACCAACGTTCGCATCGTTGCCGCCACCAATCGAGATTTGCGCCGCGAAATCGAAGCCGGAAGTTTTCGCCAGGATTTATTTTTTCGCTTGAGCGTCTTTCCGATTGACCTGCCACCGCTGCGCGAACGCCGCGAAGACATTCCGCTGCTGGTGCGCCACTTCATTCAACTGGCCAGCCAGCAAACGCGTTGCGGCAAGTTGCAAGTCACTGAACAACAAATGAAGCGGCTGCAAAATTACTCCTGGCCCGGCAATGTGCGCGAACTGCAAAACGTCATCGAACGAGCCATGATTCTTTCCAGTTGCGGCGCGCAACCACTGAACCTGGAATTGATTCTTCCCGAAAACGCGGCCAGCTTTTCGATTCAAACCGAAACTCCGGCTACGGATTCAGTTCCGGCGTTTGTTCCCCAAGCCGAATTCGAAAAACGTGAACGCGAAAATCTAATGGCTGCGCTGGAAGCGGCAAACTGGAAAATTTACGGTGCGGGCGGAGCCGCCGAATTGCTGGGCGTTAAACCAACTACGCTGGCTTCTCGCCTGCAATCGCTGGGAATCAAAAAAATGCGCGGCTGAGTCTGACGGCCAATGAACCTTTGATCCATTGCCGCTTACATGAAATTGCGCGTATGAAGTGCGGAAAGCTCTTCTGCCTCTGTCGTGGTAAAGCCGAGTTTTTGCAGGCGAGAGCGGCGTCCGTCATGCATATCGGCTTTAAGTGTCTGTACTTTGGCAAATCCAGCGGCGATGTCTTCTGGTCGCCATGAACCCGCAGCCAATAACACCAACGCATCAAACACTTCTTCGTTTAACCCTGCGGTTTGAGCCAACGCGTCATGGCGCAGCGTGACCGCCTGTGCCAGTCGCGCGCGCAACGCGGGATCGTGCGCCAGTTGGTATTGCAGATGGCTGATGCCAAAAGCGACATGGCGGGCTTCGTCCTGTACCACCAACCGGGCAATTTGTTGGGTGACAGGATCGGGCGCGTGTTGTTCCAGAAACCACAACAAATGCAGAAAGGTTCCTTCGCCCAGCACCGACAACAAGAACGACGCGAGCGCAAAGTCCGGTTCGTCCAGCAAAGTCTTCAGAGATTGCTGGCCGCCGACGGTGGAAAGCCCCATCTCTTTTTGACGCAAGGTCGCGCGGCGCGTGAAGACTTCAACGTGGCGCGCCTCGTCGGCGATTTGAATGGCGAGCAATTGCAGCACTTCACGAAAGTGCGGATGGATTTGCGCGATGAAGCGCGCCGGGACTTGCAGCGCCGCATTTTCGTTTTCAATCAGGTAGGTCATGACCTGGACGACTGCACTTTCCACGTCTTCGTCCAGGGTGAACGGTTCGTCCCAAACAATCGCAGTGTTGGGATTCCATTGTGCTGCGACAGCTTGGGCGTAAAGCTTCGGCGCGTTTTCTGCCCAGACCTGTTCTTTCGTATGCAGTGTGTAATGAAAGCTCTGGCCGCCAGCTTCAACCGCCGAACCTCGCGCGGCAAAACCCCAACGCAACGACGGCGCATGCAGCGGAGTATCCCAACTGCCAACGCCAGCGCGTTCCGCCTGTTGCCAACGTCCGTTCATTGTCGCGCTGCGTCCGATCCAGGCGCAGACGGATTCATTGCCATCAAAGAATTCGTGTCCTTGCGCACGGCACCAACTGCGCAAATGCGTCAGAAATTCGCGCTCGTGGTTTTCGTCTTTGGGCGCAACTTGCACGCCCAGCCGCTCGCCCGGCGGCAAAGCGCGCAACGCCCGTTTCAACAGCAGGTGCGCACCGTGCGAAAAGGACAACGATTCAATATTGATAATCGGCAATGGCGATGTTTCCGGCTTCGTCATAGAAATTCATCTCGGTGACGGCGATGTCCAGCGGGCGATAAAACTCCGTGCGACCCGGCTTCCAGGCTTTCAATCCTTCCAGGTCAAGCAGCGGACGAACCTGCGGATCGTCGTACGACATCGCCAGCAACAATTCACGGAAGCGTCCGGTCAATTCTGCCGGGGCATCATCAAACACAGTGAAGTTGCAGTGATCGTAAAGCTCTGTTTGCGCCAGAATGCGCGTTGCCCCTGCGGGCAGAGTGCCTTCGTTGATGAACAGCAGATGATTGCCGTCAATTATGCACGCGGCATCCACTACGCCGGACATCAACGCGCGCGCCGCATCGCGTTCGCCGCCGATGTGGTCGCCGTGTTTGCCGCCCAGCACATCGTGGCGGACGACGGTGAAATCACCTGGTGACAAGCCTTGCGCGCGCAAATGCGACAGCGGAATCAACGTCGCTTGCGGCGAATCAATCGCGCCGACGCCAACGCGTTTGCCTCGTAAATCAGCCAGGGTTTGGATCGGCGCATCCGCCTTGACCACGATCACAGAAGTCAGATTCTGGTCGCTGTCGCGCATAGCAATGGCTTCCGCGCGGCGGCCCGCAGCCTTGGCCGCGCGCTCAGCACGAATCCAGGCCAGCGGCGAATTCCAGGCGGCGTGAACGTGTCCTTCCAGGTGAGCTTCGACCTGCCGTTCGTAATTTGAATACAGCACGTAATCAAACGCGAAATCGTGCTGGTGAAAAAAAGCCTTGAAGCCTTCCCAGATTGTGACGACTTTCGGGTCATAGGCGACTGCGCCCAACAAGAAAGTTTGCTTGCTCATAAGTCTTTGATATTTCTCCTTAACAAGAATTTTCAACACAAAGGAACAAAGGATCAAAGCAAGACCTTTGTCTCTCGGTTCCTTTGACCCTTTGTGTTGAACCCGATTTAGCCGAACAAAGGCATTCCGGTCAGCGCCTTGCCGATAAAGTCGTACAGCACATCGGCCGTCGGAGCCATCACTGTCGAAGCGCGTGCGTCGCGGAAGTTGCGTTCGACGCCGACTTCCTTGCGGAACGCCGCGCCGCCGCAAACGCGCATGGCCAGATCAGTCACTTCCGTGGCCGTTTCGCCTCCGACCGCTTTGACCTGGAGGACGCGCAACATGGCGTCGGCGCGTCCGCTTTCCAGTGCGCTGACGGCGTCATACAAAAGCGTTCGCAACAGGTCGGCTTTGATTTTCATCTTGGCCAGATACGCGCGGCTGGTCGGCGATTCGTTCAAGGTTTGATTCAAATGTTCCAGCCGGGTCGTCGTCAGGTGCTGAATGGTTTTTTGAATGGATGATTCGATGATGCCCAACGAAGCGGCGGAATTCATCAACTGAAAATACGGCAGCACGACGCCCATCATCACGTCGAACCCTTTGCCGTCTTCGCCGAACAGTGCGTCGTCTTTGACCAGCACGCCGGTCGCTGTCACGGGCGAAGAGTGATTGCCGCGCATTCCCAACCCATCAAACGGCGCGGGAATCTGTAACTCGGCAGCATTTGCCGCAACCAGCCAAATACTGCTGGCTCCTTCCGCCGCCAGCGGCTTGCTGGACCAGACATACGAATCGGCCTGTCCGGCAGAAGTCACCCAGCTTTTCTTTGCGTCCAGACGAATGCCTTCCGCCGTGCGTGTTGCAGTGCTAAGCGGAACCCAGAAATGGCTGCGCGAACCGTTTTCCGAAAATGCCAGCGTCGAAATATGTTTGCCCGCCGCGATGGCTTCGCGGGTTTCGCGCTGGCCGAAGGCTTCGATGACTGCCGTTCCGCAATAATGCATGCACACGACCATCGCCGTTGAGGCGCAGGCTTGCGCGATGCGTTCGATGACTTCCACGGCGGCGCGATGCGCATAACCCATTCCGCCCACTTCCTTGCTGCTGATTAACCCCAGCAGCCCTGCTTCGCCCAAAGCCTGCAACGCAGCACGCGGATACGCGCCACTCCGGTCAATCTCTATGGCGTTGGGCGCAACGATGTCGTTGATGATGCGGTCGAGAGCTTCCTGATAAGCGGGTTGTGTTGCTTCGTTCGTTTCCATGAAAAACCTTTCCTTGAAGTGATGTTTTCTCGCCAAAACAAGGCAGAGAGAAAATTCGGCCACGCTCGCCTGGAACGCGCGAACTGACCACTGAATGTCAGTAAGTTGGAAGGGAAAATCAGCGGAGCCTTAGCTGAAACGCTCCGCGAAATTGAAGGAAGGTTTCTGGAAAGCAGCCGTGATTAAGTGCCTCGCAAACCTTGCGATGGCTGGTTATTCCCAATTCAAGTGTAAAAACGCATGGTGATGTTTCTCCAGAAAATGCGGCTACATAGTACGGGATCAGGTTTTCATTGCAAACCTGATCCCGTGTGTATCTTGAAACCTGTTTGCTTTCAGTCAGCGTTGCTGACGCATGAATTTTGCGACTCAGCAGGCAATCTATATTTTGTAACCACGCGACCTGAAACAACGCGGATTTGATTTCAATTCGTTCGTGTATAGAATCCGATGGCCGAAATTACGGCTCACGCAATTTTCCAAACAACGGAGTTTTAAGTATGCAGAGACACTGAATCTGCCCAACTGGCTTGCCGCAGGTGCTGCGGCGCGAATGTCGCATTCCGAAACTTCCTGCCTGACCTCTGCTAATACCCGGGGCTCAGTGCAGAGTTCCGGGTGTGCCATCGCAATTCCCTGAAATTTTTGAAGCCATATTGCTGCAATAAATTAGCAGCTTGAATGGCGAATCCGGGCTTACTAAGTCGCGGTGGCCGCTGCCATCGCAATACATCAACCAAAACTTTCCAAGGAGATACGATGAAATTTACTCGCATGTTGATTCTTGCCTTGTTCGTGTGTGCGGCAGGGCTGATTGCCGTCGCGGATGGCACTGCTCCCGAAGTCGGAAAACCCGCTCCGGACTTCAAGCTCAAGAGCAACGAGGGCAAAGAAGTCAGCCTGAAAGATTACAAAGGAAAATGGGTTGTGCTGTATTTTTACCCCAAGGATTTCACCTCGGGTTGCACGATCGAAGCGCACAATTTTCAGCGTGATCTGGCGCAATATGAAAAAGCTGGTGCGGTGATTCTGGGCGTCAGCGTGGACACGGCAGATTCGCATCAGAGTTTTTGCACCAAAGAAGGGTTGAGTTTCAAACTGCTGGCTGACACCGAAGTCAAAGTTTCCACTGCGTATGGTTCCGTGATGGAATTCAACGGAAACAAACTTTCGGCGCGCAATACCTTCATCATTGATCCGAAAGGCAATTTGGCGAAGGTTTTTATGGGCGTCAAACCGCCGAAGCACAGCGAAGAAGTGCTGGCTGCGCTGGCAGAATTGCAACAGAAGAAATAACTGTTGGATGAATGCAAAATGGCTGAGCGTCGAAAGTTATTTTGTTACTTTCGACGCTCAGCCGTTTCTGTGTTCAATTATTTCCGTTTGTTCCGTTCTCTATTCAGGTTTTGCAGGACAACAGAATTCGATAGCCTGAGTAGCTATGTTCGATTTACTGCCAGACGAGTTTGCCGCCGACAATGGTGGCCACCGGAGCGCCTTTCAATTGCCAACCGTCAAATGGAGTGTTGCGGCTTTTGGATTGAGACTTCGCCGCTTCGACTTTGATCTGTTTTTCTGGATCGAAGAGCGTTACGTCGGCAATTGCGCCGACTTGCAAAGTGCCGCGATTTAGTTTGAAGAGCTTCGCCGGATTTGTCGCCAACAGTTCGACCATTCGCTTCAGAGAAATGACTCCGCGATTGACCAACCGATCCAGTGTCAAACTGACTGCCGTTTCCAAGCCTGTAATGCCGTTCGGAGATTTATCGAACTCGTACATTTTTTCGTTGGCGTGGTGCGGAGCGTGGTCTGTGGCGATGGCGTCAATCGTTCCGTCGCGCAAACCTTCCAGAATCGCTTCAACATCGGATTGCGACCGCAACGGCGGAGCCATTTTGAAATTGGTGTTGTACTGGCTCTGGTAAACGTCTTTGTCCGACAGCGCGAAATGATGCGGCGTGACTTCGCAGGTAACGTTCAATCCACGCGCTTTGGCCTGGCGAACTAAATCAACCGAACGATCCGTGGAAATGTGCGCGATGTGAATGTGCGCGCCGGTCAATTCGCCCAGCAAAATGTCGCGCGCCACGTGCAAGTCTTCGGCTGCGCCGGGCAAACCTTTCAGCCCCATCAAGGCGGAATACTCGCCTTCGTGCATGGCCCAACCCGAAGCGCCGCAACAATCTTCACAATGATCCACGACAGGCAAATTGAAATCGGCGGCGTATTCCATCGCGCGGCGCATAATGCCGGAATCCAGCACCGGCTTGCCGTCATCGCTGATGGCGACGATGCCTGCGGATTTCATCTCGCCGATTTCGGCCAGTTGTTCGCCCTTGGAACCTTGCGTAATCGCGCCGATGGGAAAGACGTTGGCCAGATTTGCTTTGCGCGCCTGTTCGACGATGAAGCTGGTCACCGACGAATTGTCATTGATCGGCTTCGTATTCGGCATGCAACACACCGAGGTGAACCCTCCGGCAACGGCTGCGCGCGCGCCGGATTCGATGGTTTCTTTGTACTCAAACCCCGGTTCGCGCAGGTGGACGTGCAGGTCAATGAAGCCCGGCGCGACGATCAACCCTGTAGCGTCGAAAACTTCGGCGTCGTTGGCAGAGATATTCTCAGCAATTTCAGCGACACGGCCATCGCGGATGAGCAGGTCGCGCTTTGCTTCCAGCGATTGCGATGGATCAATGATTGTGCCGTTGCAGATCAATAGCTTGTTCATAAGTTTTCAGGATAGATAACGGAACAAACGGAAATAACGGAATGAACGGAAACTTTTGGGATTTAACGAAAGCCTTGAATGTTGGGAATGCGTTCCTGTTGAAGCAACGGAAAATGGCCAAAATTGAAAAGTAGCCCAAGCCGATATTCTGTAGCTTTTAGGTAATTCATGACTTGCGCGTAATTTTCAGGACTTAGCCGGGATATCGCTTTAATTTCAACGATGATTTTGTCGAAGCAAACAAAATCAGGTTGATACTTTTGCCTTAGCACATGACCTTGATAGGTCAGTTTCAACGGCTTTTGCGGGGCAAAAGGAATGCTTCGTTTTCTAAATTCGATTTCCAGGCATTCTTGATATACGAGTTCGAGGAAGCCATTACCCATAGTTTTATAGACTTCCATACACGCACCTTTTATTGCATAACTCTCTTCCTCGTAAATCAGCTTTTCGCCCATAGCATAGCTTTCCGTTATTTCCGTTATCTCTATTCCCCACCCGCCAGCAAATAAAGAATCGCCATTCGCACCGCTACGCCGTTTTCCACCTGATCCAAAATCAAAGACGAAGCGCCGTCGGCTATGTCGGAATCAATCTCGACTCCGCGATTGATGGGGCCGGGGTGGAGCACGATCGCATCCGGTTTAGCCATCGCCAGCCGTCGTTTGTTCAATCCGAAATGAATCGAGTATTCGCGCAGAGAAGGAAAGAAGCCGCCGGACTGACGCTCCATCTGGATTCGCAGCATCATCACAACATCGGCGCCTGAGATGGCCTCTTCGATGGAATCGGCAAAGCGAATCGAAGCGTTGCCAGGAGCGATCAGTTTTTCCAAGCCAAACGGCATCAGCGTTCGCGGCCCGGCCAGCACGACGTGAGCGCCGAGTTTGGTCAGCAGGTGCGCGTTCGAGCGAGCGACGCGGCTGTGCAGCACGTCGCCGATGATGGCGACTTTCAAACCGGCGATGCGGCCTTTGTTGTGGCGAATGGTCAGCGCGTCCAGCAAGGCTTGTGTGGGATGTTCGTGCGCTCCGTCACCGGCGTTGATGACTCCGGCTTTGACGATCTTGGCGATTTGATGCGGCGCGCCGGAAGAACCGTGGCGAATGACAATCGCGTCCGGAGCCATCGCTTGCAGATTCAAGGCCGTGTCCACCAGCGTTTCACCTTTGACCACGCTGGAAGTCGAAGCCGAGATGTTGACGGCATCGGCGGACAACCGCTTGGCGGCGATTTCAAAGCTGGTGCGTGTGCGTGTCGAAGCTTCGAAAAAAAGGTTGATGACCGTTTTGCCGCGCAAGGTGGGGACTTAGATCGGAAGAGCACACGTCTGA
>ERZ650309.1020-NODE-1020-length-13308-cov-6.170754_pt1 | contig 13308 bp, 10 predicted proteins | sample MGYA00376245_ERZ650309 | MGnify/ENA primary metagenome ERZ650309 (study PRJEB26733, sample SAMN07839294) | wastewater metagenome | biome: urban; feature: wastewater treatment plant; material: waste water | place: USA: North Carolina | collected 2016-04-26 ...
TTAAATATTATTTACAATAATAGCAATTTTATTAAATAATTTCGATAATTTAAAAATAATTGTTGAAATATTTGCAACGAATAGGCTTTTTACTGTAATATTGCATCATCAAAGTAACTATAAAAGTTCTTTACACTGTGGGGTGATGAAATTTTTGGCAGACATGCCCTCTTGTCTCGGGGGTGGGGATTACATGACAAACACTGCATAATGCCGATCCGCAGACGTGTGGACCGACTGGGGTTGACCACCAGCGTGTTGAGGTAGCACCTCAATCTAAATAATGTGCAGCGGCTAATTGCCCCGTGGAGGTTCGAATCCTTCCCCTACAGCTTTACCCTCTACTATAAAAAGTGGAGGGTTTTTTATTTTTTCTATTTGCCCTGCGGGCAATGATGAAAGAGTAGAAAACGAAGACATCATCTGCAAAGATTTTAATGCGGCACAAAATGAAGAAAATAGTAAATCCACTTTATGCTAAAATGATGTTTCAATATAACCAGCAATAAAAAATCCAACCTGTAGTGTTGGATTTGTAGTCAAAAGGATCAATGATTTAGTATTGCGCATTGTAGCCACAACTCAGCATTATGTATGCACAGGTCTATAAGTCATTCTGATAATATGCAATCGCTGCATCAGCAGCATAATATGATAAGTAAGATCAAACTCAAACCATCGAGTAGCATTATTTGCCCTACCCGGATACTTGTGATGATTGTTGTGATAGGCCTCACCCACAAAAAGCAAATCTACAGGCAAAATATTTTTGGAAGTATTCGTCAATTTAAAATTTTCATATCCAAATTTATGCGCCTACCAGTTTACGGCCACACCCTGTAGTGCACCCATTGCCAATGTAAGTGGTAAAAAAAGATACATCCACCACTCCGTAGCAAGCCATATATAAATACTCAAATACACCAAGCCCCAAGCAACCTAGCCAACCAGGTATGTGCGAATTTATCAAAAGCTTCCCACTCCGGCAGACCCTTTTTATACTTATCATCCACAGGCATAAATCCCTTGTATATAGAATGATAATTATTCCTTGTTTGTAACAGCAGCAAAAATGGATTGGGCTCAAAATGCGGTGAATGAGGATCCTGCTCTTCATCTGTATGAGCATGGTGTAGTCTATGCATCATGCCATACGCAGAAGCACTGATATAGGAAGAACCCTGAGTGATAAAACAACAAATAAAAAAGAATTTTTCCCAACCACGAGACATGGTGCAGTGGTTATGGGCCGCATATCTATGATGAAAAAAAGACTGGAAAAATAAAGAAAGATACCAATGAAGGATAAGGAAAATCAATATGTTAAGCATTTGAGAATGTAGGGGTTTGTAATCCTAATTTATTTTTTGTTTAAAACTTATATCACAAACGATGCTTGATATTTTTTAGTTTTTCTATTTTTCAAATTAACAAATTCTTTTTATACAAGAATATTATACTACAACTTTGAAATAAGTTCTAACTGCAATATCTTGGGTTCGATATATGTTTTCAGGTACATATATTAGAATCGTACAAATTCAAGCACAAAATATCAGCATATACAATCCTTATACACATACCCTTCAACATTAATTTTCTTACAATCGTATTCTTCTATCTTCGCCATCAATAAATAGGAATCAGGATGGCAAAAAAGCAAGAAGTTTTACAAGATGTAGTTATCAAATTTGCGGGTGATAGTGGAGATGGTATGCAGCTTACCGGCAGTCAGTTTACAAACAATACCGCTTTAATGGGAATCGACCTTGCCACCTTTCCAGATTTCCCTGCGGAAATACGTGCTCCTGCAGGCACACTGGCTGGTGTAAGTGGTTTTCAATTGCATTTTAGTAGTAAACGTGTATTTACTCCCGGCGATATTTGTGATGTATTAGTAGCCATGAATGCAGCCGCATTAAAAGCAAATCTAAAATCAATAAAATCAGGAGGAAAAATTATTGCAAATACAGATGGCTTCGATGCAAAAAATTTGCGCTTAGCCAATTATCCCGAAGGAGAAAACCCTTTGGAAAATGATAGTCTATCTGCATTTGAAGTCATTAAAATTGATGTCACCAAGCTTACCCGTGAATCTCTGAAAGAAATAACTGACCTCGGCACAAAAGAAAAAGACCGTGCAAAAAATATGTTTGTGCTGGGTTTTCTATATTGGATGTATAACCGCAGTTTAGAAAACACCATCCATTTCCTCACAGAAAAATTTGGCAAAAAAGATAATATCTTACAGAGTAACATAAAAGTACTCCAAGCAGGATATAATTATGGAGATACAACCGAAGCTTTTACTACACATTACAAAGTAGAAAAAGCAAAACTTCCCGCAGGTGAGTATAGAAGCATTATGGGAAATCAAGCAGTTACTTATGGATTGATAGCGGCAAGCCGGCAGAGTGGATTGCCAATTTTTTTGGGCTCTTATCCCATCACTCCAGCTTCAGATATTTTGCATGAACTCAGCAGGCACAAAGCATTTGGAGTACGTACTTTTCAAGCCGAGGATGAAATAGCGGCAATCACCAGCGCCATTGGTGCTGCATATGGCGGTAGCTTAGGTATTACCACCACATCAGGACCGGGAATGGCATTAAAAGCAGAAGCAATGGGATTGGCAGTAATGTTAGAAATACCCTTGCTCATTTGCAACATACAACGTGGCGGCCCCTCCACAGGTTTGCCCACAAAAACCGAACAAAGTGATTTACTCCAAGCATACTATGGCAGAAATGGAGAATGCCCTATGCCGGTAGTATCTGCCAGTACTCCCAGCGATTGTTTTGAAGCAGTATTCGAAGCTGCACGCATAGCCATAGAACACATGACTCCTGTCATTTTTTTAAGTGATGGATATATAGCCAATGGTGCAGAACCTTGGAGGTTTCCTCAAACAAAAGATTTAGGCAGCATCAAAGTAAGCTTTCAAAAAACGCCAAATGATGGCTCATCTTTTCTTCCTTACCTGCGGAATGAAAAATTAGTAAGAGGCTGGGCCATACCAGGCACAGCAGGTCTGGAGCATCGTATTGGAGGATTAGAAAAACAAGATAAAACGGGCAATGTAAGCTACGATCCAGACAATCACCAGCATATGGTAAAAACCAGACAGGCCAAAGTAGATATGATTGCTAACTATATACCAGAGCAGAAAGTTGAAGGTGATGCCTCCGGCAAATTATTGGTATTGGGCTGGGGAAGCACTTATGGTGTTATTAAAACTGCAGTTCAAGAATGGCGTGATAAAGGAGCGGCAGTGAGTCATGCACATATTAGGTATATACGCCCTTTTCCTCGTAACCTCGGAGATATACTCAAACAATTTGATACTGTACTTATACCTGAAATAAACAATGGTCAATTGGTAAAAATAATTAGAGATCAATATTTTGTAGATGCAAAACCATATAATAAAATTATGGGTATTCCTATCACTAAAATGGAGCTGGTAGAGGAGATAGGGAAATATGTATAAGATAGAATAGATTGTATTCTCCCTTCATCCTGCACCTATCTTTGCAGCATGTCACAACAAAATATTAGGCATTGCACTTATAATGATCTTGAATCTTATTTTGAAAACTTAGGAGAGAAAAAATTCAGAGCCAAGCAGGTTTATGAATGGCTTTGGGCTAGGCAAATAAGGAGTATAGATGATATGAGTAATATCAGCCTTGCACTCCGCAAACAGCTTCATGAAGATTTCTTTTTGCAGGCACTCACTGTTGATGCTACGCAATACAGCAGCGATGGCACCATAAAAACAAGATTTAAAACAGTAGAAGGATATGCCACAGAAGGCGTACTCATTCCCACAGAAAAAAGAAAAACTGCCTGTGTAAGCAGTCAAATTGGATGTAGCCTAAGTTGTAAATTTTGTGCAACAGGATATATGGAGCGCAAGCGCAATCTAACATTTGATGAAATATATGACGAGGTTTCACTCATCAATGAGCAGTGTGTAAGGGTATTTGGGCAAAAGCTCACCAATATTGTATTCATGGGAATGGGAGAACCATTACTCAATTATAAAAATGTATTAAAAGCCGTAGAAAAAATTAGCGATCCCGAAGGTATGGGCATGAGTGCAAGACGCATAACAGTATCCACCGCAGGTGTTGCAAAAGCAATTAGAAATTTGGGTGATGATGAAGTGCGTTTTAAATTGGCATTATCCCTACATGCAGCCAACGATAAAAAGCGCAATGAAATAATGCCCATCAATGAATCTAATAACATCAAATCTTTGACAGATGCATTGAATTATTTTTATAAGAAAACTGGCAACGAAATAACATTTGAATATATCCTTTTCAAAAATTTTAATGATAGTCAGCAAGATGCTGATGAACTCATAAAAATTTATCGGCAAGTGCCGGCAGACTTAGTAAACATCATCGAATACAATCCAATAGATGCTGCAAGATTTACAAAACCGGATGAAGCTGTAACCGCAGCATTTATGGAGCATTTAGAAAAAAATCGTGTCAATGCAAAACTGAGACGCAGCAGGGGCAAAGATATAGATGCTGCCTGCGGACAGTTAGCCAATAAAGAAAGTATATAAACCGAAATAGTATGAGCAAGAAAGGTTTTGAGAAATTCATCAATAAAGAGCCAAAGGGTGCTAAGAAGAAAGAGGCTTTGCGGCAGGAAAAGAAACAATACAACAGAGAAAAAAGAGCATTCTTTGATGAGCAAAAAAGATTGAAAAGACTTCAACAGCAGCAGGAAGGCAGTGTGAATGGATTGCCATCAAGAGAAAAAAAATTTGAACAGAGAAATGAATCCGTAGATAATAGAAAATCGTTTGAACCTAAAAGCCATTCCGGCGATAGCCGAAAACCTCATGATAGAAAAGAGGCGAGGCCTGCAAGGGATTCAAATAGAACCAATGATAAGTTCACCAACAAGAAAACTACGGCACAAAATGATGCTCCTCCCCAAAGAGAAAATTCACGCAGTGAAACCAGTTATAAAGCATATAGAAAAAAGGATAGCAACACTAAATATACTGATTCAAAAGCGGGAAATAAAAAAGAGCAATGGGGAAAAAATGATAGACAGGAAAACAAGTATAGCAATGAGCGAAGACCTACCTATAAACAAGATTTTTCAAAAACACATACAGACAAATCTGATGATTTTGACAAACCATTAAAAAGAAGAGACAGTAGTAGAGATCATGCACCAGAAAAAAACGTATATCAAAAAAATGACAGGAGGACTAACGCATCAAATCAAAATGACAATGAAAATAGAAGAACTGATTTTGAACGTCCGATAAAAAGAGAATGGAAACAAAAAGACAGCAATAATTATCCTGCTGAGCAGGGAATACAAAAAAAATCATCTGGAAAATTTGCTTCAAATTCGGATACAAGAAAATTTGCTGACAAGAAAGAGAAGGGTGAAGAAAAAATGCCACTCAATAAATACTTAGCTCATGCAGGTGTATGTGCCAGAAGAGAAGCTGCTGATATTATCAAAGCCGGAGCCGTAAAGGTTAACAATGAAGTGATAACAGAACCTGGCTATAAAATGCAGCAAGGAGATTTAGTTACATACAAGGGAAAGCAATTACATACACAGCGCAGGTTGGTATATATCCTTCTGAATAAACCTAAAGACTATATTACTACACACAAAGATCCGGAAGGGAGAAAAACCGTTTTTGAATTGCTCCGCAATGCCACTGAAGAAAGAATTTATCCAGTGGGTAGGCTAGATAGAAATACAACAGGTGTATTATTGTTTACTAACGATGGCGAGTTGGCTCAAAAGCTTACCCACCCCAGCTTTCAGGTCAGAAAAATATATGAAGTAAAGCTCGATAAAGTGTTGGGCAAGGAAGATTTTCAAGCATTGTCTAAAGGATTAACTTTAGAAGATGGCTTTATACAACCCGATGCAGTGGGCTATTCGGATACAAAGGATAAATCAAAAATCGGTATAGAAATTCATAGTGGTAGAAATCGAATTGTAAGAAGAATGTTTGAGCATTTAGGATATGATGTAAGGGGCCTAGACCGTGTATTGTTTGCCAATCTTACCAAGAAAAATATAGAACGTGGACATTGGCGGCACCTCTCAGAAAAAGAAGTGCGTTTGGTTAAATACCTCAATAAAAGATTTGTAAAAAAAGACAAATAAAAAACGCCGTTTATCTTATTTATGAAAAATGTATTACTTCAAATGAAACTTGTAGCCATCATCCTTTTTTGTTATCCCATCATTTCTATTGCGCAGCAAAATGATTATACGCCCAATGATTTTTTTCATACCGTTTCCATTAGCGAACCGGCAGTATCACCCAATGGGGAATGGATAGCTTATACGCTTACAACCATTGATAGTACTGAGGATTACAGTACAAGCGATATTTGGATGGTAGATAGAAATGGTTTAAACAATATCCAACTTACATATACACCACAAGAAGATGAAACCACCCCTAAGTGGAGCCCTGATGGGCAATGGCTAAGCTTTCTTTCTGACCGCTATGCGGATGAGGTCGGCTCTGATCTATCACAATTATGGATGATGAGGGTACTGGGTGGAGAAGCAAAAACTGTTACAACATTTACAATGGCTATTGAAAATTATCATTGGATGCCCGACAGTAAAAAAATTTTATTTGAACTAACCGATGAAGACTTTAGCGATACTGCTGCCAGTGGCCATAGAAGTCCTTATGTAATCAATAGGTATTTATTTAAAACAGATGGAGGAGGATATGCAGATAGTTTACGTACGCATCTGTACCTCTATACCATTGATACGGATAAGTTAGACACCATTACTTCCGGACATTATAATGAATCTGATGTAGCTATTAGCCCAAATGGAAAACAAATTGCATTCGTTAGCAATCGAAATGGTGATGAAGATAGAAGCGAAAACACTGATATTTATATCATGGATTTGAAGCCCGATGCAGTTCCGATTTTAGTATCAAATTCCACAGGAACAGAGCACAGTCCACAATGGAGCCAGGATGGTAAAAGATTGGCGTGGCTGCAGAGCACCAGCACACGTAAGTTTACCATGTATGGTCATGATATGATTTGCTACAAAGATTTTTCCACACCCGGCAAGATTAATGTTGTGTATGATGATTTGCCCGTGGCACAGTTTGGCTGGCAGCCAAATAATCAAGCGTTTTTATTTTTAAGGGAAAATGATAGAGAGCAGCAAATCATTTCAATACCTACAGTTAATCCAACGCCAACAACTATAGCTGCCGGACAGAGGGCATTTTATGAATTGGTGTATAATAAAACATATAGTGAATGGATAACCATACAGCAAACTCCCGATAACCCCGGCGAATTATATAGACTTGATGCTACAGGCATTTTGAAAAAACTTACTTCCCATCAAGATGAATTTATGAAGCAGCGTAGGGCAGTAAAAGTTATTCCATTTACTTCTAAAAGTGCAGATGGCAATACTGTTTCTTCCATACTTTATTGTAGAGAAGATTTGGTAAACACAAAAAAAATGCCACTCATTATGCACATACATGGAGGACCTGTGGGGCAGGATGATTATGGTTTTGATTTGCAGCGAAATATTCTTGCATCAGCCGGTTATTTAGTATGTGCCGTCAATTACAGAGGCAGCAGCGGACGTGGCACAGATTATATAACAGCCATAGATGCAGACTGGGGTCATAAAGAAGTATTAGACATTCTTGGCGCAGCCAATGAATTGATAAAAACTGGTATGGCAGATGAAAATCGGATGGGTATAGGTGGCTGGAGCTATGGAGGCATTTTGACTAACTATACCATTGCCACAGACCAACGCTTTAAAGCAGCTGCGAGTGGTGCAGGCAGTAGCTTACAACTCACTATGTATGGCACGGATCAATATGTAATACAATATGAAGATGAGTTAGGCTATCCTTGGAAGAATACAGACAAATGGCTTTCTCTTTCTTATCCATTTTTCAAAGCAGATCAAATAAAAACACCTACACTCTTTATGGCAGCAGAAAAAGATTTTAATGTGCCAGTAGCGGGTGCAGAACAAATGTATCAGGCATTAAGAACGCAAGGTGTACCAACTGAGTTAGTCATTTATCCAGGGCAGCATCATGGGCTTACTATTCCATCTTATAAAGCAGATAGGTTTCAGCGTTATTTAGATTGGTTTGGCAAGTATTTAAAATAAGATCATAGCCAAATCTGGGTTTAAAAATGAGCTTCAAATACCACGCCTTTATCAGAATACCAAAACTATAGCATTGCTTTTGGTTTAAGCCAATAGCCCAATACCTTTGCCCCATGCAAATTGATTGCTCACCAAAAGAGTTATTTATTTTAAAAAAAATAGCTAGAACAGCTGCCTCATTACAAATGCCGGCTTATGTAGTGGGTGGCTTTGTAAGAGATAAGATTATACAAAGACCTTCAAAAGATGCTGATATAGTTTGTATTGGAAATGGTATAGAACTGGCCAATGCATTTGCATCCAGATTTAAGCCTGAACCTGCTGTAGCAGTATTTAAAAATTTTGGTACAGCACAGGTCAAAATACCTTGGAAGGATGATGCGGATAATGACAGCTTTTTTGAAGTAGAATTTGTAGGAGCACGCAGAGAGAGTTATACTATCAATAGTAGAAAACCCTCGGTTGAGCCTGGCAGTTTGGAAGAAGATCAACTGCGTCGAGATTTCACCATCAATGCATTAGCCATCAGTTTAAATGAAAATGATTATGGCAGATTGATTGACCCATTTAATGGATTGAAAGATCTGGAAGATAAATGCATCATAACGCCTACAGATGCCAATCAAACATTTAGCGATGATCCGCTGCGTATGATGCGTGCCATACGCTTTGCTACACAACTAAGATTTAATATAGCACCCGCCACATGGCAAGCCATCAAAGACAATAAGGAGCGTATACGCATTATCAGTCAGGAAAGAATAACAGACGAACTCAATAAAATCATGCTCACACCACAACCATCACTTGGTTGGGATTTATTATTCAGAAGCGGATTGTTGGATATTATTTTTCCTGAAATGTGTTTACTGCACGGTGCAGAATATATAGATGGCATGGGCCATAAAGATAACTTTTATCACACCTTGCAAGTATTAGATAATATTTCTACAACAACAAATGATTTATGGTTGCGCTGGGCCGCTCTACTGCACGACATTGCAAAGCCCGCCACCAAGCGATTCGAAGAAGGTATCGGTTTCACCTTTCATGCCCATGAAGTAGTAGGTGCTCGTATGGTACCAAAAATATTTACAAAACTCAAGCTACCCTTGAATGAGCACATGCGCTTTGTACAAAAAATGGTATTGCTCCATTTAAGACCCATCAGCCTCACCAAAGAAAATATTACAGATAGTGCCATACGCCGTTTACTCTTTGATGCAGGCGAGCATATTGACCAACTTATGCTGCTGTGCAATGCAGATATAACCAGCAAAAACAGACAAAAAGTAAGAAGGTACCTTGCCAATTTTGAGTTAGTAAAAAAGCGGATGTATGAGGTAGAAGAAAAAGATCAATTAAGAAACTGGCAGCCACCCATTACCGGACAAATTATTATGCAAGTATTTGGTGTAGGTCCATCCAAAATAGTAGGCATAATAAAAGATGAAGTAAGAGAAGCCATATTAGACGGCAGAATAGAAAACAACTATTACGCTGCACATGCCTACATGATACAAGTGGCCCAGGCACATGGACTCACACCGGCTTAGTCAACAATGCTGCTAATTCATTTCCACCAATTCAACATGATTATTTCTGGTTTAATTTTAGAGAAATTTATTTGCCCTTTGGGCAATGATTACGCAGGAATATGATGGTGGGAAAATTTGGGTGGTAGAAAAGTGGATTGTCCTAATGACAACACAAAGTGTATGAGACCAAATCTTCGAATTTGAATTCTTATTTTTTTTTGAAATTTTGGTTATTAACGGCAATCTTTGCATTATTGATGAGCGTAAAATGGCATACACTAACAATTCAAAGCCTGACAGAAATTGATTTCAAGCATTCGCCGACAACTAACATTATTTCCAGAGCCAAATGAGACTGTAAGCATTGAGCAAATAAGACAAGAATTCAATCCAAAACAATTTGAAATAATTCAAGCTCACGTTACTTTATGCAGGGAAGATGAAATTGAAAATCTTGAAAAAATTATTTCAAACTTGAATTTGTTGTTACACACACAACAAAATATTTTTATTGAGTTTGATAAAGTTGCAAGGTTCGACAACGGTAAAGGACTTTTTCTTCCAGCAACGATTGATCACGAAGAATTTGATTATTTGCGCAGGCAAATTTTAAATGGACTTTACGATAATCCAAGAATTCAAAAGCCACATATAACTTTAATGCACCCCAGAAACTCAACTTGCACAGACATAATTTTTAATAAAGTTGAAGAAATTAATTTGCCGACAAGATTAGAGTTTAAAAAAATAAGCCTCATTGAACAAACAAATGGTGGCCAATGGAAAACATTGAAAAGTTTTATGTTTAAGAATTGAAACAACATTCCGAAAACCTAGAAACACTTTTGGCTATACGTTGTTCAGCAACGCCGGGTAACATAATTAAAATGCATAAAAGCCAAAATGAGCCCACCAAATTTTTATAGCATGATTAGCCCATTCATTTTAGCTACCATCTATTGGCCTTTAAAATGGCACATTTCTTCTTATTCTTGCACTTATAAAGTTGGTTATTAGACAGAATGTCGTTATGTACAAGCGTGGGACGCCCGAAAGAGCTAACATAAACTGACAGAAAAATAGTGGACAAAATGCCAACGCTTCGTAAAATTAAAAGAGCTGCAAGCCACCACACAAGTCAACGCTTTTGCAGCACATTTAATTTTGTCGAACCACACCAAGACTTTCAGCATTTGTTGAAAATTCAGAGCTAAAACAGGACTGTTTTTATTATCTTTGACACATAGAAAATCAATGACAAATTATATAGACTACATAAACGAAACACTTAAACCAAGAATAACCGAAAAAGAGGTTGTCCTTGACTTGTTTGCGGGTTGTGGTGGTTTGTCTTTGGGCTTTGAGGCTGCGGGTTATAAGACAATTGGCTACGAAATGGACAAAGCCGCTTCTGACACTTATAATACAAATCTTGTTGGCGACTGTTTTCCTATAAAACTTGACCTTGACTTTGAATATCCGCAGGCAGACATTGTAATTGGAGGACCACCTTGCCAACCTTTTAGTGTAGGTGGACACCAAAAAGGAATGGAAGATGCAAGAGACGGATTTCCTGTTTTTATTGATGCAGTTAAGAAGTTGCAACCTAAGGTTTTTATGTTCGAGAATGTTCGGGGACTTTTATACACGAACAAATGGTATTTCGATTTAGTATTGACCGAACTTCGCAAACTCGGTTATATCATTGACTTCAAATTACTCAACGCAGTAAATTTTGGAGTTCCCCAAAACAGAGAACGACTTTTTGTTTTCGGACACCGAGCAAAATTTAATTTCCCAAAACCCAATCATCATAAAGTAACAGTAGGTGAAGCTATTGGCGACCTGATGTTTTCTACGCCACCCGAAAGCAAGTTTTTTACAGCTTCTATGGACACTTATGTTGCCAAATATGAAAAGGCTTCATCGTGCATAAATCCGAGAGACTTGTATGCTGACAGACCTGCAAGAACATTAACTTGTAGAAACCTTGCTGGAGCAACAGGTGATATGCAGCGTGTAAAATTAAAGGACGGAAGAAGAAGAAGACTTTTGCATAATGAAGCAGCAAGACTTCAAAGCTTTCCAGACTGGTATGAATTTATTGGGAATGAAACACAAAGATTTAATCAAATTGGCAATGCTGTTCCACCTCTTTTAGCATATCAAATGGCATTAGCTTTAAAGGATTGCTTTCAAATGGATGAACTTTATTCAGCAGAAGAAATTATAGAAAACAATTTACAGCCAAATCAAGTTCTGACACTTTTTTAATATGAATAATTATATTCCCAAAACTACTAAATCAAAGGCTGTTCAAAAAATCATAAATGAGGCTCTCGATATTTTAGACAGTGTCGGCATTCCAATGACCAAAACCGAAAGAGGTTTGGAAAGAATGGCAGTTTGTTTTCTTGCTGTTGCAGGTGTAACAAAAGATTGGAGTAAAGCGAAAGAAAATGCAAATCTTAAATCTCGTGACATTATCAATCTTGTAAATAAAAATTTTGAAGAAAAAATCTCATCAGGTTCTTATGACGACATAAGAAGAAAAGATTTAAAACCTCTTGTGCTTGCAGACATAGTAGTAAATAGTGGCGTAAACAAAGGCTCTGCAACAAATGACCCAACAAGAGGTTATGCATTGCACCCAGATTTTAAACAACTTATCGTAACATACAAAACGGCTAACTGGACTAAGAATTTAAAGTCATTCAACAAGAACAAACCATCACTTGCCGACATACTTTCAAGAAAAAGAGACCTTGAAAAAATTCCTGTAAAACTTCCAAACGGCAAACCGATTGAACTTTCAATTGGTGAACATAACGTTTTACAAAAAGCACTTATTGAAGAATTTCTTCCTCGTTTCGGCAGTGATTGCACAGTTCTTTATATTGGCGACACTTCAAACAAAACTTTGCATATTGAATTAGAGGAACTCAAAAAGTTAAATTTCTTTGAGCTTTCACACGATGAGCTTCCCGACATTATTGCATATAGCAAAAAACACAATTGGCTTTACCTAATTGAAGCGGTTCACAGTTCTGGACCAATAAGTGAAACAAGAGTTTTGGAGTTAAAGAAAATGCTCAAAGACTGTAAAGCAGAACTAATATTTGTGACTGGTTTCCTTACTCGACCCGACTTTAGAAAATGGATATTAGACGTTGCTTGGGAAACAGAAGTTTGGATTGCCGACAACCCTGACCATTTAGTTCACTTCAACGGACACAAGTTTTTAGGAGCATATTAGCCAACGCTTTTGGTGGCACATTTGTATTTTTTCCAACTCACTGGCCAACGCTAAAAAATCCAAAAGAGCCATCAAGCCAACGCACCAAGACAGCAGTAAATATGGACAGACAACAACACGACAAACAAGAAGCACTGTACATAACATTTAGACATATAGCCAAAAGCCCCCGCAAAACAGCCTGCCACCATCCATAAAGACATATAAAATTAAACGAATTGGGGGCTTTTGGCTATACGTTGTTCAGCAACGCCGGGTAACATAAGTAAAATGCATAAAAGCCAAAATGAGCCCACCAAATTTTTATAGCATGATTAGCCC
>ERZ650309.1021-NODE-1021-length-13306-cov-8.097653_pt1 | contig 13306 bp, 14 predicted proteins | sample MGYA00376245_ERZ650309 | MGnify/ENA primary metagenome ERZ650309 (study PRJEB26733, sample SAMN07839294) | wastewater metagenome | biome: urban; feature: wastewater treatment plant; material: waste water | place: USA: North Carolina | collected 2016-04-26 ...
TACCCATATCGCAGGTAAATAAATTAATGGATGCGGCAGGAAGATTTACCGACGCCATTGCATTGAATGCTATCAATAACCAGTTAGATGAATTTCTTAGCTGGAGGCGGTAAGCAATAAATTTAACAGGCCGATAAAATATTCTGCCCTCACAAACGTCTAACTTCAATAATCGAACCAACGGGATTATCAACAAACCTTAAATTTTTTCATGCGTACACCATTAGGAGTATTAATTTTTATTACAGTAACAGTATTACTGGATACCTATATTTTCCAGGCTATTAAATCAGTGAGTCAGAGCCTATCGCCGAGGGCAAAAACAATTGTGTATTCTGTTTACTGGGGGCTTACTGTAATTGCAGTTATTGGCTTTTTATTATTTGTGTACACCGATCAGGATTTTTTGGGTAGAAAAATAAGAACGTATTTATTTGCTACCATAATAGGTTTGTTTTTAGCTAAAATAACCGCAGGTGTTTTCTTTTTAATAGATGATATACGCCGTGGGGTGCAGTGGGGAGCTTTAAAACTGTTTTCAAACAGTGGTGCCGGTGCGGTTAACGATTTTGGTAACGAAGGCATTACCCGTTCTGCATTTTTAAACTGGCTTGGCCTGGCTGCAGGCTCTACCTTATTCGGCAGTTTATTGTATGGCTTTGGTAATAAATACAAGTACGATGTAAAACGGTTGCAACTGGCTTTTGAAAATTTACCCAAATCATTTAAAGGATTAAAAATTGTTCACATAAGCGATATACACAGCGGCAGTTTTACCGATAAAAAAGCAGTACTGCACGGGGTGCAAAAAATAATGGCAGAAAAAGCCTTAAATGTTACTAAAGAACAGGAAAAGAGCCTCAACAATGGAACTTAAAGATTATCAGCAACGCGTGATTGCCGACTTAAACGAGTATTTAACTCTCTTAGAAAACACGCAATTATTAGATGTGGCCTTTAAAAATTATTGGGCAGAAAAAAGCGTTACCGATATTACACCCTATAAAAACAATGTCGCTAACGTCCCCCATGTTTGTATTAAAGTTCCCACCGCAGGCGGCAAAACCTTTATTGCCGTCAACGCTATTAAAACTATTTTTGATTGTTTTGCCAAAACGAATCCCAAACAAGCGCAATTTGTGGTGTGGTTAGTCCCCTCGTTAAGCATTTTAGAACAAACCGTCAAAGCCTTAGCCAATCCCGAACATCCCTATCGAAAACAATTAAATATTGATTTTAGACACCGTGTTGCTGTGTATCAAAAACAGGATTTACTGATGGCAGCCGATTTTTCGCTAGATACCGTACAAGAGCAATTGTCGATTGTGGTGATGAGTTTTGACAGTTTACGCGCCAAAAATAAAGAAGACCGCAAAATTTATCAAGATAATGGTTATTTGGCTTCGTTTTTAAATAACGATAATAACAGTGAATTATTAGCAGAATATGATGCGTCAGCCTTAATTAATGTCATGCGCTCTTTAAAGCCTGTGATTATTGTGGACGAAAGCCATAATGCCGAAACTATTTTATCGGTCGAAATGCTTAAAAATCTTAATCCTAATTTTATTTTAGATTTAACCGCCACACCCAAAAATAACAGTAATATTATTAGCTACGTTGACGCGATGCAGCTTAAAAAACAACACATGGTTAAACTGCCTGTGATTGTTAGTAATCATCAAGATAAACATAAAGTCATCGAAGAAGCCTTAATTCTTAGGCAACAACTCGAAAATATCGCTATTCAACAACAAAAAGACGGCGGAAAATATATTCGCCCCATTATTTTATTTCAGGCACAGGCTAAAACCACAGACGATAATACCACTTTTGAAAAAATTAAAGATTTTTTAATATCGATAAATGTGCCTGCCGAACAAATAAAAATCAAAACTGCACAAATTAATGAGCTAAAAAATATCGACTTATTAAGCCCCGCTTGTCCTGTACGTTATATTATTACTGTCAATGCGCTTAAAGAAGGTTGGGATTGTCCCTTTGCTTATGTGTTGGCTTCCTTAGCCGATAAATCGTCACCTGTGGATGTTGAACAAATTTTGGGGCGCGTATTGCGTATGCCTCATGTACAACAACATGGCCATGATTTATTAAACATGAGTTATGTATTAACTGCATCTAGCCGATTTTTAGACACGCTGCAAAATATTGTTAAAGCTCTTAACAAAGCAGGATTTTCGGACAAAGATTATCGTCACATTGAGCCAATTATTGCGCCATTGATTGAGGCAAAACCGCAACAACCTGCCTTTAATTTTGACGCAATAGAACAAGCGATTGAGATAATTGATGATTTTGATTTTCAAAAAATACAAACCGATTGGCAAAATCTCTCCATTAATCCTGAGCTTATCGAAGGATTAGAAAATAGTTCGACCATGGGACAGACTCATGGCTCACCACAAGGGGGAGTTACAGAGACTATCAATACTACGCTAGCTTCTGTCAGTCAGTTAATGCAGCAAGCGATTAGTCAAAATCAGCATTATCAAACAATCGCCAATCAAATATCAGACAGTCAGCTACCGACGGAATTAGAGGCTAAAGTGAATAAATATGCCATTAAAGAGATATTTCGCGATGATGCGTTAAAGTTAAAATTACCACAATTTGTGATGCCTACGCCAAATAGTGGTTTTTTAAGCAGCGAAATGCAGTTAGTAGAAAGGGACTGGTTATTAAAAGATTTTAAATTGGCTTATTTAGATGCACAAATTAGCTTTGAGCATATTGATACCGAAATGTATCAAGTAGATTTAGAGCAAGTTGGTAATCATGATTATGCCCCTAAACCATTCAAAATGGATTATGTGGTACGCGAAAAATTTAATAATTATATTTTGTCATTAAATAAAGAAGGGCAGATTTTAAATTTAACAGATAGATTGTTTAAACTAATTGGTAATTTATATCCTTTAGATGATTATGATGTAAAAAGCTATATTAGTCGTATTGTTGAGCAAATGACACACGAGCAAATAAAAGATTGTTTAGAACGTGATGTGGCTTATGTCAAAAAAATAAAACAAAAAATTATCGAGTTACAAGATGCTCATGCCTATAAAACATTTAATGAATGGCTTGATATAGAAAAAATCACTGTTGAGCCAATGTTTATATTTCCATCAACGATTATTCCTAAAAGTAAAGCTCCTGATATTGCCAAAAGTTTATATATTACCGAAGAGAGCATAAACAGCTTCGAGCATCGTGTTATTAATGATATTGCTAGTTTAGATAATGTGCTTTGGTGGCATAGAAATTTAAGCAAAGGTAAAGGTTTTTGTATTAATGGCGCATTTGTGAATCATTATCCTGATTTTATCGTCAAAACAAAATCAGGCCGTATTTTAATCATCGAAACCAAAGGTGATGACCGCGATAACTCCGATTCGACCAATAAACTCAAACTAGGTAAAGCGTGGGCAAATAAAGCAGGGTCACAATATCGTTATTTCATGATTTTTGACAATAAGGCCATAGAAGGGGCGGACAAATTAGCAGATGCTTTGAGCAAAATAGGTCAATTATGATGCGTAGTTTGTTGATTGCTTTATTTAGTATCAGTATTGCCAGTTGTTCAACCGTTGCCAAAGAGCCAGTCACGTTTTCGGGTATTGCTTATTATAGTATGCCGTGGGCGGTAAAAATTGACGCTTTGCCCTCACAAGTTAGCGTGCAACAACTGCAACAAGAACTACAAGTGAGTTTAGATAAGGCCAATAAAGTTTTATCCACTTATCAAAACGATACCGAATTAATGCAATTTAACCAAAGTCCTATCGGGCAATGGCAACAACTTAGTCCGATGTTATTCAATACTATTCAGACTTCGTTAACCGTGAGTGATGCTACTCAGGGCGTTTATGATGTGACAGTGGGGGCATTAGTGGAGTTATGGGGGTTTGGCAAACAAGCTGTGCCAAGTCATATTCCTAGCCCAATCGAAATTGATAATGCGCGACAACGTGTGGGTTGGCAATCGGTCTTATTAAATCCACAAACTCATCAAGCTCAACGTCAAAAAGATGTTTTTTTAAATCTATCCTCGTTGGGTGAGGGTGTTGGCGTTGATGAACTAGAGAAAGTCTTAGCCAAATATCAAATTCATAGTTATATGTTGTCGGTAGCAGGTACGTTAAAAACACAAGGCTTAAAACCCAATGGGCAAACATGGCAAATTGCCGTAGAAAAGCCCGATGGCAGTGGTTTACCTGAGCGAGTGTTAAAACTAGGGCAGCAACAGGCGGTGGTTTCAACGTCTGGCTCATATAGAAATTATCACGAAATTGATGGTGTTCGTTATTCTCATACCATTGACCCCCGTACGGCTAAACCCATTCAGCATAAAACTGTATCAACGACGGTTGTATTTAATCATCAAAAGGCTGCTTATACAGATGCATGGGCAACAGCCCTCAATGTATTAGGGGCAAAAGAAGGTTTAGCACTTGCAGAAAAACAAAAAATTGCCGTCTATTATTTATTAAAAACGCCAACAGGTTTTGCTGAGCAATATAGTTCGACGTTTAAAGTGTATTTGGAGCAACAGCCATGAGCTTATTTTTCGTGTGTTTAGTCGCAATTGTGTTAATGATGTTATTAATGGCGGTCGGTGTATTGATGGGTAAAGAGCCGTTAAAAGGCACGTGTGGTGGCTTAAATCGTTTTACAGGCGATAAAGAGTGTCCTGTTTGTGGTGGTGATACCCAAAAATGCGAAACCAGTAAACAAACGAATAATCCTTTAATTAAAGATGCCATGAGAGACGACTGATGGCTTGGCTTTATTTAATCATTGCGGGCTTATTAGAAGTGCAATGGGCAGTGACCATGAAATACACTGACGGTTTTACGAAAATATGGCCTTCCGTGTTTTGTGTATTGGGTATGGCAGCTTCGGTGTACTTTTTAGCATTAGCACAGAAAACCTTACCTTTAGGCACAAGTTATGCGATTTGGACGGGCATCGGTGCTGTGGGCGCGGCAGTGTGTGGCATGATCTTGTTTAATGAACCACGAGATGTTGCCCGCATATTGTGTATTTTATTGATTGTTGCAGGCATTTTAGGCTTAAAGTTTACCAGTGGGCATTAGTAGGATGGGTTGAGGAACGAAACCCATCTTAGGTAATAAAAGTTTTAAGAGCCAAACTCGGATAATCGGTAATTAAACTATCTAAACCCATTGCGGCTAAATCTTGCATTTGTTGAGCATCATTAACTGTCCATGTAGAGACAATTAGTCCTTGTTGATGAGCCGTATCAATGAGCGTTTTATTTAATAGACTATGATGAGGGGCAATTAATTGGCAATCTAGTTGTTGAGCGGTAGCAATAATATTGCCTGTAAAGTTGCTTTCAACCAATAAACCACGACTAATATGTGGATAGTGCTGTTGCATATAAGCCAAATAATCGGTGTTAAACGACGTAGTAACTATTCGATGGGTAAATTGTGGCCACAATTTGGCAAGCTCACGACCTACTATTGCATAGTCTTCGGCATCTTTGACTTTGACTTCAAGCTGTAAATGCACAAAATCGTTGACCAACGCTAATACGTCTTTTAATAGCGGCACACCATCATGGTATGGCCAATCTTTAAAATAAAAACAAGCATTTAACGCGGCAAGATCGGCGGCGTGCTGCTCTTTAACGAGTCCAACTCCTGTGGTTGTCCGCTCTAAACTATAGTCATGAATAACAACAAGTTGTTGGTCTTTACTAACATGAATATCAAGTTCTAAAGCAAACACACCCAGTGATTTTAAATAATTAAAACCACTGAGGGTATTTTCGGGAGCTTCACCACGTGCGCCGCGATGGCCAATAATCAACATGATTATTGTTGAACATCTAGTTTGATCGTGGCTTCATTAGCAGCAGGAGCTGTCGTTGGAGTTTCTTTAGTCGTAGGGGCAGGAGTTGCTTCTTCTTTAACCATTTTGACACTTTGTACAACGTGTTTATATTCAAAAACAACAGTGTATTCTGGATAAACCCAACGAGTAATAGGTGGTTTGCCAACAGCTTTGGTTTTTTTCACAGGTACACCAAAATTTTTTTGTACTTGTGCCATGCTCATTCCTTGAGGCGGCATATCGGCAGCATGTGCGCCAAAAGCAAATAAAAGGGTGGTCATTAACAGGGTCTTTTTCATGTCGCGCCTCGGCGAATATGTTATATTTTTAGTGATATTAGAGAGTTAAAAGCTGTAATTCAAGAATAAGATTAGCCTTTTCGCAAAAAGACATACAGCTAATACGCCAATTGTACTCAAAGTAGGGTGTTTGCTGTCAACATTGGCGTGTATTTCATATCAAACGATAAACTATTTCGTTAGAATAGATAATAAGATTTTATATAGATTTTCTTTGAGTAGTGTTGTTTTCATGTCTGCAATGTCATCTAAATCAGCGAAAGCTTCTTATCATGGTCGAAAACCTGCACGTCAGGGCAGTGAACAGCGTCGTTTAGCGATTTTACAAGCCGCTTTGCGGGTCATGGTGCGTGATGGAGTGCGTGGTGTACGTCATCGGGCAGTTGCTCAAGAGGCTGATGTACCGTTGTCAGCAACAACTTATTATTTTAAGGATATTCATGATTTATTGGCTGATGCTTTAACGTTATATGCCAAAGATGTGATGGAAAACTTTGTTAATCCATTTTGGGTGCGTATTCATGAGTGGTTGTTAGTTAATTTTCCACTATATTCAGGCACAGATTTAAAAGCTGTGTTGCCCGAAGTGATTGAACATATGGTTGATGTGGCGATTGATGAGATATTAGATCGCTTAAAAAATCATCGGGATAAATTGCTAACGGAACAAGCTTTTTGGTATGCCGTGTTACAAGATGAGCGTTTGCATCCTTTAGCCTTAGATTATAGTCAAAGTGTGTTGCGTGATATTACCAAAATGCTAGAGTTGATTGGTGTTGAGCAAGCACAAAATGCAGGTCGTTTAATTTTAATGACCATTCGTCATATAGAAATACAAGGTTTATTGCAGCCTGTAGATAGCTATGACCGTGAAGTGATGAAACAGTTATTGTTATTACAAGTACGTTCTGTTTGTCATATTAATTAGGAAAAAGCGTATTTTTATAATTTTTAAGGATATTTGAGCATGAATACAGCCGTATCTGTATCTTTAAACAGTCAAGAACAAGAGGCATTAGCCAGAGTTCAATTAGATGAGTCATGGAAAGCAGCCTTAGCTTCCACATTTTTGCAACCTTATATGGCTAATTTGCGTGAGTTTTTAGCTGAGCAAAGAAAATTAGGCAAAACCATCTATCCTCCCGCAGGCGAATATTTTAATGCCTTAAACACTACGCCCTTGTCACAAGTCAAAGTGGTGATTTTAGGACAAGACCCATATCACGGTGTTGGCCAAGCCCATGGTTTGTGTTTTTCTGTGCGTCGTGGTGTGTCTGTTCCTCCATCTTTGCAAAATATTTATCGTGAGTTGTTTAATGATGTGGGCGCGCAGCCTGTTCGTCATGGCGATTTAAGCTCATGGGCGGCACAAGGGGTGTTATTACTTAACAGTGTACTGACAGTAGAAGCTGGCCAACCTGCCTCACATCAAGGTCGTGGTTGGGAGTTATTTACGGATGAAATTATTAAAGTATTAAATGAGCAATGTGAAAATTTAGTCTTCTTGCTTTGGGGAAGTTATGCCCAAAAGAAGGGTCAACACATTGATACTAATAAGCATTTAGTGCTAAAAGCGACCCATCCATCGCCAATGGCTGCCAATCGTGGTGGTTTTTTTGGTTGCAAACATTTTTCTCAGACCAATGCGTATTTAGCAGAACATGGTTTAGAGCCAATTAATTGGGCATTACCTGCATGAGTTCTTTAGCACCTGTTTTATTTAGTGAAGTAGCCACGACAAACGGCAAAAAAATTGCCATTGCGCAACTAAATAGTGAAAAAACGCTCAATTCACTCAATTTACCGATGATTGAGTTGTTGTATCCGCAATTGCAACAATGGGCAAATGACGACAATGTGGTGGCGGTCGTTTTACAGGGGGCAGGTGAAAAAGCCTTTTGTGCAGGTGGTGATGTTAAAAAGATTTGTGTCGCGGTGCGTGAGCATGGCATTGATGATAAAACGGCAGTTGATTTTTTTAGTGCCGAATATCGTTTGGATTACTTGATTCATCAATTTGCCAAGCCGTTTATTGTTTGGGCGACAGGTTTTGTTATGGGTGGTGGCATCGGCTTGTTGGCAGGGGCATCACACCGTATTGTTACTGAAACATCCCGTTTGGCGACGCCCGAAATTACCATTGGTTTGTATCCTGATGTGGGTGGTTCGTGGTTTTTGGCACGTTTAGGCAAAGTAGGTTTGTTTTTGGGTATGACAGGCGCGCAAATTAATGCTGCGGATGCCCTACAAACTGGGTTTGCTAGCCATGCCTTGCCAAGCTCGGCACGTGAACAAATGCTTGAGCAATTAGCCTTGATTGATTGGGCGGAAGATAGACAACAACATCCACAACAAATCAGCCAACTCTTAGATCAATTGGCTCTTAAAGAACTGCCTCAAGGTCAATTAGCTTTAGCTCAAGCCGACATTGAACAACGGACTCAAGCCGATAACTTACTTGAGCTGTATCAACAGCTTATTCAGCCTAGTAGTAATACTTGGCTTGATAAAGCAGCAAACACCTTAAAGCGTGGTTCACCAACCAGTGCTGCGTTAATTTATCGTCAGTGGCAGCAGGGTAGTGAGCAAAGCTTGGCCGATTGTTTTAGACAAGAATTAACTTTATCGGTGCAATGTGCGCGTCATCCAGATTTTATTGAAGGTGTACGTGCCTTATTGGTTGATAAAGATCAACATCCACAATGGCAGCCTGCAACCATTGAGCAAGTGACCGAAGCATGGTTAGATGGCCATTATCAAAGTTTGTGGCCTGAACATCCTTTGGCAGATTTGTAGAATGCCCTTCGACTCCGCTCAGGGAGCAGTGTTAGTTGAGCGGAGTCGAAACTAGCAATTGATACATCAACTCTGCTTGTTGGTCTGTTGTTACATGATTGATAGAGAATAAAAATGTCTTTTTATGCCGATTATATTTTTCCTGTGGTCTTAGATGTGGCAACCAAACCATTAAAGCCACAACGTCAGCAAACCATTGCCTTAGCTAAGGGGCGAGTTTTAGAAATTGGCATTGGTACAGGCGCAAATTTACCGTTTTATGGCAGTGATGCGAGCGAAATTATTGGCATTGAACCTGAGTTGCCAATGCTAAAAAAAGCAGAATTGATGGTCAAAAAAGCTCCTTCACAAGCAGTGGTTAAGTTGGCAGTGGGTGATGCTCATCAGTTAGATTTTGCTGATAATAGTTTTGATACGGTGATTATGTGTTTGGTGTTATGCACCATTCCTAATCCTTTATTAGCTTTGCAAGAAGCCTATCGAGTCTTAAAACCAAATGGCCAATTATTGTTTTTGGAACATGTACGCGCACCAAAACCTTGGTTAGCACGTTGCCAAGATGCCATTAATCCTGCATGGAAACATTTAGCGTGTGGTTGTCAGTTAAATCGGGATACAGAAGCCACCATTAAACAAGCAGGTTTTAGCTTTGAAAAAATTGAGCGTTTTCAACATCCTAAATTAGTCTCGGTGGGTGGCTGTATTATTCAAGGTGTGGCGATTAAACAAGGATAAATAACATGAATTTAGAAAAAGTCGTTTTTGCCTTTTTTATTGTCTTAGCTGCAACCTTAAACTTTGGTTTTTTTATTGGTGATATTGATGATCCGTCATTACATCATTTAGGAGAGTTTGCGGCTGCCTTGATTGTTAATTTAATTGCCACCTCGTTAAAGTTTGGCGATCGCTCACACATGGGCGCAACTCAATTAGCCACCAGTTTAGTGGCTGTTTTGCAATTGGTTGCGGCGGCTATTGTATGGGCTTATCAAGTGCATGTTGTTGGAGCAATGACACCTACTGTTATGGCTAGTATTGTCTCCTTATCAGGTGGTGCAATGTTAGCGAATTTTGTGTCGTTAATTTTGTTAATTGCCGAAACTGTGATGTTCCGTCGCTAATGAATACCGCCTTTTTTATTGCATTACGGCGTTTACGTTTTCCGATTATTGCTCTCATTTGTAGTTATGCGATTAGTGTGACAGGATTAGTGTTAATTGAGGGGGTAGATGGTAATGGTAATCCTGCTCCAATGAGTTGGTTTCATGCTTTTTATTTTATGAGTTATACCGCAACAACCATTGGTTTTGGTGAAATTCCGTATGCTTTCACGAATGCCCAACGTATGTGGGTGACTTTTTGTATTTATTTATCCGTGATTGTTTGGGCTTGGTTGTTGGCCGCAATAATGGCTTTAGCTCAAGATCGTACTTTTTTATCTGCCATGAAGCGTGGTAGCTTTAGCCGCCAAGTACAAAGAATGCGTGAGCCATTTTGGTTAATGTGTGGTTATGGACAAACGGGCGCATTATTATGTGATCGTTTGGGACATACAGGTCAACGAGTTGTTGTGCTTGAAAAACGAGAGCATGAAATTTTTGAACTTGAATTACATGATCATGGCATTAGTGTGCCAGCTTTATTAGCAGATGCGCGTGATGCCGAAATTTTGATGGCAGCAGGGTTATCTCATCGAGAGTTGGCAGGTGTATTGGCTTTAACCTCTGATGATGCCACCAATTTGGGTATTGCCGCTGCTGCTCGTGTACTCAATCCCTATGTTCCTGTTTATTGTCGCTCTGAAACACCTAGTGTTGCCGAAAGTGCTTTGGCTTTTGGTACGGATATGTTAATTAATCCATTTACCGTATTTACTGATGAATTACGCTTATTATTAATAAATCCCCAAGCACATACTTTGTTTACACGTTTAACCCCTACACATGGAACAGGTCGTTTAAGCAATAGAGATTGTCCTGAAGGGCAATGGATTATTTGTGGTTATGGTCGTTTTGGTAAGTTGGTGGTTGACGCGCTCAGTGAAACAGGTCGTCCATGTACCCCCATTGATCCAACTTTATTAAACTTATCGGCGAAAGATATCGATGGTATTTGGCAAGATGAATTAGATGAGTTGCGTGATGCTCATTTACCTTATGCAGCAGGCATTGTGGTGGCGACGGGTGATGACACACGCAATTTGGCCTTAGTAGCTTTGGCACGGCAAGTTAATCCTGATATTTATGTGATTCTTCGACAAAATGATGACCATAGTGCTTTATTATTTCAAGCCTTAAAACCCGATATGTTGATGGTGCCAAGTGTGATGGTGGCTCGCCAATGCTTGGCGGCGATGACATCAACCATGTTGCCGCAGTTACAAGATTATTTGGCAACAATGCCAAACACCATTTTAGAAAAATTGCTCACACACTTGCCTCAAGAGGATACACATGTGTGGGAAGTGTGTATGAATGTTAATGAAGCACCTGCCGTATTTAATTTATTGTGTCAGAAACGCAGTATTAAGCTAAAAGATATATTGCGTGATAATCGGCATCGTGAGGATAGATTGGCTATTCATGCGGTTGCTTTATGGCGTACAGGTCAATTTATTGTTGATTTTGATGAAGAAGAGTTGGTTTTGCAGGCCAATGATCGTTTATTAATGGCTGCAACTCCGAGTTTGCATTATCGACTTGATTTAACCTTGCGTGATGAGCGCGTGTTAACTTATGTTTTAGATGGAATTGATAGACCTGATGGTTGGTTTTTTAGGTGGTTGGCGGAGAGAAATAAGTGAGAGTAACTATAAGAAATATAATGATTATGAATCTTGAAGCTAATTCATTTTTGTATTGGGTGATAAGGGAGTAGGGGGTAAAGACGCGTCATCGTGTTTGAGATTCTTCTGTAGGTGGGTTATCCCAACGGGCATTTATAATGCCCTCTAAACGGCATTGAAAGTGAATAGATAATTGCGCCATGGTTTGCCCCCAATTAGCGATAGGTATAGTCCATCGCACAGAGGCTTGATATGTGTAATGTGGGTTTCCCTTCGTCAACCCACATTACAAACCACAAATTACTTCGCCAACAATCTCACCAAAATGCCTTCATACATCTTAGCCAAGGCATCTAAATCAGCGACATTCACGCATTCATTAATTTTATGAATCGTGGCATTAATCGGCCCTAATTCCAACACCTGTGCGCCTGTTGGAGCAATAAAACGACCATCGGATGTGCCGCCACTGGTCGATAATTTGGTATCAATGCCTGCTACTTCTTTAATCGCTTCAACACTGGCCGCAACCAATTCACCCTTAGCTGTTAAAAACGGATGACCACTCAAACTCCATGCTAAATCATATTTTAAACCGTGTTTGGCTAAAATGGCCTCAGTACGCGCCTTGAGTTGTTCGGCAGTGACTTCGGTAGAAAAGCGGAAGTTAAACACTACTTCAATATCGGCAGGAATCACATTGTTTGCGCCTGTTCCTGCATGAATATTGGAAATTTGAAAACTGGTCGCAGGAAAAAATTCATTGCCATTGTCCCACACTTCAGCCGCTAATTCGGCTAAGGCAGGGGCGGCTTTATGAATCGGATTATCGGCTAATTGTGGATAAGCCACGTGACCTTGAATACCAATCACTTTAAGAATGCCATTTAATGAACCACGCCGACCATTTTTAATCACATCACCCAAAGTTTTACTGCTCGAAGGCTCACCCACCAAACACCATGTGATTTTTTCTTGGCGTGCTTCTAAATGTTCAACCACTTTTACTGTGCCATCTTTGGCGACACCTTCTTCATCACTGGTAATCAAAAAGGCAATAGACCCTTGATGATTCGGATGTTGAGCGACAAAATTTTCGCAAGCAACCACCATCGCGGCCAACGAACCTTTCATATCTGCCGCACCACGACCATATAACACACCATCACGAATTTCGGGTTGAAAAGGGTCATTAAGCCAAGCAGTTAATGTGCCTGTGGGAACAACATCGGTATGACCAGCAAAAGTAAAGACAGGTGCGGTTGTACCACGACGCGCCCAAAAATTATCTACATCACCAAAGCGTAAACGTTCAATGTGAAAGCCAATTTTTTCTAAACGTTGAATCATTAATTCTTGGCAATTGGCATCAACAGGCGTCACAGACGGGCAACGAATCAAGTCTAAAGTTAAATCTAAAGTAGCAGACATAATATTTCCAAATAAGTTAGCTTGTATCTTGTTGATATGTGTTGAGTTTAGCGTATGACTGGACTTGGGATAAATTAAGCCGCCATCTTAAACTGTTCAAATGCTTGAGCTG
>ERZ650309.1022-NODE-1022-length-13296-cov-5.451930_pt1 | contig 13296 bp, 6 predicted proteins | sample MGYA00376245_ERZ650309 | MGnify/ENA primary metagenome ERZ650309 (study PRJEB26733, sample SAMN07839294) | wastewater metagenome | biome: urban; feature: wastewater treatment plant; material: waste water | place: USA: North Carolina | collected 2016-04-26 ...
GAAAAAGAGGGCAGCGAAGGTTGTGTGTTTGCCGCGTCCTGATCTTGCACGACGGCAGTTCGATCTACCGTCGGAGCCGGTTGCAGTTGCCAACCAAGCCACAAACCGGCGGCCAGCAACAGGGAAACGCTTGCCAGGGCAAACCGAAGCGGCCTGGTTCGCAACCGTTCCAGCCAGCGCGAATATGACGCTGGTTTCCCATCGGGGATTTTTCCTGCCGAAGTTTTTTCTGACGATGCTGGTTCGGAATGCCCGACCGTTGCCGAGTTCGCCAAGGCGTAATCAAACAGCGCCTTTTCGTTCTCGAACAGTTGGCGCATGAAGGGCGAACGCTGCAAGCGGAGTTCAAATTGCGATTGTTCTGGTCCCTGCAATTCACCGAGCAGAAATTGCTCGCTCAGTTCGGCAAAGACGGCCCAGATTTCGGCCACACGTTTTGAGTCGGCGAAGTACAGTTCTTCCAACTCGGTTTCCTGCTCGGCAGAGAGCCTGCACAGAAGATAGTCTTTGATTGTGAGCGGTGATGCCAGTGTCATCAGATTTACCGTTCAGTTTTTCGGTTCCTATATAAACTCACTCTGCTCGTTACCTGAATATGAGTCTGGGGGGAAAATATGACGCGCTTTTTTCGAGGGGGGCGATTTACAGCAAAGGTCGTGTTTTCATGCATTGACTGACACAGGAACCTAATTTGATTCGCAATCGAGCCAGCTTGTGCCGCAACGAATCGAGCGATAAACCCAGGCGCTCGGCTAACAGCTTTCGGTTCTCAATCTTTGCTCCGCCGCTGTCGCGGTAATAACCAAGAAGCAGCTCTCGGTCTTCGGTGGGGAATTGCGCCAGACATTTTTGGAGGCAGGCCAGGCGCTGTTCGGATTCCAGCGCGTCCAGGGATTCGACCATCACGTCGTGAGGCGTCGTTTCGGAAATTAAATGAGATGGCGTGTCGGGCAATTGCGAAACCACATTCACCTTAACCAGGCTTTCGCGCCAGACGTTGCGCGCTACGCCGTAAACATAATTGGTCAGATTGGTCGTAAAGATCGTTTGCCCTTCGCTCAACCGCCGCGCTACGCGGTCAACCGTTTCATCGGCTAAGTCTTCGGGGGAAATGGCGCCGCGAATGGCAAAATAGGTGAACAAGGCTTGCCGCAATTCGAGGTAAGCCTGAGCGGCGGTTTCGCGATCCGGCCCAAGGCACGATAACAGGTGCTCAAAAGAGGCCTGGGTCAAACCGGAATTCTTTTTGATTGGGGAAGAGTGGGGGTCGAACATCTGCGATTACCATTCGCCTTGCAACACAAAAGCCGCCCAATAAAGCGGCGAACGCCACCGCGGTTCCTGCCGCATCGAAAGTTGCGCTGCGCGCAATGCCGCCGCCGGAGCCAAACGGTTTTTTCCCAACATCTCCCTGTAAAAACGTCGCATCAATTCCGCTGTTGCGGCGTCGTTCACATTCCATAACCCAGCCAAAACGCGCCTGGCTCCGGCATACATAAACCCGCGCGTCATGCTCATCAATCCTTCTCCGTTGATTTCTTTTCCCAGCGCGGTGCGACACCCGCTCAGCACCACCAGTTCAGCGGAAAGCCGCAGGTTGTACACATCCAAGCCACGCAAAAATCCATTTTGTTTTTCTCCGCGTTCATCAAACAGCGAAAAGGCCAGTCCGGAAAGTTCAGGGTGTTCGCTGTTGAGCAACCCATGCGTGGCGAAATGCAGGTAACGATACGTCGCCAGCTCCGAACTGACGGCCAGCGCGCGATTGGCGTCAAACCCCAGCGCGACTTTTCGATCCGATTCCGGCACCAGCGCGACGATTGCTTCGGCTTCGCGTCGAGTGAAGGGCAACCGCGCGAACGTCGCCGCTGAATCGGGATCGCCGTTCATTGTTACTCCACGCACTCCGTTTTGTTCGGTTCGACTGTTGTCTGGTGCGCCGGACTTTCTGCCATTGATTCGCTCGTCAGTTTCTTCAAAAACGGGATCGGCCAGCACGGCAATCGTTTTGCGCGCCGGTTCGCGATTTGTCGTGTCTCGCCGCAGCGCGGCCAGCACCGAAGCCGAAGGCAGCGTCAGGATTTCGTGATGGACGATCAGCGGCGTCAACGATTGCGAAGCAGAAGGTTTCCCTCCGAAATCCGAAAGCGCCGCAAATGGCACATAGTGCAGAATGCCGTCTCCGACAATCAGCAAACGTTTTTTGCCGAGCAAACCAGCCACAGGACTCAGCAGCATCTGGCTTAACGTGGTTGTTGCCGCCACGCGTTCTCGGTCATTGCGCGCCGCCCATTGTTGGCTTTCTGTGGCGGAACGAAAAACGCCGGGTTTTCCCTCTTCTGTTGTCAGGCGATAAAACCGTCGCGCGGCGGTTTCGATTTCCTGCCGTCCTGGCAACGTGAAGCTCTGAATGGATGACGGCGTGACGGCGAACAGATAGCTGCGCTGTTCGCCCAGGCTGTATTCCAGCAACAATGTGTTGGCATCCAGCACCTGTTGTTGAATCTCGGCAATTGTGAGTGGTTCGGGGGCCGTGAGCGCCGCAAAACGCGGGCTGGCCAGGCGGATGCGCGTTTGCACATCATCGTATTCCGCGATCAATCCCGCGATTTCACTTTTGAAGGCCAGAGCCTGTTCCTTGTTCAACTCGCTGGCGTGGATGCGGGACAAGCGGTCAGATTTGAACGCAAGTTTCTGCTGCAACTCTTGCTCGCGCTGGCGTAATTCCGGCGCAATGCCTTGCCGCAAATCCACGCGCGATTCGCTCAGCAATTCAACCAGCGAGCGGGCACGGGATTGTTCGCAGGCCTCAAAGGCGCGCGCGACAATTTGGCTTGTTGCACCTTGCTGCATCAATGACTCGATCCAGGCTTCGTAAAGCACCTGCGACTTTTCGCGATAACTGGCGCGCAATTCCTGGCTGCCGATGGTGGCGCGGCCCGATTCAATTAACTGAATTGCTTGTTCGACATAAGTTTGCGCTTCGCGATACTTTTTCTGAGCCAGATAGACCATCGAAAGTTCGCCCAATGCCTGCGCTTCCACATACGCATAATTGATGCCGCGGCTGAGTTCCAGCGCCCGTTGCAGGGATTCCGCTGCCTGTGTTTCTTCACCGAGTTTGCGCTGCGCCTTGGCCAGATGCAGCAACGCGGGCACCTCGAATCGTTGAATGCCGAGTTCACGGCTGAGCGCGACAGCTTCGCGGAAATGTTCGGTCGCAGGCCTGATGTCTCCTTGTGCCAGTCGCACCGCGCCCAATTGAATCAGGTCCGGCGGCAGATTGGCGCGCGCGCCCAGTGTGCGGTGAAGCGCAAGCGCTTGTTCCAAATGCTCCAAGGCCTTCGGCAAATCGCCGCGCGATTTGTAAAGCGTGCCCAAACTGTTGAGCGTCATGGCCTCTTCATTGCGGAAACCGGCGTTGCGGCTGAGCGCAAGCCCTTGCTGAAAATGTTCCTGCGCCGAAACCAGATCGCCGAGCCGCTGATAGATTTGGCCAAGCAACACGCGTGCGCCGGCTTCAACCCGGCGATAGCCAGTGGTTTGAGCCAATGCCAGCGACTGTTTTTCGTAATCGAGAGCTTGTTGGTATTCGCCCAATTGAAAGCACGCGCCGGCCAGGTTGTGCAGCATGCCTGCTTCATCATCGCGCAAACCAAGCGGGCGGGTCATTGCCAACGCCTGTTGAAAATTTTCCGCCGCCTTTTGCGGCTCTCCTATATTCAGATAGCGCACCCCGATGTTGGTCAAAAGCCGCGCTTCTCTGGCCCGAAGTCCAAGCTGGCGGGCAAGCGACAGCGCCTCCAGGTAATATTCCAGGGATTGCTGTGACGATCCCAACGTGCTGGAAACTGCGCCGAGGTTGTTCAGCAGGCTGACTTCGGTCTCACAGTCGCCGAGTTCGCGGCATAAACGCAGCGCCTGACGCCAGGTCTCCATCGCTTGCGGAAACTGGCTCAGAGCGGAATAGATCGTGCCGAGTCCGTTGAGTGCGTCTGTTTCCAGTTGCCGGTCGTTGACTGCGCGGGCCAACGCCAACGCTTCCTGTTCGACAGTTAGTGCTTCACGGTTATCGCCGAGCATCTTTTTAAGCGTCGCCACCGAATGCAGGGTTTCGGCTTCACGACCCCGCTCTTTTGCCGCGCGCCATTCCGGCAACGATGCCTGAAACTTCGCCATTGCCAACCGCCGCGATTCCGCCGTTGCTGTTTCGAACAGCTTTTCGGCTTCATCGGACATTTGTTGAGCCAACGCGTAATGCCGGTCGGCGTCAGTCGCCGTGTGCGGCTGGCTGGTAATAAGCCGGTATCGCACAACCTTGGGGCCAGGTTCTTTGGCTTCCAGTTCGATCAGGTACTTTCCATCGGCGGCGGCAATCAGCGCGATGTATTTGGGCGAAGCGGTTTCGAGCGTATTTTGCGTTTTCACCAGAAGCTGATGATTAGGATCGTATGCGCTGATGACGCCGATGAACTTGTTGTAGCGGATTTCCACTTTCAGGAATTGCCCTGCTGTCAGCCGTAATTCATACCGATGTGTTTGCTCTGTCTGCAATTCGCGCTCAACCGGACGGTCAGGTTCCAGTAACAGCGGCAAAGTCTTGGATTGACCTGCGGCCAGAAGAGGCCCACACGCAATGCAGGCGTAAAGCAGAAACACCGGTTTAAGCGAAGAGAACAATTTCAAGTCTTACCTTCCTGAAAACGGTCAATTTTTGGATTGTTGGATTGAATTCTGCCGTTTTTGGCGGCGAAACAGTTGGGTCAACAGATACCAGTGAGAATTACACGAACGACACAGGCAGCCAAACGCTAGGTTTGTTCGGAGAGTATCGTGTTCAACTTGGATGTGCATCCTATGTCATCAGGTAAGTGAGGCTCAAGATGAGCCAGCGGAATTGGCGGTTTGCTGACTTAGTGGTATTTTGCGCGCTCATTCATTCCAATTGCGCGGAGGCCTGATATTCAATGAAAAAATTTCTGCTTGGGTTGGCAATCATTCTGGTGGTTGCAGCCATCGTCGTATTCGGGTTTGTGCCCACGTATGTCGGCAAAAGCATGAACCTGACGATCAATCGTCCGCCCTATGCTGCTTCAGACGCGGCGAAAGAGTTGCACCAACGCTTGCTGGTCGCCGATCTGCACGCCGACACTTTGATGTGGAACCGCGACCTGTTGGAAAAGGGAAGCTGGGGGCACGTGGATTTGCCGCGATTGCAGGAAGGCAATGTTGCCGTTCAAGCCTTCACCGTCGTCACCAAAACGCCGCGCAACATGAACATCGAAGCCAATTCGGGCGAGACGGACAACATCACGCTGCTTGCTTTTGCCGAACGCTGGCCGCTGGCTGCGTGGACGAATTTGACGGAGCGCGCGTTGTATCAGGCCGGCCGCTTGCACGAAGCTTCCACCAGATCGAACGGCAAGCTGGTCATTCTGAAAACCAAAGATGACGTGACGAAGTTTCTGGAACGGCGCAAAACCGAGAAAGATGTTGTCGCAGGCTTTCTGGGAATCGAAGGCGCGCATGCCTTGTCGGGCGATGTGAACAATTTCGATAAGTTGTTTGACGCAGGCTTTCGAATGATCGGAATGGCGCATTTCTTCGACAACGAAATGGCCGGTTCAGCTCACGGAGTCGCCAAAACCGGATTGACCGAAGCCGGGAAGAAACTGGTCGAGCGTATGCAGGAGCGAGGCGCGTTTGTTGACCTGGCGCATGCGTCGGCAAAAACGATTGACGACGTGCTGGAGCTTTCTCGCCGCCCGGTTATTGTTTCGCATTCCGGTGTCAAAGGAACTTGCGACAACAACCGCAATCTCAGCGACGATCAGTTGAAAAGAATCGCTTTGACCGGCGGCGTGGTTGGAATTGGATTCTGGGATACGGCGACTTGCGGAACTGACGCCAAAGCCATCGCCAAAGCGATTCGTTACACAGTGAATCTGATTGGCGTAGACCACGTTGCGCTGGGTTCGGATTACGACGGCGCAGTTGTTGAACCCTTTGACACCACTGGGCTGGTTCAAATCACCGACGCCTTGTTGCAGGAAGGTTTCAGCGAAACCGACATCAAAAAGATCATGGGCGAAAACGTGATTCGGACCTTGCAGTTCTTTTTGCCGTAAAGCTTGAACTCTGAACCTGTGAAGGGCTAGACTCCGCGCCGTTGAAGTCATTCGGCAACCGGCATTAAGCAAAAATCAAAACTTCGGCAACTCTCCTCGCCACCCCAAGAGCTTGCCTCCTAACTCAGCGTTGGAGGTTCAAGAGTTATGCCTGCATTGTCTTTCCGTCTCGATATTGGACTACGTGTATTCGTGTGTTTGTTTGTAGCGGCTGCTTTTGCAGTTGCGGGGTATGTGGTTTCGTCTTCGCCGTCGCGGGCAGCGGTTTCGCCCGATGTGGTCATCAGCCAGGTGTATGGCGCTGGAGGAAACAGCGGCGCAAGCTTTCAAAACGACTTCATTGAATTATTCAATCGCGGCAATTCGACCGTGAATTTGACCGGTTGGGCGGTGCAATACGCTTCGGCGACCGGAACCACGTGGGCGAAAACCGATTTGAGCGGAATGCTGGCTCCGGGAAAGTATTTGTTGATTCAGCAAGCGGGCGGAGCGAATGGTTCGCCATTGCCAGCACCGGACGTTACCGGAACGATTGCGATGGCGGCGACTGCTGGAAAAGTCGTGCTGACCAACACAAACACGCTGATTGCCAGCGGCACCAGTTGTCCATCAGGCGCAACCGTCGTTGATATTTTGGGCTACGGCACAACGGCGAATTGTTTTGAGGGCGCAGCTCCAACGGCGAACCTGAGCGCGACGACAGCGGCGTTGCGTGCGTCGAATGGTTGCACCGAAACCGATAACAACTCGACGGACTTTGCGGTTGCCGCGCCGAATCCGCGCAATTCTGCAACGGCGGCAATTGTGTGCGGAGCGCCAACCAATCCCACAGGCATTGGTTCCGCCAGTCCGAATCCGGTCAATGCGGGGAACGTCGTGCTGCTCACCGTCAACGTCACGCCGGGAACCAATCCGGCCAGCACGGGAATTACCGTCACTGCCAATTTGAGTTCCATCGGTGGTTCGGCTTCGCAGATGTTGTTCGACGATGGTTCCAACGGAGATGCCACGCCGAACGACAATGTCTTTTCATTTCAAACACAGATTCCGGCGATGACCATGCCAGGAGCGAACGTCTTCGCCGTTACTGTCGCCGATGCTCAATCGCGCAGCAGCATGACTTCGATCAACTTGACGGTGCAAGCGCCAGCCGCAGCCGGAAACGTCGTCATCAGCCAGGTTTACGGTGGAGGCGGAAACAGCGGCGCGGCGTTCGCCAACGATTTCATTGAACTGTTCAACCGCACAAACGCGCCGGTCAATATCACTGGCTGGTCGGTGCAATACACATCTTCGACCGGTTCGTCGTGGCAGAAAACCGATCTGGCCGGGACGATAGCTCCGGGGCAATACTTTTTGATTCAACAAGCTTCGGGCGGAGCCAACGGCGCAGCCTTGCCGACGCCGGATGCAACCGGAACGATTGCGATGGCTGCGACCGCGGGGAAAATTGTTTTGACGAATACGGCCACGTTGATTGCAGGCGGAACGCTTTGCCCTATGGATGCGACTATTGTGGACATTGTCGGTTACGGAACCGCGAATTGTTTTGAAGGCGCAGCAGCCGCGCCCGCGCCCAGCGCAACAGCTTCGGATTTGCGCGCGATGAACGGTTGCGCCGACACCAATAACAACTCCGCAGACTTTGCGGCCAGCGCACCGATTCCGCGCAACACCGCTTCACCAACAGCGATTTGCGGAGCGCCAACCAATCCCACAGGCATCGGCGCAGCCAACCCGAACCCCGTGACATTCGGCAACGCGGTTTTGTTGACCGTCACGGTGACTTTGGGCACGAATCCAGCCAGCACCGGACTGACTGTCACCGCAGACGTCAGTTCCATCGGCGGCGCAGTGTCTCAACCGTTTTATGACAACGGTCAAAACGGAGACGTCACGCCGAATGACAATATATTTTCGTTTCAACCGCTGGTGGATCCGATGACTTCGCCGGGAGTGAAAACGATCCCGGTTGTGATTGCCGACGCTCAATCGCGCAGCAGCAATTTGAGTATCAGTCTGACGGTGCAGGCTCCCGCCCCGCCCGGCAATGTCGTCATCAGTCAGGTGTACGGCGGAGGCGGAAACAGCGGCGCGCCATTCGCCAACGATTTCATCGAACTCTTTAACCGCAGCAGCTCGCCGGTGAACTTGAGTGGTTGGTCAGTGCAATACGCGTCTTCAACGGGTTCGACGTGGCAGAAAACCGATCTGACCGGAACGATTGCGCCCGGCCAATACGTGTTAATCCAACAGGCTTCGGGCGGAGCGAATGGTTCGCCGCTTCCTGCGCCGGATGTGACGGGAACGATCACGATGGCGGCAACTTCTGGAAAAGTTGCGCTGGTCAACAATACCAACCTGCTCAGCGGAACGTGTCCACTGGGGCCGAACGTGATTGATTTTGTAGGCTTTGGCGGCAGCGCAAACTGCTTTGAAGGTTCGGGCATGGCTCCGGCTCCCAGCGGCACAAATTCCATATTGCGCGTTGGAGAAGGTTGCGGCGACACGAATAACAACTCGCTGAACTTTCAGGCCGGAGCGCCCAATCCGCGCAACACCGGTTCGCCCCTGCATGATTGCAGCGGAGGCGCAAACTTCACTCAAGCGAGTGCTTTGCTGAAACTGACGGATGCAGCGATCTGTTCCGGAGCGGGGAACATCGTCACCATCGAAGTCAGTTTGAAAAATGTCGGCAATCGCATTCAAACCGACAATCCGGGTTCGGAATTTGTGGCGCAGCTTCCAGGAAATCTGCTGGCGGTTGCGAATTCTTGCACGGCAACTGGCGGCAATTGCTCCATCAACGGGGCGCAGATGGATTGGAACGGAACCATTGGCATCAACGAAACGGTGACGATCAAATTCCAAGCTCAAATCAAAGACGGCACCGCGCAAGGCAGCCAGCTTTGCGTCAATTCAACTGTGAATTTTGATTCGGACAACGACGGCATCAATAACGCCGCGTTGAACTTGCAGGCATGTTTGACGGTGAATTGCCCTGCGGTTGGCCCAGGGTTAGCGTTCCCCGCGGCTTCGGACGGCAGCGACCAAAAAGCCGGTTCGGTGTTGGTGTTTCCGTTTTACAGCTCAATTGGCACCAACCAAACGCGCGAAAACACGCGCTTCAATTTGACGAACATCGAACCTACGCGTCGTGTCGCGGTGCATTTGTTTTTTGTGCAGGATGATGCCGCAGCCGTGGCGGACGCGTATGTTTGTTTGACGCCGAATCAGACGACCAGTTTTCTGGCATCGGATTTCGATCCGGACGTTGCAGGCTATCTGATTGCCATCGCGGTGGATGAGCGAACCGGTTGTCCGGTCAATTTCAACTTTTTGATCGGCGACGAATACGTGAAGCTCAGTTCCGGCCACGCGGCAAATCTGTCAGCAATTGCCTTTGCCGCGCTGACCGGAGCGCCGCCTGCTTGCGATGGAAATTCCGTGACTTCGGAAGTTCGGTTTGACGATGTGAGTTACAACGCTGTGCCCAGAGTTCTGGCTGTGGATAGCATTCTCAGCGCGTTGGATGGCAATTCCACGGTCTTGGTCGTGGATCGCATCGGAGGAAATCTGGGAACAGGCATCAGCACAATTGGACAGCTTTTCGGCATTCTGTATGACGACGAAGAGCATGCGTACAGTTTCGAACGTAGCACCACACGGCGACAGTTCCGCGCGATTCTGTCGAATTCGGACTTTCCGCGAACCGTGCCGCGTTTTACCAACGTGATTCCGGCGGGCAGAACCGGCTGGATGAAATTCTGGCGCTCCGACGATGGCGGCATTATCGGAGCCGCGATCAATTTCAACGCCAACACTGCGGCCAGCAGTGCAGCATTCAACCAAGGCCACAATCTTCACCATTTGTCGCAAACCACGGCGTCCAGTTTCATTGTGCCGGTCTTTCCGCCGAACTGTTGAAGAATTTAGGACTTACGCAAGTGTCGGTAGCCCGCGCGTAAGCAGGGGCTTTTTTCACCGGTAGCAAGCCCTTCCTGACGGTCGGGCTACTGACACAGCAAATTTTACGCAAGTCCTGGAATCAAAACAAAAGCTGACCGAAAAATGAGGGCAGAAAGATGTAAAATTTTTTCTGCCCTCTGTTTTTGCTGGTGATTTTTCATCTTTGACGATGTCATGGAATCGGATGTAGAAAAAAGCGTTTTAACCTTGGCGGTTCTTTGGTATAAACGACCCGCCTCAACACGAGGTTTCCTTTGAAGGTCTTTTGTGGGAATTGGTGTGTCTTTTCACCGATCTTGTGGATTTTTCCAAGGATAACTTTTCCGTGCGGGCGTTTTTCAACCACCGACCGCGACCCCAAGCAGTTTTTTGACACGGTCTTACGAGCAGAAACAAAAGTCCTCGTTATCTGCCAGCAAAGCAAAGCGGCGTTACATTCATAACGCTTGTCGAGCCCAGTTTTACCAGAATTGGTTCTGATAAAGCCGGGAAGAATTAGGTTCACCGACAAACTTCCAGCCGCTTCCGACCTCTCATCTCGTTCCTGCCCCCCGACCCCACGCTGCGGATTTTTAATTACATCTTGATTGGAATTGTGTAGTCGAGCTTTGTCGAGTTGCGAGTTATTGACGGATTTGTATTCCTGCCACGATTATCTCGCCTGAAACTCCCGTAAAACTTGGTGCCAAGCATGCATAAAAATGAAATAGCGGAAAACTATCTACATTCCGCTGAACAGCCTTACCTGTTAATTGAACCAGGCAAAGGCTGGGTTTCGCTGAAACTCAACGAGCTCTGGGTTTATCGTGAACTCCTGTATTTTCTGACCTGGCGCGACGTCAAAGTGCGCTACAAACAGACTGCGTTGGGTGCAGCCTGGGCCATCATTCAGCCGTTGTTCACGATGCTGGTGTTCAGCGTCTTTTTTGGACGGCTGGCCAAAATTCCTTCCGACGGCATTCCTTACCCGCTCTTTTCATTCGCTGCGCTGGTTCCCTGGACGTTCTTTGCGAACGGCTTGGGCCAGGCTTCCAACAGTCTTGTCGGAAATTCGAACCTGCTGACCAAAGTGTATTTCCCGCGACTGGTGATTCCGATTTCCACAGTGATTTCCGGCTTCATTGATTTCGCACTGTCGTTCGCCGTGTTGCTGTTGATGATGGTGTATTACGGCAAAATGCCTACGCTGAACGTCATCTGGTTGCCGTTTTTCCTGTTGCTGGCTTTGATCACAGCGCTCGGAGTGGGCTTGTGGATGTCCGCGCTGAATGTTGAATACCGCGACGTTCGTTATGTCGTTCCGTTCATCACGCAATTCTGGATGCTGGCGACACCGATTGCGTATCCCAGCACGATGCTCAGCGAACCATGGCGGACGATTTACGGATTGAATCCGATGGTCGGCGTCATCGAAGGATTCCGCTGGGCGCTGCTCGGTTCTGGCGTAGGGCCTGGTCCGATGGTGGCAGTTTCGACTGTGGTTTCAATTCTGGTGCTGATTACGGGCGCGTTTTATTTCAAACGAATGGAGCGCAATTTCGCGGACATCGTTTGATTTCCTACTACGCAGGCGTTCCCGCCTGCAATGAAAAAAGCGCGAAGCTTTAAGCTCTGAAGGAGCGAAAAGATATTAGCCCCGTGCGAAGCGCGGGGTTATCACGAAAAATGAGCTTCAAGCCCCGGTAGGGGCGGCAGATTCGCAATCAATCGTCAAAACAGTTTGTTGAATTCGAAATCTTGATGACCACTCCGGAACAACCAGTTTTGTTTGAGCCTTTGCCGCCAGACCATTTCGATCTGTACATCGAAGCCGGGCGCACCGAAAAAAATTATTGGCGTGACCTGTGGCGATACCGCGAATTGTTTTACTTTCTGGCGTGGCGCGACATTCTGGTTCGTTACAAACAAACGGTGATTGGCATTGCCTGGGCGCTGATTCGTCCGTTTCTGACCATGCTGGTGTTTACGTTTGTGTTTAACAAAGTCGCCAAGCTGTCGGCTCCGGGAGCTGTGCCTTATCCATTGTTGGTCTTTGCCGCCATGTTGCCATGGCAATTTTTTTCAACCGCCCTGAGCGAATCCAGCAATAGTTTGATCAGCAACGCCAACCTGATTTCCAAAGTCTATTTTCCGCGATTGATCGTGCCTGCCGGGTCGGTCATCACCAGTTTCGTGGACTTTCTAATTATGTTGGCGCTGATGGCGGGAATGATGTTGTGGTATGGGTTTATGCCCGATTGGCGATTGATTGCCTTGCCCTTGTTCATTGCCCTGGCCTTTGCGGGCGCGTTCGGCGCGGGATTGTGGTTATGCGCATTGAACGTCAAATATCGCGATTTTCGATACATCGTCCCGTTTATTGTTCAATTCGGATTGTATGTATCGCCGGTTGGGTTTAGCAGCGCTGTGATTCCGGAACGATTGCAATTGCTGTATGCCCTGAACCCGATGGTGGGCGTGATAGATGGATTTCGCTGGGCTTTGTTGCAAGGGCAATCGCCATTGCCGACGACTTCATTGGGAATGTCTGTGCTGATCATTGCCGCAATGTGTTTATCCGGCGTTTGGTACTTTCGCCAGGTCGAAAAAACCTTTGCGGATGTGATTTGATCTAAACAGAGCGCAACGTGTTATTGCCGCGCTCTGTTCAACCGTATTATTTGGGCGTAGTCGTTGGTGGTGGAATCTCTACTTCCTCTTCTTCGTCTTTGCGTGATTTTCTGGCGACGTGACTGGCCCTGACCCAGGCGGATAACACCACCGGATCGCCATTGAATTTATTGCGAATGATTGCATCCAATTGCCGAACCGATTGCATGCCGCGTCCGACTTCTTCTTCAATGGTTAATCGCGCCGCAACATGCGTGCTGACGGCGGCGGTTTTTTGCGAAGTCGCCTGGTCAAAGGCAGTAATCAAACCGGTAAGCTGTTCCAGAAAATCCACAGGCATTTCGTGTCTGATAAAGTTGTCTTTCAAGGGCGTGGCGTCCAACACAAACGCCCTGGCCGCATTCAACAATTTCTGGTCGTTGATATTGCGCGGCAACCGGAATTTGCCCTCAAATTCCGCCGTATCCACAGACATAATTCGCGCCGTTCGATTGATGGATAATAACGATTCCCGCAAATCTTCGCGGATGCGCGCTTTGACAGCGGCACTGTTTTGCGCGGAATTGCGTCCGGAAACCTGGCTGGCGCC
>ERZ650309.1023-NODE-1023-length-13285-cov-4.774906_pt1 | contig 13285 bp, 25 predicted proteins | sample MGYA00376245_ERZ650309 | MGnify/ENA primary metagenome ERZ650309 (study PRJEB26733, sample SAMN07839294) | wastewater metagenome | biome: urban; feature: wastewater treatment plant; material: waste water | place: USA: North Carolina | collected 2016-04-26 ...
CATCAAGGCCGTTATGAGCCAATCTGGTCTTTCGTTTGACACTTCTGCCTGGGACTCAAACCACTCCGTTCAGAACACCGAATGGGCGAGCGGAAAAGGGTTTGAGGTAACCGACAACACAGGAAAGCTTTCCATATCGGGGGTTTCTATCGCCGGTGACGAGGTAACCGTTACCGTCTCATCTACAATTGGCACAAGCCCACGACTGGCGTACGCACACAACGTTGACGGCGACAACAAACCGCGCCGCGGACAGTTGCGCGTTACCGGAGGGGATTGGTGCTGCCACTTCGATCGCGCTGCCGTCTGAGGTAACCTATGACTGAACATGACGTTGGCGTGATTCTGCGCGAACTGCGCGCGCTTGGCGTAAAGGTTGACGCGACTCGCAAGCAGTCCGCAGACCAACATATGTCGGTGCAGCACGAGATTAGGCGCGTGCGAGACGATCTAGCAGACGTACAAGATCGCGTTTCAGCGCTTGAGCGAGACAAGACAAGGCACTCTGGGTTCATTCGCGCACAAAGCGAAAGCCACCACGAAATCATTGTGGAACAACGCGAGCTTGAGAAGGCTCACGAAAAGCTTGAAGAAGATCACCGCAAGGTGAAGGGGATGTTTGAGCGAGTGGCCACTCAGATGGCGACACCTCAGAACACCGTTATCGGATTTCTGATTCTGACGTTCCGGGATGACGTTCGGCATTACGTCGAGGCCATCGTGAAGTTTATCGGTTCGTTGTTCGGAAATTAGGAGACACATGGAAGACGTTTCAATCTGGCTCTCGTCGCTTTGGTTTTCGTTCCCTGTTTACGTTCGGGTGATCCTGCTCGTTTCGTTTGTGGTGCTTTTTCGACCTCGAACCAATGAGGCGTATAAGAGCCTGGAGGCGCGCGAGCCGCAATGGTTCTGGAAACGATTGGCGAACGCGATGAGAGCTGGCGCCGCGATATCGCTGGACTTGCTAAAGTTCTTCCCTGCCCTTGGCGGAATCTTCACAGGCAAGTCTCCGCTTGATAAAGCCGATCTTCCGAAGTCGAAAGAGGTAGGCGAGCGAGGCTTTGCGCGGCGAAAGCTGATCGATTCGCTCGCTGGCGTCTTTTGCCTGTTTATCGCCGGGTGCGCGCTCCTACCCTTCGCGCGAACGGTTCTCAACGTTGCAGAGATTGCCTGCCTGATTGGCAAAGAATCGCTCAGCGATGACGATCTGAAAAAGGCCTGCCAGCTATCCGACGCGCTCGTCCCTGAGGCGCGCAAATACATCTCTGCTCAGCGCATGGCCGCACAGCGCGATTCAGGCTCACCATCTGACGCCTCTTCGGATGCTGAGCAGTAAGCAACATATCGGCCCGGGCGTGCTTCGTGACTACGAAGTGCACGTCCTTGAGGATCTAAGCCTTCGCCCAATCGACCGAATTCTTGGCGTGGTTCGCATGGACGCGCCTATCGATCATAGGAAGCACGTACGGAAGATCGTAGACCAGGGCACCACGAACTCGTGCCTCGCTCAGGCATGCGCAGCGTCCATTTGTACGTCTTCAGAGGCGCGCGGGTTTCACATTGAATACCCTTCCGCGGCCGCGCTCTGGGCGCTCTTTCGGCTTCTTGACGGGCCGAAGGTGGACGAGATCCAAAACATCGGATGCCGCTCGCGCTCAATGTGCGTCAGCGTTCAGAATTACGGAGTCCTCGAAGAAAGCGCGTGGCCGTTCACGGACGAGAACTGCTGGCGCCCTCCGCCGCTTCATGTTTTTCAGAAGCAGATCGATGTGCGCCTTCACGGCTGGTACAGAGCAACAACGCTCGACGAAGTGATTGCCGCGCTGAACCTGAACCACATTCCAGTGTTTGGAATGGACGTTGACGCTTCCTATTTCGACCTAAGCGGATCAAAGACGTACGAGCCCGCAGGCGACCTAGGAGGCGGGCACGCGCAGGCAATTGTTGGGTGGGATGGCGAACGGCTTATCGCTCAAAACTCGTGGGGCACAAGCTGGGGCGATGAGGGGTACGCGTATCTTTCGCCCGAGTTCTTCAAGTCAAAGCGCGTCTTTGACGTGATGATTCTTCCGACGTTCCCGACGTCCCTACCCTATCGCTCAAAGGTGGCAGCGTGAGACCGTTCATCGTGTTTACCGCGCTCGCGGTATCTTGCTACCAGCCACCTGATACGGGCTACGAAATTACGATCGTAGACTCGGGCAACTGCAAACAGATCTGCGAAGACCTAACGCGCCTTGAGTGCCCTGAGGGCGACTCATCGCCTGGCGGGCATCCGTGCGCGGAGTTCTGCGGGCTCGCCCTAACCGTCATCAAGATTGACGGAAACTGCTTGCATTCTGCAACCACTCAGGCGGACGTTCGCCGCTGCGGGATTCGGTGCCGAAATTGAAACGACCCAATGATGTTTTGTTCGTCGGGATGGGTTCAGGCAACGCGCTCGTCTTTGACGTGGAAAAGCTTGATGGAGATACGTGGGATCCTACGTCGATTGAATCAGTAACGATTCGAGCGGAGCCGCCAAGTCACGTGGCAAAAAGCTTCACAAACACAACTATCTCAGATCAAACGGCCGCGGGGCTTGTTGTTACGTACCCGCTAGATTCCGAAGACTTGGACGAAGTTGGTCCATGGCGGTTCTACTTGCAGCTCACAAACGCAGACGGTGATATTGTTCGTACGCTTACCGATCAGCGTGACGTAAAAGCGGAGTTCGGACTTTGAGCGACAACACGACACTACCTGGCACCGGGACAGTTGTACGCACTGATGACATCGGCGGCGTGCACTATCCGGTATCCAAACTAGTTTTAGGTGATGACAATACCGACGACGGGTATGTGAGCGACGCAAATCCGCTACCTATTTCGGTGATCGGAGCGCAGCCACTTCCAACGGGCGCGGCTACAGAAAGCACGCTTTCGCAAGTGTTGACGACCATAGCGTTCCAGACGCGATTTCCGACGCTTGGGCAGAAGGCTATGGCCGGTAGCGTTCCTGTTACGCTTGCGTCGGATCAGTCTGCAATTCCTGTTTCAGTAGCATCGCTCCCGCTCCCTTCTGGCGCGGCAACAGAAACAACTGCATCCGTAATTGCGTCTGCGCTCGCTGGCGTCCTTAGCGTATCCGGAAACGTTGGCATCTCTGGAGCTCTTCCGCTGCCAACTGGCGCGGCAACAGAATCCTCGCTCGCGGCGGTAAAGGCCGCTGTTGAGGGAACGCTTGATGTTTCTGCCGCATCGCTGCCTCTACCTTCTGGCGCAGCAACTGAAAGCACTCTTGGCGGCGTTCTTACAACAGCCGCATTTCAGGCGCGGATTCCGTCAAGCGTCAGCGGTAGCCTTCCGATTATAGGCTCTCTTGGGATCCCGGCTCACGACTACGTTGGCATCTCGTACACAGGCGATCGCGTTGATGCTTACACGTACAAATCTGGCGGATCCGGAGGCACAACGGTAGCAACCGTTACGCTCGGATACACCGGCGACAACGTAACGAGCATAACGAAAGCTTGATCCGCGCGCGTCTCTACTGGGACGAATCGGCTGGGTGGGTCGCTGATACGTACGACGGCATTGGGCCGATTGACCTGCAGCACCTCATCCATCAAGAGGCCTCGCGGCAGTCTGAAGAGATTTCACGGCTTGAATGCGAGCGCGCAAAATCAAAGCGTGAAGAGATCTTAAAGAGACTGACGGACGGCTGGGTAACGGTAACAACCAAAGCAAGGGCAAACGATTGAGGAATACACGCATCTATTGGAGAGCTGAGCCTGGTGTTTGGTACTTCGATGTTCAGGCAGGTTTACCTCAAAGCGTTGCCGTTAGAGTTGCTTCGTTCTACGTGCCTAAGCTCGTTGAGAAGTTCAGGACGCTGCCTCCCGGAGATAAGAAAGAGGATCTGAAGCGAGCGATTGAGGCGCTTCAGAGCGGCAAGGTAGTTCAAAGGATTGTCGGATCACGCGGAGATAGCCGCGGCGATCTAATGCTGTTCGAAGCGCCGAAACCGTCGGAAGCAAGGAAAATCATTTCTCATGGCTGACCCCACATACAGCGCAAACACCGGCGCTATCGCATACGCAAGCGGCAAGTCGATGATCGACATTGCTAACGGCGCGGCGGCGACCAAGATCGCAAGCGCGTACGTTTTCATGTTCTTCAACAACGGTGTCGCGTCCGTCACTGGCGCGCTAACCACGTTGCAAGTCGAACGGCACTCGACTGGCGCTCCGACAGGGGGCACGCCCATCACGCCAGTAAAGCACAACAACGCAAGCGCCAACCCCGAGGCCGCGTTCACCGCCGGCACCGGTCGCACGTGCACGAACATAGACGTGTTCCGCCGTGTCGTGTGGTCCAACGACGAACCTGCCGTTTCCGGTGCGTCCATGGACGAATGGGAGTTGCTCGTTCCAAACGCAACGATCTGGTCTGTTCTCGGCGAGACGCGACTTGAGCCGCTCGTGTGTCGCGCTGGCGTCGGAGAAGGTCTGCAAATTCGACACTCAGGATCGAGCGCGGTCGGTTCGGCCGACGCTGAAATCATTTTTACGCTCACCTGATGATGCGAACGTTCACCGCGTTCTTCGAGCAGGTCAAAGCGGATCCGCTTCGCGACGGGCTCGCCGCGGTGTTCAATTTCGGCGCCCGCGGATCGTTGGTTCACATTCGATCGGTTCGCATGTTGAGCCCTTCACCGTGGGGCAAACAACCGTCCATATCTGGCAATTGGGACCTCGTTCGCACAACCGCGCAGGCTGGCGGCAGAGCGACGGAGGCCGCGCGCCACGGCACAGGCACACTTCCGGCTCAAGTGCTCGTGCGAGAGTTTCCTGAAAGCATCACCATTTCGTCCGATACGTTCAGACGACAAGGGGATGCGCTGAACGCGTTCTGGTCGCAGGCGTACCAACCGTGCGCCCGCTTCCACGGTCAACCTGGCCTCAACGGCGCGGAGCACTACAGGGCAGGGCACTCGTCAACGGAAGGTATCTTCCTTGCGGAAGGCGAAGGGATCGCGCTCGTTCAGCGTTCCGTGGAGCGACCTCGGCAGGTGTTCGTTTCAGTCACCTTCCGAACAGGAAGCGGCGCAACGTTCACGTCCACGTTTAACTGCGGCACGCCGGCACAAATTGACGGCGCACTCTTCGGCGTGTTCAACGGCTCAGGCTCTGGCGTCACGCTCGAAGTCGTGGCCGTTCATGTGGCAGAGGAAGGCTCTACTGAGCCTCCGATTTATCGCCTCGTGCTGCTTGACGGCGCAGACGGCGGCGAAGAAATCACGCCTTCCGCTCACCGCGCAGGCGATGTAGCGCACGGCGTATCGTGCCTCGCTGGCGCGTTCAGGGCGGCTCCGTTTGGCGAGAAGTCGGCCGGCGTTCCCATCCAATGGCACACGGCTGGCGTTGCCGCATTCACGCTCACGAACCAGCATAGAGTCGGCACGCTTCGCCGAAAGTACCTAGGGCCGCTCAACCCCGCAAGCTGCCCGCAAGGCGATCCATCGCTCCTGTACATCGCGCGGCCAGGCTGCGAAGGAATCACGCTCAATCCGGGCGTCGGGATCGGCATCGTGAACATGTCGGAAGCGCGCAACGATTCAGCGTATGCGTACGCAAATATTGAGATCGTATTCACGCAAGAATCGGCGCAAGGCGTCTCTCTCGGTCGAGTAAGTGGAGGCATCTGATGCAAGCCGTTTCGCAGTCCTCTACTACGTACGCAGTCGTTTTTCTCCTTGTCGACGAAACGGATCACGTAACGCCTGTCACCGGCGCATCGCCTACGATCACTATAAGCAAGAACGGGGCTGCGTTCTCTGCCGCATATGGATCCGCCGAAGAGGTAGGCGGCGGGCTCTACAAGCTCGCAAACGCTTCAGACTTCGACACGCTTGGAACGTGTGTCCTAAAGGCTTCTGCTGGTGGCTGCGATCCATCGATCACAATCTTTCGTGTTGAGACTGGCGATCCGAGCAAGGTGAAGTCCATGACGTTCAGAACGGCTCAGATCGTTCAAGGCCTTCTTTTGGGCAAATCATAGCGTGTCGTTCGGTTTAGGCGGTTGGCTTTTATCAATCGCGCAAGGCACAGCGGAGAGCGCTCTCTCTGTAGCTGCGCGCTTTCGCATGGTTGTCGCGCAACATCGCTCTTCGTTGCTTGCGTCGCAACCACTGTCGATGCGCAAACTCGTGGCAACGCCATCGGCGTTCACAAAGCCGGTCGCTGTTCCTTTTGCCGTATCAGCCCGCGTGGCAGGAACGCAGACAGATCTTGAATCCGAGGAAATAGTGGCAAAAAAGATCTGGACAGATCCGATCGATCAGACGTCTACGGACAACGGCCCCGACGGCACCATCATGATCAAGCAAGGCGGAATCTGGGTTGGCGTTACGTCAATCCCGTCAGAGATGATCGCGCCAGCATTCAACATTTCAAGCTTCTCAGCAGGCACAAGCATCGTCGAGGACGGCGCAACGGTAACCAATCCTTCGTTCACAGCTGCATATACCTCGTCGCCTACAACGGTAACAGTTCACGACAGCGTGAACGCAACTCCGCAATCAATTACCCTTCCTGCAACATCGTTCTCGCGAACCGGCACGCGCGTCATGAGCGGACTCGGAACAACGTGGACGTTCACGCTTACCGCCGTAAAGGGCGCATACACAAAGACGGCAACCGCAACGGTACGAGCTGGGCAGCGCATCTACTACGGCGCAGCCTCTGACGGAACGTACAACGAGGCGTTTATTGAGGCGTTGTCGAGCTCGCTTGTCACTGGCCACGGGAATACGTTCACGACTTCTGTATCTGCTGGCCAAAGGTTCTTTTATGGGTACCCGACCGCATTCAGCGCGCCAACTGTTCGCGACGGAACGTTTGACGTCGAGTTGAACGACATGGCTTCTGGCGTACCAACCACGAACGTTAACAGCGTTGCAATTTCGTACGAATTGATCGCAACCGACATCTTCACGGAGGACGGCGCTGTGTCGCTGTCGTTTAGCTAATGCCTGTAATTCAGTGGATTAGCGGCAAGCTACGAAAGCGCGGCGGAGGATACGTCGTAGATAAGAGCCTTGTTGAGGATGACGGTGTAACGCATCTTGCGACGGACATCTACATCGACACAACCGGCGGCGGAAGTGACAGCAATGACGGGCTTTCTGTTGGAGCTCCGCTTGCCACGCCAGACAGGCTAATTGAGCTGCTCCATGGGCGCACGGTTGCGCAAAACATGAACGTTCATGTTACAGGCAACCTTTCAAACTTCAGCGTTTACGGGTTTTCGCTCAAGTCGTCGTACATCCGGTTTGTATCAACGCCAACGGTGTTCGCGACTGGAACGATTACCGGATACAACGCGTCCAACGCGTCGGCGAAAACGCTGGCGGACATCGCAGACTCAGGCGTTTCAGACTGGACGACATATCGTCAGCGCCGCATCGTTATCACTACGGCTGGGGCTCGGTACGGATCCTCCGCGTGGATTCTAAAGGGCCTTCAGTCCGGCAACCCGATTACCACGAAGTTTGCGAAGTCGGCGTTTTCTAGCATCACAACAACGCCAACAGCTACGGCGCCAAATATCGGCGACAGCTACGAAGTGCAGACGCTTTCGACGTGCGCGGTCGGGTATGTTTCTATCGACGGCGACATTCAGAGCGGCGTTGTGTTCGACGGTTTCGACATGGTTGGAGGCGGCGCGTACAGCATCCTAACTGTTGACTCTGGCTGCACGACGTACCTGTTCAACTGCCGCGTTACAGCAAACGCCGCGTACATGAAAAGCGACCTTTATTTCGTGAACTCGCTCGCGAACGAGGGCCTTGAATTCTTTGCTGGCGCATCCGATTCGTGGATCTTCAACGGCGGACTTTCGACGCGCGCAAGCAACATGAGCGCCACAACGCCAAGCAACGGCGTATGGGTAAACGCTGGTGCAAAGGTAACGTTGTACGACGATGTTGCGCTTGACCAGGTGCGCGGCATTCTTGTTCGCGTATCCGGTCACTGCGTCGTTAGTGGGGGCTGCGGGTTCCGTCGTAGTGGCTCTAACGTCGCGAGCGGCCACTGGGGCTCTCACATCGTCGTAAAGGACGGCGGCGTTTTTGAATCGTTCGGGGCTCCAATCTACGGAAGCGGCGCAACACGTCGCGGTCTATCCATAGACCCAGGCGGCGACGCATCGTTCGAGCAAGAGCCGAAGCTAACGGGCGATCTTTCAGGCGGCGACTTTGAGTGTGAAAAGCTCGACACGGCGCGCGCGTACGATTCCGCGCTTGATACGTGGAGCGCTCCGATTTCGGCAACGTTTGCGAACCTATTTGCCTCGCTTGGTTCGGGCGGATTTGGCGGGCAGGCGCACTTCAAGGAATACGGCGCCGTCGTTTACAAGAAAGTTGGATTCCCATGAGCGGAACACTTAGGCCACCTCCGTTCGAAGATGTGCCCGTCGATTTCGAGGAAGACACCGACGTGGACATTCGGTGCCCAAACTGCGCAAGCTGCATGATCTGCCGAGGCTCCGGGCACGTGTCGCTTCAAAAGCTCGGCAAACTTCGTAGCCTTTTGCGCCCAATCTCTCCGAGCGAGGAAGAGGAATAGCATGGACGGCAAACGCGTTGAGGTTACACGCACGGTCGTCATGCGCGACGATTTCGCGCGCGCCGTCGTTAGCGTTTGGCCAAAAATCTTCGGAGCACAAGAAGCAACGGACGAAGCCACATCCGCGCTTTGGTCGCAGTACCTGGTTGAAACAGGCGGCTCTAATTGCTGGAACTGGAACATCGGCAACGTAAAGAAGTGGAACGGAGACGGCTTCGACTGGATGTGCCTGAACGGAGTATGGGAAGGTTTTCCGCCTGCTGTTGCGAAGAAGTATCTTGATGCTGGCGTTGCTCGGTTATCAACGCGTCCAGATCAAATCAAAGCGGTAGGGGCAAACAAAACGTGCATCGTGTTTATGCCTCCGCATCCTATGACGATGTTTCGCGCGTACCCAAGCCTTGAGCGCGCCGTCTTTGAGCACATCATCGTGCTTGCGTTTGGCCGGCACGAGAAGTGCTGGAAGTACGTTCTTGCCGGCGACGTTGTTGGTGTAGCTAACGCGCTCTCAGATTCAGGCTACTACACAGCATCTCGCGCCGTGTACTCGCGCAACATGGTTACGAGCTACGGCCCGTTCCTGTCGTCCGATGCGTTCGAGAAAGCCATGGCCGAACGCCTTGAGGCTCTGCCGAAGGTTCAGAAGCCTATCGACTTCCAAGCGTACGATCGCTCAACGCGTCCGATCGTAGACGACGAGGATCCGAGCGAACCAGATCCGCACGCGTAACGTTTCCCATCCGCCGCTCGTTGCGGCGTAGCAGTGCCTGAAAAACGGCCGGCCCCTCACTCCCTCGCGGGGGTGGGGGGCTTTTGCGTTTTTGTGCGCCTTTTTGCTTCTACACTGCTCGCCAGTTCAGTGAAAAACAGGCCTTTTCTTGCCCCTATTTTGTGTCTGGATGGTGGGTTCCGAGGGGCAAATTACTCCCCCGCGACAATCCGAAACGCTACCACGCACACGTCTAGCGCCTCTTCTCTAACCCGTTGCGCGCTGCCGTTCTCAAGCAGCTCTTTCGCAAGCTCGCCAACCTCCTCCATTAGCGCGATGAGCATTGTGCGCACCGGCGATCCATCCGTTGGCCATGGATAAAGCAGCTGAGCGCGCCTTACCTTTTCACCAAGCAGCGCAAGCGTACCTTCGATGCCGATCAAAACGGAATCTCCTCATCTGATGGTCCGCCGTCGTAATCGCTAGCCGGCGCAGTTGCTTGCGTATGCTCTTTGCTCGCAGGCTTGTTTGAGCCAGCAAGAATCACGTTCGATGCTGATACCTCGGTGCGGTAGCGCTTCTCACCGTTCTTCTCGTAACTGCTGGTGCGGATGCTCCCCTCAATAAAGAGCGTCGATCCTTTGCCTACGATCTTCGATAGAGCTTCGCCGCGCTTGCCCCACACAACGACGGTATGCCACTCGGTTCGCTCCTGCCACGCGTTCGACTTGTCCTGGTACTTCTCCGTAGTAGCAAGGCGCATCTTAAGCACCTGCTGCCCACCGGGCGTTACGCGCAACTCCGGATCGGAGCCTACGTTCCCAAGCAGCATTACACGATTCAATCCTTCAGCCATTTTTCTCCATCCTTCTTTCTAAATGCCGTCACGTGGTCGTAGAAGTTAGGCCCCTTGCGACGACCTTTGCTGTTCGTGTGCTTGACGACCCATGCGAACGCTTCCTTGGTGCACCGCAGGCACGCGATGACGTTCGCGGTGTACTGGCATCCGACGGCGGGATGCGCGGGGCCGGAGCAGAAGAAGCAGGTCACTCTTCCTCGTGACCTTGGCATGTCCCGTCAGGACCGGGTGACGGGCACCAGTCGAACGAGAAACCTGATTGTCCAGAGTTGCGAGCATCTCGACAGAGCGCTCGAAGCTGAGGCACCGAGTTGACCTGATAGAAGTCGCTAAACATTGGGAGCCAGTCCTTTCGAAGCTTGGCATCGGTGAAGCGGTCGATGTCGACACTCACACAACAGTGCATCACTGTCGTCATCCGCCCTTCTCCTCATGCAGTACGCAGCCGAAATTGGGCAGAACGCACAACATTGCGGCGTAGCCGCTGCCATCCGTGACGACCGCCAACTCTTTCGCCGCTTTGCGCGACGCGCAGCTATCGACGTTGCCGTGAATGATGCGCGCGCAGCTGGCGTGCTCTGATTCCCCGTCCTGGTCGTAGTCGTCGAACCAGTAGATCGACGCGCTGCGCGGTGCAGCCATATACTTGCACGTTGCACACGTTTTCATATGTCAAGCGTCTCCGGATCCACCCCGAACTTTCTCAGTTCGTCGGCAAATCGATTGGCTCTTCTTGCTTCAACTCCAAGCGAGTTGGACGGCCATCCGACATCAACGCCGCGCGCTTCGCAATCAAGTCGATCTAATAAGCCGTTTAGTCCGACAAGCACAACCGCCGCAGCATCAGCAGACATGCACACACACACAACTTCTAGCTCTGCATCTACGATGTGCCATTGTTCATCACGCCCACATTGCTTTGGGTCTTGTATCGCAAAGCTCTTCTCGTAATGCACTTCCCCGCACTCGATACCGGAGTGTCTAAACATTTTCACTTCGCGCATCATCACCCCACCTCATCCGGTTCTACGCCACAGTCTTCTGGCTCAGCAGCCTCAAAAAATAAACAGGGGCTCTCGTCGCGCTCTCGAATACCTAGCGCTTTTCTCGCCTCTCGTTCATGCTCGACCGCGCACGGATTACACGAAGCCTTAACCCCGTACACGTAGCTAACGTGGCTTATAGGACACCCGCATCGACAACAACGGAACCGGCTCATCCTTCCTCCCTCTTCAGCCCCAAGATGCGGGCGGCGCGGCAGTTGGATCGGTGTGGTGTGTATCCATCCAGCAGCACCTTGCACGCCACACATAACGAGTGAAGAGCGTTGTCGGTTTGCTCCTTCGACCACTCCTCCGCCGCTTCTTTGAGAAGGTCGTAGTGGTCGCGTGGGATGGTGATGGTCGGGTGACAGGACGGACAATCTGTTTCGATACACCTATCTCCTTCGTTTTCGTCGGCGTTCCAAGACGCTTCAGTCTCCGAATCGCATGACACCGATCCGGGCATCTTGCACGTGAGACATCTCTCACCAGTACCATCCGTAAACAGCCCGTGAGCGTCTGCGTAGATTGCGGGACCTCCGCAGTGATTACATTCCAGATAATCCGGTTCTTCGCTCACCCTTCACCTTCTCTTTCCAGCCCGAGAATCTTCGCCGCATTGCAGGTTGGGGCGCGGGACAAGGACGGTGCCCAACATCTCTAACGGCGTTACGTCTAAACCAAATCCAAATATTACCGATCCGTGTGACGCAGCCTCTTGCCTACCGTTGTCACGCACAACGCCAAATCGCAGCCGCCCGCGCACAAAACAAACGGAGTTGCAGGACGTCATTGCATACTGCACGACACGAGTCTCCGTGTGCGCTGGTATAAGCAGGACAGTTGGTCGCTCTAGACCGGATTCGACGCATCGGCGCACCCATACATTTCTGGCCTCACCATACGGTGGATTGCAAAATACGTTTTTCGCGTCCCACGAAAGTTTGCTACCATCTTGCGGCAACGCGTAGAACTTCCTTGCGTCGGTCGGGTTGTCTTGTTCTGTACATGGATCTAGATCAATGCGGCCGCCCAGCAATGCGCGGATTGGCTGTAAAACGTAGGCTGGCGTCAACATCCGTTGGCGATCGTGATCGTGCGGTCGCCGACGCTTATTGTTATCAAATCTATGTGCGGCGCGACTCGCAACACCAACCATTTCCACTTCAACATTATCAGTCTTCCTATCGTCGTCGTGTCGCATTAGCCCTTCGCCTCCCTATCCAAGCCCAAAATCAACGCCGCGTCGCAGTTGGCGGCGTGTTCGTAATCAGATCGCGAAGTGCTTCGGCTTACGCGACCGCACTGGTCACACGAAAAATCGAAGTACCCCTCGCCATTGGATATTCGACATATTTGGGTCGTCTGACGGTTGACCGTTTAGCCGTGATGCGGCCCACCGAAAGGAAGTGTCGCGCAATAGCCCCAGCTCTTCGCGGGCTCGCTCCGCTTCGGTGATGTCCTCGTGCTGAGTCTCCTTCGCCCACTCAATCACATCGTCGAGTGCACTCATTGGTTGGCCCGGCCCGTTGCCCAGTACTTTGCATCCGGATGCGTGTCGAAAAGAACCATGCATGATCTGCACGCATCAACCGCTCTGCCAGGTTTGCTCTTGTCCACCTCACCAAAATCGTCTCGCACAAACACGCTAGATGGAGCGCCGTTGCACGCGCAATCGCGATACTGCTCCGGCGTTCGCCATGTTCGGTCGCGCTCCTCAGCCGTGGCAAAGTAGGCGCTCTTCAACATATCGGCGCTACCTTGGTATACGCCAAATCCGACCACGTTGTCGTGTTCGTCGAATACGGTTACCCTATGGTCACTCATCACCCACCACCTTTCGCGTCGGCTTCGATGATGAACGGCGTCACGTCTCCACCTCCAACACGTACTCTTTGCCCGTCAAACCGTACGTTGACGCCACGGCGTTGAGCGCCGTCATTTTCTGCGGCTCGCCAAGCTGGCCATCTGGCAACAACGGACGCAACTCGGGGTGACACTGGACGTGGTACTTTCTCCGCGTTCCGTCGCCGTCTTCCGTGCTGTTGGTCAGCTCAACGACCGTC
>ERZ650309.1024-NODE-1024-length-13279-cov-2.944344_pt1 | contig 13279 bp, 10 predicted proteins | sample MGYA00376245_ERZ650309 | MGnify/ENA primary metagenome ERZ650309 (study PRJEB26733, sample SAMN07839294) | wastewater metagenome | biome: urban; feature: wastewater treatment plant; material: waste water | place: USA: North Carolina | collected 2016-04-26 ...
TGGCTATTGCTTTTAATCTTTCCTGATCGGAATAACAATAAATGGTTTCTTTTTTATCACGTACACGGAACAAGGGTGTATTGAGCACATACAAGTGGCCTTTTTTCACCAACTCCGGAAAGAATTGCAGGAAGAAAGTCATCAGCAACAAACGGATATGCATACCGTCCACATCGGCATCGGTAGCAATCACCACGTTGTTGTAGCGCAAATTTTCTACATCTTCTTCAATATCCAGTGCATGCTGCAATAAGTTAAATTCTTCGTTCTGGTACACAATTTTCTTAGTAAGACCGTAACAATTCAATGGCTTACCACGCAAAGAGAATACCGCCTGGGTTTGAGGATTACGTGCTTTTGTGATAGATCCGGATGCTGAATCTCCTTCGGTAATAAACAAAGTCGTTTCTGCATGCAGTTCGTTTTTTTCATCGGAATAATGTACTCTACAGTCGCGTAATTTTTTATTATGCAGGTTGGCAGATTTTGCACGCTCGTTTGCCAGTTTACGGATGCCTGATAAATCCTTACGCTCCCGTTCTGATTGCTGAATACGTTTTAACAATGCCTCTGCAATTGTTTGGTTTTTATGCAGGAAAGAATCAAGTTTGTCTTTAACAAAATCATTAACAAAAGATTTCAAACTTGGTCCGTTCTCCCACATATTTTGCGAGCCTAATTTCGTTTTGGTTTGCGATTCAAAAACCGGTTCCTGCACACGCACGGAAATGGCACCTACAATTGCCTGACGGATATCGGATGCTTCAAATTGTTTTTTATAAAACTCTCGAACGGTTTTTACAATCGCTTCTTTAAAAGCCGCAAGATGTGTACCGCCTTGTGTAGTATATTGTCCGTTTACAAACGAATAGTATTCTTCACCGTACTGGCTGTTGTGCGTCAATGCAATTTCGATATCCGTATCTTTTAAATGAATAATCGGATATCGTAATTCTGCTTCATTCGTTTTCTTGGTCAGCAAATCTTTCAGACCATCTTTGGAAACAAATTTATTGCCGTTGAAATTAATCGTCAGACCAGCATTCAGATATGCATAATTCCATAATTGCTCATCTATAAATTCTGAAACAAAGTGGAAGTTTTTAAAAATGGTATTATCCGCATTAAACTGAAATTTCGTACCGTTTCTCTCTGTTGTTTTGGCAACTTTATGATCGTGAATCAATTCGCCTTTATCAAACTCAGCTACTTTGGTTTCACCATCACGAAACGATTCTACTTTAAAAAAGGAAGAAAGCGCGTTCACTGCTTTTGTTCCCACACCATTTAACCCTACGGATTTCTGAAATGCACGGGAATCGTATTTACCACCGGTGTTAATTTTAGAAACACAATCGATTACAGAACCCAATGGAATTCCTCGACCATAATCTCTCACGGTCACCACTTTATCTTTGATGGAAATGTCGATTTGTTTTCCGTGTCCCATCACAAACTCATCAATCGAGTTGTCGATGATTTCTTTCAGCAGTACATAAATTCCATCGTCCGGCGCGGTGCCGTCTCCCAGTTTCCCGATGTACATACCGGGACGAAGACGAATATGTTCTTTCCAGTCGAGTGAACGTATATTTTCTTCGGTATATTGAACTTCAGCCATAATTTAAGTCGTAAGTCGTGAGCAATGAGTCGTAAGTTCCCAAACAGGTTCTTAGCCAACAAGCAAATGTATTATTATAGTACTGGAAAAACGGGTAAATTTTTCCACATGGTTTAATAAGAAATAAGTGATTGACTGCTACTTGATTGTATACAAATAACCAAGGGAAAGGTTGAAATTGCAGTTGTAAGTTTTGGTCAGTCCGGAGTTCTTTTTGGTGGTACTCAGCAGGCCCAGATTGTGACGAGCCGTCACTTCTATCCATCCTTTTCCAACCTTAAAGGCAGCTCCTGCACCAGTAACCAACCCGACATCAAAACGCATATCGTTTTTAGTAAAGACATATCTCTCTGTGGTGGAATTTTTGGATTGCTTGTCTACCGAAACGGAATTTTGTCCGTAACCACCTGCCCAGTAAGCAAAATATGGTCCCAGATAAAAAACACCTTTCACTTTTTCACTTCCCACTCTGGCTACTGCCAGCACCGGAAACTGAATGTAATTTAAAACAAACTTAGATACATATTTTGCTGAATCCTGCGTGCGTTTCCATGCTTGTCCTTTCTGGGTAAATTCTACTTCTGTTTGTATACCAATATATTTATTAAAATCGATTCGCAGGACAGCGGCTAAATCAGAACCCAATGTCACTCTTTTTTTGTACAAATCCGGTGGCGTAAATTTTCGCAAATGAGCTATATTAAAACCTGCTCTGGCTCCAACAGAAACACCTACCTCTGCTTTTGCAGATAAAAGCAACATCACACTAATAAAAAAGAATCCTAATGACCTGTACATTTGTAGAATTTAAGACAAATATACCTTAGTTTTTTAAAGATTAGCTGAAATTTGTTAAACTATACTTAAAATTTTTAGCAATTCAGGCGATGTACACTAAAAGGCATTACATTTGTTATTGTAATTAAAAAAAAACGAACATGAAAAAATTATTCTTAGCACTAACAATGATGGCAACTACTTTTGGGGTATTTGCACAAGGCGAAACAGTACCTGCTGCTGTAGCACCAGATCCTAACGCACCTACAATGGAGTTTACAAAAGACGCTATTGACTATGGCACTATCAAACAAGATGCAGATGGCAACAGAGTATTTACTTTTAAAAACTCAGGCACTACACCTATCGTTATCAGTGAAGCACACGGCTCTTGCGGATGTACAGTACCAACGTATCCTAAAGAACCTATTATGCCGGGAAAAACTGCAGAAATTAAAGTTCACTATGATACACACAGAGTTGGACCTTTCTCTAAAAGCGTAACCGTTAACTCTAACGCTAAAAATTCACCTGTAGTTTTAAAAATCAGCGGAACTGTAGAAGCTCCGGCAGTAGCACCAACTGCTACTGAACCAAGTTCTATCATTCCGACAACGGCTCCGGCAGTTACAGCAGCAGCTACTACTACACCAGTTAAAGCAGCTACTACTACTACTAAGAAAACAACTACAGCGGTTAAAAAAACTACCACACCAGTAAAGAAAACTACATCAACAGCTAAGAAAACAACAACTACAGTAAAGAAAACGACTACTAAATAATTAGTTTCGTTTTAAATATAAAACCACGAGCATGCTCGTGGTTTTTTTATTTTATAAAAAATTCATAATTACGAATAATTTACCTTGTTAGTATAACATATTCACTTATAATCTCCCGCAGAAAACTCACATCATCCATCCGTATTTCTTCCAACCCCATTTGCTCTTTTAACTTAACGACAGTGGTATGCAATATATCATTGTAAGTATTGTTTCTAAATTGCTGATAGCGCACCAGTAAATTTTTCAAGGCCAGCATTTCTTCATCATTGTATCTCACTACCTGCGGATATTTTGGTACATAATCTTCTTTATCCGGCAAGTTTTGTAAATCGTCCAGTGTCACAATTCTGTCGGGTTTCAGTTTAACCACTGTTGTATTGGCAATCATATCCCCTAAACGCTGATTTTTCTCACTCATTAAAATAGAAATCGTTCCAACGGAGAAGAAAGACATACCGAAATCGACCATGCGGTATGCCCAGCGTATCAGGTAATCACTTGTTTCCAGTGCATTTCCGTTTAGTTTTATCACCACAATACCCACTATCTTTTTTCCAATGCTCTGTCCGTTGGTAAACATTTCTATCAATAAAGAATAAGAAAATTTTATGACTGTAAAAACAGCACTAAAAATGGCAATTTTCAATTCAGAATCCATTGATCCACCGATGGTAAAGAATAAATAAATACTGGCAAAGAAAAATACCGTGATAACAGAAGTATCTATCAACCAGGCAATAAAACGCCAGAGAAAACCTGCGGTTTCATACTGAATCGTTACATTTTGGGTAGTGGTGACGTCAATTTTTGCCATGCCTAAATATAGTAAAAAGTAATAAGTAACAACTAATCTGAATAAAAATCTTAAAAATCTCAAAAAAACAATTGAATAATTTTATTATTTTAGACAACGAATGAAGGAAACCAAATTCATACAACAAAATAAAAAGAAGTGGGCAGACTTTGAAAGTTTATCAAAAAGCAAGCATAAAGACTCTAATCTCTACAGCAAGCTTTACATTCAAATCACCGATGATTTATCGTACGCACGGACATTTTATTCCAACCGTTCGGTACGTGTATATCTGAATAATCTGGCACAGGATATCTTTCATAAAATTTTTAGCAGAAATAAAAAGAAACAATCGGTCATCAAAGATTTCTGGATGGAAGACTTGCCATCAATTATGTATTACCACCGTACGGAATTACTGATTTCATTTGTGGTGCTGCTGATTTCTATTGCTATTGGGTTACTTACCTACAAACACGACGCGGCGTTTGCCAATAAAATGCTGGGTGATGGTTACATGCAAATGACGGCAGAAAACATTGCAAAGAAAGACCCTATGGCTGTATATAAGCAAAGTGGTCCGGTAGAAATGTTTATACGCATTGTAATGAACAACCTGATGGTGGATGTACGAACTTTCTTTTCAGGGCTTGTTTTTTCCATTGGCTCAGTATTGGTTTTATTGTATAATGGTTTAATGCTTTCCGCATTTCAGTTTTATTTTATTAAACGCGGTTTGTTCTGGGATTCATTTTTAGCCGTGTGGCTGCACGGCACACTGGAAATTTCTGCTATGGTCATTTGCGGTGCTGCAGGTATTGTATTAGGTAAAGGTGTAGTTTTCCCCGGCACCTTCAGCAGAACACAGGCATTCTTTTCCTCTGCACAGCGGGCAACCAAAATATTCTTCTCCGTATTGCCTATCACTTTTGTGGCAGCCATTATTGAATCCTTCTTAACACGCTACACCAAAGCACCCGATATACTGAGACTCGCGCTCATACTGATTTCTTTGTTTTTTATTTTGGGCTACTACGTTTATCTGCCTTGGCTAAAAAAACGCAACGGCACACTGCGCATTCTGGAAGCAGAGAAAGTATTACCGGAAAACTTCTCTCCTTTTGAATTTTTTCAGATTAAAAAAGTTTCGGAAATCATCCTGGATACCTTCAGGCTATTCAGAAAATATTCCGGATTCTTTTTCACTACTATATTCTGGAGTACCGTCATTATTACTGCTGTCGGCTTGACTGTAAACAGGACATATTTACTGGAAGATATTTATTATACGCAATGGTCACTTTCCAATTTAAATTATTTCTTTATCGGCAATACACATAACTGGTTTGGTGTCTTACTTCCCGTGTTATTCGCCTACATAGCTTTGCAGGTAAATTATATTTTCTATAAAGAACTTTCTGAACAAAAAAACCAGGCTGTCGTTTCATTTTATGAATGGCAAAAAATAAACTGGAAAAAGATAATTGCTGTATCCTTTGAACAACTTATTTTTTATGGTATTTTATCTTACTTTAATTTAAGTGTGTACTCCATGTTTTTTGTTATACCGGCTCAGTTTATGTTCACATTTATTTTCTTTTTTCCATTTCAGCAAAAAACCAATTTCATCAGCACCTTTTTTAAGACGCTCAAATCCGGTTTATTTAATTTGCTGGCTATTAATTTATCTTTTCTGCTGTTAAGTCTGGCGTTTTTCTTCCTCATCAGCACTTCTATATACTGGCTCATTTATGAAGCAGTAACCATGAACCTTAACAGCGAACTTGTTGACAGTGATATTGTTTATCTGATATTTTTTCTGATTGCCATTACCTGTATTATTACGCTGAGCTTTGTATTTTTTTGTTTGTATCAGGGTGTTTTTTATTTCACACAAAAAGAGAAACATACTGCTGAAGGATTAATCAGTCAATTGGATATTTTAGGAAATTCACCCCGAAGAAATGTACTGCAGAAATAAAATAATCATACTGTTATTTTTTGTTTGCTGCGGATTTTTCAGCACTGCACAAACGTCTGACAGCGCCTATCAGAAAGGCGTGCAACAGCAGAGTGATTACATGCAGCAGCCTGTTACGCGTTCTTCATTTGACAAAAAAGAATGGAATGATTTAAAAAAGAAACTGAAAATAAAAGAATACGAACCTAAGAAAAAGAAAAAAGAAAGCAAGAAGAAAGACTGGAATCTGAATATCTCACCAACCTGGAGTTTAATTATAAAATGGACATTATTTGCACTGCTGATTGGAGCGCTGCTTTTTCTGGTGTTGCGCGTACTCGGCATCAATCCATTTAACAGAAAAAGAGATAAAAATAAAATCAATATCTCATTGGAAGAGCTGGAAGAAAATCTGGATACTGCATCCATTGATCCGCATTTGTATGCCGCCATTAAAGCTAAAAATTACAAACTGGCTATTCGTTTGTACTACCTGATGATTATACAGAAATTAGCTTTAAAAGAAAAAATCATCTGGAAGAAATACAAAACCAACAAACATTATTTGAATGAACTGCGAAACAAAGACGAATATCCCACACTAAAAAAACTGACGCTGTTATACGAAAAATGCTGGTTTGGCGAAAAAGATATAACAGAAGAAGACTACAATAGTATACAACCTGATTTTATTAACTTTTTGCAAAACATAAAATAAATTGAGTAACGACCGCAATAAATATATCCTGATAGCATTGATGATTATACTCATCGGGCTTGGCTATTATTTATTGATGGATAGCTTTACGGAATGGAATTACAATCTCGACAAAACTAAAAAAAATCCGTATGGTACTTTTGTAACCTATGAATTACTGAAGAGTAAATTCAAGAAGAAAGGGTTTAAAGAAATCGACAACTCTGTCATTGAAAGCTTACGCAAACTCAAAAAGAACAAGACCTATAATTACGTTTTCATCAACCAAATGCCTTATTACGACTCCGCTACCGTGGATACCATATGTAAGTTTGCAGAAGCCGGTAACACCGTCTTTATCAGTTGTGAAGGCCTGAATGGTGCCTTTGTAGATTCCGTTTTATACAAAACCTATCATTTAAGTTTAACCACCGGTTTCAACGAATTGTATTATCCCTTATTTGATATCGACAGTTTAGAAAACAAAGACAAAGACAGCATTGTTGGCGATCATCGCTACGGCACTTTCAATTTTATTCATCCTTCGTTAAAAGACGACAGCGGTTATACCTATTACATTAAAAACAAAGCAGATACCATCGTTAATTATTATTATCGCTTTACTCCTGTTCCGGATACCGAATGGACACAACCCATTCCGGATATCAATGCTATTTCCTTCGCTGGAAACGAACGTTCCTACGGCTCCGGACTGAACTTTGCCGTATTAAAACACGGAAAAGGAAAATTTGTCATCCTGCTATCTGCATTGCCGTTTACCAATTATTTTATGCGAACAGAGAAAGGACTCGAATACGCAGAAAAAGTATTTTCACACTTACCCAACCAAACCACACTGTGGGATAATATCTCGCATGAATACAAATACAGCAGCGCTGATGACGGTTATCGCGGTGATAGTAGTTTCGGTGATAGTCCATTGTATTTTATCCTCCAAAACAGGGCACTGCGCTGGGCATGGTACTTAACGATATTAGGTGTAATCATTTACGCTGTCTTCCATGCAAAACGCCGTCAAAATATTATTCCTATTATCGAACCGAAACAAAACAATTCCCTGAAATATGTAGAAACAATCGGGCAGTTATATTTTCACGAAGAGGAACACATTGAAATCGCCAATGAAATGCGGCTGCAGTTTTTAAATTTTATCCGGCAGAAATACTACATGAAGACGAATGAAATCGATGAGGCCTTTTTTAAGCAACTCTGCTTAAAATCTGCCATTGAAGAAGAAAAGATAAAATCTATATTTAATGAGTTTAAAGACATTCTGAAAGTCAAAAGTATCAATCAGCAAAAATTACATCACCTGAATAAACAATTAGAGTATTTTTATAAAACCTGTAAATAAATTTTATGGAAGAAATAAACGAACAACAACAAACACCGCCGCCTGTCAATGCAGATATTGAGTTTGTAACAAATGCCTCGGAGAAAATAAAAAATGAAATTGCCAAGGTAATTGTCGGGCAGGATAGCGCCATCGACTTAATGCTTTCAGCCTTATTCATCGGCGGACATATTTTACTGGAAGGTGTTCCGGGAATAGCAAAAACGCTGACCGCTAAAATGCTGGCAAAAACCATTTCAGTTGATTTCTCCCGGATTCAGTTCACCCCGGATTTAATGCCGACCGATATCGTGGGTACTTCCGTATTCAACTTAAAGGAATCTGAATTTAAGTTTCGTGCAGGTCCCGTGTTTTCCAATATCGTGTTGATTGATGAAATCAACCGTTCTCCTGCTAAAACACAGGCAGCCCTTTTTGAGTTGATGGAAGAACGTCAGGTTTCGGTGGATGGTATCACCTACCCGATGGAATATCCGTTTATGGTGCTCGCCACTCAAAACCCGATTGAGCAGGAAGGAACGTACCGTTTACCTGAGGCGCAACTCGATCGTTTCATTTTCAAAATTGTCATGGAGTATCCGAATCTCGAAGAAGAAAAATTAATTCTGCATCGTTTCAATAATGATTTCTCCGCCAAGATTACCAATCAGGTAAATGCGGTGGTGAATGCAGCTGATATTAAACGCTGCAGTGAAATTGTAGAGAAGATATTTATCAAAGATGAAATCATCAACTATATTGCCAATGTGGTGCATGAAACGCGCAACCATGGTGATTTATTTTTGGGCGCATCACCGCGGGCATCCTTATCCTTACTGAAAGCAAGTAAAGCAATGGCGGCTATCTCAGGCAGAGAATTTGTTACGCCAGACGATGTACGCGCTGTTTCCGATGCCGTGTTGAATCACCGTATCATTCCTTCGCCGGAAAAAGAAATGGAAGGCATTACCGCGCAGGATATCATCAAACAAATCATTCAAAAAATTGAAGTTCCAAGATAGAACAAGGAAGGATTGAACACTCATAAAACTTTTGCCTAATGGCTGTTGGCTAATGACTAAATTAAAATACACATACGAACGATTTATAAAACACACGTTTCTGACGAAGCGATTCTTCTATGTATGGGGTATTGCCGTTTTTGTATTTATATTGAGTTTTAGTTTTGATTTTCTATTTCCTTTGGCCAAACTCATTCTAATTTTCCTTGGAGCTTTTACGCTGCTGGATTTTATTTTGGTACAATTGTATGATAAAAAAATAGAATGTACCCGCACCACTCCGCACGTATTACCCTTAGGCGACGAACAGCATATTGGACTGTACATAAAAAACAACCAGAACAGCATCGCGAAATTTGAATTGGTGGATGAATTGCCGGAAGAATTTCAGAAACGGGATTTTTCTTTTAAATTTTATCTGGCTGCCGGCGAAGAGAAAACACTCTCTTACAATGTTCGCCCGCTTACGCGCGGTGCTTACAAATTCGGCAACTGCAATGTTTTTGTGTCTACGCTGCTCGGGTTTATTCAGCACAAAATCGTGTTTCCCTTGCAGGTTACCACGCCGGTATTTCCGTCTTCCGTGCAGGTAAAAAAACACGAACTGCTTTTATTCAACAAACTGCATACCTTTCAGGGGGTAAAGAAAATGCGCAGAATCGGACACAGCTACGAATTTGAGCAAATCAAAAACTATACGGTCGGCGACGATATCCGCACCATCAACTGGAAAGCCACCGGCAGAAGAAATCAGCTGATGGTAAATCAGTTTGGTGATGAGAAATCGCAGCAGATTTATTCCATCCTCGATAAAAGTCGCGCCATGAATATGCCGTTCAATGGTCTGAGTTTACTGGACTACGCGGTGAATACAACTTTGGTGATCTCCAACACTGCCATCCACAAAGATGATAAAGCAGGCGTCCTGACGTTTAACGAAAAAATAGGCAGCTTTGTAAAAGCCAATAAAAAACCGGGACAACTTAAACTGATTTCCGAAGTATTATACAAAGAAGAAGAAAGCAGCCTCGAAGCCAATTATGAATTATTGTACAATGCCGTTATCCGTTTAATCAAACAACGCAGTCTGGTGATATTGTATACTAATTTTGAAAGTTATTACACATTGGAACGCTACCTTCCTGTACTGCGAAAAATAAACCGCTCTCATTTGTTGCTGGTCGTGGTTTTTAAAAATACGGAAATAGAAAAATACAGTTACGAAACCGCTTCCGACATCTTGAATATTTACCATAAAACCATTGGTAAGAAATTTTTATCGGAGAAAGAAATGATGGTAAAAGAATTAGCCAAATACGGCATACAATCCGTTCTCACTGCACCGCAGGATTTATCTACCCAAACCATTAATAAATATTTAGAGTTTAAAGCGAAGGGGTGGATATAACAGTAGTATTGAATTTTGAATTATGAATTATGAGTTTTAAATATTGATTCAAACTTTCACCACAATCACTTTACAAATCTTATCCGCCAGTGTCTGCCGTTTCTCATTTGACAATAAAAAGATATAGCCGAAAAACAAGAGTAGCGATAAAAAGAAATGTTTCACCGAATCTGTAAAATCAGCATCCCGCTGTGCGTCATTCAGCAAACGGATATTCATCATCTGTTTTCCCAATGTAGCATTGCTTTCACTGCCGTCAAAATAAATAAAATACACCGCCATCGCGATGGCAATTTTCCACCAGTATGCTTCCAGAAAAATCAGATAAGTTGGTGATAGTTTCAGCACATAAAACAATCCATACGTAAGCGCCACAAAAATAAGTACATCCATCAGCACGGCTGCGGTACGCAGCGAAAACGGTGCATATTCCACCTTTCTGGTCTCGTATGTTTTTTCATCTAAAATCTCATCCATATCTGCTGTGTATTTACCATTTCAGTAACAAAATTTACGATTAAAAAATTGATTTTTGGCAGAACAATTCGGATATTTGATAAAAATCTGCATTTTGAAAAAATATATCCAGAAAACAGCCATTGCATTGTGCGCATTGCTTTGCTGCACCGCCTGCTTCGACTTACAGGAAAATCTCTTCTTAAAAAAAGATGGTTCCGGCACCTTCTCGTTTGTGATTGACATGAGTCAGTTTAAATCCATGATGGCTATGTTTGACGATGTGGGAAAATCGCTGGACAGTAAAGACAAAAAAAATGAACGGAAAAATAAAACGGAAACAAAAAAATCTCCAAGCGATAAACTGAATTCCACGTTTGAAAAAACAAGACGTAAATTATTAAATACTGCAGGCATCTCCAATGTAAAAACAATTGAAGACAGCAGCAGTCTGAACTTCGGCATTTCATTTGATTTCAAAAATATTGCCGCATTGAATGAAGCCATGAACAAATTATTTGAAGATGATGATTCCTCCGGCACTGAAACTAAAAAAGTCACCTATTTCGAGTACAAAGACAATCAGCTGAGCAGACTGGAAGCGCTCGATTCAAAATCTATTCTGGGAAAATCTTCCTCCATGTCGGAAAAAGGCACCCAATCCAACAGCGAAAATCCGCTGTACGGCATGGAGCAATTATTCGGCACCGTTTCTTACACCATGAATTACGAATTTGAGAATAAAGTTACCTCTGTAAAAAACGAAAATTCTTTACTCTCTGCCAACATGCAAAAAGTAACGCTGAAGATTTTTCCATTTGCAGCGGAAAAAGACAGCGTCAAATCAAAATCAAGCATTGCCAATACGATATCATTTAAATAAGCGTAAATCCGTTTCATGTGTGTACTAAATAAACCGTTTTAATAACTGATGAATACCGCACGCAACTGGATACTACTTACCGTTTTTACTGTGCTGGCCTTCTTTGCCGTAAGGTGGCTTGCAGCGTATCAGGAGCGCAAAAATACGATTACTGAACCCACTGTTACTATCGACATTAATGAAATAAAAGCACGCGGCACCCTGCGTGTCATTATGGAATATAATTCCATCAGTTATTTTATTTACAAAGGACAACGCCTCGGTTTTGAATTTGAGCTGATGCAAAACTTTGCAAAAGCCATTGGCGTAAAACTCGAAATTGTGCTGGCCACTTCTTCCGATGATCAGTTCAATCTTTTAAATGAAGGAAAAGGCGACATCATTGCCAATGGTCTTTTTGTCAATAATAAAATCAAACAACAGGTAGCGCTGACCATTCCTTACCGCAATGTAGAACAGGTGATCGTGCAGCGAAAATCCGGCACCAGTGTAAATCCAAACGACAGCATACAAAAGAACGATACACTGTTGCAATCCGTCAATGAACTCTCCAATAAGATTGTGTATGTGCCCGATAACTCCAGTTATTACAACCGTCTGAAAGAATTATCCGATTCCAACGGCATCAACATGGACGTGCGCATCTTACCGGACGACCGTGGTATAGACGACATCATCGAAGCTGTTGCCAATGGTGAAATCGATTATACCATCGCCAATAAAGACATCGCGCTCGTCAATAAATCTTATTTTGAAAACCTGGATGTCAATACATCTGCCGGAAAGCCGCAGCCGCTGCACTGGGCGGTACGCAACAACTCACCCGATTTATTAGAATCTATTAATTACTGGATAAAAAACTTTGAAAAAGAAAAACTCTACAGCGCACTGTATTTCAAATATTTCAGCGAAGATAAAAACATACAGTTCGGCTATGATGATAATGCCGGTTTGCAACAAGGCATGATTTCGCATTTCGACGAAATCATTCAGCGCAACGCCAAAAGAATCAACTGGGACTGGCGTCTTGTGGCAGCCGTTATTTATCAGGAATCCAAATTCAATCCGAATGCAAGATCCTGGTGTGGCGCGCAGGGACTGATGCAGCTGATGCCCGGCACGGCACGGCAGGTCGGCGTGTACGGCAATCAGGCTTACAACCCGGCAAGCAATATACAGGGCGGTACCAACTACCTGAAACAACTGGAAAAAACCTGGGCGAATATTTCTGACTACACACAACGCGTCAAATTTATTCTGGCCTCTTACAATGCCGGGCCTGGACACGTAATGGATGCCGCGCGACTGGCGGAAAAGAACGGCTACCCGAAAGATAAATGGGATGGCTCGGTGGAATATTTCATGTTGTATAAATCCAATCCGAGATTTTACAACGACCCGGTGGTGAAGTACGGCTATTGCCGCGGACAGGAACCGTTTAACTATGTGCGCAACATCGTAAAAAAATATTTTGATTACCAGTCTAAGGTTAGATCGGAAGAGCACACGTCTGAACTCCAGTC
>ERZ650309.1027-NODE-1027-length-13254-cov-5.209637_pt1 | contig 13254 bp, 8 predicted proteins | sample MGYA00376245_ERZ650309 | MGnify/ENA primary metagenome ERZ650309 (study PRJEB26733, sample SAMN07839294) | wastewater metagenome | biome: urban; feature: wastewater treatment plant; material: waste water | place: USA: North Carolina | collected 2016-04-26 ...
CGGCTGGGAACCAGCACAGGCGCATATACAACACTGACTCCGCGCCAGCCAATCACTTCAACGCCATACTCAATCAAAAGCCTGAGCGCAACAACGGCGAACGGTCTTTCGGCGGCTTGTGTCAATTGTGTGACCAGCGGGCAGATCAATAACATCAACAGCACACAGATCAACGGCACGATCACGGGCAGTCAACTTGCCCTGCCACTTTCGCTCACGGTCGCCAGCAGTAACCCTGTTGTCAGCGCAACCAACAACGGAACCGGCACGGCTCTTTATGGTAATTCAACCACTGCCACGGGTACCGGCGTTTACGGGCAAAACAGCAGCAACTCGGGCAACGCCGTTTATGGCGCGGCGACCAACCCGACCGGCACGCCCATTGGCGTTCATGGCATCAGCAACGCCAGCGAAGGCACAGGCGTTCGAGGCTTGGCTACATCCACTTCGCCAGTAGGAAATAGCGCGGGCGTTCAGGGAACGACGAACAGCACAACTGCTTCGGGTTTTGGCGTGTTCGGCTCACACGCTGGTACCGGCGCAGGCGTGTATGGCGAATCGCCCGGCGGTTTCGGCGTGCGCGGTCATTCAACCAATCCGACCGGCGTTACCTATGGCGTAGCAGGCACGGCCATCAGCAGCAGCGGAATTGGCGTGCGCGGCAGCGTCTTCACCACCACCGGCTCATCCGTCGGAGTCAGCGGAGAGAGTCGCGGTGACACTGGCATCGGCGTACGCGGCGAGGCGGGCAATGCCAGCGGTATCAACTTTGGTGTGTATGGCATCTCTCAGAGCACAAGCGGGATTAACGCTTCCGGGGTGTATGGCGAAAGCAAAAGCTCTTTTGGCAATGGCCTATTCGGATATGCGAGCAGCTCGACAGGAGAAGGCTATGGTGTTTTGGGCCAAACTGTCAGCACTTCAGGAATCGGTGTGTTTGGCAAAGCTACCAGCGCCACCGGCGTAAATTACGGAGTTGCCGGATTGAGTGTCAGCAGCAGCGGAGCTGGCGTCTACGGAAGCGTTAGCGCCAATGGCAATTCAGTCATCAGTCCAACAAGTGGCGTTTATGGCGATGTTAGCGGCGTTTTTAGAGTTGGTGTGCGGGCCAGAAATAGCGCGACCAGTGGGTTTTCCGATGCTTTGCTTGCCACAGCCGCAAGCCCTGACGGCGCCGCGATCTATGCAATCAACGATGCTACCAGCGGATTTGATTTGGCAGGTGAGTTCATCGGGAATGTTGGCATTTCCGGCAACCTGTCGAAAAGCTCTGGCACTTTCAAAATTGACCATCCGCTCGACCCCGAAAACAAATATCTCTATCACTCCTTCGTCGAATCGCCGGAGATGATGAACATCTATAACGGCGTAGCCACGCTGGACGAACGGGGCGAAACCGAAATCGTCCTGCCCGATTGGTTTGAATCGCTCAACAAGGATTTCCGTTATCAACTCACCTGCATCGGCGGTTTCGCGCCGGTGTTCATCGCTCAAAAAGTCCAAGGCAACAGATTTCGCATCGCGGGCGGCCAGGCCGGGATGGAAGTTTCGTGGCAAGTGACTGGTGTGCGCCAGGACGCTTACGCCAACAAACACCGCATCCGCGTCGAAGAAGACAAGCCCGCAGCCGAACGCGGCACTTATCTGCATCCCGATGTTTTCGGCCAGCCGGAAGAAAAAGGCGTCAGTTGGGCGCGCAATCCCGGTTTGATGCGCGAACTGAAAGAATCGCGCGAACGAAGCTTGCGCGGCGAACCAGAACCGAAATCAGCCTTGCCGACAGCCCGACGAGGCAACCAGTAAAAGACTGTAACTGCAAAAAGCGTAACTGCTCGGCCCGCTCTTCGCCGCATAGCGGCGGCTGACTGTAGCCTGGCGTTTCAACGCCGGATAGCGCGAGGAGAGCCTTTACGTCGCGTCAGCGACGTTTGAATTCAATCGTCGCTGACGCGACGCGGAGAGGAAAATCGCATCCACCGTGGGTTGAAACCCACGACTAAATTCAAACGCCACGAACGCGGCGAAGAGGCTAAACAGATAACCACAACCTCAACAATACAGGAGCTTCACACAAGGAGAATTCTCATGCATACACAAAACTCATTGCCAACAACCGTCAACCACTCGGCCTTGAAGCTGCGCCAAACTTCAACACTCATTTTCTGCCTGCTCGCGCTTTGCGGTCTGATGGTTTCAAGCCTCACGACAACCAACGCCCAAACCACGTCGTTCAGCTATCAAGGCAAACTGGACGATGGCGGCAGTCCGGCTAACGGAGCTTACGATCTTCAGTTCAAACTGTTTGACGCTTTGAGCGGCGGCGCTCAAGTCGGTTCAACTATCAACCGTGATGATCTGATCGTCACCGCGGGCACTTTCACCACGGCGCTGGATTTCGGTGCGGCGGCTTTCCCAGGAGCCAATCGCTGGCTGGAAGTTTCAGTTCGTCCGGGCGCAAGCACTGGCGCATACACCACGCTCAGCCCGCGCCAGCAAATCACCTCAGTGCCATACGCCATTAAGAGCTTAAACGCGGCAACCGCCGACGGCCTTTCGGCGGCCTGCGTCGGCTGCGTGACCAACACTCAGATCAGCAGCCTTCCGGCTGGGAATGGCAACTACATTCAAAACACGACTTCACCACAAACTGGAAATTTCAATATCAATGGTTCCGGGACGGTGGGCAACACACTAACTGCTAACGCTGTCAACGTCACTCAACAGTACAACATCGCCGGCAACCGTATTCTGAGCAACTCCGGATCGAACAATCTGTTTGTTGGAGTAAACGCAGGAACCGTCAATACCGGCAGCAGAAATGCCTTCTTCGGGGAAGGAAGCGGTCTTTCAAACATAGGAGGCAGCGGCAATTCCTTTTTTGGACGGAATGCTGGTTGGCTGAATACCAGTGGCAATGGAAATACATTCTTGGGAGAAGATGCCGGATCAGGCAATCAGAGTGGCGGCGGAAACACCTTTGTTGGCTGGAAGGCTGGGTCATCCCTATCAAATACGGCAGGCATTGATAATGCGTTTTTTGGCTCAAACAGCGGCGCGAATAATACTGGCAACAGCTTTGTCTCGATATTCGACAGCCAAACTTATTACAACGGCAGCTATAACGCCTTTTTTGGACCGCTCGCTGGTTTCAGTAACCTCAAAGGAATCAAAAACGCCTTTTTTGGATACGAAGCCGGGTATTCCAACATCGGCAATTCCTTTGATTCGGCGGAATTCGGGCCGGCTTTTTCCGGTGCGAATAATGCGTTCTTCGGCTATCGCGCCGGGTATGCCAATACAAGCGGCGAGAACAACACTTATCTGGGAGCGAACGCCGGCGGTAGCGCGACGAACATCGGATCAACGGCGATTGGTGCGGATACGAATGTTACTTGCAGCGGTTGCACCGTGATCGGCACGTCCAGCAATTTTTCAGGTCATAGAGTCGGCATCGGTACATCCGCTCCAACTTCCAGATTGGAGATCGTTTCAAGCGGTGCGGGCACAGGATTGCTCCATCTGAGAAACACCAATGAAAGAGCAGTGATCGGGCTGCAAAGCACGATTGGCGGAATCGGTCAAACCTGGACAATTGAGAATGGCGTCTTCGGCACTCAAGGCTTGTTCGCGGTTTACAACTCCACTAGCGGAGCGACCGCGTTATCTATCCGGCCCAGCAACAATATCGGCATGGGCACGGATAACCCCAGCACAAAACTACACGTTGTCGGAACTGTCACTGCTACCGCCTTTGTGCAAAGTTCTGATCAACGTTTCAAACAGGGCATTCAGCCGCTTTCGCAAGCTCTGAGTAAGCTCAGCCAACTACGCGGCGTTAGCTACGAATGGAAGCGTAGTGAGTATCCACAAATGAATTTTTCCGCCGACCGGCAGATTGGCCTGCTGGCACAGGAAGTCGAGAAAGTTTTCCCTGAAGCCGTACAGAAAGACCGTGACGGAATGTACTCCGTTTCTTATATGACCCTGATTCCCGTTGTGATCGAGGCCATCAAGGAACAGCAGCAACAAGTCGAAGCCGCCAACGCCGCCAAAGACAAACAGCTTGAACAGTTGCGGCAGGAAAACGCCGCTCTGCGCCAGCGGTTGGAAGCTATCGAAAAGGTGTTGGAAAAAATCGTCAACAAACAACGCTAGCTTCAGGCAATTCCCAAAGCAGCAGGCCACAAGCCTGAACTCCCTGCTTTTTCATCAGGAGAAACAGTTATGAAAACAACAGCAAGACGTTTTTCGATTTTGCTCGCGCTACTGGCGTTGTCAGGGTTGACGATTTACGCGCATCGAATCGTTTCCGGCGGCGGATCAGCAAAACCAACAACACGAATCAGCGCGAAAACCGGCGAAGCATCTTTGCCGACAACTCCAGGCGTCGCGGCAACCAGCGACGATGAAAGTGCGCTCGAACCAATGCAGACAGGCGGCAGTTTCAACATCACTAAATCGGTCATCGCCAGTGGCGGCGGAAACAGTTCAGGCGGCAGCAATCAATTGACCGGAACGATTGGCCAAGCCTCAACAGGCGTTTCCACCGGCGGCAGCTTTTCGCTTTCCGGTGGGTTCCAAAGCGCCGTGCAATGCCTGTTTTCGATAAATCCGCCCAGCCAGAATTTTGTTGCTGCCGGCGGCAGCGGCTCCGTCAACGTTACCGCCAGCGCGGGCTGCGCGTGGGCTGCCAACAGCAATGCCGCGTGGATAGTGCTCAGCAATTTCAACGGCATAGGTAATGGTTCGGTCGGGTATATGGTCACGGCCAACACGGGAGCACAACGCACCGGAACCATTACCATCGCCGGACAAACCTTCACCGTGACGCAGGACGGATTTGCCTGTCCGACAATCACGATCAATCCGACGAACTTGCCCAACGGATTTGTCGGCGTCGCTTATCCGGCACAAAGCTTCAGCGCCAGTGGCGGAGCTTCGCCGTACGCATTTTCAGTTGAAGGTTCGTTGCCTGGAGGATTGATGCTGGCCGGGAACGTTTTGTCCGGTACGCCTACTGCCAATGGCACCTTCTCGTTCGGCATCAAAGCCACTGACAGTTTAGGCTGCCTGACGACTCAAAATTACACCGTCATCATCAGCGGCAGCGGCCCAGACAGTTTGATGTTTTACCCACTCCCTGCACCGACGCGGTTGCTGGACACACGAACCGGACAGACGGCCTGTTCAGCCCCTGCAAGTCCGATTGTGGGTGGGACTTCGTTGCTGCAAAACGCGGCAGGATTTTGTGGCATCCCTGTTTCGGCCAAAGCTGTGACAGGAAATGTCACGATCGTCTTGCCTGCCGCGAATGGATTTCTGACGATTTATCCCAGCAACGCCACCCAGCCGACGGTCGCCAACACGAATTTTGCGGCGGGCGATGTGCTCAACAACGTATTCACCGTAGGTCTGGGCGCGGCGGATGGCGCATTCAAAATTTTTGCTTCGACAACAGTGGAAGTCGTGGTTGACATCACCGGGTATTACGCGCCCCCGGCTGTCGCGGGATTGTATTTCCATCCGCTTCCCAAACCGATTCGCTTGCTGGAAACTCGCGCGGGACAAACCGGATGCTTTGCGCCGGGGACACCTCTGCCAGCCAATACGGACACGACTCAGCAAGGCACAACCACTTGCGACAGCGTGACGATTCCTGCAACGGCTAAGGCTCTGGTGGGGAATGCGACGACGGTTTTTCCGGCAGCCAACGGATTCATCACATTGTATCCGGCAGACGCGGCTTCGCGACCGCTGGCTGCCAGTGGAAATTATCGTTCGGGAACGATCCTCAACTCGCCGTTTACTGTAGGGCTGTCGCCAGCGGGGCAATTCAACATTTACACCGTGGCGACAACCGATCTGGTAATTGACGTGCTGGGGTATTTCAGCGCGGACGCAACGGATGCCAACGGAACCGGTTTGCTGTTCACGCCGCTGACTCCGGCGAGATTGCTGGATACCAGAGCCGGAGCCACCGGAGCCTGCTTCTTACCGGGAACTCCGCTCGCCGCTGGAGTGGAATCGCTTCAACAGGCACGCGGCGTCTGCACAATTGCCAATACAGCACAAGCCATCGTCGGCAACGCAACGACCGTGCAACCGGCCGCAAACGGTTTCCTGACTTTCTGGCCGAGCAATGCCGCGACCAGACCTTTGGCTGCGACATCGAATTATCAGGCGGCAAAAAACTTTAACCGTTATTTCACTGTGGGTTTGGGGACGAATGGCGCTTTCAAAATGTATGCGGCGTCAACGACAAATCTGGTCGTTGACATATCGGGGTATTTCGCACCGTAGCGCAGGCAAGCCGCTCGCGCCACAGCGGAAATCACTTTCTATATGCACATAATTCAATTGCCGCAACGAGCAAGCTCGTTGCGGCAATTTTCTTTTACCTTTTCCGGGAAGGGTTTTGGTGATGATGGGATTTAGTTAGGGCTCGACGCGAACAACTTCGTCAGCTAGATCACCTTGATTGACGTGCTTCGGGAAAGCTTCCGGGATGTCGAACGGTTCTTGCGGAGCGCGCCAGTTGTCCAGCATCGCCACTTGTTGAACGCAGGCGATGGTGCAGAATTTAGCGCAGGGTTTTTCCGTGCGAAATTCGTGGTCCAGATGTTCGCGGGTGTATTCTGCCAGCGGAATTCCCGGATAGCCTCGCTGTTGCGAGCAGTAATGCACCAAGCCGTCTTCGCAAATGTACAGATACCGCGCGCCTGCGCGGCAGCGCCAGTTATGCGAGCGCCCGTACGCCAGGTCATCCTGGAACTGGTTCAGCCAGCCAAATTTCTTTTTCCCGAACCGGCGGAGCTTTTGGTAAACCTGCTCTTCCCTGCCGCTCAAGGGTTTCAACTGCCCGCTGTGGTCGTGAATAATACCAAGCGTTGATCCGAAACCCAGTTCAACCGCGCGCTCGGAAACCGTCACGGCGTCTTCAGGGTTTTGAATGCCGCCGCCAATCACGGAATTGATGTTGATGTGAAATTTGGCGTATTTCGACAGGTTGACCAGATAGCGATCAATCACCTTCAAGCTCTTTTGCGAGACTTTGTCCGGTTTGACGTTGTCAATGCTGATTTGCAGGTATTCCAGGCCCGCGCGATTGAGCTTTTCGATGTTCTCGCGGGTCATGTAATAGCCGTTGCTGATCAGCCCGGCGATCATTCCGTGCGAACGGATGTAGGTGATGATGTCGAAAATCTGCGGGTGGAGCATCGGCTCGCCGCCGCTGATGGTAATGGTGTTTGTGCCGAACGAAGCCAGCTTGTCCAGCCGCCGCTTCATTTCCTCAAAGGGCACAGGTTCGGAAACCTTGTCGTATTCGTTGCAATATCCGCAAGCCAGATTGCAGCGGCGCATCGGAATAACATGCGCCAGAATCGGATGCTTGGTCGAAGCCAGGCCCTTGGCAACGAGTTTGGCTTCGCGGATGTGCCTGCTCAATTTGCTGCTGCTCAGGTCTGTCATTTGAAAAATCCGTCGGTACGGGTGAAGTACCTTATATTTCCTGATCCGTTGCGAATCGGGTTTGTATTCTGACGAAAAGGACGAGCGATGATCCGACTCGTCCTTTTCGCAACCGTTGAGTTCTTTTGAATGATAAAGAAGTGAAAGCGAAACTACAGCTTATCTATGATCTTGGTGCCGCCCGGCAAATTGATGACAAATGCTGAATCGGCAATGTTCGTGTTGACCTGTGTATTTTTCAGCGTAATCACGGTGTAATCGCCGTTGCGTTCTACCATCTTCCATTGCACGGGCAATCCACTTTGTGAAACCCAAATGTCAATTGAGGTGTAATCCCCTTTGCTTTTCGGCAATAACCGCAGAATTGTCGTGGACTGGCCATTCACGGCGGCATCCCCAACGTAATCAATGTTGTAGCTGTTAAGCAAAACTTTGAGCGAACCGTCCAATCCAACCAGATTTGCACCCGCTTTGCCTTTGGTGGCTTTGTTGACGGTGCTCTTCATCGCCTGGTTCAGCTTGGGTTCGTAAAAGGTAAAGTTTTCGCCGATTACTGAAAGAACTTTGACACCAGGTTTGGTGTAATCAATCCGTAGTTTGCCTTTATCTTTGCCCGCCGATGGCTTGTAAATCACTGTTCCATAATCAGAATCTTTACTGCCGATCTGGGGGTTGATTTTTTCCTGAATCAAATCGGCCTTCAGGCTTTTCATTTGTTTGTGGGCAGTCTCCATCTTGTTGAGAATGCCGGTGAGAATTTGGGGCGATGTTTCAGCGCTCACAGCCGGAATCGCCTTGGCCAGAACCAAAGCCACCCCTGCAATCAGCGCCAATGTCATAATTTTTTTCATTCGTTACTGCTCCATCTCCTATATGGCTATTGAAAGTTACAACCGCTCGTCCTGATTATCGTATCCAGACTTTATAACCTGCGACCCGTTTTTGGGGGTCCATAAACGGTTCATACTTGCTGACCGTCACATCCTGCTTCAATTTGTCGCGCAGGTAAAGCGAGATTGCCTCCTGCGGCTTGAGCATCAACTCTGGTTTGTGCTGATCATCCAAAAAAGATTTCAAATCGCCAACGTCAATTTCGCGAACCATTTCGCCGGAGTTCGATGCAATCATCCGGATTTCATTTGCCCGGCCAATGGTTTGGACGTTTTTGACGTCGGCCCGGTCACGATCGCCGAAGTATTTGCTCGGCACTAAAAAGACCATGCCAATAATCAGCAAACACAGAACGTCGTATTGCCAGGTTCCACGTTCATAAGACCAGAGGATGATGTTTTTTATTCCCACGAACAATGCTTTCATCTTCCATCGTCTTTCGATCTGTCTGACATTCGTAATGCCGGAGCGACATTTGTCACTTTTCGCTGACAATCATTCCATCACGCATTTCGATCGTTCTGGCGGCCACTGCCGCTGCTTCAGGATTGTGCGTGATCATGACAATTGTCTGATTCAACTCACGATTCAGCTTTTTCAGCATTTCAAGGACGATCTCGGAATTTTCAGAATCGAGATTTCCAGTCGGCTCATCGGCCAAAATGATGGCCGGACGATTAATGATTGCTCTTGCGATGGCCACTCGTTGTTGTTCCCCGCCCGAAAGTTCCAACGGCTTATGACTCATTTTATTTTCCAACCGCAGCAACCGCAAGACTTCGCGGCGGGTGGCATCATCCACAGCCTTTTTGCCATTGCCGTGAATCTGTTCTGCCAGCCGCAAATTCCCTTCGGCAGTTAGCGTTGGAAACAGGTTAAACCGTTGAAACACAAAACCGATCTTGCGGCGGCGCGTATCCGTTCGCTGCGCATCAGACATCGTGGCCATATCTTCGCCATCAACGATCACTTTGCCGGAAGTCGGCTTCAGCAATCCTCCCAAAATATGCAGCATCGTTGATTTGCCGCATCCCGAAGGCCCCATGATTGAAACGAATTCGCCTCGCCCAACCGTCAAATTGACCCCGCGCAAAGCGTTTACGTCCACTTTGCCGACGCGGTAAGTCATGACCAGATTTTCAGTTTTTAGAATTGCGTCCATTTCAATCAATCGTAAGACAAAGCCTGTACCGCGTCCTTGTTTGCCGCTCGAATTGCCGGGTACAACGCACCCAAAGCTCCTGCCCCCAAGCCAATCAATCCCGCGCGCAAAATCCATGACCAAGTAAATTCCAGCTGCAGCGTCGTGACGCGCTCCAACGCCCAGCCTGCCAGCAGTGAAATTGCCAGCCCAACAATTACTCCAATCAGACTGATGGCCAATGCTTCTTTTTCAATTACGCCAATGATGAACCGTTTGGGTGCGCCCAGAGACTTCAAAATTCCGATCTCGCGCGTCCGTTCGGTAATGGTTGTGTACATCGCCAACAAGATAACCAACGCGCTGACAATCACCGACAACGCCAGAACTGCGCGCACAAAGCCTTTCACACCAGGGATTTCGCGGCCAGCGCCAATGCCCAGATCGCGCGTCAAAATCACCTTGTTATTCGGCAAAGCGGCATCTATTCGCTGTTGAACTTCAGCCTGCCGATCCGGGTTTTGGACTTTCACAAGTATCGAAAAACATTTGTTTTCAACGCCAAGCAATTGCTGCATTTCGCTCAGCGACACCTTAATTCTGGCTCCGGCAGAGGGCGAATAAATCCCCGCGACCTTCATCTTGTTTCCAAAGACCTGAATCTCGCTGCCGACTTTTAACTTGCCGTGTTGCGCTTTGAAATCATCAATCAAAACTTCGCCATCGTTTTGAATAGGCCGTCCTTCGACAACCTTGATGCCAGTGATTGAGGAATAACTGTCAAATTCTATGCCTTCGACCAGTTCAATGCCCAAACCGCTGTTGCCTGATTGGACATATAACCCGTAAGGACTAACTTCCTTAACTCCTTCGATTTCCCGCAGCTTGGTTGCATAAACCACATCCACGGGATTTCTGGAAGAAGGCGTCAGCAACGAAGCATCCCGGCCAAACTGAATTTCCGCTCCAATGCCGCGTTCGCGCCGAATTCGGTCGTTCAGCATTCCTTCGACCAAACCGGTGTTCAGCACGATCAGGATTACGCCCAGCGCGACACCAGCCACGCTGATCAGCGTGCGTGTCGGGCGCTGACGAATGTTTGAAGCGACAAGATTATCCATGGACGATTCGTTACGGCGTCGGAGGTTTATCCAGATCCACTTCTCTCAGCTTTTCGTTGTTTTCCAAAACGAAGGCTGCGGTGGGTAATTCCGGATTGATTTCAAAAGATGTATCGCTGAACAGCAGTCGCGCTGAATAACCATCATGAGGGCGACTAACTAAAATCACGCTGGGCCACAAATCAGCGCTGCTTTCGCTCAGTTTTTTATAGTCGGAGTAATAAACTTCTGTCGCCAAACCGCCTTTGACATCAAACAGTTGCTGGCGGACGAATTTCGCGTTACTGGTGCGGTCAAACCAGAACCGGCGCGTCACGCGGGAAATCCCAGTTCCGACTCCTGGCACGCCAAGCTCGATTTCGGAAACCACGTAAAAGCTGCGCAGCACGCGGGCATTTTTCGGAGCCTTCGGCGTCGTGTCGGCTTCTTCGATCAACGATTCTTCCATCAAATAGGTGAAACGCGAATCATTCAGCATCAACGGACGCATCATCAACGCTTCGGTAAAATGAAACGGGCGAGCCGCAACCAAACCGCTGTTGGCTTTTTCGCCCAGCTTTTCGCGCCAAACGCTGTAATCGGCATCGTTGGTTCCGATCAAAAAGCTAGGGGACTGTTTATAAAGAGCAACTTTGAACTTGCTGGATTCCGATACCATTTCGGCAATTTTGATTTTGCCGATGGGGGCGTTGATGATCAGCCGAATCCGATCCGGGCGCATCAGCACCAGATTTGAATCCGTTTCCGGCCAACGTTCGGCCAACCCCGTATCCTGAAACACGATGCCGACTCGCGTCCGCAGGGATTGCAGATCGGCGAAGGGTTTCAACTGTTTTACCAAGTCTTGAAACCCGGAATCCGCAAGCGGAGTGATCAGCTTGGGAATCGAACGGTCTTTGGTGACGATCAAACTTTTGCAGGAACTGACCAGCAAGGACAGAGCGACAACCGTCAACAACATGCCGACACGTATAGATTGGTGTCTCATTCCCCGCCAGAATCGGTCTATTTGAGCCATAAGTCGTATGAAATCCACTACCGCAATAAACAAGGGCGGGAAGCTAACAGATGGTTTTTATGATGTCAAACTTTCACTCTGAGAGCCTTTTCAATTCGTGGCAAGCCCTTGAATGACCGCAGCTTGACGCAATTTATGCGGCTCGCGTACACTCCCGATTGTTCCTAAAACCTTCCAACTCGGGTGACAACATTTTGTAGCAAGTATTCCTTGGGGAAGAGAAATCTGGATGCGGCAGAAGATTTTCGGCAAAGAGTTTTGCCAGGCCCGTTCAGAAAAAGCCAACTCCGGCAGAAGCAAGCCCAAAACAAAATAGGCCACTACCGAGAGGAGATAAGTTGTTATGTTAAACAGATTGTTCTCAAGAAATTTTGCGCGCAGCATTGCGATGTTTTTAACCCTCGCGCTCACCCTTTCATCCCTTACCGTTTTTGCTCAAGACGATAAAAAGAAGCGAGACAAGGAGAGGGAAAGAAAAGGCCAGGAAGAAAAGCTGAAAAGCGTTTACAAGCGCTGGGTGAACGAAGACGTACTCTGGATCATCACCGATGAAGAACGGAAAACGTTCAACATGCTGAAGACTGACGATGAGCGCGAACAGTTCATTGAATCCTTCTGGCTGCGTCGCGATCCTGACCCGGACACGGATTCCAACGAATACCGCGAAGAGTATTACCAGCGAATCGCCTACGCCAACGAACATTTCACCAGCGGTATTCCCGGATGGAAAACAGACCGCGGACGCATTTACATCATGTTCGGCCCGCCTCACCAGAAAGAATCTCATCCTTCCGGCGGCAGCTACGACCGCCCAATTTGGGAAGGCGGCGGTTCAACTTCGACCTATCCATTTGAAATCTGGTGGTATCGCTATCTCGAAGGAGTCGGTTCCGACGTGGAAATCGAATTCGTTGATCCGACGGGCTCCGGCGAATATCGCATTGCCCGCAATCCCAACGAAAAAGACGCTTTGTTGTACACGCCAAACGCTGGTTTGACGCTGGCTGAACAGCTTGGACTGTCATCCAAAGCCGACCGTATCGCTTATGGCATGTTCGGACCAAGTGGCGGCGGCGCTGGCGGCGGACAACTTTTCGGCATGCGTGCCAAAGATCAGCCGTTTGAAAAGCTGGACTTGCTGGCGAAATTGCAGAAACCTCCAAAGGTTAAGTTCAACGATCTGGCGGCCTTGGCTGCCGAATCCGATTTGCCGAAAGCGAGCTTTGACGTGCTTGCTGCCGCCTTGAACATCAACCTGCTGCGCGTGACGGAAAACGCCGTGCTGTCTTCTTTCACCGTTCAGTTGGAAAATCAGGATTTGGTTTATAAGGACATCGGCGGATTGCCGCAGGCCGCGATCAACATTTACGCCAAGATCACCAGTGCTGCCGGTCGTCGCGCTGGCCAGTTTGAAGACGTGGTCACGTCCAGTTACACGCCTGAAGCACTGGATCTAGGAATCCAGCAACGTTCCGCTTACCAAAAGAACGTCATATTGCCGCCAGGCATTTACAAAATTGACCTGGTCGTCCGCGATGTGAACAGTGGCAAAACCGGTGTCATCAAACAGGGCTTCGTCGTTCCCCGCTACGATGAAAGCAAACTTTCGACTT
>ERZ650309.1028-NODE-1028-length-13245-cov-5.624792_pt1 | contig 13245 bp, 12 predicted proteins | sample MGYA00376245_ERZ650309 | MGnify/ENA primary metagenome ERZ650309 (study PRJEB26733, sample SAMN07839294) | wastewater metagenome | biome: urban; feature: wastewater treatment plant; material: waste water | place: USA: North Carolina | collected 2016-04-26 ...
TTTCTAACTGAGGCATGGATCAACTTTCGCGGGCATATTGATTTGAGGCACTACGGAGTTTTTGTGATGTGTGTCGCACGGTCGAGATCGACGAAATGGTCGCTGGATGAACAGTGGTGCGCCCAATTCGTCGATCTCAACGTGTGAAGCGGTTGTCGCGCAGGGGGTTTGGTCACTTTTGTCACTTGTGGCGCTACTGTGCCGGTCGCGCCAACTTGTCGGTGCTTCGAACTAGTATTCGATTATGGAATCTGACGCTCACCCCGCTACCGGGTCGCGGGGCATCTGGCGGGAGCACGCGTCTGCGGGGTGTTTCGCTCTGGCGGTAGCACAGCTGCCGAGGGCCTGGCGTCGGCATGGTGGCCGCATCGCAACCTCGTCGAATCGAGGCGGGAGGCGAACCGTCGGGGTGGTGAACGGTCGGGCACCGGCGATCTGCTCCGTCCGGAGAGCCGCTCGGGTGGGAACGGAGGCGCCTAGTCTTCGCCGCGGTCCAGGAGGTCGCTCGAGCCGAGCACGCGATCCACCCGGACCTCGATCACCACCCGACGCGGATTGGTCCGCGGCGTCCGGTAGCGCTGGGCGTAGCGCAGTTCAGCGTCGCGCACGGCTTCGGTTTCCTGGCTCACTGTCGACTTGCCCTCCAGGGACAGCCAGCGGGCACCATCGACCTGGCTCAGTACGGCAACGCCACGCTCGGCGGCGTTGAGCGCCTTCTGTGAGCCGCCGGTGGTGATCACCCGAGCGATGTGTGTCTTGGGGTCGAACGTGAATCCGACGGCCACCACGTGCGGTGATCCGTCCGACCGCAGCGTCGTCAGCATCGCGAGATGACGTTCGGTGAGGAACGCCAGTGCGTCGCTGGTAAGCCGGGTAGTTGCCTTGGCCATCGTGGTCTAAAACTAGCGCAGGTGATAATCGCTGCCGTGAGCGACACGACGGACACGGGCGGAGTCGTCGCCATCTTTGGCGGCAGGAGCGAGATCGGCCTCGAGATCGGTGTGCGATTGGCCCCCGGGGCAACGGTGGTACTGGCGGCTCGGCGTGCGCACGAGCTGGACGGTGAACTGGCCGCACTGACTGCGGCTGGGGCTGCGGCCGTGCAGGCCTACGAGTTCGATGCCGATGACCTGGCCTCGCATGCGGCGCTCATCGACACGATCGAATCCGCGCACGGCCCGATCGGGACAGCGGTGTTGGCCTTCGGGGTACTCGGAGACCAAACCCGAGCGGAGGTCGACGCAGCGCACGCCGTGGCGGTCGTACACACCGACTACGTCGCGCAGGTCAACTTGTTGACCCTGCTCGCAAACCGGATGCGGACCGCGGGGCATGGACGTCTGGTCGTGTTCTCGTCGATCGCCGGCGCCCGGGTGCGCCGGGCCAACTACGTCTACGGTTCGGCGAAGGCGGGCCTGGACGGATTCGCCTGCGGACTGCGCGACGCCTTGCATGGCAGCGACGTTCGGCTGTTGATCGTACGGCCCGGATTCGTCATCGGGCGAATGACAGAGGGGATGGATCCGGCGCCGATGTCGAGCACGCCCGCTCAGGTGGCCGACGCGACGGTCAGCGCGCTGCGGCGCGGGAAGTCGGCGGTGTGGGTACCGTGGGGGATCAGGCCGTTGATCTTCGCGACGCGTTTTGTGCCGCAGGCAATGTGGCGAAAGATGCCGCGATGATCACCGTCGTGGGGATCGGGGCCGACGGGATGGCCGGGCTCGCGCCGGCGTCGCGCGATGAACTGCTCGGTGCGACAGTGATTTTCGGGGGACCGCGTCAGCTGGATCTGCTGGGCGACGAGGTGACCGCGGAGCGCCGCAACTGGCCCTCGCCGATGTTGCCCGCGCTGCCCCACCTGTTCGAGACCCGCGAGGACGTGCATGTGGTGGCATCGGGTGACCCGATGCTGCACGGTATCGGCGCCACGCTGATTCGGGTGTTGGGCGCCGACCGGGTGCGCGTGTTACCGCACGTGTCGTCGGTGACGTTGGCCTGCGCGCGGCTGGGTTGGGCAGTGCAGGACACCGAGGTGATCAGTCTGGTCAACGCTGCACCGCATCTGGCGGTCCGCCGCGGCGGGAGAGCCGTCGTGCTGTCGAGGGATTCCGGGACGCCCGCTGCACTCGCTGCGTTGCTGACCGAGACCGGCAGTGGTAGCTCGCAATTCACGGTCCTGGAACAGCTCGGTGGACCGGCGGAACGAATCACCACGATGACGGCCGACGACTGGGCCGTCGAAGCTCCGCCCGTCGATCCGCTCAATGTGATTGCGGTGCAGTACCTTCCAGATCGTGGTGATGGTGCGTTCCTGTTCGATGACGATTTCAGTCACGATGGCCAGATCACCAAACAAACGATTCGGTTGTTGACGGTGGCGGCCCTGGATCCGCGGCCCGGCGAGGTGCTCTGGGACGTGGGTTCCGGCTCGGGGAGCATCGCCATCGAGTGGTGTCGTGCCTCGGGGAGCAGCGCCGTGGCATTCGAGCGTGATGACAGACGCCGTGAGCGAATCATCACCAACGCCATCAGGTTCGGTGTCAAGGTTGATGTGCGTGGCGCTGCTCCAGAAGATTTCGATGCGGTGCCTGCGCCGCACACTATTTTCATCGGCGGCGGACTGACACAGCACGGACTTTTCGACGCCTGCTTTGCGGCACTGGAACCCGGCGGTCGATTGGTCGCCAACGCCGTGACCGCAGAGTCGGAAGCCTTTGTCGTGCAACGTTATGGGGCGCTCGGCGGCGACCTTCGCCGGTTCCAGCACTATGCCGGCGCGCCGCTCGGCGGCTTCACGGGCTGGCGGCCGGCCCTACCGATAACCCAATGGACGGTGGTCAAGCAATGACGGTGTACTTCATCGGCGCCGGACCTGGCGCCGCCGACCTGATCACGGTGCGCGGACAGCGGCTGCTGCAGTCCTGCAAGGTCTGTCTGTACGCGGGTTCGATCATGCCCGAGGATCTGCTCGCGCTGTGTCCGGCCGATGCCCGGGTGGTCGACACCGGGCCGCTCGACCTGGAACAGATCGTCGGCGAACTGGCCGACGCCCACGCCGCCGGACTCGATGTCGCACGACTGCATTCCGGCGATCCGTCGATCTACAGCGCACTGGCAGAGCAGTGTCGCCGCCTCGACGAACTCGGCATCGACTACGAAATCGTCCCGGGGGTGCCGGCTTTCGCGGCAGCCGCCGCGGTCCTGGGCCGCGAGCTGACGGTACCTGGCGTCGCACAGACCGTGACGTTGACGCGGGTAGCGACCCTGTCGACCGCCATGCCCGACGGCGAAGATCTGGTGACACTGTCCAAGCCCGGGGCCACGCTGGTGCTCCACCTTGCCGCGGCGCAGATCGATCACATCGTCCCGCAACTGCTGCAGGGTGGATACCAGCCCGAAACCCCCTGTGCGGTAGTGGCTTACGCGAGCTGGCCGGGGCAGCAGGTGATCAAGTGCACGCTGGCCGAATTGGCTGAAGAGATGAAAACCGCCGGTATCACCAAGACTGCGGTGATCTTCGTCGGGGAGGTGTTGGGGGCGCAGGGTTTTGCCGACAGCTACCTGTACTCCAGCGGGCGACGCCGAGGCAGTCGGCACTGATGAAGCTGCTCCTCCTCGGTGGCACGTCCGAAGCCCGCGCACTCGCCAAACGCCTGTACCCCGACGTCGACCTCATCAGCTCGTTGGCGGGCCGGGTTCCTGACCCGGCCTTGCCGGTGGGGCCGGTGCGGATCGGTGGCTTCGGGGGAGTTGGCGGACTGCGAAAGTACCTGCAGGACAATGCCATCACCGCCGTGGTCGATGCGACCCATCCGTTCGCCGCGAACATCACCGCCAACGCCGCGCAGGCGTGTGCGGACGCTGCGGTGCCGCATCTGGTGCTGGCCCGCCCGGCCTGGCCGCATGGTGATGCCCTCGTCGTCGCGGACGATCGGCAGGCCGCGCAGATGGTCGAAGACAGAGGCTGTCAGCGGGTTTTCCTGACGACGGGTCGCTCGGGCACCACCGCATTCAAGAATTCCGTGGCCTGGTTCCTGATCCGTGCCGTCACCCCGCCCGACGCCGACACGTTGCCGCCCAACCATGAAATCCTGCTCAGTAGAGGGCCGTACGACTACGCGGGTGAGCTGGCGCTGCTGGGCGGGTACCAGATCGACGCATTGGTCACCAAGAACAGTGGCGGCGCGATGACGCGGGCGAAAATCGATGCGGCGGGGCAGCTCGGGGTGCCAGTCATCATGGTCGACCGGCCACCGCTACCCACGGGAGTCAGGACCGTGGCGACCGTCGATGAAGCCGTTCGGTGGGTCACACAGCGATGAGGTCCAGCGAGTCGAGGTCCCGGATCGCCTGACAGCTGCGCGAGGTCATCGTCAGCATCATCTCGTCGCCACGTTCGGTCGAGTTTGCGAAGGCGGTGCCGAGCACAATCAGCAGCGGTCCCTGCAACATGCCCAATCGATAATCGCGCCAACAGGATTCACGGTTGTAATCGGTGATGCCGTAGCGCATCAGTTGGTCGTGGTAGGCATCGACCAGCTGCCGATCAGCAGCAGCCCGGTCCGTGGGATCCAGACTGGTGGCAGTGAAATACGCCAGATCCCGCGTCGGCAGCCCATTGCCGAGCGTCTGCCAGTCGACGATGGTCACGGCGGTGCGGTCGGGGTTGAACAACATGTTGTCGAGCCGATAGTCGCCGTGCAGGAGCGCATACCGATTCTGCTCGGTCATCAGCCAGGGGTGGACCATCGACATCGAGCCGGCCAAGGTGTCGCGGTCTTGCGCGGACATGCGGGTTCCGAGCTTGTCCAGCGTGATGTCGACGGCCATCTTGGCGACCTCGCCGAAGCCCTTGGCGAACTCCTCGTTGGCCTTGGGCATCGAGATACCCGGAAAGTCCGCCCACTTGGGGTCGCACCAGCTGGGGCCGTGAAGCCCGGCCAGCGCACGCACTCCCAGCAGTGCCTCCTGAACTGTGCAGCCGGCGAGCTGATCACCTTGCTCGGCCGGTGCCATGTCGCCGAGGAGCAGCGCGAAATCGGCTCCGTCGTTGTCGATTTCGCAGAAGTAGCTGGTGGGTACCGGAATCTCGACGTGCGCGGCGATCTCGGTGTAGAAGGCATGCTCGGATCGATAGCCGATGGCGACCCGCTCGCGCACCGACTCGTCCTGCGACGGCAGCTTGATCGCGAAAGTATCTGGCAATCCAGCATTCTCGGCATATCCGACCCGCACCCGGTAAGTGGCGCCGGTCTGGCCGGTGCCGATGGGCACGGTGTCGGCGGATGTGACCTCGGTGCCCAGCGCGTGGCTGAGCCACTGTGGGGTCACATCGGTAGGACTACGCGGAATCGCGACGGTAGCCGTCATGCCGCGTGACACTATCGGCTGGCAATGTAACGCGTCAACGAATTGTTCAGGATGGGTACGTACGCGGTGTGAACACCCGGTCACCGCTGTCCGTGTGCTCCCACACCGTCTGTGACGACCCGATGATCAACAGACACCGCATGTCCACCTCGGCGGGATCCAGATCGGCCAGGCGCACCACGCGTACCGATTCGCGCGGACCCGCCACGTCGCGGCCGATCACCACCGGGGTGTTCGGATCCCGATATTCGAGCAGTAGATCCTGCATCGCCGCGACCTGCCACGTGCGGGTCTTGGATGCCGGGTTGTAGATCGCCAGCACCAGATCCGCGCGGGCGGCAGCCGTGATGCGGTCGACGATGATGTCCCACGGCTTGAGCCGGTCCGACAGCGATACGACAGCATAGTCATGGCCCAGCGGGGCGCCGACGCGGCTGGCGACCGCCTGAGCGGCCGTCATCGCCGGGATCACCCGGACCGAGACACCCGGCCATTGCCGCGCCTCTTCGAGCACCGCGGTGGCCATGGCGAAGACGCCCGGATCGCCCGAAGACACCACCGCCGCGGTCCGGCCTTCCTTGGCCAGCCGGCACGCGAGCTCTGCGCGGGCCGGCTCGTCGGTGTTGTCGCTGGGATGGCGAACCTGCCCCGGACGCAGCGGCACCCGGTCCAGGTACGGGCCGTAGCCGATCAGGTCGGTGGCAGCCGAGAGCTCGCGACGGGTCTGGCTGGTCGTCCACTCCGGGTCCCCGGGGCCCAGACCGACCACGACGACGCTGCCCACCTCCGCCGGTGCCTGCCGCGTGCCCGGCACCATGGCCAGCGAGAAGTACGGGACGGTGTCGCTGCTCACCTCGCCGGCTGGTAGCACCCGTTGGGAATCGGTGCTGGCACGCTCGATGTAGAACGCCTCGTCCAACCGTCCGGACTGCGAAAGTGCCTGCTGCACAGCCGGATACGACCGCCCGAGCTTCATCACCACGGCAGCGTCAGTATCGGCCAGTCGACGCTGCAGCTCATCGGGCGCGAGGGTGCCCGGCAGGATCGTCAGCACCTGCTCGCCTTGCACCAGCGGCGTCGAGATGGCGGCAGACGCCGCAGCCACCGACGTCACGCCTGGCACGATGACGGCTTTGAATCGCGAGGTCAGTCGCGTGTGCATGTGCATGTACGAGCTGTAGAACAGCGGATCGCCTTCGGCGAGCAAGGCGACGTTGCGTCCTGCAGCCAGGTGCGTCGCGATGCGTTCAGCGGCTTCGGCATAGAAGTCTTCGATGGCCCCGTTGTAGCCACCGGGGTGCGCTGTGGTCTCCGTGGTCACCGGATAGACGAGGTGTTCCTCGATCTGACCTGCGCGCAGATACGGCTCGGCAATGCGCCGCGCGATGCTGTGGCCGTGCCGGGCGCTGTGATAGGCAACGACGTCTGCCTCGCCGATCAGTCGTGCAGCCTTGACCGTCACCAGTTCCGGGTCGCCTGGACCCAGGCCGACGCCGTACAGGGTTCCTTCTGTTGCCTCCGGCAACGTTGTTCCTTCTGTCATTCCGTTTCACTCGCAATCGCATTCACCGCGGCGGCCGCCATCGCGCTGCCGCCGCGCCGCCCCGTCACCACCAGAAAATCCATGCCGCGCGGCCGCGCGATCAGTTCGTCCTTCGACTGCGCCGAACCGACGAACCCCACCGGGCCGCCGAGCACTGCTGCAGGTACCGGGGCGCCCTCGTCGAGTAACTCCAAGAGCCGGAACAGCGCCGTCGGTGCGTTGCCGATGGCCAGCACCGCGCCGCCGAGTCGGTCGGCCCACAGGTCGACAGCCGCAGCTGACCGGGTGCTGCCCAACTTCGCCGCCAGTTCCGGTGCCCGAGGATCGGCGACCAGGGACACCACTTCGTTGTCCGCCGACAGCCGCGATCGGGTGATGCCGGCCGCCACCATCGACGAGTCGCACAGGATCGGCGCCCCGGCCGCCAGCGCCGCATGGGTCCGGGCGACGACATTGTCGGTGTAGGCGACGTGGTCGGTGACGTCGATCTGCCCGCAGGTGTGGATCAGGCGGACGACGACCCGCGACACGTCGTCGGGAAAGCGCGCCAGATCCGCTTCTGCGCGGATCGTCGCGAACGACTGCCGGTAGATCTCCGCAGCATCGCGGACATAGTCGAGCACCCGATCACCCTACGGGTGGCGCAGTTGGTATCCCGCGCTGGTCGCCACCAAGACCTGGCCGATCGCCGGGCTGCCGCAGGCGCGCTCACACCCCACGAAATGCCGGTGTTCGCTGGGGGAGGCGCCCTCGGCGTCTGCCTCGGCCTCGTCGAATGCCGCCGCGGCGGCGTCACTGCGTACGTCAGCCCGTGACTTGGCGCACCCGGGGCTGCCGGTGCAGGCGCTGACCCGCAGCCACGGGGACTGTTCGTCGAAGATCAATCCGAGCGGCGCCAGCACCCGCAGTGCGGTGTCGGCGACCCCCTCGTCCAGGTCGCAGACCAGCAACGAACGCCACGGTGTGAGCACCACCGGTGCGGCGATGGCGGCGACGAACTCGGCGGTTCGGGCCTGCAGCACGCCCAACGGCACGGCAGCCCCGAGCGCGATCCGCCCGTCATGCTGTGTGATCCAACCGACCGGCGGAGTTTCGATGGGTGCCCACGTGGCACCGGCGGGGGCGTCCGGAATCAGCCCGGCCCCGCGCAACAGATCATCGTCACGATCGAGTTCACTTGTCCGCCAGCAGTTTCCGCGAATATCGACGAACTGCTCGGCGAGGTTCAGCAGGGTCGGCACGATGTCGGCCGCCTTGACGCGAACGCCGGTGTCGCGCCCCGAGATCAGGACTGCCGCGGTGTCGGCAGTCCTCAGGTGGGCGCTGACATCGGGCTTCAACCCAGATATGTCGCCGCGTCCGTCGTCGATGCCGAACCAGAAGCGTCCGGGCAAGGTGGCCAGGTCAGGGTGTTTCTGCAGGGCGGTGTCCAGTTCGGTCACCGCGGCGCGGACATCGCCCAGGCCACCGCTGCGGCCCGACAGCGGCGACGCGACGATGTTGCGGACCCGTTCGTGCGTCGCCGACGGCAGCAGACCGGCGGCCGACACCGCCGCGCCCAGGCCGTCCGCATCGTGAATACCGCGCACCTGAATGTTGCCGCGGGACGTGAGTTCCATTGCCGGTGAACCGAATTCGGTCGCCGCATGGGCAAGGGACTCCAACTGCCCGGCGCTGATCATGCCGCCGGCGAGCCGAACCCGGGCCAGGCCGCCGTCTGCGGCTTCGTGCACTTGAAGCGCGCCGGGGCAGGCGTCGTCGTCGCGCGTCCGAATCACCGTGTCCACGTTACGGCCAGTGCCGAACGCCGTTTGAGTAGGCCGCTACTCTAGGCGCACCCGTCAATACCTTGAATACTCGTCTGGACACTGCTTTTGACGGGAGTGGCGATGTCCGCAGCGGATGAGATCTCAGTAGCGATCATCGGTGCCGGGATGTCCGGTCTATGCATGGCAGCCAAACTGCAAGATGCCGGCGTCGACACCTTCACGATCTTCGAGCAGGCCGCCGAGGTGGGCGGCACCTGGCGAGACAACACGTACCCCGGCCTGCACTGCGACGTGCCCTCGCGGTACTACACCTACTCATTTCGGCCGAATGCCGACTGGACGCGGGTGATGCCCCCGGGCGCGGAGATTCAGCACTATTTCCGTGCCGTTGCCGACGAGCGGGGGCTGCGTGCGCACATCCGGTTCGGCACCGAAGTCACCTCGGCGGTGTTTCGGGGTGGCAAATGGTGGGTGACCACCTCCGGCGGCGATGAACCATTCGACGTGCTGGTGACCGCCACCGGAGTGTTGCGCGTCCCGCGGTATCCCGATATCCCGGGCCGCGACAGCTTCTCCGGGCCGGCCTTTCACACCTCCCGCTGGGATCACTCGGTGTCCTTGGCCGACAAGCGGATCGGGCTCATCGGCACCGGTTCCACCGGGGTGCAGATTGTGGCTGAACTGGGCGGAAAAGTACGACAGCTCAACGTGTTTCAGCGCACTGCGCAGTGGGTGATGCCGTGGCCCAACTTTCATTACTCGCGTCGCACCCGGGCGCTACTGCGGCGGTGGCCGGCGCTGAACCGGCCGGGGTATCTGTTCTGGGGCGGGTTCGTGCGTAATACCTTCGGCCGCGCGCCGGTACAACCCGGCATGGCGCGACAGATGTATTCGACGCTGAGCCGGGCCAACTTGCGGCTGTCGGTGCGGAATCGCGAGTTGCGGCGCAAGCTGACGCCGAGCGATCAACCGATGTGCAAGCGACTCATCTTCGCCGGCCATTACTACCGCTCCGTGCAAAGTCCCGCGGTGAACGTCATCACCACCGGTATCGAGCGGATCGAGCCTGGTGGTGTCGTCACCGTCGACGGTGTCCTGCATGAACTCGACCTGCTGGTGTTCGCCACGGGTTTCGACGCCCGCGCGTACGTGCGACCCATGCGGATCGTCGGAGTCGACGGGCAGAGCCTGGACGAGGCCTGGGCCGATGGGCCGCACGCGTACCGGTCGGTGGCGGTGCCCGGGTTCCCGAATCTGTTCATGCTGATGGGACCGCATTCGCCGATTGGCAACAACTCCCTGGTGCCCATCGCTGAGGAACAGGTCAACTACGTGATGTGGTGGATCAACAGGATCAGAGCCGGCGATGTCACGTCAGCGGCGCCCACCCGGGCGGCCACCGAGCGGTACAACCAGACCATGCGCGCCGCCATGCCGCGAACCGTCTGGCTGACCGGCTGCAACAGTTGGTACCTGGGCAAAGACGGTCTGCCGGAGTTGTTTCCATGGCCGCCGCAGCGATTCACCGAATTGTTGCGCAACCCCGTTTCCGCTGACTTCGACGTGCATTAGTCCTGCGGCCCGGCCCCGGACGAGCGCGATCGATGCTGGTGGAGGGCTTGGCGCCGGCCCCGGATGTGAAGTGCGCCACTGTTATTTTCCGGTGTTCGCTACCTTACAAGTCCATTGTTTTCACCCTGCCGACCCTTACCGTGGAACACGAACTTCCGATTGCCGCAGGGCATTTGGATGACATGGAGGAGGGACGAGATGTCCGATTTCGCGTTGTATGTGGGCGGCGTGGTCGCGCTCATCGTGGCCGCCGGTCTGCCGTACCAGGGCAAGACCTGGTACTCCCACTGGAGTGCCAACGAGCGCTGAGCCGTCATCACGAGCCGTAAACGCCTCGTGGTCACGAGATAACTGAACAACTCGACAGTGGGTGTCTGAGGCGGCTGCCTCGGGCACCCACTGTTCGTTGTCGGTACAGCGCCACCTGTGCGCGCAATGCGGCGCGCTGTCGGGTACGAATGGTGCGTGGCTTCGCCTTCTCTCACCCAGCCGACCGTGGTCCTGCTTTCGACGTCCGACACCGATCTGATCACCGCCCGCGCCAGCGGGGCCGGCTACCGGTGGGCCAATCCGTCGCGACTGGTTGACGGCGAGCTGACTGCCCTGCTGGCCGGTGTCGATCTGGCGGTCGTGCGGGTCCTCGGCGGCTATCGCGCCTGGCAGGACGAGATCGAGGCGGTACTGGCCAGCGGCATCCCCACCGTCGTGCTGTCCGGCGAGCAGTCGCCCGACGCGGACCTGATGAGTCATTCGACCGTCCCGGCCGGGGTGGCCCTGCGGACGCACATCTATCTGGCGCAGGGCGGCACCGCGAACCTGCGCAACCTTCACGCCTTCCTCTCGGACACCGTGCTGATGACGGGCATCGGCTTCGCCGAGCCTGAATCCACCCCGTCGTGGGGACTGCTGGACCGCACTTCTGACGCCGACGGCCCGACGGTGGCGGTGCTCTATTACCGCGCACAGCAGTTGGCCGGGAACACCGCGTACGTCTCGGCGCTGTGCGACGCGATCGAACAGGCCGGCGGGCGTGCGCTCCCGATCTTCTGCGCCTCGCTGCGCGCCGCCGAACCCGAGCTCATCGCACTGCTCGGTACCGCCGACGCGCTCATCACGACGGTGCTTGCGGCGGGTGGCGCGACCCCGGCCGCCGCGAGCGCCGGCGGCGATGACGACAACTGGAACGTCGCGCACCTGGCGGCCCTCGACATCCCGATCCTGCAGGGTCTGTGCCTGACCAGTTCCCGCGCCCAGTGGGACGAGAACGACGACGGGCTGACGCCGCTGGACGTCGCGTCGCAGGTGGCGGTGCCGGAGTTCGACGGCCGCATCATCACCGTCCCGTTCTCGTTCAAGGAGATCGACAGCGAGGGCCTGATCGCCTATGTCGCGGACCCCGAGCGCTGCGAGCGGGTGGCCCGACTCGCGGTCCGGCATGCGCGGTTGAAGTACATAGAGCCGGCGGAAAAGCGTGTCGCCCTGGTGTTTTCCGCCTACCCGACCAAGCACGCCCGGATCGGCAACGCCGTCGGCCTCGACACCCCGGCCAGTGCCGTGGCGCTGCTGCGCGCGATGCGTGACGCCGGCTACCGCATCGGCGAGGTCCCGGGCGTCGACGCCGGCGATGGCGATGCGCTGATCCACGCGATGATCGAGCGCGGCGGTCAGGACCCGGACTGGCTGACCGCCGAAGCTCTCGAATCCAACCCGATCCGCTTGTCTGCCAAGGACTATCGCGCGTGGTTCTCGACACTGCCGGCCGCTTTGACGGACGCGGTCACCGAGCACTGGGGTGCGGCGCCGGGCGAGTTGTTCGTCGACTGCTCTGCTGATCCCGATGGCGAAATCGTGATCGCGGCAATGGTTTCCGAGAACGTGGTGCTGATCGTCCAGCCACCCCGAGGATTCGGCGAGAATCCGGTCGCGATCTACCACGACCCGGACCTGCCGCCGAGCCACCACTATCTGGCCGCCTACCACTGGATCAACAAGCACTTCGGCGCCGACGTGATGATCCATCTGGGCAAGCACGGCAACCTGGAGTGGCTGCCCGGCAAGGCCACGGCGCTCAGCGCCGACTGCCTGCCGGAGGCCGTGCTCGGGCCGCTGCCGCATCTCTATCCCTTCATCGTCAACGATCCTGGCGAAGGCGCGCAGGCGAAGCGCCGAGCCCAGGCCGTGATCATCGATCACATGACGCCGCCGCTGACCCGCGCCGAAAGCTATGGCCCGACGCGCGATCTGGAGCGGCTGGTCGATGAGTATTTCGAGGCAAGCCAGGTCGATCCGCGCCGCTGCATCGACTTGAAACGCCAGATTCTCGATCTCGCGATGTCGTCAGGGCTTGCGGCCGATTGCGGCGTGGCGCCCGGCGACGACACGGATACAGCACTGGCCAAGCTCGACAATCATCTGTGCGAGCTGAAAGAGGCGCAGATCCGGGACGGGTTGCATATCTTTGGCAAGGCGCCAGAGGGCGCCATGCTCGATTCATTGCTGGTGGCGCTGACACGCTTGCCGCGCGGCAAGGGCGAGGGGCGGGGTGCCTCGCTCATTCGCGCGCTGGCCAGCGACCTCGGCGTCGCGCTCGTCGACATCGGCGCCGCGTTGCTCGACCCCGCCGTGTTCGCCAGCATCGCCGCGCTGCTCCTGTCCGTGCTCGCCGTCCTGCTCGCCGGCTCCCTGCCCCCGGCCCTCGTCTCCGGCGTCGTCCTCATCGGCGTGTACCTCCGCCGCGTGCGCGCGCTCTACAAGTGACACCGCGCGATGGCGCGACATGAGGTCTGGCGACCCGGGCGACGCCGCCCCGCCGCCCCGCTACACTCGCCGCCGCGGAGGTGGGTATGGCACGCGGACGGCTGGCAGCGCTCGGACTTTTCATCGTGACCGCGTGCGGCGACTCGTCGTCCGACGACGCCGGCACCACCACGACCTCTCCGAGCGGCGACCCCACCGAGACCACCGCCCCGGGCGGCCCGAGCAGCGACCCCA
>ERZ650309.1029-NODE-1029-length-13232-cov-5.214844_pt1 | contig 13232 bp, 10 predicted proteins | sample MGYA00376245_ERZ650309 | MGnify/ENA primary metagenome ERZ650309 (study PRJEB26733, sample SAMN07839294) | wastewater metagenome | biome: urban; feature: wastewater treatment plant; material: waste water | place: USA: North Carolina | collected 2016-04-26 ...
GCTCATGTATGATTCCAAATCGCCTGGATACTGAAGAATTCAATTGAAACGCCAGTTTTTGTTTTTGCAGGGCGTATGTTCGCCTTTTTTTTTCCGTTTGGCTGCGCGATTGACGGCAGACGGGCACTCCGTGCTGAAGGTCAATTTTAACGTCGGCGATCAACTCTATTGGCGTGGCCAAAAATCAGTCAATTTTCGAGGGTATCCGCAGGACTTGAAGGTTTTTCTCGATGGTTTGTATCGTGACCATGGAATTACCGATCAGGTTCTTTTCGGTGACAGGCGGCCGGTTCATCGGCCAGCTGTCGCGCGTGCAGAAACCTTAGGGATTCGGACCCATGTGTTTGAAGAGGGATATTTTCGTCCTTTCTGGGTTACGTTGGAACGTGAAGGTGTCAATGGGCATTCCTTGTTACCGCGCGATCCTGACTGGTTTTGGGCGGTTGGCTGGGATATCGGCCCGGCTGAGGAGGTGGTACCGTTTGCCTCCCAGTTTTCTTCGCGGGCTGTCCATGATGTGGCGTACCACGTCGCTGGAAGCCTGAATTTCGCGTTTTTCCCGCGTTTTCGGACGCACGCGCCAACCAATGCGGCGGTTGAATACATGGCCTTCGTGCGTCGCTCTATCGCGCTACGCTTTTGGAAGCCTCGGGATGCCGCAGCAATAGATGATTTGCTTGCTGGAAAGGCATTGTATTATCTATTGCCTCTGCAGCTGAATAGCGATGCGCAGATCAGAGACCACTCACGCTTCGTAAACATGGCTGAGGTCATGGAGCATGTGCTCGGTTCTTTCGCGCGAAAGGCGCCAATGATGTGGCTACACTATCCCGGACACACAAAATGAGGCAAAATACCTGACCATGGAGGTGTGTCCGATGCCATCGAAGTACTCGCCAGAATTTAAGCAAGACGCCGTGAAGTTGGCCGTCGATTCTGATCAGCCGATTTCCCAGACGGCCAGAGCGCTGGGGGTCAATCCGAACACTCTGTATACCTGGGTTGCAAAGTATCATCAGCCCCAAACCGTGGACGAAGAAGGCGCGGGGGACAAGCATCCCTACGAAGAGCTTAAGCGCTTGCGGCGCGAAATTGCCCAACTCAAAGAGGAGCGTGACATCCTAAAAAAAGCGGCGGCGTACTTTGCAAAGAACAGTCGGTAAAGTACGCCTGGATGAGACAGCAGACTGAATTCGGCGTCCAGGCCATGTGTCGTGTTCTGCAAGTTTCCCGAAGCGGCTACTATGAGAGCTTGAGCCGAGCGCCCAGCAACCGCAGCCTTGCCGATGACGCGCTTCGCCCCCAAATCAAAGGGGTATTCGAAAAAGGCCGAAAAACCTATGGCACCCGGCGAATCAAAGACGATCTGGACAAGCAAGGTACGGTCATCAGCCGCCGGCGCATCGCCCGGCTCATGCAGGAAGAAGGTTTGGCGGTCAAAACCAAGCGCAAATTTAAGCCGACAACCAATTCCAAACATGACAAGCCCATTGCGCCTAATCTGCTTGAGCGCGAATTTAACGTCGAAACGCCCGACACCGCTTATGTCGGCGATATCACCTATATTCCGACGCGTGAAGGCTGGCTGTACCTGGCCGTTGTCATAGATCTCTTCTCTCGGGCCGTGGTCGGCTGGGCCATGGGTTCACGGATCAACGCCGCGCTGGTCAATGATGCCCTGCGAATGGCGATCTGGAAGCGCAAGCCAGCCCGGGGCCTGATTTTTCACAGTGATCGCGGCAGTCAATATGCTTCTGAGAGCCATCGGAAAATTCACCTCACCCACGGCATTTTGGCCAGCATGAGCAAAAAGGGTGATTGCTGGGACAATGCTGTCGCTGAGAGTTTTTTCCATACTCTGAAAACTGAACTGGTCCATCATTGCGACTACGAAAGCCGCGTCGAAGCCAGAGCGTCGATCTTCGAGTACATCGAAGTGTTTTACAATCGCCAGCGGCGTCACTCCGCCAACGGAAACGAAGCTCCGCTGGTCTTTGAGGCCATGAAAAAAGCTGCGTAATCATGTGTCCGGAAAAGTGTTGACAGATCATTGCAATTTGCTTATACTAAATGTCCTTTTATAAACTTTGAGGCGACAAATATGATCCGTTCCATGCTGACATCCAAGGAAGACGCTGCTGCGACTGCGGCCAGCGATGCCGCCCTGGCAGCCAAGTTGAAGGGTAACTGGGCTGGCGATTGGGCCCTGCCGGGTTTTGGCAGCGGCAAGTTTGAATTGATCGTCACTGAAGTCAATGGCACCAATGTCAAGGGCAACGCCAACTGGTATGGCATTGCCGCCGGCGACACCAAGGCGCCGCTGACTTCCGCTGTCGTGCAAAACGGCCAGCTGGTCGGCAAGCAGGGCAACGCCGTGATCAAGTTGTCCCTGAAGGGCGACAATGCCCTGTCCGGCACCTGGGAACACGGCGGCTACAGCGGCCCGCTGAACGTCAAGCGCTAAGCACTGTTGGCCAGGGACTGCCGGTCCCGGGCCCGTAAAAAAGAAAAGGGAGCCGCGGCTCCCTTTTCTTATGTGCAGCACATTTGCTGCCATCAATTTTTCACTCTACGCTCAGGCTTGCGGCGCATTCTTCGGCAGTGCGCTCTCGCGGCGGTTGAAGCCGGCGACCATATCGAAGCGGAACAGGCGGCATTCCAGCGCGCCATTGAAAAATGGCGTCTTGCGTGATTCTTTCAGGCGCAGCAGTTTCGGCACACCGAGGTCCGCGGTAAACAGGAATACGGACCAGCCAGCAAAGCGCTGTTTCAGCGTGGTGCCGAAGGCGCTGAAAAACGACTGCGCCATTTCATCGCTGTCGATCGTGCTGTCGCCGCGCACGCCGATCCGTTCGCCATAGGGCGGATTGGTCAGCAGGATGCCGGGCGTCTCGGTGGGCGGCTTGACTTCCTGCGCCTCGATCTGTTTCAGGGGCACCTCGAACTGGATGCCGGCGCGCTGCAGGTTGTGGCGCGTCATGGCGATCATGTCGCCGGAAATGTCGCTGCCGAAAATCGTCGGTGTGGCGGGCAGGGGATTGGGCTTGAAGCCGCCCTTCATCGCCAGCCAGGCATCGGCGTCGAATTCATGGAATTTTTCAAAGGCGAAGCGGCGGCGCGCACCGGCAGGTATGCCGGCCAGCATTTGCGCGGCTTCCGCCAGGATGGTACCGGAACCGCACATAGGGTCGAACAGCACCATGCCCGGCTTCCAGCCAGCCACACGCAAAAGGCCCGCAGCAAGGTTTTCGCGCAAAGGCGCGTCGCCGGTATCCTCGCGCCAGCCGCGCTTGAACAGCGCTTCGCCGGATGTGTCCAGGTACAGCGTGAAAGTGCGTTGGTCGAGAAAGCCCGAAATGCGCATGTCCGGCGTCTTGGTGTTGACCGAAGGACGCTTGTTGAACTGGTCGCGGAAGCGGTCGCACACGCCATCCTTGATTTTCAGGGTGGTGAATTCCAGGCTCGTGAGCGGCGACTTGATGGCAGTCAGATCCACGCGGATGGTGTGGTCGACATCGAACCAGTCTTCCCAGGGGGCGCCCAGGGCCAGGTCGTAAATGTCGTTTTCATTCTTGTAGCCGCAATGCGCAATACGCAGCAAGACGCGCGAGGCGATGCGCGAATGCAGGTTGATGCGCCAGGCATCCGTCAGTTTGCCGGAACAGTGCACACCGCCCGGCACGTGATTGTGCACTTTGAGCGTCGGGCTTTGTTCGGCGATCTCGCGCAGTTCGTCGGCCAGCGGCCCTTCCATGCCGCGCGGGCAGGGACAAAAATAGGAGTAATTCATGGGGAACCCTTTATCCGTAAGTATTGCTTGCTTGTCATATCCCCCAGCGGGGACATGATGCTTAAAACGGCTTGATGACGACCAGCAGCACTGCCGCCAACAAGCCCAGTACCGGCACTTCATTGAACCAGCGGTACCACTTGTGACTGCGCTGGTTGGCGCCACGCTCGAACTTTTTCAGCAGCGAACCACAGGCATGGTGATAACCGACCAGCAGCACCACGATCGCCAGCTTGGCATGCAGCCAGCCATTGCCCGGACCCTTGCCGATGCCGTAGCCCAGCCACAGCCACAGGCCGAGCAGCAGCGCGGGAATGGCGAGGACGGTCATGAAGCGATAGAGGCGACGGGCCATCAGCAAGAGGCGCTCGGTGGTGGCGGTATCGTCGACTTGCGCCAGGTTGACGAAGATGCGCGGCAGGTAAAACAGCCCGGCAAACCACGAGGCGACGAAGACGATGTGCAGCGATTTAATCCAGAGCATGGTCATACCCGCACTTCGCCGTGACCGAATACGACATACTTCAGCGAGGTCAGGCCTTCCAGGCCGACCGGCCCGCGCGCGTGCAGCTTGTCGTTGGAAATGCCGATTTCCGCGCCGAGGCCGTATTCGAAACCGTCGGCAAACCGGGTGGAGGCATTGACCATCACCGAGGCGGAATCGACCTCGCGCACGAAGCGCATGGCGCGGCTGTAGTCTTCGGTGATGATGGCATCGGTGTGCTGTGACGAATACAGATTGATGTGGGCAATGGCCTCATCGATGCCGGGGACGATTTTTACTGCCAGGATGGCTGCCAGGTATTCGGTTTTCCAGTCATCGGCGGTGGCCGTGGCCAGGTGCGGATAGTCCTTGAGAATCGCGCGCGCTTCGTCGTCGCCGCGCAGTTCGACTTCCTTCTGTTCGTACAGCTTGGCCAGCTCCGGCAGCACGCGTGGCGCGATCTCGCGCGCGACAAGCAGGGTTTCCATGGTGTTGCAGGTGCCGTAACGGTGGCACTTGGCATTGAAGGCAACCCGCAGCGCCTTGGCGATGTCGGCACGGTCGTCGATGTAGACGTGGCAGATGCCATCCAGGTGCTTGATCATGGGTACCTTGGATTCGCGCATCAGGCGCTCGATCAGGCCCTTGCCGCCGCGCGGGACGATCACGTCGACGTATTGCGGCATGGTGATCAGTTCGCCGACGGCGGCGCGGTCAGTGGTTTCGACGATCTGTACCGCATCGCCCGGCAGGCCGGCGCCGGCCAGGCCTTCCTTGACCAGCTTGGCCAAGGCCTGGTTGCAGTGGATCGCTTCGGAGCCGCCGCGCAAAATCGTCGCGTTGCCGCTTTTGATGCACAGGCCGGCCGCATCCACCGTCACGTTCGGGCGCGCTTCGTAAATGATGCCGATGACGCCCAGCGGCACGCGCATCTGGCCGACCTGGATGCCGCTTGGGCGGAATTTCATGCCGGAGATTTCGCCGATCGGGTCAGCCAGGGCGACAATCTGCTCCAGTCCTTCGGCCATGGTGGCAATCGCCTGGTCGGACAGGGTCAGGCGGTCCAGCATGGCGGCTTCCATGCCTGCGGCGCGCGCGGCTTCCAGATCCTGCTGGTTGGCAGCTCGCAGGACGGCGGCGTCGCGTCGGATGGCCGCAGCGATCAGCGTCAGCGCCTGGTTCTTGGCAGCGGTGTCGGCGCGCGCCATGGCGCGTGAGGCGGCGCGGGCACGCTGGCCCACGTCATTCATGTAGTGCTTGATATCCATGATGTTCGGATTCCAGTAAATAAAAGGACAATCCTGTTCAATGCCCGTGGCGCCCGCGGGCGATTGTCAGGCCCAGCTGCAGCATCGCATCCCAGGCATCGCCGGCAAAAGCCTTGGCGCGCAAGCCCTTGACCATCTTATCGATTTGCGCAGCTTCTTGCAGCGCCGCCTCCAGCGTGGCCAGGGAGAGGCGCCGCAGCGCCGGCTCCATCAGGCGTTCGCGCGGACCCCAGATGCGGTATTCCTTCAGCAGCATGCCCAGCGGTCGGCCCTGCGCCACGCCCGACTTCAGTTTCAGCAAGGTGCGGATTTCCTCGGCCACCGCCCATAAAACCAGCGGCAGGGCTTCGCCTTCGCCCTTCAGGCCTTCCAGCATGCGCACCAGGCGCGCGCAATCGCCGGCCAGCATGGCTTCATTGAGCTTGAAGACGTCGTAGCGGGCGACGTTCAGCACGGCGTCCTGGATTTGTTCGAAGCTGAGCTTACCTTCCGGATAAAGCAGCGCCAGTTTCTGGATTTCCTGGTGCGCGGCCAGCAGGTTGCCTTCGACGCGTTCGGCGATGAAGTCAATGCCCTGCCGGTCAGCGCTTTGCTTATGTGCTGCCAGGCGTGTCCCGATCCAGCCAGGCAGCTGGTTGCGCTCCACCAGCGGGATGTCGATGTAGACGCCGGCTTGCTGCAGGCTGCCTACCCAGGCTGCCTTTTGCGTGGCCCAGTCGAGCTTGGGCAGGGTGATCAGGGTAATGTTGTCCGGCGACAGGCTGGCGGCGTAATTCTGCAGCGCCTGGCCGCCTTCCTTGCCGGGTTTCCCGGTAGGGATGCGCAACTCGACCAGCTTGCGTTCGCCGAACAGCGATTGCGACTGATTGGCCGCCAGCAGCGCGCCCCACTTGAAGCTGCGTTCGACTACCAGCACTTCGCGCTCGGAAAACCCTTGCGCGCGGGCAGTCTTGCGGATGCGGTCGGCGGCTTCGAGTGCCAGCAAATGCTCGTCGCTGGCGATCACGTACAGCGGCGCCAGCGGCTTGGCCAGATGCGCTTCCAGGGCGTCGATCCGCAGTTGCATCCCGGTTCCTTCCAGTTAAATAATGTTGGGGACAGAGTACCGCTTCGCTTAACTCTGTCCCGCAACTACAGGAATTGCTGCCAGCCGGCGCAGGACCTGCTGCACCAGGTCCGACTGCATGTCGCGGTACAGCATGGCTTTTTCGCCTTCCTTGGCCAGCACGGCAGCTTCGTTGAAGCTCATGTCGCGCTTGAGCACAATGGTGGTCGGCTCCAGCAATTGCTTGCCGGCGCCATCCATGACGCGGAAAGTGAAGTGGTAAAACAGCGATAGTTCGCGGATGCGCCCCTGGCTGTTCAGCGACAGCACCGATTCCTCGCGCTTTTCCGACAGCGGATCGAGCAGTGCTTCGGTGGCTTTCGGGTCGCTGACGACTTGCGTGCTGCCGCTGGCGCGGATATAGCGCCGCAGTTCGATGCCCAGCGGCGAGTTGTCCGGGAAGTTCAGGTAAATCGTCTTGAACGGCAGTGATTTCCCAGACGGCCAGAGCGCTGGGGGTCAATCCGAACACTCTGTATACCTGGGTTGCAAAGTATCATCAGCCCCAAACCGTGGACGAAGAAGGCGCGGGGGACAAGCATCCCTACGAAGAGCTTAAGCGCTTGCGGCGCGAAATTGCCCAACTCAAAGAGGAGCGTGACATCCTAAAAAAAGCGGCGGCGTACTTTGCAAAGAACAGTCGGTAAAGTACGCCTGGATGAGACAGCAGACTGAATTCGGCGTCCAGGCCATGTGTCGTGTTCTGCAAGTTTCCCGAAGCGGCTACTATGAGAGCTTGAGCCGAGCGCCCAGCAACCGCAGCCTTGCCGATGACGCGCTTCGCCCCCAAATCAAAGGGGTATTCGAAAAAGGCCGAAAAACCTATGGCACCCGGCGAATCAAAGACGATCTGGACAAGCAAGGTACGGTCATCAGCCGCCGGCGCATCGCCCGGCTCATGCAGGAAGAAGGTTTGGCGGTCAAAACCAAGCGCAAATTTAAGCCGACAACCAATTCCAAACATGACAAGCCCATTGCGCCTAATCTGCTTGAGCGCGAATTTAACGTCGAAACGCCCGACACCGCTTATGTCGGCGATATCACCTATATTCCGACGCGTGAAGGCTGGCTGTACCTGGCCGTTGTCATAGATCTCTTCTCTCGGGCCGTGGTCGGCTGGGCCATGGGTTCACGGATCAACGCCGCGCTGGTCAATGATGCCCTGCGAATGGCGATCTGGAAGCGCAAGCCAGCCCGGGGCCTGATTTTTCACAGTGATCGCGGCAGTCAATATGCTTCTGAGAGCCATCGGAAAATTCACCTCACCCACGGCATTTTGGCCAGCATGAGCAAAAAGGGTGATTGCTGGGACAATGCTGTCGCTGAGAGTTTTTTCCATACTCTGAAAACTGAACTGGTCCATCATTGCGACTACGAAAGCCGCGTCGAAGCCAGAGCGTCGATCTTCGAGTACATCGAAGTGTTTTACAATCGCCAGCGGCGTCACTCCGCCAACGGAAACGAAGCTCCGCTGGTCTTTGAGGCCATGAAAAAAGCTGCGTAATCATGTGTCCGGAAAAGTGTTGACAGATCATTGCAATTTGCTTATACTAAATGTCCTTTTATAAACTTTGAGGCGACAAATATGATCCGTTCCATGCTGACATCCAAGGAAGACGCTGCTGCGACTGCGGCCAGCGATGCCGCCCTGGCAGCCAAGTTGAAGGGTAACTGGGCTGGCGATTGGGCCCTGCCGGGTTTTGGCAGCGGCAAGTTTGAATTGATCGTCACTGAAGTCAATGGCACCAATGTCAAGGGCAACGCCAACTGGTATGGCATTGCCGCCGGCGACACCAAGGCGCCGCTGACTTCCGCTGTCGTGCAAAACGGCCAGCTGGTCGGCAAGCAGGGCAACGCCGTGATCAAGTTGTCCCTGAAGGGCGACAATGCCCTGTCCGGCACCTGGGAACACGGCGGCTACAGCGGCCCGCTGAACGTCAAGCGCTAAGCACTGTTGGCCAGGGACTGCCGGTCCCGGGCCCGTAAAAAAGAAAAGGGAGCCGCGGCTCCCTTTTCTTATGTGCAGCACATTTGCTGCCATCAATTTTTCACTCTACGCTCAGGCTTGCGGCGCATTCTTCGGCAGTGCGCTCTCGCGGCGGTTGAAGCCGGCGACCATATCGAAGCGGAACAGGCGGCATTCCAGCGCGCCATTGAAAAATGGCGTCTTGCGTGATTCTTTCAGGCGCAGCAGTTTCGGCACACCGAGGTCCGCGGTAAACAGGAATACGGACCAGCCAGCAAAGCGCTGTTTCAGCGTGGTGCCGAAGGCGCTGAAAAACGACTGCGCCATTTCATCGCTGTCGATCGTGCTGTCGCCGCGCACGCCGATCCGTTCGCCATAGGGCGGATTGGTCAGCAGGATGCCGGGCGTCTCGGTGGGCGGCTTGACTTCCTGCGCCTCGATCTGTTTCAGGGGCACCTCGAACTGGATGCCGGCGCGCTGCAGGTTGTGGCGCGTCATGGCGATCATGTCGCCGGAAATGTCGCTGCCGAAAATCGTCGGTGTGGCGGGCAGGGGATTGGGCTTGAAGCCGCCCTTCATCGCCAGCCAGGCATCGGCGTCGAATTCATGGAATTTTTCAAAGGCGAAGCGGCGGCGCGCACCGGCAGGTATGCCGGCCAGCATTTGCGCGGCTTCCGCCAGGATGGTACCGGAACCGCACATAGGGTCGAACAGCACCATGCCCGGCTTCCAGCCAGCCACACGCAAAAGGCCCGCAGCAAGGTTTTCGCGCAAAGGCGCGTCGCCGGTATCCTCGCGCCAGCCGCGCTTGAACAGCGCTTCGCCGGATGTGTCCAGGTACAGCGTGAAAGTGCGTTGGTCGAGAAAGCCCGAAATGCGCATGTCCGGCGTCTTGGTGTTGACCGAAGGACGCTTGTTGAACTGGTCGCGGAAGCGGTCGCACACGCCATCCTTGATTTTCAGGGTGGTGAATTCCAGGCTCGTGAGCGGCGACTTGATGGCAGTCAGATCCACGCGGATGGTGTGGTCGACATCGAACCAGTCTTCCCAGGGGGCGCCCAGGGCCAGGTCGTAAATGTCGTTTTCATTCTTGTAGCCGCAATGCGCAATACGCAGCAAGACGCGCGAGGCGATGCGCGAATGCAGGTTGATGCGCCAGGCATCCGTCAGTTTGCCGGAACAGTGCACACCGCCCGGCACGTGATTGTGCACTTTGAGCGTCGGGCTTTGTTCGGCGATCTCGCGCAGTTCGTCGGCCAGCGGCCCTTCCATGCCGCGCGGGCAGGGACAAAAATAGGAGTAATTCATGGGGAACCCTTTATCCGTAAGTATTGCTTGCTTGTCATATCCCCCAGCGGGGACATGATGCTTAAAACGGCTTGATGACGACCAGCAGCACTGCCGCCAACAAGCCCAGTACCGGCACTTCATTGAACCAGCGGTACCACTTGTGACTGCGCTGGTTGGCGCCACGCTCGAACTTTTTCAGCAGCGAACCACAGGCATGGTGATAACCGACCAGCAGCACCACGATCGCCAGCTTGGCATGCAGCCAGCCATTGCCCGGACCCTTGCCGATGCCGTAGCCCAGCCACAGCCACAGGCCGAGCAGCAGCGCGGGAATGGCGAGGACGGTCATGAAGCGATAGAGGCGACGGGCCATCAGCAAGAGGCGCTCGGTGGTGGCGGTATCGTCGACTTGCGCCAGGTTGACGAAGATGCGCGGCAGGTAAAACAGCCCGGCAAACCACGAGGCGACGAAGACGATGTGCAGCGATTTAATCCAGAGCATGGTCATACCCGCACTTCGCCGTGACCGAATACGACATACTTCAGCGAGGTCAGGCCTTCCAGGCCGACCGGCCCGCGCGCGTGCAGCTTGTCGTTGGAAATGCCGATTTCCGCGCCGAGGCCGTATTCGAAACCGTCGGCAAACCGGGTGGAGGCATTGACCATCACCGAGGCGGAATCGACCTCGCGCACGAAGCGCATGGCGCGGCTGTAGTCTTCGGTGATGATGGCATCGGTGTGCTGTGACGAATACAGATTGATGTGGGCAATGGCCTCATCGATGCCGGGGACGATTTTTACTGCCAGGATGGCTGCCAGGTATTCGGTTTTCCAGTCATCGGCGGTGGCCGTGGCCAGGTGCGGATAGTCCTTGAGAATCGCGCGCGCTTCGTCGTCGCCGCGCAGTTCGACTTCCTTCTGTTCGTACAGCTTGGCCAGCTCCGGCAGCACGCGTGGCGCGATCTCGCGCGCGACAAGCAGGGTTTCCATGGTGTTGCAGGTGCCGTAACGGTGGCACTTGGCATTGAAGGCAACCCGCAGCGCCTTGGCGATGTCGGCACGGTCGTCGATGTAGACGTGGCAGATGCCATCCAGGTGCTTGATCATGGGTACCTTGGATTCGCGCATCAGGCGCTCGATCAGGCCCTTGCCGCCGCGCGGGACGATCACGTCGACGTATTGCGGCATGGTGATCAGTTCGCCGACGGCGGCGCGGTCAGTGGTTTCGACGATCTGTACCGCATCGCCCGGCAGGCCGGCGCCGGCCAGGCCTTCCTTGACCAGCTTGGCCAAGGCCTGGTTGCAGTGGATCGCTTCGGAGCCGCCGCGCAAAATCGTCGCGTTGCCGCTTTTGATGCACAGGCCGGCCGCATCCACCGTCACGTTCGGGCGCGCTTCGTAAATGATGCCGATGACGCCCAGCGGCACGCGCATCTGGCCGACCTGGATGCCGCTTGGGCGGAATTTCATGCCGGAGATTTCGCCGATCGGGTCAGCCAGGGCGACAATCTGCTCCAGTCCTTCGGCCATGGTGGCAATCGCCTGGTCGGACAGGGTCAGGCGGTCCAGCATGGCGGCTTCCATGCCTGCGGCGCGCGCGGCTTCCAGATCCTGCTGGTTGGCAGCTCGCAGGACGGCGGCGTCGCGTCGGATGGCCGCAGCGATCAGCGTCAGCGCCTGGTTCTTGGCAGCGGTGTCGGCGCGCGCCATGGCGCGTGAGGCGGCGCGGGCACGCTGGCCCACGTCATTCATGTAGTGCTTGATATCCATGATGTTCGGATTCCAGTAAATAAAAGGACAATCCTGTTCAATGCCCGTGGCGCCCGCGGGCGATTGTCAGGCCCAGCTGCAGCATCGCATCCCAGGCATCGCCGGCAAAAGCCTTGGCGCGCAAGCCCTTGACCATCTTATCGATTTGCGCAGCTTCTTGCAGCGCCGCCTCCAGCGTGGCCAGGGAGAGGCGCCGCAGCGCCGGCTCCATCAGGCGTTCGCGCGGACCCCAGATGCGGTATTCCTTCAGCAGCATGCCCAGCGGTCGGCCCTGCGCCACGCCCGACTTCAGTTTCAGCAAGGTGCGGATTTCCTCGGCCACCGCCCATAAAACCAGCGGCAGGGCTTCGCCTTCGCCCTTCAGGCCTTCCAGCATGCGCACCAGGCGCGCGCAATCGCCGGCCAGCATGGCTTCATTGAGCTTGAAGACGTCGTAGCGGGCGACGTTCAGCACGGCGTCCTGGATTTGTTCGAAGCTGAGCTTACCTTCCGGATAAAGCAGCGCCAGTTTCTGGATTTCCTGGTGCGCGGCCAGCAGGTTGCCTTCGACGCGGTCGGCGAAGAAGGCCAGGCTGCGCTGCCCCTCCTCGCCGCCGCGCACACGCTGGCCCTGCGCGGCCAGGCGCTGCGCGATCCACTGCGGCAGCGCCTTGCGCTCGACCGGGTCGACGCGCACGCTGACGCCGGCGGCGTCGAGCGCGGTGAACCAGCCGCTGCTCTGCTGGGCGCGGTCGAGCCGCGGCAACTGCACCAGGGTGACGATGTCGTCGCTGAGCTGCTCGCAGTAGCGCTGCAGTGCCTCCGAGCCGTCCTTGCCGGGCTTGCCGCCGGGGATGCGGATCTCGATCAGCTGGCGCTCGGCGAACAGGCTCATCGCCTGCGAGGCGCCGAGCAGGCTGCTCCAGTCGAAGTGCGCGCCGCTGACGGTGTGCACCTGGCGCTCGGTGCAGCCGGCCGCGCGCGCCGCGGCGCGGATCGCGTCGCCGGCTTCCTGCGCCAGCAGCGGCTCGTCGCCCCACACCGTGTAGAGCGGCTTGAGCCCCTTGGCGAGGTGCTGGGCGAGCTGCTCGGCGCGGACCTGCATGGTGGTGATCGCCTCAGAGCGCCGGCACCGAGGCCAGCCGGCGCAGCACCTGCGCCGCGATGTCGTTCTGCATCGAGCGGTACAGCGCCTCTTCTTCCTGCTCCTTGGCGAGCGCGGCGCTCTCGCTGTAGCTCATGTCGCGCGACAGCAGGATCTCGGTGGCGGGAATCAGCTCGCGGCCCTGTGGCGTGCGCAGCCGGAAGCCGAAGCGCGAGCGCAGCTGCAGTTCGCGCACCTGGCCGAAGGCGGTGCTCGCCACCACGCTCTTCTCGCGCGCGTCGGTGAGCGCCTCCAGCACCACCTGCGCCTGCGCCGGGCTGTCGGCCACGATCGTGGTCGTGCTGGTGCCGATCTGGCGGCGCAGTTCGTCGGCCAGCGTGGATTTCGGCTTGAAGCCGGCGAGCGCGAGGCTGGAAAAGCGCAGCTCGGGCGCGCGGCGCAGCTCGAAGCCGCAGCCGGCGAGGGCTGCTGCGCT
>ERZ650309.1030-NODE-1030-length-13229-cov-5.407697_pt1 | contig 13229 bp, 10 predicted proteins | sample MGYA00376245_ERZ650309 | MGnify/ENA primary metagenome ERZ650309 (study PRJEB26733, sample SAMN07839294) | wastewater metagenome | biome: urban; feature: wastewater treatment plant; material: waste water | place: USA: North Carolina | collected 2016-04-26 ...
CGTGCAGGAAGTGGTTGCCGCCGATCGAGTAGCCGTCGCCGTCGCCGCCGGTGACCCGGTGGCCGCGGATCTCGGGTAGCGCCTCGCGCAGCTCGGGGTCGGTCAGGAACGTCAGTCCAGGCTGCCATCGGAGCATCCGCCGCAGCGCGTCGGTATCGGCGGCAGAAATGAATTCAAAAGGCCCGGTGAGTTCGTCGACGTCATTCAAATACACGATTATCTTCACCATGCGGCGGTCTTCGATGTCTATATGCCAATTGCGTGCCGAATTGAATGTGGTGGTGGCGGCGGCCCTTTCGACCTTTATTTCCAGACCCAGGTATCGCACAGGTAGACCAATGTAATTCTCAGCGATATCCAAGTTGTGGTCGGACAGGCCCCAGGTGAACAGCGCCGTATTGCCCGCCAATTCGGCCAGAGGGAGGTAGGTGACCGCTTCGGTGGAGGGGTCGGCCTCGAGCCATTCGACGGCGCGGGCGGCAGACTGGCGAGCCGCATTGTCGAAGCCCGCCGGCCGCACGGCCACATGTGACTGCGTCAATTCCTCGACGACGGAAGATTGCTGAGCGGTCAAGACCGGCAGGTGAGCGTCATGGCGGGCCAGTCGGACCTGATAGCGGCGTTCGTTTCTCGCGTGCAGGAACTGAAAATTCGACAACTGCCGACCCGCATTGGTCAAGCGCAATCGCAAGGCCGCGCTGAATTCATATTCGGTTGATTCGGGACGCACACGATAGCGAAACAATGGAGTTCCCTCACGGTCGTTGCAGAAACAGGACCGGCCTCGCCTGCGTAAATGCCAATTTCGACGCCGCGGCGAATTGTATCGCGTGAATATTTTTCGCCTACGTCAAAAAATCCATATGCTGGACGCTCGATGTCAAATTCACGGGCGCGACAAAATTCAGCAAAGAATCCGAACCGCAGGTTTCGTGTGTTCGTCAAGTGCCGAAGCGCGCATTTGCCCGGGGTGCACCAATCAAGGCAACGAATCTATCGACACTGTAAGAGTTTCACGGCCCGGGACTGCCGGGCCGTAGCGAGGGGTCTCAGGGCTTCTTCGACAACGATTCGGCGGCCGTGTCGGCCCACTGCCGCCACTGCGCCGCACTGGCCCGCGCTTTCTCGGCGTCCTTGGCCTTGCCTGCAGCCTCGGCCTTGGCAGCCTGCTTCTCGAACTGCTCGGCACGCTCCCTGAACTGGGCGGCGCGCGCCACCGCTTCGGCGTCGACCTGGCTGACCGTCCCGGCGTCGCGGATCTTCTTCTCGACCACCCGCAGGCGCCGTTCCAGCTCGGTGCTGCGGTCGCGGGCGGCCTTGCCGATCGCGTCCCACTTGTCGCCGATCGCGCGGAACGCGGCCCGCGCGGCCTCGATGTCGTCGAGCACGATGCGTTCGGCTTCGCGGAGCAATTGCTCCTTGGCATCGGCGTTCGCGTTGAACTCCGCGTCCTTCTCGGCGTTGACAGCGTTACGGGCCTCGAAGAAGGTGTCCTGAGCTGCCTTGAAGCGCTTCCATAGGGCGTCGTCGACGTCCTTGGCGGCCCGCCCGGCGGCCTTCCACTGCGTCAGCAGGTCGCGGAAGGTCGACGCGGTGGCGCCCCAATCGGTGGAGCCGCTGAGTGCTTCAGCCTTCTCGCACAGCGTTTCCTTGGCCTGCTTCACGCCCACGCGTTCGCGGTCGAGTTCGGCGAAGTGCGAGCCGCGGCGACGGTTGAACGACTCACGGGCGGCCGAATAGCGCTTCCACAGGGCGTCATCCACCTTGCGGTCCAGGCCGCTGATGGTGCGCCACTCGTCCAGGATCGCGCGCAGTCGGTCGCCGCTCGACTTCCACTGGGTGGAGTTCGCGCCGATCTCCTCGGCCTCGGCGGCCAGCGCCTCTTTGCGGGCGGTCTGGGCGGCGCGATGTTCGTCACGCTTCGCCCGTTCTTCGGCCGCGGCCGTGCCGGCCTGCTCAACGATGGCGGTGAGGCGGGCGCTGAGGGCGTCGACATCACCGAGAACCGATGCGGTGGGCAGGGATTCGAGCAGGGTGGCGGCCGCCGCCTTGATCTTGCGGGCGTCGCCGCTGCCCGAACCCAGCCTGTGCTCGAGCAGCACGACCTCGGTGTTCAAGTCGTCGAATCGCCGGCCGAAGTGCGCGTAGGCGGCCTCGGCGTCGCCGGCCTGCCATGAACCGATGTTGCGTTCACCGGCCGCGGTCACCAGCCACACGGTGCCGTCATCGTCGACGCGGCCGAAGCGGTGCGGGTCGACCGACGGAGGCGCGGCCACCGTGGAGGCCGGCGGATGGCTCGGGTGGGGGACCGGACGCGGGGGCCCGGGCCGAGGAGTGGGTTTGGGTGCTCCGCCGGATTCGGTGGTTGTCATATGTAGTACTCCTCGTGCCCTGCGTGGATCACCCACGCTCTGCCGCGCGACGCGGCGCCGGTTGTGTCGCTAGCACGCTATTGAAGCAGGTCGGTGCGGCGCGTGCGCACGGCTTTGCGTGACTCGTTAGCGTGAACGCGTGCTCGACGTCGGACCGGTCAACATCGCCATCGTCCCGTCGGCCCCGGTGATGGTGCCTGAACTGGGTGCCGGCGTGGTCTCTGAGCTGGCCGAATTGCGGATGGCTGTGCGGTCGGCGGTGGCGTCGTTGCCGTCCCGCTGGCTGGTGATCGGCGTCGATCGTCGGGATGCGCAGCTCGGTCCCGACGCCGTCGGCACGTTCTCTGGGTACGGGGTGGACGTGCCCGTCACGTTGGGCCCGGACGCTTGCGGACCGGCCCGCGAACTGCCGCTGTGTGCGTTGCTCGCAGGGTGGCTGCGCGGGCAGGACAACCCGCAGGGTTCGGTACAGGTCCGGGTGTTCGCCGACGACCTGACGGCCGATGCCGCGCTGGCGCACGGCCGCGAGCTTCGTGCCGACCTCGATGGTGCGTCGGTCGGTGTCCTGGTGATCGCCGATGGTGCATCCACGCTGAGCCCGACCGCGCCTGGCGGATACGAGCCGGACTCGATTGCCGTACAACAGCATTGGGACGACGCGCTCGCCACTGCCGATGTCGGCGCCCTGGCGGCTCTCGACGGTGTGCTGGGTCGGGTGGCCTACCAGGTTCTCGCTGGCCTGGCCGGTCCCGGAGCGAAGGCAACTGAGCTCTACCGTGGTGCGCCCTACGGTGTCGGGTATTTCGTCGGCTCCTGGGTTTCGCGATGATCCGGCCGATCGCGGTGGTCGGCCCCACCGGCACCGGGAAGTCCGCGTTGGCGCTGGACCTGGCCGACAGCCTCAGCGGAGAGATCGGCGTTGAGATCGTCAACGCCGATGCGATGCAGCTGTACCGCGGCATGGATATCGGCACTGCCAAGTTGACCGTCGCCGAGCGCCGCGGCATCCCACATCACCAGCTCGACGTCCTTGCGATCACCGACACGGCGACCGTCGCCAACTATCAGCAGGCGGCAGCCGCCGACATCGAGGCGATCGCGGCGCGCGGGAAGGTGCCGGTGATCGTCGGCGGCTCGATGATGTACGTCCAGTCACTGCTCGACGAATGGTCGTTCCCGGAGACCGACGCAGCGGTCCGGGCCCGCTGGGAAAGCCGGTTGGCCGACGTCGGCGTCGCCGCCTTGCATGCCGAGCTCGGACGGGTGGACGCGGCTGCCGCCGCGTCGATCCTGCCCAGTGACGGCCGCCGGATCGTGCGGGCATTGGAGGTCGTCGAGATCACGGGGAAACCGTTCGCGGCGTCGGCGCCGCAGATCGGGGCGCCCCGCTGGAACACACTGATCGTCGGATTGGATTGGGAAACCACACTTCTCGATGAGCGTCTGCAGCGCCGCACCGACATCATGTTCGACGACGGGCTGGTCGAGGAGGTTCGCGACCTGGTGGGCCAGGGCCTGCGCGACGGCGTCACGGCTGCGCGTGCCCTGGGCTATGCGCAGGTGCTGACCGCGTTGGATGCCGGCGGTGACAGCGCCGCCCTGGCCGAGGCCCGGGAGCGCACGTTCATCGGAACCCGGCGCTACGTACGCCGTCAACGGTCGTGGTTCCGGCGCGATCACCGGATCACCTGGCTGGCCGGGGACGCTTCCGGAAATGCGGCCGACGTGGCCCGACTTTGGTCCCACGTATCCTGACCACGTGCAGTTTTCGAAAGGGCATGGCACCCAGAACGACTTCGTGGTGCTTCCGGATCTAGAGGCGCAGTTGCCACTGACCCCTTCGGTCATCGCCGCCTTGTGCGATCGGCGCCGCGGTCTCGGGGCCGACGGCCTGCTGCGGGTGACAACCGCGGGTGCCGCCCAGCGGGCCGGCGTCTTCGGTGAGTTACCCGCCGGCGTGGCTGCCGACGACTGGTACATGGACTACCGCAACGCCGACGGCTCGATCGCCCAGATGTGCGGCAACGGGGTCCGGGTGTTCGCGCACTACCTGCGCGCGTCAGGGTTGGAGAGCCGCAACGAATTCGTGGTCGGCTCGTTGGCCGGCCCGCGTCCGGTCATGCTGCACTCGGTCGACGACGTCAACGCCGAGGTGACCGTCGAGATGGGCGCGGCCCGCTCGTTCGGCACGGGTACTGCCGTGGTGGCCGGCCGCAGCTTCGAGGGTCTGGCCGTGGACGTCGGCAATCCGCACCTGGCCTGTGTCGATCCGTCGTTGAACGTGGCCGGGCTCAACGCTCTGGACGTCGCGGCGCCGGTGTCCTTCGACGCCGAACTGTTCCCTGAGGGCGTCAACGTCGAAGTGCTGACGGCGCCGGTCGACGGTGCGGTCGCGATGCGGGTGCACGAACGTGGTGTCGGTGAAACCCGTTCCTGCGGAACAGGAACCGTGGCGGCGGCCCTTGCCGCACTTCGTCACACCGGCGTCGATACCGGAACCCTGCGGGTGGTGATACCCGGCGGCGAGGTCACGGTGACCATCGCCGAAGGCACCAGTTTTCTGCGTGGCCCGTCGGTGTTGCTGGCTCACGGTGAGCTGGCCGAGCAATGGTGGAAGGAAAATTCGGATGCGTGGTCCCGCGGCAGCGGGCACCATCGATAGCTACCTATGACCTCTCCTTTCAATCCCGACCACACCCCTAGCGTCGGTGAACTGGCACTCGAAGACAGAGCCGCACTGCGGCGAGTGGCCGGACTGTCGACCGAGCTGGCCGACGTCACCGAAGTCGAATACCGGCAGCTGCGACTGGAGCGCGTGGTGCTCGTCGGCGTCTGGACCGACGGCAGTGCCGCCGACGCCGACAACAGCCTCGCCGAGTTGGCCGCCCTGGCCGAGACCGCCGGCTCCGAAGTGCTCGAAGGTCTCATCCAGCGGCGCGACAAACCTGACGCGTCGACCTACATCGGATCCGGCAAGGCGCAGGAGTTGCGTGAGATCGTGACGGCCACCGGCGCCGACACCGTGATCTGCGACGGCGAGTTGACCCCGGCTCAGCTGAACTCACTGGAAAAGGTGGTCAAGGTCAAGGTCATCGACCGCACAGCGCTGATCCTGGACATTTTCGCCCAGCACGCCACCAGCAGGGAAGGCAAGGCCCAGGTCTCGCTGGCTCAGATGGAGTACATGCTGCCGCGGCTGCGCGGTTGGGGTGAGTCGATGTCCCGGCAGGCCGGTGGCCGGGCCGGCGGCGCGGGCGGCGGCGTCGGTACGCGTGGTCCCGGTGAGACGAAGATCGAGACCGACCGGCGACGGATCCGCGAGCGCATGGCCAAACTGCGCCGTGAGATCAAGGACATGAAGAAGATCCGCGACACCCAACGGCACAGCCGTCGCAGTAGCGACATCCCGTCGGTGGCGATCGTCGGCTACACCAACGCCGGCAAGTCGAGCCTGCTCAATGCGCTGACCGGGGCCGGTGTCCTGGTGCAGAACGCGCTGTTCGCGACGCTGGAACCGACCACCCGCCGGGGCCAACTCGTCGACGGCCGCCCGTTCACCTTGACCGACACCGTCGGATTCGTCCGGCACCTGCCGACCCAGCTCGTCGAGGCCTTCCGTTCGACCCTCGAAGAGGTCGTCGATGCCGATCTGCTGGTGCACGTGGTCGACGGGTCGGATGCCGATCCGCTGGCGCAGATCAACGCGGTGCGCCTGGTGGTGGGTGAAGTCGTCGCCGAATACGATGTCGCGGCACCGCCGGAGTTGTTGGTGGTCAACAAGATTGATGCCGCCGATGACTTCGCTCTGGCCCAGCTGCGGCGGGCGCTGCCCGATGCGGTGTTCGTCTCGGCGCACACCGGCGAGGGCCTGGACCGCCTCGGCGCGCGAATGTGCGAACTGGTCGAACCCACCGATGCGCTGATCGACCTGACGATCCCCTATGACCGTGGTGACCTGGTCGCCCGGGTGCATGCCGAGGGGCGAGTCGAGGCGACCGAGCACACCGCCGACGGCACCCGGATCCGGGGCTGGGTACCAATTGCGTTGGCCGCCAATCTCAGTGGCGCACTGAAAGGCTGAACGCTCAGGCTGCCTTCTTCTCGCAGGTGCTCGCGACGGGCCGGGCTGTGGCCTTGCCTTTCTTCGCGGAACTGTCCTTCTTCGAGGTGTCCTTCTTCACCGTCTTCATGGCCGGATCGGGCACGGTCTTGACCGCTGCTGCAGGCTTCTTGGCGTGGGGCTTGGCGGTCGGCGTCGTTGCTGCGGCTGTCGGGACGAGCGTCAACGGCCTGGTGGTGGCGGTGACCGAGGGCGTCGCGGCCACCGTCGCCGGTGTGCCGGCGGTGCTCTTGGCCTTGCCGGTGATGTCGTTAATCGCCGCCTGGATGCCCGCACCGGTAGCCCGGACCAGATCGACCGCCAGCTTGATCGGGTTGACCCAGGGGATCAGTTCGAACGGAGCGGGGACGCCCGGGCTCAGATTGCGGTTGTAGCCGGTGTCGATCAGCACCCGCAGCACCGGTGAGATGAGATCGACGAGCGGCTTCACCAGGCCCATGGTCTTGGTCGATTTGCCGATGTCCAGCAGCGGCCGGAGCAGCGGCAGGGTCTTGGTGGGGATGGTGATGTAGGTGGTGTCGCCGTAGGTCGTCTGATTCTTCGGCCTGGCGAGTGTGCGCATCTGCTCGACCCCTCAAGTTCGCGGCACTTCAGACGTCCAAGCGTCTCACCGGAACCTCACAGAAAACCGGCATTCGCCGAAAGTGGTCGGCGGCGTCAACCATGCGGTGTTCGTCCGTGTCCGTGCGCAGAGTCACATTTTGACGTGATTGGTTGTGCTGCAGCATGATTCGATCGGACATTGGCTGGACAATCGATCGTCGACTTCTGGTTGTGGCAGGGTCGCCGGTAGAGTGGCGCAAGATTCGCCGTCTTACCCCCATGGGTATTTCCGACAGGCCGAATGCGTCGTGAAACGGCTGTGGTCACCTCAGACCATCCACTCCAGCACTTCTCGCGGCGACCGATGTTGCCGCAAGGGCAGCATCGCCCACCCGAAAGGCTGAAAACTGATGACTTCCGACGTGTCCTTCTCCGACCTCGGCGTGCGCGCACCGCTGGTGAGTTCGCTCGCCGGCCGCGGCATTGCCGCCCCGTTCCCCATCCAGGTCAGTACCCTCCCCGATACCCTCGCCGGACGTGACGTCCTGGGCCGTGGGCGCACCGGCAGCGGTAAGACGCTGGCCTTCTCGATCCCGCTGGTGTCTCGGTTGGTCGACGCGCCGCGTCGCCCGTCGCGGCCCAGCGGTCTGGTGCTGGCACCGACGCGGGAACTTGCGACGCAGATCGCTGCCACCGTCGAACCGTTGGCTGCTGCTGTCGGCCTGACGGTCACCACGATCTTCGGCGGTGTCTCGCAGACCCGCCAGGTCGACGCGCTGCGTCGCGGCGTCGACATCGTCATCGCCTGCCCGGGTCGACTCGAGGACCTGATGAAGCAGAAGCTCGTCAGCCTCGACGAAGTGCAGGTGACTGTTCTCGACGAAGCTGATCACATGGCTGACCTGGGCTTCCTGCCCGGCGTAACCCGCATCTTGGCGGCCACCCCGGCGGGTGGCCAGCGGATGTTGTTCTCCGCGACGCTCGACAACGGCGTAGACAAGCTGGTGAAGCGATTCCTGCAGAACCCCGTCACCCACTCGGTTGATGAGATCGACGCCCCGCCGCCGGCAATGACCCACCATGTGTTCCATGTGGCCGGCGCCGCCGAGAAGCGTGACCTCGTGCACCGCTTGGCTTCGGGTACCGGGCGACGGATCCTGTTCATGCGCACCAAGCATCAGGCCCGCAAGCTCGCTCGCCAGCTCACCGAGGCCGGCGTGCCGTCGGTGGACCTGCACGGCAACCTGTCGCAGCCGGCGCGTGACCGTAACCTGGCGGCATTCAGCTCCGGTGAGGCCCGCGTGCTGGTCGCCACCGACATCGCTGCCCGCGGCGTCCACGTCGACGAGGTCGAACTCGTCGTCCACGTCGACCCGCCCGCCGAGCACAAGGCCTACCTGCACCGTTCCGGTCGCACCGCGAGGGCCGGCAGCTCCGGTGATGTCGTCACCGTCGTGTTGCCCGAACAGCGCCGCGACGCCCAGCAGTTGTTGCGCAAGGCCGGGATCACCGTTCGTCCGCAGGAAGTGGGCGCTGAATCGGCGCCGGTGCAGGCGCTCGTCGGTGAGGTCGCGCCCTACCAGGCGCCCGTGCCGAAGTCCGCTCCCACGACTGCGCCGCGTCGGGGTCCCCGGCCGGCCAAGGGTGGCCAGCAGGCCAAGGCTGCCACCGGCGGCGGTCAGCAACAGCAGCAGCGTCGGCGCCGTCGGCCGCGCCCGCAGCAGCAGTCGGCGCGCCCCTAACGCCGAGCGGCGGGGGCCGCAGTCCACCAACCGTCCGGTTGGTATACGTTGTCGCAAACGTATCCAGTACCGGAGGTCTCATCATGGGCGTCATCAAGTACGACCGCACGCTGTTCGAACCCGAGCACGACCTGTTCCGCGAGTCATTCCGGGCCTTCCTCGCCCGACATGCAGAGCCGTACCGCGACGAATGGGAGAAGGCCAAGATCGTCGACCGCGAGGTCTGGCGCGAGGCTGGTAAGCAGGGCTTCCTGGGGATGGCCGTGCCCGAGGAGTACGGCGGCGGCGGTAACCCCGACTTCCGCTACAACGTCATCGTCACCGAGGAAACGGCGGCCGGGCGCCACAGCGGTCTCGGCTTCGCGCTCCAGAACGACGTCATCGCCCCGTATCTGCTGGAGTTGGCGAACGAAGAGCAGAAGCAACGCTGGCTGCCGGGCTTCTGCAGCGGCGAGACCATTGCCGCCATCGCGATGACCGAGCCAGGCACCGGAAGCGACCTCCAGGGCATCAAGACCCGCGCCGTCAAAGAGGGCGACCACTGGATCCTCAACGGTTCAAAGACGTTCATCACCAACGGAATTCACGCTGACCTGGTGATCGTGGTGGCGCAGACCGACGCCGAGAAGGGCGCCCAGGGCTTCAGTCTCTTCGTCGTCGAACGCGGCATGGAGGGCTTCGAACGCGGCCGCCACCTCGACAAGATCGGCCTGGACGCGCAGGACACCGCCGAGCTGTCGTTCGCCGACGTCAAGGTTCCCGCGGAGAACCTGCTGGGCCAGGAGGGCATGGGCTTCATCTACCTGATGCAGAACCTGCCGCAGGAACGCATCTCGATCGCGGTCATGGCAGCTGCCGCCATGGAATCCGTACTGGAGTTGACGCTGCAGTACACCAAGGAACGCAAGGCATTCGGCAAGCCGATCGGCAGCTTCCAGAACACCCGCTTCGTGCTGGCGGAACTGGCCACCGAGGCGACTGCCGTGCGCATCATGGTCGACGAGTTCCTGCGTCTACACCTGGACCGCAAGCTCACCATCGACCAGGCCGCGATGGCCAAGTGGTACACCACCGAAGCTCAGGTTCGCCTGGTCGACCGGTGTCTGCAGCTGCACGGCGGCTATGGCTACATGCGCGAATATCCCGTCGCGAAGGCGTTCCTGGACTCCCGAATCCAGACCATCTACGGCGGAACCACGGAGATCATGAAGGAGATCATCGGCCGCGGACTGGGGGTTTAGCGGTCGGCCGGGCGGTGCGGCCGTGTGTTTAACCCTGCGACACACGGCCGATATCCCGCAAGATGGACGTCAACTCAAGCAAAGTTGACGCTGACCCATGCGCAACAGCATGTTGTAGCGCGGGATATGCCGACTTCGGGAGGAATTCGATGACCGGGCTGCGAACCCGTGCTGTCAGGACGATCGGGCGCACCAGCGTCGGTGTGCTGGCGGTGGTTCTGTTCATGGCGCCGTCCGCGGTCGCTACTCCCGAGAGTGACGCCGCCGATACCGCGATCACCGCGGCCTGGGACTCCGCCGGCGGCACCGGCGGTGCGCTGGGTGACAAGGACGGCGACGTCTACCAGGTGGGTGAAGGCTTCGCCCAGAACTTCGCCACCGGCAAGATCTACTTCACCCCGCGGACCGGAGCACACTTCGTGCAGGGCGCTGTGCTGGAGAAATACCAGTCGGTCGGCGGACCAGCAGACAGCGATCTGGGTTTCCCCACCGCTGATCAGGCGGCGGGCAAGGCGGAAGGCAGTAAGGACAGCACGTTCAGTGCAGCCGACGTGCCGGTGATCTTCTGGACCCCGGAAAACGGTGCGTGGGTCGTTCGCGGCGCCATCAACGCGGCGTGGGACAAGCTCGGCGGTTCGGCAGGGACCCTCGGTGTGCCGACAGCGGACGAGACCTGGAAGGGCAGCGTCGTCTCGCAGGCGTTCACCGGCGGTGAGATCAGCTGGGACGCCAAATCCAAGACGTTCACCACGACGCCTACCGACCTTGCCGGCCAACTGACCGGTCTGAACGTCCCGGGCGACGCGACGACCGCGATCGACGCGGCCCGACGCGCGGCTGGCGGTCCGTTGGGGCCGCTCGGCGCCGAGGAAGGTGCCCAGTACAAGGTCGGGGACAAGGGTCTCGGCCAGAACTACGCGGGCGGGACCATCTACTACTCGCCCAACACCGGAGCGAACGCGGTGAGTGGCCAGATCCTGGGCAAGTATCGCGGCGCGGGCGGCCCGCAGGGTGATCTGGGCTTCCCGACCAGCAGCGAGGCCGATGGCGGGTTGCCGTCCAGCCGGATCGTCACGTTCGCGGGCGCCGATCAACCGGTGATCTTCTGGACCCCCGATCACGGTGCCGTCATCGTGCGGGGCGCCATGAACGCGGCTTGGACCAAACTCGGCGGCGCCGCCGGAAAGCTCGGTGCCCCGACGGGCGATCAGTCGGTCAACGGCAATGTCGTCTCGCAGAAGTTCACGGGCGGCTCGGTGTCGTGGAACTCGTCGACGCGCGCCTTTACGGTCGATCCGTCGGATCTGACCGGGCAACTCGCCGGTGTTCAGGTGCCGGGTCAGGATCTGACGAAGGCCGCGCCGAACGCGGACAGCGGCAAGTGGTACCAGTTCCACTGGTGGTGGCTGCTGGCGATCATTCCGCTGGTCTTGGCCGTCGGCGCCATTGCGATTGCGGCAGTTCTGCGTCGTCGTCGGCACGCCGAGAACGCCCAGCCGGGCAGTGACGACCGCGGCAGCCACGACGACTTCGCCGACCACGATGAGCCTCACGGTCAGTTCGAAGGGCACGACGGCTACGACGATTTCCACGACGAACATCACGAGGGCGAATACCCCGGCGATCACTTCGATGACCAGCACTTCGACGAGCACTACGGGGATGAGCACTACGGCGACGAGTCCGACCACGGTGCCGCAGGGCATTTCGTCGAGGACCATGGCGTTGAGGAACCCCTCGGTCACGAGCAGTTCCAAGAGGACCCCGATGCGATCGACACCGCGCCTCACGCCATCGCGAACTACGACATCGCTCCGCCGGCACACATTGGTCTGCCGGAACAGAGCGCTCCGATCGAGCAGGTAGCTTCTCCCGAGCACCACGGACCCGGCGGTTGGGCCGGATTGGGTGTGGGTTTGGCGGCGGCCGGCCTCGGGGCCAGCAGCATTGCCGCGGTTCAGCACGAACCCGACGAGGAACCCGACGAGGTACCGACGCCGTCCGCTGATGCGGAGCAGCCCGGGGTAAACGAGCCTGAGTCGGACGAGTCCGAGGTGGAGACGGACGAACCCGAACCGTCGGAGGAAGCCGAACCGATGGCCGGTCCACCGAGCGGCAAGCATCATGCCGTCCACCTGGACGAGCCGGAGACGGCTCAGATGTCATTCCGTGTGGCCGTCGGCGACGTGCGTTATCCGCCGCCCGGCTACGCCATCAAGGCTGATACCAAGACCGGTCAGTACTGGGCCCCGGGCACGCCCGGCTATGAGTCGGCTCCGGTCGAGATCTGGTTCGCCAGTGAGGAATTCGCCATCACGAACGGGTTCATCAGCGGCTGACGTCAGCCGCCGATGAACCCTTCGGGGCAGGGTCAGATCTTCCGGATGACGGTGACGACCTTGCCGAGAATGGCGGCATCGTTGCCGGGAATCGGGTCGAATGCCGGGTTGTGCGGCATCAACCACACCTGGCCGCGGGTGCGCTTGAAGGTCTTCACCGTTGCTTCGCCGTCGATCATCGCGGCCACGATGTCGCCGTTGTCGGCAACATTCTGCTGACGGACCACCACCCAGTCCCCATCGCAGATCGCCGCGTCGATCATCGACTCACCGACGACCTTGAGCAGGAACAGCGAGCCCTCGCCGACCAGTTCGCGGGGGAGCGGGAAGACGTCTTCGACGGCCTCTTCGGCCAGGATGGGCCCGCCGGCGGCGATGCGGCCCAGCACCGGTACGAACGTCGGCTCGGGAAGTGCGTCGGAGCCGGCCACCTCGGTGGTGATGTGCGATGCCGAACTTTCCTCGGTGGTGCGGACATCCACTGCGCGCGGCCGGTTCGGGTCGCGACGTAGGTAGCCCTTCTTCTCCAGCGTCCGCAACTGGTGGGCAACCGACGACGTCGACGTCAGTCCCACGGCGTCGCCGATCTCCCGGATGCTGGGCGGATAACCGCGGGTGGTCACCGAGGCGCGGATCACTTCGAGGATGGTCCGCTGACGCTCGGTGAGTCCTGAGTCGGTGCTTCGTCGGTTGCCTGCTGTGCGATCGAGGCTGTCCGGTGTGTCGGTGCTGTCGCTCATGGCGATGAATGTAGTCGCCATCGTGCAATTGATCAAACATGTGTTCGAGGCGTGTTGCCTCAGGGTCGTTCGAATGTTGTGATGTCTCAGGACATCGGTGACAGTTCTGCATCAGGACATCGGTGACAGTTG
>ERZ650309.1031-NODE-1031-length-13215-cov-4.916717_pt1 | contig 13215 bp, 8 predicted proteins | sample MGYA00376245_ERZ650309 | MGnify/ENA primary metagenome ERZ650309 (study PRJEB26733, sample SAMN07839294) | wastewater metagenome | biome: urban; feature: wastewater treatment plant; material: waste water | place: USA: North Carolina | collected 2016-04-26 ...
GGCGGCATGTTTGGCATTCAATTGGCCCAGCAGGTCCAGATTCGCTCTTTGATGATCCGGCGTGATGCCCGGCGGTGGCTGCAAATCGAGGATGGGCGAGCCTTTGGAGCGCAGCGCGGTGCCTTGAAAGTGCGCGGGCAGGTAGCCATTGCCCCAATTCGCGCTGCCGCCCTGCGGATAGCTGATCTCCGGCAGCACGATGAAGCCCGGCAGGTCCTGATTCACCGAGCCGAGGCCATACGTCACCCATGAGCCGATGGCCGGATCGCCACCGAAGCGATTGCCGCAGTTCATTTGATACATCGCGGTGGGATGATTCACTGAATCGACTTGGCAGCCGCGATAAAAACAAAGCTCGTCCGCCACTTTCGCCAGATGCTGCCAAGGCTCGCTCATCCACGCGCCGCTCTGGCCATGCTGGGCAAACTTGAAGGGCGATTTCACATAGTAGCGCTTGCCGCTTTCCATCGCCGACTTCTGCTTCCCCTCACGAGTGAACTCCTGCAAATGCAGCTTCTCCAGCGCCGGTTTCGGATCAAACGTATCCATTTGCGAAGGCCCGCCGGTCATAAACAGCAGGATGACGCGTTTGGCTCGTGGAGCGAAATGCGGACCACGAGCGTTCGGCGTGTCGGCGTTGGCAATCAAATCGGCCAGAGCGATGGAACCGAGCCCGCCACCAAGCGTCGAAAGAAAATTGCGTCTTGAAAAATTGTCGGTCATAAGAACCTTTCGATCTGCGTTCGCCCTGAAAGGGCGATTGGACATTAGCCGGGGATGAAATCCCCGGAATCGGTGGTAATCAACATTCGCGCCCTGGCCAGGGCGCTGGACAGCCTATTCACCAAAGATATTTCTCGTCGTATTCAACACCGCTTTGTATCAGAAACTCCAGGTACTCTTCCTTAAACGTCTTTTTACGATGATGTTCTTCCTGCCGGGCAATGTAGCTTTTCACTGCTTCAATCTGGGAGGTGCTGACGGTGAATGCGCCGTAACCATCTTGCCAGGAAAAGAACGGCTTGTTCATCTCTTCGTGGACCCATCTGGAGGACGCGGATTTGATCTCTCTTAATACATCAGCCAAACGATGCGTCGCGCGCAATCCGACAAGCAAATGAACATGATCTTCTACGCCACCGATCGTTTCAGGGATGGCTCCCAAGTCATTCAGGATGCCGCCCAGATAAGTGTGCAATCGTCCTCGCCAATCTTTGTGCAAATGGGCGATGCGATCTTTCGTGCTAAAGATCAAATGATAATGAAGGCTCAAATGCGTTGTGGGCATACTGACCTCTGAATCTTGTCCAACGCTCCTGCCGGAGCGCGAAATTCTCTTGCGGCTATCCCGGGGATTTCATCCCCGGCTAATCTCCAACGTGCCTCTGGCACGAAAACCACCCGCGGGTTCTGGAATAGAAGTTAATCCCAGAATCACTCATGGCCAGAAAACCTCCTCGTTGGTTGCCAGCAACACCTGGGCAAATTGTTCGATGGTAGCGGAGTTGAGATAGCTCAAGGCTGCTTTGGTTTCCGCCGGGCTTGGATCGCGCAACAGGATTTTGCGATACAGGCTGCGGACGATGTTTGTAGTTCTCGCTTCAGCCGGTCGGCTTTGCCCGCTGCCGCCTGAAGGCGGAACGACAAACGTTTCGGCTTTGGCCAGCGTTGCACTGAGTTGTTTGACGAACGGACTGTTCAGCACAAACAATTCCTGCAACGGCGTAATGGTCAGATTGCGCGAAGGGCTGGTCTGAAACGGATTTGGAAAATCGTACAGGCGCAGAATGTCGCTGCTACTTCCACGGTTAACGCGGCCATACACCGTGCGGCGTGTGTTTTCCAAATTATCAAGATTCAGCGATGGCCCGTACATTTCCAGATTCAAACTGCCTGCTGCTTGCAACAGCGAATCGCGAAGCGCTTCAGCATCCATTCGACGAGTGTTCATTCGCCAGAGCCATTTGTTCTCTTCGTCAATCGCGGCGGCATCCGTGCGAGGCTTGCTGGATTGGCGATACGTCGCCGACAGCATGATTTCGCGGTGCAGCCATTTCAGCGACCAGCCGCTGGCGACAAAGCGCGCCGTTAAATCGTCCAGCAATTCGGGATGCGTTGGCCGTTCCCCGCGATCTCCGAAATCGCTGGGCGTGGCGACCAGATGTTTACCGAAATGCCATCCCCACACGCGATTGACAATCACGCGCGCGGAAAGCGGCGCAGCATCGGTCAGGATTTTTTCGGCCAATTCCAAACGCCCGGAGCCTCGTTTGAATCCTTCGTTTGGATTTTTGGACAGCACGGTCAGGAAATGGCGCGGCACGATTTCGCCGGGCGAAGCCGAATTGCCGCGCGCAAAGACCGGCAAGTCGCGCGCAGCGCCAGGTTTGATCGTCAGCGGCGTGTAATCGGCATACGAACCATCCGAATCCATCGCAGCATCGTGGACGGCGTTGATGAATGGAGCTTTGGCTTCTTCTTCGGCGCGCTTGGCCGCTGCGGCGGCGAGTGCTTTCGGGTCGGGTTTGGGTTTGCCAGCGTTGACCTGGTTTCTGGACGCGCCGATTTTGATCACGGATTCGGCGAGTTCAGGATATTGCTCCTGCAACGCCTTCATCTCTTCCTTCAACGCGTTCATCTCCGCGCGGCAAGCTTCGGCTTTGGGTTTGGCGATGCTTTGGTCGAGCGTTTTTTCTTCTGTCAAAAAGCCCAACAACCCGTTCAGTTCTGTGACCCGATGGCGGGCAGCCAGATATTTCGTTTCGGTTGCCGAATCAATGTCGCGCAATGGGCGAATCGCGGGCGAAGTCGAAGCGAAGACTCCGGCCATCGCGTAATAATCTTTCTGTGAAATCGGATCGAACTTGTGATCGTGGCAACGAGCACAAGCAACAGACAGCCCCAACATACCGCGTCCGACGGCGTCTACGCGTTCGTCCCATTCTTCCAGCAGCAGGTTGTCAATCAACTCTTTCGACAGCTTCTTTTCTTTCCACTCCGACGGAGCCATGCCCAAATACCCAAGCGCGCGCAAATCGCTGCGCGAAGTGCCGGGCATCAAGTCGGCGGCAAGCTGCTGTTTGATGAAACGGTCGTAAGGCAAGTCATTGTTGATGGATTCAATCACCCAATCGCGATAACGCCACGCGTACGGATAGGCTTGGCGATTGCCGCCCGTGTCTCCGTTTTCGGCGTAACGCGCCACATCAAGCCAATAACGTCCCCAGCGTTCGCCGTACCGCTCACTGGCCAGCAAACGATCAATCAGCTTTTCGTAACGGCGCGGGTCTTTGTCGTTCACAAAGTGTTCGACTTCCTCATAGCTGGGTTTCAGCCCCGTCAGGTCCAGAGATGCGCGAAGAATCAAAATGCGCGGATCGGCTTCGGCAGAAGGTTTGAGTTTGTTTTGTTCGAGCTTGGCCAAAATGAAGCGGTCAATTTTGGTGCGCGGCCAAGCGGTTTGTTGAATAGCTGGAGCGGCTTGTTCGCGCACAGGTTGAAACGACCACCACTGCCGCCCTTTCTCAAAATCAATTCCTCGTTTTGGGGCGGTAATTGTTGAAACAGTTTCCGTTCGCGGATCAGGCGCGCCCGCCGCGATCCACTGTTCAAAGTCGGCAATCACTGCATCGGCCAGCTTGTTGGTTGGCGGCATTTTCAGAACCGGATCGTTGTACCGTAGCGCACGCAACAACAAACTTTGATCAGGCTTTCCGGGAACAAGCGCTGGCCCCGAATCCCCACCTTTCAGCAAACCCGATTTGGTATCCAACACCAATCCACCCATCGGCGATTTCAATTTGGAAGAATGGCAGGCGTAACAATTGGTCGCCAGAACAGAACGAATCTTCTTTTCGAAAAAATCATCGCTGAGAGTTTGGGCCGATTGAGCGCTCATTCGTTCCGCCGCAATGGCGAGCAAAAAGAGCCAGACAAACATCAGTTTGAATTGTGTACGCGGCATTGATTTCGCTCCTTTGGCTTATTTCGATTGCGCGATGCTGCGCTCCATAATCCGCCTGTTGTCGCAGGCGGAGATTGTATCTTCCAATCCGAGAATCACGCCTACTTTTTACGCGGCTGGCGCAATTGCTTTCAGCGCGTCGCCGCCGTAATCCATTTCGGCTTGCGTCTTCAACGCCCACTTGCCGAAAAACGGCAACAGGATGACTTTGAGCGCTGCTGACGCCAGGCCAAGTGTTCCGCATTGAATAAAACTGCGTCGAGTATTTTTCATATCTCACGTTTCTGTGGATAAGTTCGTGACCACGCCTTTAGGCGGAATGGGCAGGGCCGCTGAAACCTTCCACCTAAAGGCGGGACTACATGCTTTTCATTGTTCAGTTCTCTGCCGGAACCTGACGAATCACGCCCAGCTTGCCAATCAACAAATGAACCATCAGTAATGCCAGCAAATACATCACAGAACACACGGCAAAAATCGGCGCATAGCCGTATTTCATGACGACGCTGCCGATTACCAGTTGAGTGATTCCGCCCGCGATGCCGCCTAAAAATCCGCCGAAGCCTGTGACCCTGCCAACGGCGTTTTTATGAAAGACTTCGGCGGGCAACGTGATATTGCCCCAACCCGAATGGCCGAACATAACCCCGGCCAGCACCAGCACAGCCATCGCAGGCGAACCAACATGCGTCACGGCAAAGCAAAGCACCACCATTGCCAACGAAACGCCGAGCATTGTCGTTTTGCGCGCTTTGTTCAATTCCCAACCACGGCTGATCAAAAATCTGGGCATCGCTCCACTGAATAAATTTCCCAGCGTCAAAGCCGCGAACGGAATCCAGGCGTACATTCCAATCTCTTTCAGATTGAAGCCGCGTTCTTTTTCCAGGTAACTCGGCGCCCAGAAGAATAGAAAATAGGAAATCGGGTCGGTCAGCATTCTGGCCAATGCGCAGCCCCAGGTTTCAGGCATCTTTAACAACTGCCGGAAGGAAGGTGCGACTTTCTCGGACTCTGCTTCGGCTTCGCGGTCTTCGGAAATCAATACCAGCTCTTCTTTGGTGATATTCGGATGCTCATTCGGAAGCCGGTAAAAGAAATACCAGACGGCAACCCAGACGAACCCAACAGCGCCTGTAAAGACGAACGCTGCCTGCCATCCGTATCTTAACGCGATGCCTGCGGCGATTGGCACCGCCAGCGTGTTGCCAAGCGCGGTTCCGGCATTGAAAATTCCAACAGCCAGCGCCCGGTCACGCATCGGAAACCATTCCGTGACGGCTTTCAGGCCAGCCGGAAAACTGGCGGGTTCCATCGTCGCCAGCAAGCCGCGATAAAACTGAAAACTGCCGACGCCCGTTGCAAAGGCATGCAACATGTTCGCAATGGACCAGCCCGAAACGAAAACCAGAAGCCCGCGCCGCGAACCCAATTTATCAATCACCCAACCGCTGACGACATACGCCACGGCATACGTCCATAAAAACGTAGTCGTAATCACCGCATAACCTTTGTCATCGAAATGCAGCGCGTTTTGAATTGTGACTTTGAGAACGGAAAGCGTGTTGCGATCCATGTAATTCAGCTCCGAAGCAAAGCAGAGCAGAATCGCAATGTACCAGCGCAGATGTTTGATTTTGAATTTCGAGGAATCGGGCATTTTCAGTTCTCCTGAAGGCAAGCCAAAACTTCAAAAGCCGCAGCGGAGTTTCAAACTTCACTGCGGCTTTGATTTGTTACCCGCTCCCTATTGGTCGCGGTACTGACTAGAAATTGATGAAGGCGTGAAGCGGGAGACGGGACTCGAACCCGCGACGTCCAGCTTGGGAAGCTGGCATTCTACCACTGAATTACTCCCGCGAATTTTCAACGGTCATTTGAAGCGGGCGTAAAGTAGCACACGCTCAAACCACCCGCAACATTTTGCTCCTGGGTTCCGGAAAACAAAATTAATGATGGCTTTTGCCGTCACAGAAGCTTTTGGATATGATGCGGTTATGGCAAATCTGATGCTCCGGAAACGCCCACTGGCGTTAGTGATTCTGGACGGTTTTGGTCATTCCGACAAAATCGAAGGCAATGCAATCAAGCTGGCCAAGACTCCCTATTTGGATCAGTACCTTGAAAAATATCCCAACACGTTGATCGAAGCTTCAGGTGAACGAGCCGGATTACGTCGCAATCAGTCTGGCAGTTCTGAAGTCGGTCACATCAACATCGGCTCCGGACGAATCGTCCCGGTGGACATCACGCGAATTGACGAAGCGATTTCCAGCGGAAAGTTTTTTGATAACCCAACGTTGACTGCCGCCGTGGACGCGGGCAAAAACACTGCGCTGCATTTGATCGGATTGCTTTCCGATGGCGGAGTTCATTCGACGAATACGCACCTGTACGCTTTATTGGAAATGGCGGCGCGACGCGGCGTCGAACGCGTCTTCGTTCACGTCATTACCGACGGACGGGATACACCGACGTATTCCGGCAAAAGTTATGTGGCGGCATTGATTCTGAAAATGCGGGAACTTGGCCTGGGACGTATTGCGACGATTTCCGGACGGTATTACGCCATGGATCGCGACAACCGTTGGGATCGCATCAAGCTTGCTTACGATGCAATGACCATCGGACAAGGCCAACTGGCTGCTGACCCGATGACGGCAGTTGAAGCGTCTTACGAAAACGGGCTGACTGACGAATTCATCAAGCCGATCGTGATTACCGGCGAAGACGGTTCGCCAGTGACGAAAATTCAAAGCGGCGATTCATGTATTTTGTTCAACTTTCGCGCCGACCGCGCCCGGCAATTGACGCGAGCATTCACCGGATTGAATTTGGCCAAGTCCCAGAACGAAGGCTTTGAGCGCGAACGAATTCAGGATTTGCATTTCGCCACCTTCACGCAGTACGACCAGGCGATCAATTCTTCGATTGTCTTTCCGCCAATTGCCTTGAAAGGCACTCTGGCTGAAGTTTTTGCTGAACATGGCATTTCGAATTTGCGAATTGCCGAATCTGAAAAGTACGCGCACGTCACGTATTTTTTCAACGGCGGAGTCGAACAGGAATATCCCGGCGAAAGCCGCATTCTGATCCCTTCGCCCAATGTGGCGACTTACGACCAGAAACCGGAAATGAGCGCGTTTCGCCTGACGGACAAAATCTGCCGGGCGTTGGATGAGGGCGAAACCGATGTGTACATCATCAATTTCGCCAACTGCGATATGGTCGGCCACACTGGAAATCTGAAAGCGGCGATTGAAGCCGTCGAAACGGTTGACACCTGTCTCGGATGGGTGATCGGCACAATCGAACGGTTGAAAGGCGCGGCTATCATCACCGCCGATCACGGAAATTGTGAACAAATGCTTTCCACGGAAAGCGATACTCCGCACACGGCTCACACAAATCACCCCGTGCCGTTTATTTTGTGTGATGCCACGTTCAAAGGCCGTTTGCAGGACGGCGGCGCGTTAGAAGATATCGCGCCAACAATGCTTGACCTGCTGGGAATTCAAAAGCCCATTGAAATGACTGGAAGAAGTTTGCTGGTCTAAAACAAATAACTCAACTAATAAAATCACTCGACTGAACCCCCCGCTCTTCAGTTCTTTGCAACAATTCATGAACGTCCTTCTGATTATTTCAGTAGTTCTACAGTTTTTGGCACTCCTGTGGGCAATTCGTTTGGCATGGCGCGAACGCGACTGGCGTTTCGCTTTATTGGCCTTGGCAATGGGAATTATCGCCGTTCGCCGGCTGCTCATTGTCACGTCGTATTCGTCTTTGATGGAAAGCGGACACAGTCCGGTTTCAGAGATTTCGGGCTTGCTGTTGGGCGGTTCCACATTGGCGGCCATCATTGCACTGGATCACGCCCTGATTGAACGTCGCCGGGCGGAAGACCAGCTCAAGGTCTCCCATCAACAATTGCGCGAACTTGCTGCTCGACTCAACTCCGTGCGTGAAGAAGAACGCACTGCCATCTCGCGTGGGATTCAAGACGAAATTGGCCAGGTGCTGTCCGGTTTGAAGATCGAAATCAAACTGTTCGGCAAAGAGATTCAGCCAACCCATCCGCATCTGTCTTTACGGGTCCAGGAGATGTTATGCCTGACGGAACGCACTCTACTGGCAATGCGTGATATTGCTACGGAACTGCGCCCCAGCGTGCTGGATAATCTCGGATTGGTAGCGGCCATCGAATGGCAAGCCAAGGCCTTTCAAAAACGAAACGGCATTCAGTGTTACATTCATGCAGACTTTGATGACAAACAGCTTGCTGGCAGTCTGGCCACAGCGCTCTTCCGCATTTTTCAGGAAAGCCTGAACAATGTGTTGCGACATTCCGATGCGACGGAAGTGGAAGTGTTGTTGACCCAGCACAACAACGTGCTGTTGATGACAGTTCACGACAACGGCAAAGGAATTTCCGCCGAAGATTTCAACAAACCCAACTCATTGGGAATTTTGGGAATGCGAGAACGCGCGCTGCCCTTTTCCGGCAAAGTAGATATTCGCAATGCTTCTGAAGGCGGCGCAATCGTTTCGCTGAGCATACCGCTCGATCATCAGGATTCATTGAGCGCTTCACTGGATTAATGCCCAATCAGGCCCAACATATTCTGGTCATCCATATTGCCGGGCTGGCGCAAACGACGCTGGCACTGCCTGCGCTGCGTTCGTTGCGAGTGCATCTGCCGGAATCACGAATCACAGTTGCGGCAAGCGCGTCGGCAGCAGATTTGGTTCGACTTTCAGGTTGCGCCGATGAAGTGTTGGCAGTCGGCAGACTGCGCCACGCCGAATTGCTGAAACCGACGGCGTTTTATCACAGCACAAAAGCGATCAGCGAACTTCGTCATTCCAACTTTGACCTGGCCATTGAATTCCAAACCAACGCCGAAGGCGGAGCCGTTTTGAATTTCGCCAACCCTACGGAAAAGCTGAGACCGGCGAAAGGCTCCAACAAAGGGCTCACTGGAATGCTGGAACAATTCACGCAAACCGTTTCTCAGAAAGCGCCCGAACCGACACATCTCGCGCATCAATACCTGAAAAAGCTGGAACCGCTCGGAGTCCGTCCCATCGAAGCTGAACCCAGCTTAACGACAGACCGCGCCGCCGATGAACAGATCGAAAAGCTGCTGCTGAAACACAAAATCGAGTTTGGGGAATTGCTGGTCGGCATTCATCCGGGAGCCGGACGGATTCAACAGCGTTGGCCATTGGAACGATTCGTTTCGATTGGTGCTCGTCTGATTCACAACTTCAACGCGCGAGTTCTGGTGTTCGCCGGACCGCAGGAACGCGGCATGGCCAAACAAATCGTCGCTCAATTGCCTGCCAAACGCGCCATCGCGCTTCAATCACCCAAAATTCCCGAATTGGTTTCCGCCTTTGCCCGGCTGAGTTTATTGGTTGCCAATCACAGTGGCCCGGCTCATTTGGCCGCAGCCGCCGGAGCGCCGGTGGTCGTTATCTCAACTTTTGTAAAACATTCCTCGATAGACATTTTGGCCAAGCGTTGCGAACAGATTCGTGCGTCTCACGTTGGCTTAATTTCCGAGGAAGCTGTTTACGAAGCCGCCTGTCGCCTGTTAAAACTGAACCGCGCAGAATTTCTGCGGAACCGATAAACAGGACTTTTTGGACAGGATTGACATGATTTACCAGGCTGGCTGAATCAGTACCGCGACCGTTAGGGAGCGTTACGGTTTCAATCAATTCTTACCGAAAGACTCGCTTCCCAACGGTCGCGGTACTGATCCTTCGTGTAAATCTTGTGAATCCTGTCTAAAACCGATCAAGGAGACTCGATGATTCGCAAAACGCTTACTATATCATTGCTACTATTTGCACTGGTGTTTTCGCCCTTCGCGTCGTTTGCCGACGAAGGAATGTGGTTGCCGGATTCGCTTTCCAAACTGCCGCTAGCGCAGTTGAAAAAACGCGGCTTTGAACTGAAACCCGAAGACATTTACAGCACGACGCAAGCCAGCTTGAAAGACGCCATTGTCCAAATCAGCATCGGCGGAACTGGTTCATTCGTGTCGCCGGAAGGGTTGATCCTGACCAACCATCACGTGGCCTTCGCCGCCATCACGCGCGCCAGCACGACGGAAAAGGATTACATCAACAACGGATTCCTGGCGAAATCGCGCGGCGAAGAAATTCCAGCGCAAGGTTACACAGTTTCCATCCTGCAGGATTTCAAAGACATCACCGCCGATGTACTTTCCGCCGCCAAACCGGAAATGACTCCCGAACAGCGCGATGCGGCAATGAACGCCAAGAAGGCGGAAATTCAGAAGAACGCGTTGAACGGTCGCGACAAAGATGGCATTCGCATTCAAATCGTCGAAGCCACCAGCGGCTTGCAGTACTTCCTGTACACCTACTTGACGCTGCGCGACATTCGCATGGCGTACGCTCCGCCCAAATCCATAGGCTATTTCGGCGGCGACCCGGACAACTTCGAATGGCCGCGTCATTGCGGAGATTTCACCTTCTTACGCGCGTATGTCGGCCCGGACGGCAAACCGGCGGGCTTTAGCAAAGACAACGTGCCGTTCAAACCGAAACGCTTTTTGGCCGTCAACGCCGCCGGAATCAAAGAAGGCGATTTCACCTTTGTGATGGGCCACCCCGGAGCGACGTATCGTTATCGCGAATCCTATTCGCTGGATTACCGACAGAACATCCAGCTTCCCGATCAGATTGCGACATTCAAAAAACAGATTGATTCGCTGACCAAACTCGGCGACAAGAATCCGGCGCTGAAAATCCGCCTGGCGGATCAAATTTTCGGCCTGAGCAATTCGCTCAAAGCCTATGAAGGCGCAGTCGTCGGTTTGAAAAAGATGAATCTGGTCGAACGCCGCCGCGCCGAAGAAGAAGCGTTGAAGAAGTGGCTGGACGCCAATCCGACTGCCAAAGCCAAATATGGCAACGTATTGCCGCAAATCGAAGCCTTGTATGCCGAACTGAAATCCTTTGCGACCAAGCAGAGCGCGTTTGGTGAACTGTTCGGTTCGGGCGATTTGGTCAACGCGCTGAATTTCGCCTACTCGCGCGCGCTGGACAAGGAAAAACCGGCGGGCGAACACAGCCCGCAATTCAGCGATGGCGCGTTGCCGCAAATTACCAACCAGCTCAACGGCGGTTGGAGCGAACGCGAAGTGGAATCCGAAGTCGCTGATCTGGCTGGCGCGCTGGAAGCGTTGGCCGGGCTGCCCGCTGGTCAGAAATTCGACATGGCGGAAAAACTTTTCGGCAATCAAACCGGAGACGCTCGCCGCAAAGCCGAATTCGATTTCGCTGAAAAAGTCATCACCAATTCCAAATTCAAATCCTTCGACGAACTGAAAAAACTGTTTATGGCTTCGGCGGCGGACATCCGCGCAATTGACGATCCGTTGCTGAAACTGGTCGTTTCCGCAGCGGACGAAAACGCTCCGTATGCCAAACGGCTGAATAAGTTCAATAGCGAAGTCGTCCGGCTGCGCCCGAATTACGTCGCCGCCATGCTGGAAATGAAAAAGTCTGCTTATTACCCGGACGCCAATTTCACGCTGCGATTCACCTACGGCGAAGTCAAAGGCTACAAACCGCGCGACGCTGTCACCTACGACTGGCAAACTTCGCTGGCCGGTGTGATTGATAAAGACACAGGCAAAGAACCATTTAACGTTCCTGCTGCGCTGAAAGAATTGTCGAAGAAAAAAGACTTTGGCAATTATGTTGACGCTCGGCTGAACGACATTCCCGTCAATTTCCTGACCACGACCGACATCACAGGCGGCAATTCCGGTTCGCCGATTATGAATGGTCGCGGCGAACTGATCGGCCTGGTTTTCGACGGGAACTTTGAAGGTTTGGGCGGTGATTATGCCTTTGACGGCAGCCTGAATCGCACGATCAATGTGGATATTCGCTACGTGCTGTATTTGACAGAAAAGCTGGGCGGCGCCAGCTACCTGTTCAATGAAATGCAGATCAAACGCGGCAAAGCGATGGTCGCAGGTAAGTAATCCGAATCAGTACCGCGTCTGGTAAGGAGCGAGTCACGTTCATTCGCCGCATCGAGAGAACAACGCTCCCTACCAGTCGCGGTACAGACTCAGCCAAACGATGAACACTTTTCGAAAAGCATTTGTAATGCAGGTTTTCCCAGACCAGCACGCCGAATACGAACGGCGACACAATCCGATTTGGCCGGAGTTGGAAGCCACACTCAAAGCGCACGGCGTTCACAACTATTCGATCTTTCTGGACGAAACGACAAATCAGCTTTTCGGGTACGCCGAAATCGAAAGCGAAGAGCAGTGGGAAGCTATCGCTTCGACAGAAATCTGCCAGCGTTGGTGGAGCCACATGCGCGAACTGATGCTGTCGAATCCAGACAACAGCCCGCAATCAAACCCGCTCCGCGAAGTCTTCCACATGGATTGAGGTCTTATGCCCGGCTTCAAACTTTCCCGCCACACCAGAGAACTTTCCGCCGCCGCCGCGTTCGCCGTTTTACTGCTGGCGGTTAGCGTGGTCGCTCCTTCGTTTTTCAGTGCGGCAAACTTGCGCGACCTGCTGATCAGCAATGCTCCGGTGCTGATTGTCGCCATCGGAATGACGTTGGTGATCGTCACCGGGCAAATTGATATTTCAGTCGGTTCGCAATTCGCCGTGTGTAGCATCGCCGCTGGAATGCTGGCGAAAAGTTTGCCAATGCCGGCCGTCGTGTTGCTGGTTGTCGTTGCAGGCTGTGTGCTTGGAGCAATCAACGGCTGGCTGGTGGCGCAAATCAAAATCCCTGCAATCGTTGTCACGCTGGCGACTCTGGTGGCTTGGCGAGACGGATTGCGTTGGGCAACCGAAGGCACTTGGGTGCAAAACCTGCCAGGCAATTTTCAGTGGTTCGGATTCGGTCAAACTGCCGGACAAGCATTAATCGTCGGAATCTCTTTGGCAGTGTTGCTGGCATTTGCGTGGACGCTCGGCAATCTGCCCGCTGGGCGAGCCGTATATGCCGTTGGCTCTGACGCCGAAGCCGCAAGACTGGCGGGAATCAGTCCGCCGCGAGTGACATTCAGCGTGTTTGTTTTGATGGGAGCGCTGGTTGGATTGGCGGCGTTGCTGAATGCGGTTCGATTTTCTTCCGTTCCCGCCAATGCCGGAATCGGCTTGGAAATGAAAGCAATTGCAAGATCGGAAGAGCGTCGTGTAGGGAAAGAGTGTCTTCGCCTGTGTAGATC
>ERZ650309.1033-NODE-1033-length-13208-cov-3.803467_pt1 | contig 13208 bp, 9 predicted proteins | sample MGYA00376245_ERZ650309 | MGnify/ENA primary metagenome ERZ650309 (study PRJEB26733, sample SAMN07839294) | wastewater metagenome | biome: urban; feature: wastewater treatment plant; material: waste water | place: USA: North Carolina | collected 2016-04-26 ...
TCAGACGTGTGCTCTTCCGATCTCAAAGTCACCGAAGGCCAAGACCTGGCCGTCAGCTGGAGCGGACAGCTCTCCTACGCGAGCGGCCTTCTGTTTACTCCGAGTCTCGATCTGTATGGCTACAAGGCGGCGACCAACACCACCGATACGCAGAGCATCAAGGGAAAGATCACCACCCAGACCAGCGGCACCGTGAAGATTCCCACTGCCGATGGCAAGACTGGCTATGTGGTTCAGCTGCTCGTTCCAGGTGACAGCGTCAGCGGAGACGGAGGAACGGGCCTTTGCTTTGTCTATCTCCGACGGCATCTGACGAAGTAGAGCGCGTCCTTCCCGCTGCGATGTGCTTCGTCGTGCTACGCCACGCGGAGGATGAAGAGCGCACGGAACCTCGCTGTCTACATGCGATATGAAGCACTTCATCTGCTTCATATTGCGTGTCCATTTGCTATTTCTTGTTCAGCACAAACGAGGACAGCGCACAGCCGCTTCGACACTTCGGCGCTGACTCCGCTCCTGCGCTCGTACACAGCGTATCGGGATCATCTTGGGATGGTGGACAGGACACCAAGTACAGGGTTTCTTTCCCCACACCTTCGTCGAGCGCCACGGCCCCCGGCAGCGCAAGTCCGCGTCCCGCAGCAAAGATCGTAGAGACTGCGCGATCTTGGGGCCACGCGACATACAGCGCACCACTTGGCTCGATGCCGATCACGCGGATCTGCGCGCGCGCGGGCAGATCGATCACGAAGCGAAGTCGGTCCCCCGGAGAAAAGAAGTCACCGCTCTGGGCTTCGCGCGCAGACTCTCCCACTTGGCGAAACACATGCAGGATCGCACCGCCCTTTTCGCGCGTCCCGCTCGGATCGTTTGCCGGCGTTGTCGTTGGAAAGGAGCCACGCAGAACAAGCATCAGCAGCGCCGCCACCGCCCCGATCGGTGCACACCACGCGAGCAGCTTTGACAGGGAACGGCGCCGATCCTGGACGTCTTGCGCTTCCCCTACACGTCGCACAATCGCAGACAGAAGCGGTCGCGTATCCAGCGCAGGAAACGCCGCAAAGCCCTCCTGTCGCAGCGCCATCCGCGAAGGACATACATCACACTGCGCAATGTGAGCCGACAGCTGCTGCGCCTGCGCGGAAGTCAGCTCTCCAGCCTGGAGCCGATCGAGCAGCAGGTCTGACGGACAACCATCCCGCCCGGCCCGTAAGGTATGTAGTCGCTGCGATTCCATCACATCCTCTGTCCGCTATGCTCGCTGTCCTTCTGACCCGCAGACCCATCTGTCCGGGCACGACTCCGCGCACTCTGCATCCGTGATCAGACTCATCGGCTGACTCCGCGCCGTGGACGTTGGCTGGTATCTGTCGATCCGTGCGGCCCGTGCGGCGGAATCGATTCACTGCGCTTGTGCGCCCACGCAAGAAAGCGCTCGATCAAGTTTCCGACGGTGCGTTTGCTCACGCCAAGCAGCTCTGCCGCTTCTTCATGACTCATTCCGTCCAGATACACATACACCGCTGCACTCGCTTGCTGGGGATCCGCTTCGGACAGAAGCCTGCGAAGCAGCAGCAGATCTGCAACGGAAGCTTGCTCCGATCCGTCTTCTATCAGCACATTCTGTTCAAAGAGCTCGCGTCGGCGACTTCGATCGCGCAGCAGGTTCAGACAGTAGTTGGTGGTGATCTGATACAGCCAAGTGGACATGCTGCTGCGTCCATCAAACTGGGCCACACTTCGCATCACCCGAACAAACACTTCCTGCGTCACTTCCTCTGCATCTTCTTTGCGACCCATAAGCCGCAGCGCGCGACGGAACACCATCGGTCCGTGCAGCGAAAACAGCGTACCCACATCCTGTGCAGAAGACTTCACCACAGCGCAGCGGAGAGTCCCTTGCGAGCCGCCAAGCTGTCAAGTCAGCGACGCGAGTTTCTTTTCTGGGTTCGGCGCTCTGTCTCGTATTTGGCCACGCGCTGGCGCTGTTCCCACGCGACTCTGTAGCGATTCCTAGGCGCTCTCTGTTTGGATTCCTACAGTGCGCCCGAAGACTCCCAAACGCACTCTGTTTGCATTCCCAAGGAACTGCGCATTGTCAGATCAAAGTGGTATCCAAGCAGCTCAGGAGGAATGCATGAAAGCACGCACAAAGACCACTCACTTGTTACGCGTTCGTTGGTTGCAGCTCTGGGCGCTGATGCTGATGGCAGCTGTCGGAGTTCACTGCGGATCGCCCGATCCGCGTGGACCGGATTCGCTGCAGCTCGCGCTGTCTCCCTCGAATCCGCAGATTGCGCACGGAACCTCGCAGCAGTTTCAGCTTCGTGGCTTTTCACAAGATGGACGGGTGCGCGATCTGACCGGCAAAGGAAGCTGGACGGTCACGGGAGCGGATGGCACCGCGCTGGTAGCGAGCGAATCGGGACTGGTCCAGCTCGACAAGCCGGGGCGTTATCACGTCACGGTGGACTATGAAGGACAGAAGGCCGAGACGGATCTACACATCACCGCAGCGACGCTATCGACGCTGTCGGTAAGTCCAAGTCTGCCGAAAGTTCCCAAAGGGCTGACGCAGCAGTTCAAGGTGATGGCGACGTTCAGCGATGGCACGACGCAAGATGTCACGACGGCATCGGCGTGGTCGGTCAAGGACACGCTCGGAACCGGTGTCGCGGTCGTAAACTCCGTTGGGCTTGCCACCGCAAAGAGCGTCGGCAAAGCGCGGATCTCGGCGCGATATCTAACGAAGACCACCAGCACGACCCTGGAAGTCACGGCAGCGACGGTCAAGACGCTGACGCTCAGCCCGCTCAGCGTCGCGATTGCCAAAGGAACTTCACAACAGTTCAACGTCGTCGGGGCCTTTTCCGATGGCACGGTTCAAGATGTCACCGCCAGTGCCGACTGGGCCGTGCTCGATGTGGTGGGCTCGGGTGTTGCGTCGATCGATGGCACCGGCATTGCACACGGTGACGCCGTCGGAAAGGCAACCGTCAGCGCCGAATACCTGGGCGTGATTGCCGAGACAGATCTCACGATCAATCCAGCCGCACCGACGGCACTTGCGCTCAGCCCTGCGACTGCGACGCTGGCCAAGGGAACCACCCAGCAGTTTACGGCCACCGCGACGTTTACCGACGGAACCACACAAAACGTATCGGCGCTGACGACGTGGACATCGACGGATCTGTCCGGCACGGGTGTGGCTTCCGTCGACGCAAGCGGTCTCGCCAAGGGAAATGCCGTGGGAACCGCGACCATCAGTGCCAGCTTCCGAGGCTACGCAGCAGCGGCAACGCTGACGGTTCGTCCGGCGGCGCTGGTTTCGGTGGCGATCAGTCCCGCAAGCACGTCGCTGGCCAAAGGTCAGACGCAGGCATTCCGACTGATGGCAACGTACACCGACGCGACGACCCAAGATGTCACGACGTCTGCGGTCTGGACGACGACGGATCTGCTGGGAACTGATGTCTTGTCGGTGAGCGGCATCGGCAGTGCCTACGCCAAGAACATCGGTCAAGCGCAGGTGACGGCGGTACACATGGCGCAGACAGCGACGGCAGCTGTGACAGTGACCCCGGCGGTTGCGACCAGCCTGCGCCTGAGCCCGCAAGGGCCAGCCATTGCCGTTTCCGCGACGCAGCAGTTCACGGTGGAAGCGCTGTTTTCAGACGGAACCACCAAAGATGTCAGCAGCAGCGCGACCTATTCTGCCGTCGACATTGCCCCAGCAACCGGCGTGGCCAGCATCAGCGCAAGCGGTCTGGCGACGGGACTCGCCAAGGGTCGCAGCACCATCGCGGTGACGTACGTAGGACTCAAGGCCGACACCGTGCTGTCCGTCGGAATGCCGCGAGGCGTCTGCTCGGTCGATGGCTACTGCTGGCGCAGCCCGACGCCGCAAGGAAACTACCTGCCGTCCATCTGGGGCAGCGACGCAAACAACGTCTGGGCCGTCAGCGACTACGGCGTCATCATCAAGTGGGATGGAACCGCCTGGACGCAGCAGAGCACCCCGACGACCAAGAACCTGCTTGCGGTGTGGGGAATCGACGCGAAGAACGTCTGGGCCGTCGGTGTGTCGGGCACCGTCCTCAAGTGGGACGGGACAACCTGGACGCAGCTGCCAACCGGCACCACCGCGAGCCTGTCGGGCGTGTGGGGAACCAGCGCCAGCAACATCTGGATCGTTGGCGACGGCGGAACCATCCTGCGCTGGAACGGCGCGAGCTTCTCGGCACAGACCAGCGGCTCTCTCTCGTATCTGCGCGGCATCTGGGGCTCTGATGCCAGCAACATCTGGGCTGTCGGCGCAAACGGCGTCATCCTCAAGTGGGACGGCGCGGCCTGGACGACGCAGACAAGCGGCAGCTTGGCCTACCTGCGCAGCATCTTTGGAACCGACGCCAGTAACGTCTGGGCCGTCGGTGCAAACGGCGTCATCCTCAAGTGGGACGGCGTAACCTGGACGACGCAGACGAGCGGCACGCTGGAAATGCTCCGCACCGTCTGGGGAACCAGCGCCAGCAACCTGTGGATCGTCGGCTACAGCGGCACGGTGCTCAAGTGGAGCGGCAGCGCCTGGGTATCGCAGTCGAGCGGCGTCAGCGAAAACCTGCTGGCCATCTGGGGCAGCTCGCCAACCAGCCTATGGGCCGTCGGTGATGCTGGCCTTGTCCTCAGCTCAAACGGCACGACCTGGACCGCACCGCCCGCCTGGAGCCGCGCCGGGTACTACGCCGCCTGGGGCAGCGACGCCAGCAACGTCTGGTTCGTCGGGGCCGGTGGCAGCATCGTCAAGTGGAACGGCTACACGCTCAGCCCGCAGAGCAGCGGCAGCCGCGAGGGCCTGTCTGCCATCTGGGGCACCGACAGTAGGAATGCCTGGGCCGTCGGTGCTGCTGGCACCATCCTGCGCTGGGACGGCACCGCCTGGACCCCACAGGCCAGCGGCACCAGCGAGTTTCTGCGCGCCGTCTGGGCGTCCGACAGCAAGAGCGCTTGGGCCGTCGGACACAACGGCACCTTGCTCCGCTACGACGGCACCAGCTGGACGACGCAGACGAGCGGCACCACCTATCACCTCACCGGCGTCTTTGGCACCGACGCAAACAACGTCTTTGTCGTCGGCGCGGGTGGCGTGCTTCTGCGCTGGAACGGCAGTGCCTGGTCCCTGCTGTCGTCTGACGGCGTGTCCTACTTCAGCAGCGTCTTTGCCAGCGGTCCCAACAACGTCTGGGTGACGGGCGCAGCGGGCCTGCTCAAGCGCTGGAACGGTCTGTCGTTCTCTTCCGCGCCGAGCGGCGTCACAACCCAGCTCAATAGCATCTGGGGCAGCGACGCAAACAACATCTACGCCGTCGGAGACAAAGGCACCCTGCTTCGCTACAACGGTACGTCGTGGACGCCGCAGGTGAGCGGCAGCTCGCAGCTCCTCAACGGCGTGTTTGGCATCGGAACCGGCAACATCTTCCTCGTCGGAAACACCGGCTCCATCCTCCATCGCGCACCGTAACGTCAGCCGCGCTCGGGGGCAGCAGCCTGCTCCCGAATGCGCTGACGAAAGGCGTCGAGCGGAAAGTGCTTCCCCACACACTCCTTTGGACCTTGTCCAATCATCGCCCTGGCTTCGTCGTGGCTGTACAGCTTGACCGCTGACGCCGAAAGTCCCAGCTGACGCAGCAGCGCCACGCTGACCGCCAGGCCCGATTCCAGCTGCTCGTCCGTCGGCGCTTCAAAGCGGAAGTCCCCCACAAACGCCACGCCAATCCCGCTGTGGTTAAAGCCCCGCGCGTGCGCCCCCGCTACATCCAGTCGCAAAAGCTGATGCACCGCGCCGTCCGGCTCGATCACAAACGTGTACGGGACGAACGCTTTTTCCTGATACGCAGCGGGCACACCATCACGGGTCCACTTGTCGATGGTGGCTTTTTTGTCATCGTAGCTACCATCCAGTGTCACCGTCGCCACGCCTTCGGGATGACTGGTAAAAAAGCGAATGATGCCATCGGTGTCGCGACCTTCTCCGCCGGGCAGCACGCCGCCGGGCAGGTGCGCCGTCTCCTCGGGCGATGGCGGGGAAAGCGGCTCACCGATGCGATGAAAGACCAGCGCGCGGCACGACTCTTCGCGATGCGGACGATGGAGCGCACCATGACTGTGCTCCGTACGATCCTGAAACGGACCGCACGGCAGCTCCGACGCGAGCGACAGATCCAGGATCGGCTTCATGACTTGTGATCATAGCGAAGTTTCTGTCGGTAATCGCGTGGGGATTCGCCGACGAACGCGGTGAAGGCATGGCTAAACGAGCTGGGCGTCTCAAAGCCCACCGAGAGCGCCACTTCCGTGATCGACAGCGATGGGTCCGTCAGCCGATCCAGCGCCGCCAGCATCCGCTGCGCATGAACATAGGCGTGCGGCGTCAGGCCCAGCTCGGTCACAAACCGTCGACGCAGCGTGCGCTCGGACAGGGCCACCGCCTTGGCCAGGTCCGTCACCGACAGCGCTTCGTCCAGTCGGTCCACAATGATTCGGGTCGCCCGCCGCAGCGCTTCCGACTGTGGCACCGGCAGACGAAACGGCAGCGCACCGTGCTCGCTCCACTCTGCCGCAAGCTGACCCAGCGTCGAAAAATACGACTGAAGCAGCGGATCGCGCGGATCGCTTTGGTGGTTCCAGCGCATCGCGTACAGCAGCAGCTCTTTGGCGAGCGGCGACACCGTAAACACCCGACAGTCCCACGGCGGCGCGGCCACAATCGACGGTGCCAGATAGATCGTCCGCAGCGAAACCTGCTGGTCACAGCGCACCCGATGCTGCGTTCCCGCCACAAGGAATGCCGCCCGATGCGGAGGCAGCACCCAGTCACTTGTGCCCACCGTCAGATGCAAAAGCCCCGCGCTGGCATACAAGATCTGGTGTCGGTTGTGCGCGTGCCACTCCGAAACCAGCGGGGACAGCTCGTCGCTGAGCCCAAACGCCGGGGCCAGCGCCGCATCGACATCCACCAAGTCCGCAGCGGTTCTAGGAGTCGCCACGCGCGCAGCATACAGGACCGCCTCTCGCGCAGCATTTTGCCCTGTTAAGGACTGTCCGATTCGGTATCGTACCGTCCCAATCCGCAAGGAGGTGCGTATGTCGCTTTTGCTGCAAGCCCGTCGTCAGCTTGCCCCGCTCCTTTTGCTCGTTTCGTCGGTGGTCGCCGGCTGTGGTGACTACAGCATCTACAATGGCAAGATGTCTGATCCGTGGGACCCCGGACCGCGCAAGGAAGGATCCGGCTACGGGTCAGGCTCTGGCTCGGGAATGATGCCGCCGCCCCCGCCGATGTGCGATGTCAGCGAGCGCCGCTGCGAGCAAGAGTTTGTCTACCGAGGCATGGGCGGCACCAGCACCAAAGGCGATGAAAAAGTCGTCGAGCTACGTGGCGACCACAAGGCAAACGGCTGGGTCACGGGCGACGTGATGACCTTCGACGGCACCGCCTGGCGCGTCAAGGTCACGGTGCCTTGGGTATCGAAGTTTCTATATAAGTTCCGCATCGTCGATGCCACCGGCAAAGAGAGCTGGATCGCCGATCCCGAAAACCCCAACAAGGAATCGGACGGCTTTGGCGGCTTTAACTCCGTCGGAAGCGGCGTCACCTGTGTCAAGTACACCTGCGAAGCGCCCGCACCGACCTGCTCTGCCACCGCCGGAGACTTCGACTGGCGCGACGCGGTCATGTACTTCGTCTTCGTCGATCGCTTCTTCGACGGAAACCCTGCCAACAACATCCCGTACAGCAGCGGCGGCATGGTCGATGCGTCGGCGAACTGGAAAGGCGGCGACTGGGCCGGACTGCTGCAGAAGCTCAAGGACGGCTACTTCGACGCGCTCGGGGTGAACGCGCTGTGGCTGACCGTTCCCATGGACAACACCGACGGTATCGGCATTGGCGACGACGGACGCAACTACACCGGCTATCACGGCTACTGGCCGCGCGATCTGACCAAGCCCGAGCGTCGCTTTGGCACCGAGTCCGAGCTAAAAGCAGTCATCGCCGAGGCCCACAAGCGCGGCATCAAGGTCCTCGTCGACTATGCAATGAACCACGTTCACAAAGACTCGCCGGTCTACGCGATGAACAAGGGCTGGTTCAATCCGCTCGACCTCGGCGGGGGCCGCCAGTGCATCTGCGGCTCGTCCGACTGTCCGTGGGAAGGCAGCAAAGCGTCGGTCTGCTGGTTCCGCGACTACCTGCCCGACTTCAACTTCCAGAACGCGGTGGCGCGCGACTTCTCGGTCTCGAACGCCATCGAGTGGGTCAAGAAGTACCAGCTCGACGGCCTGCGCCTCGACGCCGTCAAGCACATCGAGCAGTCCTGGCTCACCGACCTGCGCGACCGCCTGACCAAGGAGGTCGAGACCACCACCAAGCAGCACGTTTACCTCGTCGGCGAGACCTATACCGGCGACCGCGCGCTCATCAAGAGCTTCATCGATCCGTGCAAGAAGCTCGACGGCCTGTTCGACTTCCCGCTGCGCGCCGAGCTCGGGCAGAAGATCCTCTTGCGCCAGGGCAAGATGCAGGACCTGGAGGGCTTCATGAAGAGCAACGTCGACTACTACGGCACGGGCCTTAACTCGACGTTCATCGGCAACCACGACGTGCCGCGCTCGATCCACTTCGCGCAGGACACGCCGCTGTGGAGCGACATCTGGACCGGCGGCAAGGATCGAAACTTCACCGGCAAGCCCGGCACCGTCACCGAGACCTCGGCGTACGAGCGCCTGGCGCTGGCGATGGCGGTGCTCTTGACCAACCGCGGCGTGCCGCTGATTTATTACGGCGACGAGATCGGCCTGGCCGGCGCCGGCGATCCCGACAACCGCCGCTTCATGGACTGGAACACCGCCGGCTACAACACCGGCCAGAGGCTCCTGCTCGACCGCCACAAGAAGCTCGGCCAGCTGCGCAAGGCGCACCCGGCGCTGCGCCGCGGCACCCGCACCACCCTGTCGCTCGCCGACGACACCTGGGCCTACTCGATGGTCGAGGGCAGCGACACGGTCTACGTGCTGCTCAACCGCAGCGACGGCGACAAGACGGTCGGCGGCCTGCCCGCCGGCAGCTACACCGACCAGGTCACCGGCGCCACCGTCACGGGCCCGACGCTCACCGTCCCGCCCCGCAGCTTCCGCATCCTCACCAAGTAGCTCGCCGCCCCGCCCCCGCTGCTCCGCAAGGGTCCCTGAGTCCTCTTCAGGGGCCCTCGGGCGCTCTCCGTTGCCCCCCAAGTCTTCTCCATGGACCCCCAAGCCCTCTCTTTAGCCTCTCGAGTCCTCTTCTTTGACCCCGAAGCTCTCTTCGTGGCCTCCCGAGTTCTCTTCGTGGCCTTCCGAGTCCTCTTCCTGGCCTCCTGAGTCCTCTTCTTAGCCTTTCGAGTTCTCTTCGTGGCCTCCCGAGTTCTCTTCTTGGCCCTCCCCGCGCCCTCTTCCGTAAAGAGGCGCGGGTGACGCCGGAAGGAGGGCTCCCGACGCGCTAGCGGCGGGAACACTGCAGGCGGCAGGACCCGCGCCGTAACGCCCGAAAGCCGACGGAGGCTCAGAGGATGACGTCGGTGCTCAAGAACTTGGAGTGATCGCCGTCGAGGACCCCGCGCACCAGGCGCTTGCCCGGCGCCGTGTGCGGCGCCGCCACCATCGAGCGGATCGAGAACGCCCGCAGCGCGTCCGACGTCGACAGCGTGCCCTCGGCGCTGTCCTTGCGGCCGGTGAACGGGAACACGTCCGGCCCGCGCTGGCACTGCGAGTTCAGGTTGATGCGGCACACCTGGTTCGACAGGACATCGATCAGCCGCCCGATCTCCGTCGGGTCCTGGCCGAAGATCGACGCCTGCTGGCCGTAGCTTGACTCGATGACGTGCTCGACGAACTCGCGCGTATCGTCGATCGTCACGATCGGCACCACCGGGCCGAACTGCTCCTCGTGGTAAAGCCGCATCTTGGGCGTCACGCCCGCCACCACCGCCGGGTGATAGGCCGTGAGGTAGGACGTGCCGCCGCCGCGCTCGCGGTTGAGCAGCGCCGCGCCGCAGGCGACCGCGTCGTCGACCAGCGCCCCCAGCCGCGCCGCCTTGCCGGGCTCGCACAGAGGCGTCAGGCGCGCGCCCTTCACCCACGGGAAGGCGTTGGGCAGCGCGTCGATCGCCGCCGCCAGCTCGTCGCCGAAGCGCGCCGCGATCGAGCGGTGCACGAACAGGATCTTCAGCGCCGTGCAGCGCTGGCCGTTGAAGCTCAGCGTGCCCTTGATGCACTCGCTGACCGCGGTCGAAAGGTCCGCGTCCGGCAGGATCACCGCCGGGTTCTTCGCGTCCAGCCCGAGGATGCAGCGCAGCCGGTGCGGGTGCGGGTGCGCCGCCTTGATCGCGTCGGCCGAGCGCGAGCTGCCGATGAACGCCAGCACGTCGACCTTGCCCGAGCGCATCAGCGGCTGGACGATCTCCTTGCCGTCGCCGTTGATGACGTTGACGACGCCGCGCGGGAAGCAGTCGCGGAAGGCCTCGAGCAGCGGGTCCCACAAGAGCTGCCCGATGCGCGGCAGCTTCACCACCACCGGGTTGCCCATGATCAGCGCCGGCATCAGCGTCGTCATGGTCTCGTTCAGCGGGTAGTTGAACGGGCCCATCGACAGCGTCACGCCGAGCGGCGCGCGCCGCACCTGCGCGATGATGCCGTCGCGGAAGCTGAGCCGCGCGCTCTGCCGGTCGAGCTCCTTGAGCGCCTCGACGGTGTCGCGCAGGTACTGCACCGTGCGATCGAACTCGGTCTGGGCGTCGGGCCAGGTCTTGGCGATCTCCCACATGATCAGCCGGCACACCGCCTCGCGCTGCGCCGCCATCGCCACCAGGAAGCGCTCGAACGCCTCGATGCGCTCCTCGACGCGCATCGTCGGCCAGGCGCCGGTGCCCTGGCCCCAGGCGCGCTGCGCCGCGTACAGCGCGTCCAGCGCCACGTCCGAGCTGACCGACGGCGACTGGCCGAGCACCGTCGGCTGCGGCTCGGCGTCCGCCGACGGCCGCAGGTACAAGGGCGAGATCACCTCGCGGCACGGGCCGCTCCACTCGCGGATCTCGCCGTCGATCAGCACGCGCGCCCGGACGTGCGGCGCCTTCACCTCGGCCGGCACCGCGTCCGCGGTCGGGAACATAGCGGAGAGCTGCATCACAAGACCCCCTGGGCCCGGGTCAGGTCCCGGGCTTTTGGGCAGCTACTTTATCACGCGGCCCCTCGGGGTCGGGCCCCGGTGCGGCGACGCGACGACACGGCGACGCGACGGAGCGGCGATGCGGCGGCGCCGCGCAGTCCCGTCTACAGGCAGCGGCCCACGCCCTCGATGCCGCTGATGCCGCGGCAGGTGCCCAGGTCGTCGGGGCAGCGGGTCTCGCCGAGGTCGGGCGGGGTGCCGCCGTCGGGCCCAGAGACAGAGACGATCGGGAGCGTGCAGTAGGGGCGGCAGGTCGGCTCGCGGCCGCTGCTCTTGGCGGCGCAGGAGTAGCCCGACAGGCAGTTCCACGAGCGATCGCAGGCGCTGTCGAGCGCGCCCGTGCTGTCGCCCCAGGGCAGCCGCGGCCAGCAGAACGTGGCCGTGCCCTTGTCGTCGCCGAGCACGTAGCAGCCGGTCTCCTTGCCGTCGGGAGCCTTGGGGCAGCCGGAGGTCGGCGGCACCGCCTTGCAGCCGTCGGGCTTGGCGCAGAACCCGATCCGGCTGACCGGCGTCGGCAGCACGCACAGCTCGCCCTTCTTGCAGTCGCCGCGCACGCGCAGCTCGCACGGCCGCCGGCAGCGCAGCACGCCGTCGGCGCCGGAAAGGTCGCTCACGTGCTCGAGAGCCCGGCCCAGCTTGCGGCTGAAGGTCACGAGCGCCGCGTCCATCATCATGTCGCCGGTCTCTAGCACCTCGCGACGAGCCACCTCGAGCGCGCGCCGATACCCGAGCACCGCGCCCACACCGTCACCGCCGCCTCGGGCAGCGGGTCCACGGGCCGCGTCTCCAGCCAGAAGCGGCGCAGCAGGTTCTGCGACACCTGCATCCGGTAGGCGGCGCTGGCGCGCAGGTCGGTCAGCGGCGTGAAGTCGGTGTCCAGCGTGGCCATCGCGCGCTCGACGGTTGCCTCGTTCCACGGCTGGCCGACGAGTGCGGCTTCGGCACCGGCCGCGCGCTTGACCAACGACTCAAACAAATCACCCACCACGCTCAAGGCCGTGAGCGCCACAAGGCACAGCAACAGGCCCACCACGCCAAAGCGTTGCTGCAATTGCGCAAACACCGAGCTCGACGAGTCACGCCACAGGTGCTCCAGCGCAATCCAGACGAAGGCCAGCACGAACACGCCGATGGCGCCGCCGTAAACGCCTTCCCAGCTCTTGCCCGGGCTGATGGTGGGCGCCAGTTTGCGCCGACCAAAGGCGCGCCCGCTGAAGTATGCGGCGATGTCGGCCGCCCACACGATGCACATGGTTGACAGCAAGAAATTGACGCCGATGACACGGCCGCGCGCCATGGCCAACCAAGCCAGCCACAACAGCAACAAGCCCAGTGCCTGCCGCGCCAATGCAGGAAGCTTGGGCCAACCCGTGGGCCCAACTCGCAACGCCACCGCGCCCCCGATCACCCAGGCCGCCAACGCCAGCCACCACCAGGGCGTCAGGCGCTCGGGTTGCACCAGCAGGCCCGAGGTGGCCCAGCAAAGCGCGGCCAACAGCACCCCACAGGCCACCGCCATCGGCGGACGCACCACGCCGTTCAAGCGCGCCCATTCCCAGCCTGCAGCGCCGATGAAGGCGATGGACAGCAATTCAAACGGCAGCGGGCTGGCGGCCCACAGCGCGGGCAACAGCAGCGCCATCAAGGCCAAGGCGGTGATGATGCGTTGACGAAGCATGGGATTCGTCCTCGGAGCTCAGCGCGCGGCGCTCGGGGCCACGTCCCCAAAGCGGCGTTCACGGCCGGCGAACGAGCGTAAGGCCTCGTCCAGTGCCGACTCGTTGAAGTCGGGCCACAAACAATCCGAAAACACCATCTCGGTGTAGGCCACTTGCCACAGCAGGAAGTTGCTGATGCGCATCTCGCCACCGGTGCGGATCAACAGGTCGGGGTCGGGGGCATGAGCGGTGGCCAGGTGCTTGGACAGCACCTGCTCGGTCAATTGGTCGGGCTG
>ERZ650309.1034-NODE-1034-length-13201-cov-16.306177_pt1 | contig 13201 bp, 18 predicted proteins | sample MGYA00376245_ERZ650309 | MGnify/ENA primary metagenome ERZ650309 (study PRJEB26733, sample SAMN07839294) | wastewater metagenome | biome: urban; feature: wastewater treatment plant; material: waste water | place: USA: North Carolina | collected 2016-04-26 ...
GACGTCTCGTTGCCGTGCTCGTCGTAGGTGGTGCGGGTGCCGGTGCCGTCGCCGTTGTCGGCCACGACGGTCCTGATCCCGGTCGACGCGTCGGTGTTGTCGTTGATGTCGGTCATGCGCTGACCCACCTCATGAACAGGAACGAGAACGACCCCGATACGAAGTCCCACGCTGGGGGCGGGTTGGTGTAGGCACCCGCTGAGGTCGACTTCACGAACGACGCCGACGTGACGCCACCTGCCGAGAATGTGGCGTAGAACCCGGCGGACGGTCCGGCCACGATCGGCGAGTAGGCCATCGTCGGGTTTCCGCCTTCAGCCTTCACGGCCGTGACGTACCGACCTGCGGGGATGGCGACCGACAAGCCCGTGTAGGACTTCACTCCGGTCGACGTCGTGTCGAACGTGGAGAACTCATTGACCAAAGCCAGCGGTTGCATCGACGAATCGACCGACGCGATCCCGGCTCGGATGAGCGAGCTGGCGGCAAGGGTCGTACATCGCACAGCGACAGCGGTGATGACGATGTCGACGGGCGTGAACCAGGGGATGTAGAACACCGAGTTTGCGGTCAGGAGCGCTGTTGAGAGAGCGCCGCCAGCGCACCCGGGAGGGTTGAACCAGTGGTCCGACCCGACACCACCGGACTTCACCGGACTGCCCGACCCGACCCCGGCTCCGGTCGGACCGGTGGGGCCAGCGGGACCGGTCGGACCGGCGGGACCCGTGGGGCCGGGGACGGTCGAGTCGGCGCCGGCTGGGCCGGTGGGGCCGGCGGGACCCGTCGGACCGGCGGGACCGACGGGACCGGGAACGGTCGACGCTGCGCCGGCTGGGCCTTGCGGTCCCGCGGGGCCTGTCGCTCCGGTCGCGCCTGCTGCGCCGGCGGGACCTTGCGGGCCTTGTGGGCCGTCGGTGCCGGGAGGGCCTTGCGGGCCTGCCGGACCGGTGGCACCGGGGGGGCCACCGGGTGGGCCGGGGTCGCCTGCGGGGCCGGGGATGCCGACGACGCGGGCGAGGTTGTCGGGCCAACCGGCGCCGGCCTCGCCTCGAGGGACGATCTCGAGGGGGCCGGCGAGGAGCGTCGACGACGTCGTCGTGTTCACGATCGCGTGCACACCTTGGCGGGTGCTGCCGATCTGCGCGGTGAGCACGGCCGAGAACGTGCCGGTGAGCTCGTTGTCGCCGGTGCCGCCACGCGTGAGGGCGACGGTATGGGTCACGGGAGCGCCGGCGGCGCGGCGCACCTCGAGGACGTACGTGCCGGCGGCGAGCGGGGTGGGGGTCGCGCCGTCGGCCTCGGTGAACTCGATGGTGAACGGGAGGGCGTCGCCTTCGGTGAGGCGGATGGGGAACAATCCGGCGCGGGCGTCGAGCCCGGCCACGACGGCGCGTGTCATCTACTCCTCGATTCGTGCGGCGCGGGCGTAGCGGCGTCCCCACGCGTCGGCGAGCTCGGCGGGGACCGACGGGGCGACGGTCCGTCCGCACGACGTGAGCGGCGCTCCGAGGGCGGCGAGGAACGGCTCGAGCTCGGCGGGCTTGGCGCCGGCGTCGATGTAGACGCGGGCGGCGACGGTGCCGTCGGGGAGCTCGAAGTAGCCGAGCTCCGCGGCGCCGTCACAGGTGAGCTCGAGGATGAGCGGGCCGACCTTGCTCGCGTTGGTGGCGAGCTCGTCGACGGTGGCCTCGAGGGTGCCGACGGGGTCGACGAGCTCGGCGATGGTCGGGGCGTCGGGGACGGTGAACGTGTCCCCGTCGTCACCGGTCGGGGTGGGCACGACGGGCGGGGTGGGCTTGGGCTTGCGGGCGGTCATTGCTGGGCTCCTTTGACGAGCGTGTAGAGGCCGAGTTCGGCGGCGGTGAGGCCGGCGAGGATGAGGCCGATGACGCGGCCGGGGACGATCTCGGCGGTGCCGAGGAACGACGTGAGCGAGAGGGCCACGGCGCGGAGAACGGTCCGGATCTTGGCTCCGGTGATGGCGTCGAGCACTCCACCGGGCGCGATCTCGACGCCGGCGAGGCGCTTGAGCTCGACGACCTGAGTCGGCGTCATGACGTCGGGGAGCTCGTTCGATCCGTCGGCGATCGCCGGCGTACGGATCGCGGCGGGGGTGGCGTCGGCGCCACCGATCGCGCCGGGCGCCGGCCGGTGCGATCGGTTCACGAGCCCGTCGTCGAGGAGGTCGCGGAGGTCGTCATCGCTCGGCCCACTCATGACGGCACCGAACCGAACCGGGCGAGCCACAGGAAGTCCAGCGCGGCGCGGGTGCGGGCGCCGGCGACGCCATCCACCGGGAGGGCCATGATGCGTTGGAAGTCGCGCACCTTGGCCGCGGTCTGCGGGCCGTAGATCCCATCGGGGCGGGCGCCACCGGCGAGCGTCGCAAGCTGCAACTGGACGAGCCCGACGTCGGGGCCACGGGAGCCCTCGCGCAACGTGGCGCGGACGGGGAGGGCCGGCGGCGGCGGGGTGACCTGGGGCGGGACGGGGGGCGGCGCCGGCGGGGCCGTCGGTGCGGCGATGCCGGGCGGGGGGAATCCCACGCCTTTCCAGACCGCGAGGGGGTCGCCGGGGCACGCGGTCGAGTGCCAGTCACGATGAGCCCACCGGAGCGGGACGCGGGCCACCTCGTTCGCCCACCAGATGGCGGCGGCGCTGGCCTCGTCGGTGATCGGCTCGCCCTCGCCGGCGAGGAACATGAGGGCCAGCGATCGGCGGTTGCCGTCGTTCGTCCCCTGGGCGGCGGTGCGCTGCCGGACACCTCGGCCCTCGAACACGAGCCCGTGAGGGCACACACAAGCGGTGTAGGCGATGTCTGCCCACCCGCGGCCGTCGAGGTGGAACGCCTGCGTTCCGCGGACCATCTGAGCGCATCGTCCGTGATCCCACGGGAACCCACCGAACGCGGGCCCGTTGTAGTGGACGGTCACGCCTTCGGGGCTGATGGTGCCGATCGCACCTCGAGCGGGGCGGGCTCCCCACTCGGCGCGGGTCACGAGACGGCCGGTCATGCCGGGCCTCCGGTGTTGTTGGCGAGCTCGAGGAGCCCGTGAAGCTCGAGGAGCTCGGCGGGTACTTCGTGGCCGGCGGCGCCGGCGCAGTCGGGCTCGACGAGCATGTCGTCGAGCGGGAGCGGGGGGAGGTCGGGCGGGATGGGTGGCGGGATGTCGTTCATGCCGGCGAGGCTACCGGCGCGCAACGGCGCCGGCGTGAACGCCGGCGCCGTCGTGTTGTGCGGCCGCTACGCGTCGCCGAGGACCTGAGCGACGACTAGGCCGGCGCGGAGTAGGGGCCGACGTCCATGATGACGAACTGCGCCGGGAATTGCGCCGAGGCCGCGACCTGCGCATATCCGCCACCACCGAGGCACTCGCGGGCCACCTTGAGCGTCACGGAACCGGAGAGCCCCTCTTGGATGATCGAACCGTCAACGGTCGAGTAGAAGTCGCCGGGGCGCGGGGAGGCGATGAGTTGCTTCACGCCGGAGCCGGACGGGCCGGTGATGTAGAACGACACGAGGTCCGTCGACACCTGTTGGAACACGTTGAGCGTGACCCAACACATGTAGCGCCGGCCGGGAACGGCGGTGAACGTGCAGGACATGCCGGTGAGGTCGGCCGACGTCGTGAACGTCGCACTGTTGGCGGTGAGTTGCGCCTTGGCGACGACTCCCCACGGGAGGTTCCACGGCGGCTTCCAACCGGTCGTGGGGCTCGCGTAGATCATGAGGGCGTCTGTGTCGGTGTCGTACACGGCGCGGCCCTCGTAGCCGGTCGGACGGGCCGACGAGAGGCCGGTCGCGATCGCTTGGCGCATCCAATAGGTGTTGGTGTGGGCGGCGGTGAGAACCTGACCGGCGGCGAGCTCGAGGGAAGGCATGGTTACTGCTCCGTGGGTGTCGGGGGGTGGTAGTCGGTCGATGCGGCGATGGTGACGGTGCTGGCCTCGAGGCCGGCCTTGCGGAGGGCTCCGACCGCTGTCGCTGCTTGGGTCTGTCCGTCGACGTTGCACTCGTCGAGCGTCGGGCGCCATCCGGCGTTGACGCATGAGGTGAGGTCGGCCGGGTCGATCGGGCGGAGCTCGTCGGCGGGGGTGACGTGGACGGCGAACCGGTAGCCGAGCGGCTCGGCGGGGCCGAGTTGGTTGGGGTGGGTGATGAGTGTGACGACGTGGGCCATGGTGGCGCTCCTCAGAATCCGACTCGGCCGGTGCCGAGCACGGCGAGGGTAGCGTCGTCGAGCTCGATGGGGCGGATGCTCACGGGGACCGGGGAGAGGTCGAATGTCGTCGTCCACCGGGCGGGGGCGGTGTCGTGGGTGACCTTGTCGACGATCGCCACCGAGGTCACCTCCGTGGGCGTGCCGGCGGCGTACATGTTGACGACGGCGACGGTCTGGGCCTGGGCGGTCGAGAGGAGCGCGGCGACGCCGGCGGCGGCGCCGACCGAACCACCGGGCGACGCGGTGACGGCGTGGACGTTGACGGTCGCCGAGCGGGGCGTCGGGGTCCTCGAGCTCGCGCGGAGGAGCATGAGGTTCGCGACGTCGAGAGCGTCGCTGTCGTTCGCGAGGGGGAGCTCGGTGTAGGCGGTCGGGGAGCGACGGCCGAACCGGGCGATGGCGTCCGCGTCCTCGGCTACTTGAGGGTTGCTGCCGAACCACCGATTGACGCTGACCGAGTTGTAGTAGCGGGCGAGACTCGAGCTCATCGGCGCGGAGGCGAGCGGGGCCTCGGGGCGGGTGTAGTCGGGGAGATTCTTGAGCGTGATCGTCGGGGTGGTGTCGGTGAGGCTGCTGACGTAGGACCATGCTCCGGACGGGGTGACCATGAACCGGCCTTGGTCGGCGAGCTCGATGCCACGGATCAGAGCGAGGACGTTGTCGCCATCGAGGGGCATGGCGACGAGCGTCCGGCCGGTGTCGACGGGGCCCTCGGGGACGGGGAAACCGAGGAGTGACACGAGGTACCGGAGGCGAGCGGCGCACGACTCGGCGGGGCGGGTGCTGGCCGAGTCGCTGACGGTGAAGTTGAGTAGGCCTATGAGGTCGAACGCTGTGATGGTGACGCGGCCGGTGGTGTTGCGGTAGTCGCCGGTGATGTCGTCGATGTACCCGGACCACGCCGGGACGTCGACCACGGTGCCGCCGAGCGTCCACCTCGAGGCGAGGGTGATCGGCCGGCGGGCCTCAATGGCGCCGTACCACGGGCCGGCCTCGTTCGTCGGGTCGAGCTCGCGGTCGGGGTCCTCGAGGTTGACGGTGAGGGTTCCGGCGGTCGGCGCGTCGTAGCGCGACGAGCGGCCGGTGACGGACTTGGCGGTGAGAACGCCGGCGAGCTCAACGAGGATCTCATCGGCGAGCGTGTAGGTGGTGCCGTCGAGAACACCGCGGGTCGCGCTGTCGAGTAGGAACGAGCCGGCGTAGGCGGGGCCGGCGGGCCATCCGACCTTGACGACGGTGGCGGGGCTGCGGCTCACGCGGCGCCCACGGTGACGATCGGGAGGGGGCCGTTCGCGTCGGCCCACTGCTGCAACAGTTCCACGACGGCGGCGGGGTCGGGGTTCGATACGTGGATGACGATGGCGCCCTCGGCGAACCGCGGGCCTCCTCCGTTTTCCCATCCCTTCGACAGTGGGATGACGGTGCCGCCACCGGTGATGAGCTCGTCACGCCCGGCCTCGGCGACCTGCACGAGCGTCCCTCCGGGGCGGTAGGGGATGATCGTGCCGCCCTCGGCGAGGCGGGGGATCTTCGGCGTCGAGAACGTGTTGCCGCCGATCTTGCCGAGGCCGGGGATGTCGATGCTCGGGAGGGTGAACGAGAGCCCGTTCCACTTGTCGATGATCCAGTTAATCGCCGATTTGAACGCATTTTTGAACCCATCCCAGAGCCCGGAGACGCCGGAACTGATCTTGCCGGGGAGGCCGGTGACCCATCCGTAGAGCTCGTCCCACTTGCTCCGGACCCACGCGACGGCGAGGGTGAATCCGTCGCTGAGCATGTTCCACGCGCCGGAGAGGGCCGAGCCGATCCGGCCGGGGATCGACTTCACCCAATTCCAAACCCCCTCGAACGCGCCCTTGATGCCGTCCCACGCCCAATTCCAGAGGTCTTGCATGGTGCGACCGATGACGGTGAACACGAACGAGATGCGGTTCCACACCTCGTCGAGGAGGCCGGTGACGACGTCCCACGCTCCGGAGAGGATCTGTTTGATGGCCTCCCATGCCTCGCCCCACTTGCCGGTTAGGACGGACTTGATGAGGTCGAAAACGCCGGTGAGCATGTCGACGACCCCCCCGAAAATCTGCTTGACGTTGTCCCACGTCTGGCGGAGGTGGTCGAGGATCGTGTCGCCGAACCGGGACCAGATGCCGAGGACGACGTCGACGACGGTCGACACGATGGCCTGCACCGCGCCGAACGCTGCGGAGAACATGGCGCCGAGCTTGTCGACCGTCTCGCCGAGCCAACTGCTCTTGTTGCCCACGTCATCGGCGCCGCTCTTGAACAGACCGACGACCCAATCCCACCCGGCGCGGATGGCGTCGAACACAGGCTGCGCCTTCTCCCAAATCATCGACACGGCGGCGGCGATCGACGGCGCCCACTCCTGCCACAGGACCTTGCCGCGCTCGAACAGTTGGCCGATGAACGGGATGGCCTCCTTGACGATCCACCCGGTGACGGTCTGGAACACGGGCATGAGCTTTTCGGCGAGGGTGGCCTTCAACTGCTCGAACGTCGCCGAGAGGGTGTTGCTGTTCTTGATCGAGTCCATCGAACCATCGGCCCACGCCTTCTGAGCATCGGTCGACTTCTCCATGATGAGTTGCTGCGTCGCGGTGGCCTTGGCCTGGGCGAGGAGCGTGCCGGTGAGCTTGTCCTTTCCGTCGCGAGCGAGGCGGGTGTTCACCTCGTCCTGCGAAATGCTGATGCCGAGCGACTTGAGCCCGTCCGTCTCGCCGAGCATGGCCTTGGCGAGGATGTCGGACACCTCCGCGGCGTCGTGCTGGCCTCCCGACCACGCGGAGAGGGCGCCGCTCAACCCGACTACTTCGGTCGACATCTTGCCGGCCTGCTCGGCGCTGAACCCCATCGGCTTGAGGAGGTCGCCGAATCCGGCGGCGAGCCCGGTGAGCTTCTCTTTCGAGAGCCCCATGGCTTCGTTGTTCTGGTCGGCCCACGCTTTCACGAGCCCGGCGCCGCCCTCGAAAACGGTGTCGGCCTTCTTGTTGTAGACGTCGAGCTCCTGGCCGAGCCCGAACATTTCCTTGCCGAAATCGACGACCTTGCCGACGGCGAACGCGCCACCGATGACGCCACCGATGGGGCCGAGCGCGCCCGTGATCTTGGACAGTGCGCCCACGCCGCGGCGGCTGCCCTCCTCGATGCCGTCGGCGCCGGCCTTGGCCTTGCCGGTGACGTGGTCCGAGGTGTCGGACATCTCGCGGCGGGCCTTGTCGGCGCCCTCCACTTCGATCCGATAGGTGAGCGTTTCGACGTCCATCGGTTGGGGAGGCTACCGGCGGGGGACCGGTCGGGCGCTCATCCGTCGGCTCGTCGACGAGCGACGCGTCGCGGAGTACTCACACGACGCGTCGCTCGAGCTCGAGGCGACGGCTAGGTCTTGCTGCGCTGCTGGTGGATCTCGCGGGCGTGTTCCTCGGCCTCGATGGCGGCGAGCGCCCTCCCGACCCATGCCTCCGGTATCGGCTCCCACGGGCGGGCGTGCAAGTAGCGAGCGGCGACCATTCTCGGCCACCACTCGGGCATGGCGCCTAGCTCCGTCGACCCTGTCGCGAGCCACCGGCGGAGGTCCCGGCGCTCGCTTGCTGAGGGTTTGCGACGCCACCCATCGCCTCGCCGATCGCGGAAACGAGCGGAACGGGGAGGGCGAGGTACTCGTCGACGGTCACGGGGACCTGTTGCCCATCGCGGGTGAGGTCCCACGCTCGAATGGGCGAGATGCTGAGCTCGGCGAGCCGGCGGGCGGCTTCCTCCGCTGTCTCGCCGGGCTCGACGGTCGTCGACGTCACGGCGAGTAGGAACCCCTGCGTGATGGCGGCGACGTCGACGTCGACCCATCCGGAGCCGACGACGTCGCCGGCCTGGTTGCGCACCTCCCACGGGAGGCGCTCGATGTTCTCGGTGATGTACTGCGTGAGGTCCATGGTGGCGGGGCCTTTCGTTGGGGCGTTGAGGCCGGAACGCTAACCGGCCCTCGAGCTCGCTGGGGAGAGCTCGAGGGCCGGCGTCGCTGCGGCTGCACGCCGAGGAGATGGAACCCTACAACGCGCCGAGGGTGTTGATGAGCGTGGCGACGAGCCCGCGGCCGGTCGACCATCCGGGATCGAGCACACACTTGAGCTCGAGGTCATAGGCGTAAATCCCGTCGACGTCGGCGAGCGGCTCGAATGCCTTGGTGATCCGGCCGGCCATGTCGAACGTGAACGTGTGGGGCGATGCGCCACCGGTGGCGGGGCCGACGGTGCGCCACCGCGGGTAGAGGATCTGGCCGGCCTTGTACGGCGTGAGGAGGGCCATGCCGGCGGCGTCGGCGGCGAGCGTCATGCCGAGCGTCACGTCGAGCCCCTTCTCGGTGATCGTCGTGAACGAGTCCTCGCTCGAGTCGGCGAAGAACGACGGGGACCATCGGCCCTTGATGTCGAGTTTCGCCTTGATGACGCGGGTGAGGCGGGTGGTGCCGAGCCCTCCCGACGTCGTGTCGAGGTAAAAGTCGGTGTCGCCGGGCTGCATGATGACGTTGGCGACGTCGGTCGCGGCGCCGAGGGCGCCGGTCTGGTCGGTGAGCGACCGACCCATGTACGAGCCCGACACCGCGATGTTCTCCTTCGCCCACGAGAGCGAGAGGTCGGTGACGACGTTGTGCGTCGTCCGGCTGAACCGGGTGTTGGCGTCGCCGAGCTCGAGCGTGAACGTCTTGGGGACGTCGCTCGAGCGGACGGCGGGGACGAACGACCACGTCTTGTCGACGCCGGCGCCCGATGGGGTGACGCCGAGGAGCACCGACGACAGGAGATAGGCGAGGTCGTTGTAGCCGGCGTAACCGTCGAACGTTCCCTCGGTCCAGTCCTTCCCGATGCTGACCGCGGTGGGGAGCTTGAACCCCTGCGACATCTCGGCCTTCGTGTCGACCTTGATCCCCTGCTTGAAACCCACCGAGAGGAGGCGCTTCGACGCGGTGACGGCCGTGCCGGGGGTCGTCTCGACTCCGATCTGTGCGGCTTGGACTGCTGTTGCTCTTTCGGGCATGTCGTGATTCCTGACGTGTGTGGGTTGGGGTTGGCCTAGTCGCCGGCGGCGGCGCCGATGGTGAGGACGTAGAGCCCTCCCTGGTAGCGCCAGCGCCGATCATCTTCGCGCTCCGAGTACCGGAGCACTTGGGACCGTCGGCACGCTTGCACGCGGCCGGCCTTCGTGCGGTGCAACGCGCGGTGGGCGGCGAGGGCCTCGGCGGCGGGGTAGGACGGTTGATCGGTCGTGACGATCACGCGGGCGGTCACGACGACGAGCACGGTTCGGCCGTCGGTCACCTGCGAGTCGGTCGCGGCCTGCACGCCGACGGTGACGTAGGGGCGGGCGATGTCGCCGGGTGGGCCGTCGTCCCACACTCCACCGGGGAACGTGTCGACGAGTTCGGGGGTGGACGTGAGGCGGGTGACGACGTGTCTCATCGCGATGTCGAGCTCGTCGTCGGTGGGGTCGGACATCGGTGGTTCCTGACTATCGGCGGAGGAGGTCGCGGAGCATCGCTTTCGCTGCCTCGAATCCGGGGACCATATGCGGGCGGGCGTCCATCTTGTGCGTCCCGAACTCGACGTAGGCGCCATACTCGGCGCCGCTCGTGAGCTCGCCGGCGGTGGTGTCGGTCATGGCGCCCACGATGAGGTTGCGGAGGTTGCCGGTGTCGACGGGCGCGAGTTGCTTCGCTACGGCCTCGCCCTCGAGGAGCGCCGTCTCGACCTTGCCGCCGAGGTCGTCCTCGAGGTCGTCCATGTAGCGGGCGCCGGGGCCGGGCGTGATGGTGAGCCGGACACTCACGGCGCGTCCGTTTCCTCGAGGTACCAGATGCGGACGGTGGCCGACTCTGCGGTCTGCGGGGCGCCGAGGATGACGGCGTAGTTGAGTTCGCCGGCGAGCCCGTTCGCTGTGGCGGTCGTGAACGTCTCAAGGGTGCCGAGCATGACGAGCCGGGACGGGTTGCCATCGAGGAGGTCGACGGTGGGGTCGGTCACGACGACCCATTGCCGGCGGTCGCGCATCGCCTCGCCGGCGGGGCGGCGATCTGCGGCGACTTTCTGCGGGCGGGTCCCGACGTGGCACACCTCGCGCCACGAGTCGGGAGGGGCCAGCGTGCGGCCTCCTGCGCCGTCTGGGGCGTAGGCGGCGCCGACGGGGACACACACGGTCGAGCGGCGGCTTGTGCGGCTGATGGTGGCGAGCTCGTCGAGCTCGGCGTCGGTGGGCCAGAGGTCGACGTTCATGGCGCCAACCATCCGGCGCCGGGGTGGAGCCCGTAGGCGCGCTGCTCGCTGGCGTTGATGCTGACCGAGCCGACTCCGCCGGCGCCGGTGGTGGCGGCGTCTGCGGCGGCGCGGGCACGGAACCGGGTGGCGAGTTCGAGGAGGGCGGCGGATGCGTCGCCTCGTGACCACGACTCGCCGGCGGCGTCGGTGAACGAGAGGATGCCGCCGGCGAGTTGCGCGGCGAGGAGCTCGGCGAGCTCGGCGCCGGCGGCGTTGAGGTCGTAGTGGGTGCCGTCGATGTGGACGGGGCCGGGGGTGTCGGTGTCGAACGTCCATCGGCCGCGCAACGGGTCGGCGGTCGGGGTGAGCGGGTCGCCATTGGCGTCGGTCACGACGGCGTCGTCGGCCCATCCGTGGGGGCCGGCGTAGGTCGTCGTCGAGCCGGTGATCGGGTGCGGGGTTCCGGTGAGGCGGGCGCCCTGCACGGCGGTGGCGTGACGGTCCAACGTGTCTTGGACGACGTCGGGGTCGATGTCGAACCGGCCGGCCGGGTCGACGGTGCGGGTGAGGAGGGCGGCGAGGCCGACCATTTCGGGGCGGAGAGTCATGCCGGGGACCCTACCGCCGGGGGGTTGCTGAGGACGGTGACGCCGGCGGTGCCACCATCGCCGGCGCCATCCGTCCTCGAGCTCGGGGCGACGACTACCGGGTGAGGCCGGCGCGTCGGATGTCGTCGAGCGTCGCGTCGGCCCAGCCGAGCGCGCCGTCGGCGATGGCCTGGGTCACGGTGATGTGGACGACGTGTCCTTTGACGGGGTGGAGGAGGTAGACGACGGGTTCGAGGTCGGTCGTCCATCCGGCCTGGGCGCGGGCCTCGTCGATGGCGCGGCCGATGTCGGCGGCGTCGAGCTCGGCGAGCGTCTCGGCGAGGTTGTCGAGCGTCCGGCGCTGGCCGGCGAGGTCGATCTCCTGCGAGCCCTGGGCCTTGTCGGCGGCTTCCTGGTCCTTCGGGGCCTGGGTCTTGCGTGCGGTCATCTTCGGTTCCTGACTGTTGTGGGTTGCTTCTAACGGGTGCCGCCGGCGCCACCTCGAGGGCGACGCCGGCGGCGGGATCGTCGGGGGGGGGTTGATGCCCTTACGAGAGGACGGTGATACCGGAGGCGTCGCGGCCCTCGGCGACTCCGTAGAGGACGTCAAGGGTGACCTGCGTGCCGAGGTAAGTCGGGTTGTAGGCCATCGTGACGCGGATGCTGAGGCCGGACTCCTGGTCGACCATGACGGTCTGCCGGGCGCCCATCGTGTTGCCGTCGGTGGGGAGGTTCCGCATGGCGAGGATCATCGCGTCGGGGGCGAGCGCAATGTTCTTCGTCGAGTTGGGCGAGCCGGGGACGACGGGGACACGGTTCGACCAACCGATGTTGAGGCCGGCGATGTTCGTGAGCACACCGGTCTTGATGGCCTCGGGCGTCGCGTTCGCGAAGAACGCGGCGAGCGAGGTGTCGGCCTGCAACGCCGCGTAGTCCTTCGTTGCCACGAAGATGTTGCGGTTCTCCTCGGGGATGCTCGCGTCGTTGAATGCCTTGGCGACGCTGCGGAGCGTCGCCGAGGTGATGTCGGTGCCGCTGGTGCCGACGGTCGTCGAGAACCCCGCGTAGAGAGCCCAGAGCGCATCCTCGATCGCGAGGGCGATGGGCTCGATGGCGGCGTTCATGTAGCGCTCGATGCCGGTCTGACCGGCGCCGGGGCCACCGCGCATGGCCTTCACCGCGTCCTCGAGGAGGAACGACACCTCTTTGTGCTGGTTGAGGGTGACCGAGATGGTCGAGTCGGTCGGCTGCTGCAACGTGACCGCGCCGCCGGCCGTCTTGGTGTTCACCACGAACGACGGGGGGAGCGGGATGTTCAGCTTGTCGCCCTCGTTGAACGTGCCGTAGTCGCTGTCGCGAGTGACGACGCGGGCGAGGCGGATCTTCCGGCGGAGAGCCCGGATTCCCTCGTTCGCCCACACCTCGGGGATGAGGAGGTCGGCGCTGGTGAGCGTGATGTTTGCCATGTCGTGTGATCCTTCGGGGATGGTGCCGGCGGCGCGGCGGTTGTTGGGGACTAGCCCTCGTCGATCCGGCCCTCCTGGAGGGCCTTCATGATGTCGGCGCGGTGCTCCTCGTAGAACGAGGGGTCGGCCAACTGCGAGCGCTTGTACCGGACGGGCTGACCGGAGGCGCCGGGTGCGGCGCCGGGTCCTGCCTGGCCGGGGGTGCCGGTGACGGCGAGGTAGGGGCGCTCCGTGAGGAGGGCCGTGACGGCTTCGGTGACGCCGGTGGGCTTGCCATCGGCGTCGAGTGTGATCTTCGGACCGAGGATCTCGACGGTGTCCTGAATGCGGAGCCCGGCTGCCTGAGCGGCGGCGGTGAGCGCTGCGTTCACGACGAGCTCACGGTTCTGAGCGGCGAGAGTCTCGGTCCTGGTCTTGAGGTCGTCGCGCTCCTTCTCGATGCGCTGGGCCTCGGTGAGGTTGGCGGCGAGGGCGGCGTCGCGAGCTTCCTCGGCCTCACGCAACTGCCGCCGGTAGTTGGCGGCTTCGCGTCGTGCCTCGGCGAGCTCGGCGTCGGTCTTGCCTCCTGCCGGGGGCGCCTGGCCCTCCGGAGGTGTGCCCTGTGCCGGCGGGGCCGGCGGTGCGGGCGGTGCCGGTGGCGCCTGGCCGGCCGGCGG
>ERZ650309.1035-NODE-1035-length-13201-cov-5.518941_pt1 | contig 13201 bp, 10 predicted proteins | sample MGYA00376245_ERZ650309 | MGnify/ENA primary metagenome ERZ650309 (study PRJEB26733, sample SAMN07839294) | wastewater metagenome | biome: urban; feature: wastewater treatment plant; material: waste water | place: USA: North Carolina | collected 2016-04-26 ...
GCTCCGAGCGGGAACATCGTGCCGCCGGGTCGGTCCAGGTTGCCCGTGAGGATGTTGATCACGTCGACGAGCCAGCTGCCCACGGTGCCGAATTCGACTGTGGACGTACCCATTCGGCCGTACACGGCGGCAGTGGGCGCCGCGGCGATCTCACGGGCCAGCTCCCGGATCTGGCCGGCCGGTATGCCGCAGGCCCGTTCGACGGCCTCCGGTGAGAATTCATCCGCCAAGGTCCGGACCTGCTCGACACCGGTGACGTGGTCGGCGAGCCCACCGAGATCGACCAGTCCCTCGGCGAACAGCACATGCACGATCGCAAACAGCAGGGCGGCATCGGTGCCGGGCCGGGGAGCCAGGTGCCGATCGGCGAGTTTGGCGGTCTGGGTGCGTGCCGGATCGATCACGACCAGCGTGCCGCCGCGCTTGCGCAGCGCCCGCAACTTGCCGGGGAAATCGGCAGCGGTGGCCAGACTTCCGTTGGATACCAACGGGTTTGCGCCGATGATCACCAGATAGTCGGTACGGTCGAGGTCCGGCACGGTGAACGAAATCGGGCTGCCGTACATCAGACCCAACGCGACGTGCTTGGGCATCTGATCGAGGGTGCTGGCGCTGAACACCTGGCGGGTACCCAGGCCGCGGATGATCAGCGGCGCATACAGACTGCCGCCGACGGTGTGCGCGTTCGGGTTGCCCAGGTACATGCCGACCGACGCGCCACCGTGCTCGGCGATCACGGCGCCGAGGCGCTGCTCGACGACGGCGAAGGCCTCGTCCCAGGTGGCTTCGGTCAGTACACCGTCGCGGCGGATCAGCGGACGGGTGAGACGGTCGGGATCGTTGTCGAGCTCGCCGAGGCTGGCCCCCTTCGGGCAGATGAAGCCTGCACTGAAGACGTCATCGGCGTCGCCGCGCGCACCGGTGACCCGGCCGTCGGTGATCGTCAGCGTCAGACCGCACGTGGCTTCGCAGAGAGGGCAGATTCGCAGCGCAGTCGAGGTATCAGCCATGCGTGCGATTGTGCGCTCATTAGGCGTGTTCGTACACCTTCGGTTCCAGCGTCCCGATGTAGGGCAGGTCGCGGTACCGCTCGTCGTAGTCGAGCCCATAACCGACGACGAACTCGTCGGGGATGTCGAATCCGATGTAGGCCACGTCGATGTCGGCGCGCACCGCATCGGGTTTGCGCAGCAGGGTGCACACGCGCAGCGAGCGCGGACCGCGGGTGGCCAGGTTGCGCAGCAACCAGGACAGCGTCAGGCCGGAGTCGATGATGTCCTCGACGATCAACACGTCGCGACCGTTGATGTCCCGGTCGAGGTCTTTGAGGATGCGCACGACGCCCGACGAAGACGTCGACGAGCCATAGGAACTGACGGCCATGAACTCCAGCTGGGTCGGCAGCGGGATGGCTCTGGCGAGGTCCGTGACGAACATGACCGCGCCTTTGAGCACGGTGACCAGCAACAGATCCTGGTCGCCGGCGTCGGCGCGATAGTGCTCCGCGATCTTCTCAGCCATGTCGGCGACGCACGCCTTCAGCTGATCCTCGGACAGAAGAACCGACTTGATGTCGCCCTGGTATAACTCGGCATGCGCTGGCACCGCAACAGCGTGCCACGGAGAGCCGGATTCGGCCAAGATGATCCCGCTCGGCGGAAGTGTCAGACCGGTTCGCTGGCGGCGGCGAGCAGTTCTCCCCTACGGCGCACCATCAACCGCTGATACCGCAGCGGCGACGGCACCGCGACCGGGCCCTGTCCCCGCCATGCGCTCACCAAGGCATCGACGGCGCGGATCTGCACGTCGGTAAGCCCCACTGCGCCGGCGGTGAACAGCCAGGCCCGGATGACGCGGCGGCGCAGCGCGTCGGGCAGTTCGGCCAGGCCACCGATCGACAGGGCCTCACCTACGCGCCGCGTGGCCAGTTCCCGCTCGGCGAGGACGTCGAGGGCGTCGTTGTCCTCACGCAGCGCGGCCGCGGTGCGGGCCAGTGCCTCGGCCACGCCGCCGGCGAGCACATCTTCCAGAAGCGGCAGCACTTCGGTGCGGAGCCGGACCCGGGTGAAGCGCGCGTCGCTGTTGTGTGGGTCCTGCCACGGCGGCACACCCGCCTCCAGGCAGGCCGCGACGGTCGTTTCACGGCGCACCCCCAGCAGCGGGCGCCCCCATGGATCGTCCCAATCACGCATTCCTGCAATGGATCTGGCGCCGGAACCCCGACCCAGGCCCAACAGCACCGTCTCCGCCTGGTCGTCAAGGGTGTGCGCCAACAGCACCGGCATGCCGGCGCGGGCGTCGTTGAGCGCCCTGTATCGGGCGGCCCGGGCGGCGGCTTCGGGGCCCCCGTCGACTCCGACGGCGACGCTGAGCACCTGAGCGGCAACACATCCCAGTTGCAACGCCTGCTGCTGCGCGATGGCGGCAACCCGAGCCGAATTCGCCTGCAGGCCGTGATCGACGATCAGTGCAGTGGTAGGCATGACAGTCGCCGCGACGGCGGTCAGCGCCAGCGAGTCTGCCCCGCCGGACAGTCCGACGCACCAACGCTCGGCGGGATGCCGACGCGCGAACGCCGTGACCGCTGCGCGCAGGGCGCTCAGAGCACTCGATCGATCCATCGCCGCGGCTCATCGATTTCGGTTGGCAGCGGCAGGGTTTCGGCGTCGGTCCAGATGGTGTTGAACCGCTTCATGCCGACGGTGGACACGACCTCATCGACGAACTTCTTGCCGCGGGTGTACTGGTTCATCTTCGCGTCGAAACCCAGCAAGGCCCGGATGATCCTTTGCAGCGGAGGCTGTTTGCGGCGGCGTCGGGCATCGAAGCGACCACGGATGGTGGCCACCGACGGCACCACCGCGGGCCCGACAGCATCCATCACGTGGTCCGCGTGGCCCTCCAGCAGCGTGCCGAGCACCAACAACTGATCGAGGGCGCGGCGCTGTTCGTCGGACTGCACGGCCCGCATGATGCCCAGGATCCCTTGGGAATTCGGGTCGGCGTCACCGTCGCGTTGATTACGGACGAACTCGGCGAGTCGGCCGGCAACGGCGGCAGGTTCGAGGCCTGCGTCGTCGGTGAGCACTGCCAATGCCTGCGACATGTGATCGGTCAGCCATGGATTGGCCCGGAACTGCACCCGGTGGGTCACCTCGTGCAGGCAGACCCACAGCCGGAAATCAGCCGGGTCGACCAGCAATTGACGTTCTGTGGCAATGATATTCGGGTAGATCAAGAGCAGTTCGCCACTTCGCTCCGGGCCGGACAGTGCGAACGGGTCGTACTGACCGAGGATGCCCGACGACACGAACGCCAGCACGGCGCCGGTCTGCGCACCGGTGACCCGGCCCGCGAGCGTGGCCGCCAGTCCGTCGGGCCGGTCGGTGTTGCCACCGGTCATCACGCGCATCGACTCGGTGGCCGCACGCACCCACTGCGACCGATCGATGATCCGGGCCTCGGAGACCTCGGCGCCCTCATTGAGCAGGGTCACTTCGCGCACCGGCAGTTCCGCACGACGGGCCGCGGCGGCAAGTTGGTCGCAGGCCTGGCGCCGCGTGTAGTCGGTGGTGGCCGGCGCGGGCCGGGTCAGTTTGGCACCGATGTCGGCAGCGAACCCCCAGTCGACCGTGCGGCCGACCGTCGGGGTCTTGGTCATGCCGCGCACCCGCAGGACCGCAACCCCGCCGCGAGGGCATCGAGCGCGGTGCGTCCCTCCGGCCCGGCGCTGTTCGAGATGAATGCGAAAGTCAGAACACGTCCACTCTGGTCGGTGACGATGCCCGCGAGCGCGTTGGTTCCCGTCAGCGATCCGGTCTTGGCGCGCAGATATCCCGCGGCCGCCCGGCCGGCGTCGGTGTCGGTGTACCGATTCGACAGGGTGCCGCTGCCGCCGGCGATCGGCACCACGTCGAGCAGTGGACGCAGTTTGGGCTGATCGTTGCCGGCGGCGGCGTTGACCACGTCATCGAGGTTGGTCGCGGTCAGACGGTCGTTGACCGACAGCCCACTTGAGTCGAAAAGCGTTGCACCCGTGACATTCAGACCGGCCTTGGACAGTTGAGCCAGCACTGCGCGTACACCGCCGTCGAAGCTCTGCGGCCCGCCGCCGGCGGCCGCCACCTCGCGCCCGATCGACTCGGCCATCACGTTGTCCGACTCACCCATCATTTCGCGCAGCCGCTCGATCAGCGGCGGCGACTGGACGGATGCGAGTTGCTGTCCGGACGCCGGTGCAGTCCGGATCGTCACGCCCGCGGGGTCGACACCGAGTGAGATGGCCAGCGCCCTGCCCGCATCCAATGCCGGGGTCCGCGAACGCTTGGAGTCGACGGTGGTCGGCTGGATGCGGCCGGCGTCGAGCATCACCGACTCGATCGGCGCGAAATCACCACCGTCGATGTCCGCGGTGTCCCACCCCGGTGCCATGGTCGGACCGCTGTAGGCGCTCGTGTCGACCTGCACCGACCGGACCACGGTGCCGCTCTTGCGTACCTGGTCGGCGAGGTCGGAGATGCGTGCGGCGTCGCGGTACCAGGTCTCGGTGCCCGGGGGAGCTGCCGACAGCGTCGGGTCACCCCCGCCCTTGAGCACGATCTGCCCTGCCGTCTCGCCTGCCAACACCGTCGTGGTCAGCCGGGCTGTCCGGTCCAACGCGAGCAGCGCTGCGGCAGTCGTGAGCACTTTGTTGGTCGATGCGGGCTGCAGCGGGGTGTTCTCCCCCTGGGCCCAGATCTGAGTACCTGTGGCGGCGTCGGTGACGCGGCCACCGAGCTGGCCCAGGTTCGGGTTCGCGGCCAGCGGTGCCAGTACCGCAGCCAACTGCGCCGGCACCGGCTGCGCGGCGTTGTCGGGCAGGGGCTTGACCCCGGGATTGGCGGTGACCAGCGCCGGCTGCGGTTTGCTGCCCGGGCCGTTCGCGGTGGCCGCCGGCTTGTTGCGGGTCAACACCGCAGCGGCCGCGACCACGGCGGCAACCAGCACCAGAATTGCCACACCGATCACGACATGCGTTGATCGACGCCACCGGGTGGGCCGCATAATTCTCCTGAACTCGTATGGGTCACTGAGCAGGGTATCGCTCGTCTAAGGTGAACCCGGTTATCAGCACACAGCTAAGGAGCTTGCGGGTGGAGCACGAAGTCGTCATCGAGATCCCCAAGGGTTCGCGCAACAAGTACGAGGTAGACCATGTGACCGGCCGGGTCAAGCTGGACCGCTACCTGTTCACCCCGATGGGTTACCCGACCGACTACGGGTTCTTCGAGAACACCCTCGGCGAAGACGGCGACCCGCTGGACGCCCTGGTTCTGCTGACCGAGTCGGTGTTCCCGGGCTGCATCGTCGATGCCCGCCCGGTGGCGATGTTCAAGATGACCGACGAGGCCGGCGGCGACGACAAGCTGCTGTGCGTGCCCGCCGGCGACCCGCGCTGGGACCACGTCCAGGACCTGGGCGACATCTCGCAGTTCGATCTCGACGCCATCAAGCACTTCTTCGTCCACTACAAGGACCTGGAGCCGGGCAAGTTCGTCAAGGCTGCCGACTGGGTCGGTCGCAAAGAGGCTGAGGAAGAGTTGGCCCGCTCGGTCGCCCGCTTCGAGAGCGAAGAGCACTAGATACTTGCTCCGCCGAGAGGACAGGTACCGAGGGATTTCAGCCGATTTCCGTCACACCTGTCATCTCGGCGGATTTGATTTTGCAGCCCCGTAACACGAGGTAATCAGCCCGTACCATCGGCGGCCCACGATTACCTCATGTTGATGCATCAGGGGATCGGCCTCGACGCGTTCAACGCGATGTCGAAGCAACGGGCGATACACGCTCTCTACGAATGCTGCTACAGCGTGCCGCTCGCCGGCACCCTGGCCGACGGACGTGCCTACGCCGACCACGACCAGCTCTTCCGCAGCGCCGATGCCCTCCTGTTCTCCCTCGAAGAGCAATGGATCGACGCGATCCTGCAGGCCTATCCGCAGATCGGTCGCCGACCCGGCAGCGCCCGCTCCCAATTCGAGCAATGTGCGATCTGTGACCGCGATCCTGAGCTGATGACGACGCTTCGCGCCAACGCCGCGACCTACCGAGATTTCTTCGGCTTCGACTTCGTCATGTACGTCGGCGCCATGGGTGCCGACGAGGTGCTGGCCAGCATGGCCGACCGCATGCACAACGACTACGAGACCGAACGCAAAGTCGTGCGCAACGAATTGGCCCGGATCAACCGGACGCGTCTGGAGCGAATGCTCGGCCCTGAGGGCGGCTACGACAATTGGTGACGGGCGTAAACACGCCACATGCCCACTGCCGTCGGGAACACCCCGCCAACCCTTAGTAGGTTGTACGCGTGCCTCAGGAGATCCCCCCGCAGTACGTGCGCTCAGCCGACGCACCGCAGGCCCGGACACTCATCGACATTCTGTATGCCACCGCCGAGCAATACCCTGATGCGCCCGCGATCGACGACGGTGACGTACAGCTCACCTATGCCGAGCTGATCGCCGACGTCCAGGAGAGCGTCGCCTGGCTGTCCTCACGCGGCATCGGCCGCGGCGACCGCATCGGGATCCGCATGCCGTCGGGCAGTTACGCCCTGTACGTGGCGATCCTGTCCACCTTGGCCACCGGCGCGGCCTACGTTCCCGTCGACGCCGACGACCCCGAAGAGCGGGCAAACCTGGTCTTCGGCGAGGCCGGTGTGGTCGGGGTCATCACCGAAGCCGGTCTGGTGCGCGGTTACGGATCCTCACGCGGCTGGCAGGCCGGGGACCCGCTCACGCGCGACGACGCCTGGATCATCTTCACCTCGGGCTCCACCGGCACTCCCAAAGGCGTTGCCGTCACGCATCGCAACGCTGCCGCCTTCGTCGACGCCGAAGCCCAGATCTTCTTGAAGGACAATCCGCTCGGCCCCGGCGACCGGGTGCTCGCCGGGCTGTCGGTGGCGTTCGACGCCTCGTGCGAGGAGATGTGGCTGGCCTGGCGGCACGGCGCCTGCCTGGTACCCGCGCCCCGATCGTTGGTACGCAGCGGCATGGACCTCGGCCCGTGGCTGGTCTCGCGCGACATCACCGTCGTCTCGACCGTGCCGACGCTGGCCTCGCTGTGGCCGGCCGAGGCCCTTGAGGCGGTACGCCTGCTGATCTTCGGCGGCGAGGCCTGCCCGCCCGAACTCGGCGAGCGACTCGCAGTCGACGGGCGCGAGGTGTGGAACACCTACGGCCCTACCGAAGCGACCGTGGTCGCATGCCTCGCGCCACTGGACGGTGGCCCGGTCGCCATCGGTCTGCCGCTGCCCGGCTGGGACCTGGCCGTGGTGGACAAGGAAGGTCAACAGGTCGGCTACGGCGAATCCGGCGAACTGGTGATCGGTGGCGTGGGTCTGGCGCGCTATCTCGATCCGGAAAAGGACGCCGAAAAGTACGCCCCCATGCCGACTTTGGGCTGGGGCCGCGCGTACCGCAGCGGTGACCTGGTCCGGCTGGAGCCAGAGGGCCTGTACTTCCAGGGCCGCGCGGACGATCAGGTGAAGGTCGGCGGCCGCCGGATCGAACTCGGGGAGGTCGACTCGGCACTGGTGAACCTGCCCGGCGTCAGTGGTGGCGCCGCAGCAGTTCGCAAGACCGCGACGGGCACTCCCCTGCTGGTCGGCTACATCGCCAGCGCCGACCCGGCCTTCGACATCGCCGACGCACGCAAGGCACTGGCCAAGGCGCTGCCGGCCGCCCTCGTGCCGCGGTTGGTATTGGTCGACGAATTACCAACGCGCACTTCAGGAAAAGTCGACCGCAACGCCCTGCCGTGGCCCATCGAATCGGCCAACGACGACGGGCCCGATCTGGACGGCACCATGGGCTGGCTCTCCGGCCTCTGGCGCGACGTGCTGGCCGCACCGATCGACGGACCGGGCGCGGACTTCTTCGCCCTCGGCGGCGGTTCCCTGTCGGCCGCACAACTGGTGACACTGCTGCGCGAAAAGTACCCGCAGGTGACCGTCGCCGACCTGTACGACCACCCGCGGCTGGGCTCCCTGGCCGGCTACCTCGATGAGCTCGATCCGCCCGAGGTCGTCGAAACTCGCACTGTCACACCGGTTCCCTTCATGACGCAATTGGCTCAGGTGCTGCTGGCGGTACCGCTGGCCACTCTGGCAGGCATGCAGTGGATCGTGTGGCTGGCGCTGTTGAACAACCTCGCCGCGAAACTGGATCTGCTGCCGTGGGCCAACACCGTCAACTGGTGGTGGGTGCTGGCCGGCTTCCTGGTCTTCGTCACCCCGATCGGCCGCATGGGTATCGCGGCGTTCTTCGCACGGGCCCTGCTGTCCGGGCTGGAGCCCGGGACCTACAAGCGCGGCGGCTCCGAACACATGCGGGTCTGGCTGGCCGAGCGACTCAGCGAAGCCAGTGGCGCCGAAAACCAAGCCGGCGCACCGTGGTTGGTGTACTACGCCCGGGCGCTGGGCAACCAGGTGGGCAAGGCCGTCGACCTGCACTCGACGCCGCCGGTCACCGGCATGCTGACCCTGGGGCACCGCGCGTCGATCGAACCCGAGGTCGACCTCACCGGCCACTGGATCGACGGCGATCTGTTCCACGTCGGGACCATCACCATCGGCAACGACGCCACCATCGGCGCCCGCACCACGCTGCTGCCGGGTGCCGTGGTCGGCAAAAATGCCGACGTGGCACCGGGTTCCGGAGTCATCGGCCGAGTCAAGGCCGGCCAATACTGGAAGGGTTCACCGGCGATCAAGTCCGGTAAGGCGCATCACCCATGGCCACAGGAGCGGCCGGGACGGGCTCCGGTGTGGGTCGCGATGTATGGGATCACGTCGATTCTGCTAGGTGCCCTGCCGATCATCGCGCTGGGCGCCGGTCTGGCAGTGGTGGGTTTGGCTGTCCGCCATACCCATTCGATCCGCGAGGCGATCGGGCCCGCGGCCATCTGGACGCCGGCCGCCACCTTGGTCTCGCTGGTCGTATACGCCGCCGTGACGATCGTGGCCGTGCGCCTGCTGTCACTGGGTCTCAAGGAGGGGTACCACCCGGTGCGCAGCCGGGTGGGCTGGCAACTGTGGGCCACCGAACGGTTGATGGACATGGCCCGCAACTACCTGTTCCCCATCTACGCGAGCCTGCTGACACCGTGGTGGCTGCGGCTGCTCGGGGCCAAAGTCGGTAAGGAGACCGAGATTTCGACGGCCCTGCTGACGCCGAAGTTCACCGAGATCCACGACGGCGCCTTCCTCGCGGACGACACCATGGTGGCGTCCTATGAGCTCGGCGGCGGCTGGATCCACGTCGCCAAGGCGACCGTCGGACGCCGGGCCTTCCTGGGCAACTCCGGCATCACACAGCCGGGCCGCCGGGTGCCCGACGACGGGTTGGTTGCGGTGCTTTCGGCAACGCCGCACAAGGCGAAGGCCGGGTCGTCCTGGTTGGGCAGTCCGCCAATCCGGTTGCGGCGCCAGCCCACCGAGACCGACGCCCTGCGTACGTTCCACCCGTCGTTGCGCCTGAAGATCATGCGGTCCACGGTCGAAACCTTGCGGATCATCCCGGTGATCGTGACGTTCGCCATCGGTGTCGCGGTGCTCGGCACCATGCAGGCCCTGGCCGGCGATCTGGGTTGGTCGGCGGCCGCGCTCCTCGGCGGTGTGGTTCTGCTCAACGCCGGTGGCATCGCGGGCGCCATCGCCGTGGCGGCAAAGTGGTTGATGATCGGGCGGATTCGCGCCGTGGAGCATCCACTGTGGTCACCGTTCGTGTGGCGCAACGAAGTTGCCGACACATTCGTCGAAACGGTTGCCGCACCGTGGTTCGCGCGCGCCGCGAGCGGTACCCCGGTGATGAACCTGTGGCTGCGTTCATTGGGCGCCGCGATCGGGCATGGCGTGTGGTGCGAAACCTATTGGCTCCCAGAAGCAGATCTGGTGACCCTGGGCCGCGGCGCCACCGTCAACCGGGGCTGCGTGGTGCAGACCCATCTGTTCCATGACCGCATCATGCAGCTGGACACCGTGGTGGTGGCCGAGGGTGCGACCCTGGGAACGCATTGCGTGGCACTTCCGGCGGCCAGCATCGGTGCCGGCGCCACCGTCGGCCCGGCATCGCTGGTGATGCGCGGCGACTCGGTGCCGCCGTCAACTCGTTGGCAGGGCAACCCCATCGCCCCGTGGACCGGTAAGAAACGCAAATCCGGCGGCCGTGGCAAGGGTTCGACCGCATGACCCGGTCGAACAAGAAGGTGCGCAAGGGCGCATCGACGAGCCACCCCGTGATCGATCCGTACCTGCCGAGCAACGGCAACTTCGGTTACCGGGTGTCGCGGTACGAATTGGCGTTGGAATACAAGGTCGAGAGCAACCGGTTGACCGGTATCGCTGCCGTCACCGCAGTGACGTTGGCACAGCTGAAGACTTTCAGCCTGGATCTGGCCGACACGCTGTCGGTGTCGAAGGTGGAGGTCAACGGCCAGCGCCCGGCCAAATACCGTTACGCACAAGGGAAATTGCACATCACCCTGGCGACGGCGCTGCCTGCCGGCGCGTCGGTGAACATGCTGATCCGGTATGCCGGCAATCCAAAGCCCGTCAAAACCATGTGGGGCACAGTCGGTTTCGAAGAGCTGACCGAAGGTGCACTGGTCGCCGGCCAACCCAACGGCGCAGCGTCGTGGTTCCCCTGCGACGATCACCCCAGCGCGAAGGCCTCCTACCGCATCCAGATCAGCACCGACAGCCCGTACCGCGCGGTGGCCAACGGTGAACTGATCAGCCGCCGGACCCGGGCCGGGCAGACCACGTGGACCTACGAACTGGTCGAGCCCACCTCGACGTACCAGATCACGTTGCAGATCGGCAGATACGAGTCGGTGCGGCTGGCCAAGTCCCCGGTCCCGATGGATGCCGCGCTGCCGCAACGGCTGATCCGCAACTTCGAATACACCTTCGGCCGTCAGCCTCAGATGATGAAGCTGTTCAGCCGCTTGTTCGGCCCGTATCCACTCGCCAGCGGGTACACCGTGGTGGTCACCGACGACGAACTCGATATCCCCCTTGAGGCACAAGGAATTTCGATCTTCGGCGCCAATCACTGCGACGGCAAGCGTGGTGCGGAACGACTGATCGCCCACGAGTTGGCGCACCAGTGGTTCGGCAACTCGGTCACGGTGCGCCGCTGGCGGGACATCTGGCTTCACGAAGGCTTCGCCTGTTACGCCGAATGGTTGTGGTCCGAGGAGTCGGGCGGACCCAGCGCTCATGCGCGCGCCGTGCACTACCACCAGAAACTGCGTGGTCTGCCACAGAACCTGCTGCTGTCCGACCCCGGGCCGCGCGACATGTTCGACGACCGCGTCTACAAGCGCGGTGCACTGACCTTGCACGCGCTGCGCCGCACCATCGGCGACGAGAATTTCTTTGCGTTGCTGCGTGATTGGACCAACCGTTATCGCCATTCGACGGCGCTGACCGACGATTTCACCGCGCTGGCGGCGAACTACGCCGACCAATCACTGCGCCGCCTCTGGGATTCCTGGCTCTACCGGACGGAACTGCCGGCGCTGTGACCGACGCCATCCCGAGCGCAGGAGCCATCAGCCGGAGCAGTGTGGCTCGGGTCGGTGTGGCAACGGTGTTGAGTGCCCTGTGTGGGTACATCGTGCTGTACCTCGCCGCGCGAGACCTTGCCCCGGCGGGCTTTTCGTTGTTCAGCGTGTTCTGGGGAGCGTTCGGGTTGTTCACCGGCGCGGCGTTCGGGCTACTGCAGGAGGCCACGCGCGAGGTTCGATCGGTACGCGACAGCGGGCCGGTCACCGAGCCACACACGTTGCCCATGAGGGCGGCAGCGCTGGTCGCGATCTCCGCAGCCCTGCTGATCGGCGGTACATCGGCACTGTGGGCGCCACACGTTTTCGCCGCGTCAGAGGCGTTGAGCGTACTACTCCTTGCTGTCGGCCTGGCCGGATTCTGTTTACACGCAACACTTCTCGGCGTGCTGGCCGGTGTCGACGGCTGGACGCAGTACGGCGCGCTGATGGTCATCGACGCGGCGATCCGCGTGGCCGTCGCGGTGTGTGCGTTCCTGCTGGGTTGGGGTTTGGACGGGTACCTGTGGGCCACCGTGGCAGGCTCGATGTCCTGGCTGCTGGTTCTCGCCTCGTCGCAGGTGGCCCGCCGCGCCGCGGGCATCCGCACCCGGGGCACCACGAAAACTTTCCTGGCCGGCGCCTCGCACTCGATCACCGCGGCCACCACCGGCACCGGATTGTCCCAGCGGACGAAGCCACAGCCCGGCGCGTAGCAGGCCTGGCGCTCGGCCCCTGCCACGGCCGCCCATTCGAGGGGCGCGCCGCACTGGGGGCAGAAGCGCCAGTTCTGTGGCGTCATGGATTCAGCCCAGCTTGGCGCCGACCCAATCGGTCACGGACGCCAGCGCCGCCGGCAGCGCTGCTGCGTCCGTTCCGCCCGCCTGAGCCATGTCCGGACGCCCGCCACCCTTGCCGCCGACCTGCTGGGCGACGAAGTTGACCAGCTCGCCGGCCTTGACCTTGCCGGTGCTGTCGGCCGTGACGCCGGCGGCCAGCTGCACCTTGCCGCCGTCCACCGCCGCCAGCACGATGGCCGCCCAGGCGGTGAACGTGACGAAGAGCGAGCGGTAGCCGAGGTAGTAGGTGGTGGGCATGGTTGTTCTCCCGTGGGCAGTGCGCATCATGGCGTCTGCATATGTCCGGCATTTTTCAGCGCGCAACAGGGCGTGTCATTCCCTCGAAAGAGGGTTCTCCCTAGGACATAGGATGCGGCATCCCCAGTACGTCGCGGGCAGCCCACAAGCCACGTGAACCACGCCACCGAATTGACCCTCCTCTACCGTGACGACGACCTGCTGGTGATCGACAAGCCGGCCGGGATGGTCGTGCACGCCGGGCCCGGCCACGAGCAGGGCACCTTGGTCAACGCGGTCCTGCATCACCTCGGCGGCGCGACGCTGCCGGTCTTGCCGGGCAACGGGCCCGAGCGGCCCGGCATCGTGCATCGCCTCGACCGCGACACGAGCGGGCTGATCGTCGTGGCCAAGCACCTCGCCGCTCAAGAGGCGCTCGCTCGGCAGTTTCGCGTGCACTCGATCGACCGCGCCTACCTCGGCATCGTCGCCGGCGTGCCCGAGCTCGACGTGCGCCACGTCGAGACGCTGCA
>ERZ650309.1036-NODE-1036-length-13197-cov-3.999467_pt1 | contig 13197 bp, 3 predicted proteins | sample MGYA00376245_ERZ650309 | MGnify/ENA primary metagenome ERZ650309 (study PRJEB26733, sample SAMN07839294) | wastewater metagenome | biome: urban; feature: wastewater treatment plant; material: waste water | place: USA: North Carolina | collected 2016-04-26 ...
CAAAGCAGGTGTTGCTGGTGTCGCTGGCGCGGATGGTGAAGGTGGAAGCTCCGGCAGTCGTCGGCGTTCCCACAATCAAATTGCCGTTGATCGTCAATCCAGCAGGCAGGCTGCCCGAACTCAGGCTGAAGGTGTAAGTCCCGCTGCCGCCCGTTGCCGACAAGGTTTCGGTATAGGAAACGAAAGTCAGGCCGTTGAGCAGCTTGGCGGGATTGATGGTGATGCCGGTCACCGCAACGTTTAAGGTGGCGGTTGCTGTTGCGCCATTTCCGTCGGTTGCCGTCAAGGTGAAGCTGGCGTTGGAAGCGCCGCAAGTGGCGGCAATGTTCGCCGTGACGGTGCCGCCAGAGTTGGCGATGCCCGAAATAGTGACTCCGTTGACGGTCGCGGAAGGCCCGCCGTTGACCGTGACGGTCACGCCCTTGGAGCCGCTTTCGGAGTCCTTGACGGTGGCGATCTGCGAGTTGGAAGCTGCCGCGCCTTGCTGCCGCGTGATGCCGGTTTGCGCCGTAATAGACGGGGCAGAGTTCGTCACGGTCAGCGTGAAGGTCGCGTCGGTTGACGCATTGCAGTTGTCTGTTGCCCGAATCGTGATGGTGTGAGTCCCCGCCGGAGCTGCATTGCTGATGGAAACCAGACCCGCAGCATCCACGGAAATTGTTCCGCTAAAAGTTTTCGCCGACTGCACGCTATAGCCGTTGATGGAGCCATTGTCAGCGGCCACGGTCGGGCTGTTGCTGGTGGAGGCTCCGGCCGAAACCGTCGCGTTGCCGTAGCTGACCGTTGGCAGCGAATTCGCGGTGACGTTGACCGTTAAATCGCCGATGCCCGTCAAACTGCCGTCCGTCACCTGAAAGCGCACTGTGCCGCCAACTGCTTCACAGGCAGCGCTGATCAGCGCCGAGATGGTTCCTCCCTTGTTAATGATGTTGCTGATGGTGACGCCCGTGGCCGTGCCGCCTGCAATCTGTGTGATTGTCAGGGAACCGGGAGCGGTTTCCGCATCATTGACGAAGCCAATTGTCACAGCAGTTGCTGCCGGGCTGCCTTGTTGACGATTGATGGCAGCAGCAGGGGTGAAGGTCGGCGCTGAGTTTGGGGGAATATTCGTCAGGCTGAAGTTCACGCCCGCTGTCGCACCGCTCGCGCTGGCGGTTACGGAATACGATCCCGCAACAGCGTTGGCGGTGACGGTTCCGGTGGTTGCCAAGCCTCCGGTGATGGTCGCGGGAGTTCCCGCAATGGTTGCGCTTGCACCGCTGCCGGGCGGCGTGAAAACGATTTGCCCGCCATCCACCGGTTCTGCGCTGGTGGAGCTAATCGTCACGCTCAGCGGATTTGCGAAGGTCGTGCCTGCAATCGTGCTTTGCTTGTCGCCGCTGCTAAGCGCCAAGGTGAAACCACCAGATTCAAACGCGCCGATGTCCACGACACTGCCGACCTGGCGGTTGAATCCGCGTTGATCGGTGGTCAGAGGTTGATTGTTCACATCAACCGCGAGCGCATTACTGCCCGCATTGATCGCCGGAGAACCGGGCAACAACGCATGCGTCTGCGTCAGACCTCCGTAATTGCCCAGCGGCGACAGCAGCGCATTGGCGTTGAGAATGTTGCCAGTCGTCGTGCCGATCAGGTTGGTGCCACTCGTGTTACCGACCAGATTGTTGCCTTGCGAAGTCAGTGTGTCGCGAAAATCCGGCGCAGTCGGAGCGATGTTTCCAGCGATGATGGTGTTCCCCAGGGAAACCGGTTCTGCCGAGAAATTCGAGATGCCGCCACCGATGCCTGTTTTCATTCCGTCGCCCATCGCAAGATTGTTCGTGATGGTTGAGCTTTTGATGGTTACTTGGGCGTTGGTAAAGATGCCGCCGCCGTTACCGGTCGAGGTGTTACCCGAAATAGTGGAATTGGTGACGTTCAAGACGCTCGGCGTGCCGCCATTGGCGATGCCGCCGCCCTGGCCGCCTATGTTGCCGGAGATCGTCGAAGCCATGATGTTCAGCGTGCCGTTCGCGTTAAAGATGCCGCCACCTATGCTTGTCGCGGTGTTGTTTGCCACAGCGCTGTTGTTGACGTTGACGGTGGTGCCGTTGATGGCGATGCCGCCGCCGTTATCGGTTCTGCCGTTTGTGAGGGTCAGGTTATTGAGCGTGACAGTGCCCGCCTGGAAGATGTTCAAGACGCGAAAAGCATTGTTGCCTGAAATCGCCACGGTGTTTCCTTCCGGTCCTTGAATCGTCAGGTTCTTGTTAATGACCAATTCGCCGGAAGTCAGCGTGATGAGATTAATGCCGGAAGCAAAGGTAATCGTAGTGCCAGGGCAGGCAATGGCGATGGCTTCGCGCAAGCTGCCCGCGCCGCTGTCAGCGGTTGTCGTCACGACCGGATTGGTGACGCAGTTGACCGTCAGCATCAACGTCTTTTGATCCTGCAACGAACTGTCCGACACCGTCACTGTCGCGGTGTACGTATTGAGCGTGAGGTAAGTGTGATTGATGCTGAACGGCGTCCCGTTCGTCACGGTCTGCACCGTGTTGGATGAGCCGTCGCCCCAGTTAATCGTCAAGGTCAGCGTGTCGCCCAGATTCGGATCCGTGGCTGTGCCGGAAAGCGTGGTCGGCAGTCCGATCGTGGCCGGACTGGGCGTGAACGCTAAGTTAGACAACACTGGCGCGAAAAAGGGATTGAGCGTAGATTCGACAGCACCGACATCGCACTGGTTGAATTGGGGGCGCGCGGTGCCGTGCTGGTCAGGCGTCAGCGTCATGGTTTCAGAGCCAATGACGCCGCACTGTCCCGTGGCGACTAAGTTTTGCGCGGGACTCAGCGTTACCAGGGCGTGCGTCAACGTTGCTCCGCCGTTATTCGCTAAGGCGCTTAAAGTATTGGCGACGGAGTTGGGGTTGGTAGTGCGCCCTGCGCCCGTGCCGCAGCCGCGATTGTTGCCACTGCTGCCGACCAGGTTGCTGCCCGTCCAGGTAGACGCAGCACTTTCGGCGCAGTCCAAGGCCACGCTGCCGGTGCCGGAGACATTGCCCGTAATCAGGCTGTTGCGAATGGTAGCGTTGCCATAAATCCCGCCCCCGCCATTGTCGCCTGAGCGATTGTTCGTGATGGTGACGAAACTCAGGTTTTTGGTGCCGCCGCCCAACGCAGAGAGGCCGCCACCAATGTCGCCGGTGGTGTTGCCGCTGATCGTACTGTTGGTGATGCTCAGCGCACCGCCGAGGACTTCAATGCCACCGCCACCGCCATTGCTGCTGTTGCCGCTGATCGTGCTATTGGCGATCGTCAGGCTGGTGAAATCGCTTTGAATGCCGCCGCCAGATCCGTAGACGGTATTGCCGGAAATCGTGCAGTTATTGATCGTCAGATTGCCGATGTTCTGGATCGCGCCGCCCTGGTCCGCACTGCCCTTGGTGAACGTCAGGCCGTTGAGCTGGACCGTGACGAACTGCGTTACCCGCAGGATACGAACCGCATTATTCCCGTCGAGCGTGATGTTGCCGCCGCCGTTGATCGTGATAGGCGTGATCGGCTGCGGCAGACCGATAGGCCCCCAAAGTTCGTTGCTATCCACCGCATCCAGCACAATCGTCCCGCTCACGCTAAAAGTGATCGTGCTGGCGTCGGCATTCGCATTCGCCGCCACGATCGCATCGCGCAACGAACAATGTAGCGTACTGCACACGCCGTCTTTGAGGTTGTCGAGCGTGTTCACGACGAAATCAGGGCCGGACTGCGCCGGGTCCATTTCAAACGCGCCGATGTCTACGGTGCCGACGCTACGCGGGAAGCCTGTGCCGCGCTGATCAGTCGTGAGAGCCTGATTGTTTTGGTCTACGGCCAACGCATTGCTGCCCGTGTTGAGGGCGGGACTATTGGCCACCAACGCATGGGTTTGCGTCGGGCCACCGTTGCTGGCCAGCGTTGCATTTAAGACGACCGCAGCGCTGGCAGCGGTGAGGTTCGTGCCGCTGGTCGGGCCGCCAGTTCCGGCTTCCGTCAGATTGTTGTTGAAGCTGAACGGGCCGTTGCCGTTGAAGACGCCATTGTTGTTGCCAGTGGCGTTGCCGGTGTTGCCAATGAGGATGGTGTTGTTGATCGTGGTCGGGCCGTTGTTTTGGGTGAAGATACCGCCGCCGCCTAATGTGCCAGGGGCGCTGTTGCCCGTGATGGTGCAGTTCGTCAGCTTGAGTGTGCCACCGTTATTGTTGAGGCCGCCGCCGCCGCTGCCCCCGCCGCCTGTGGTGGAATTGCCACTGATGGTGCTGTTGATCACCGTCATGTTGGCAGAGGAATTGGGAGTATTGGAAAGACCGCCACCGACCAAAGCACTATTTCCGGTGATCGTACTATTCAAGATGAGGGCGGTGCCCTGGCTGTTGTAGATAGCACCGCCACCAAAGAAAGTTCGGTTGTTATTGTTGAAGGTGCTGGCGGTGACGATCAGACTGCCGCCGGGTTCATTATCAAGCGCGCCGCCGCCGTTGTTGCCGAAGTTACCCGACACGGTACAGCGATTGACCGCCAGCGTCCCTTTGTTGCGGGCGACGCCGCCGTAGGTGTTCGACGAACCGTTAGTCAGCGTCAGATCGTTCAAGGTGAGGTTCGCGCTGCTGTTGACGAAAAAGAAGCGGAATTGCGGCGTGCCGTCTGCACTGCTGCGCGTCAGCGTCGCGCCGTTGCCATTGATGGTCAGCGTACCGTTGCCGCTGGCGATGACAGGCAGACCACTAGCGGAGTCCTGTCCGCCCAAATTATTGTTCACCGCCGTCAGCGTGTACGTGCCGGGCGAAAGATTGATGACGTCATCGGTGCCCGCGCCATTGCTGTTGGCGCAAACGATGGCGTCAATCAAGCCTTGCACATCGCCCGCTGCAATCGTCGCCGGGAAGCTGGGACACGCTCTGCCGGTGCCCTGAATGGCAAAGGTGTAGGGGGTTTCGTCTGCGTCGTTGTTGGCAATGCTCACAGTTGCCGTGCGTAGCCCACCCGCGCCAGGGGCAAAGTTGATGGCAAAAGTCGTCGAATTGCTCGGCGCGACAGGTGAAGTCGGCTGCGTCGTTACCGTAAAGTCGGCTGCATGCGTGCCACCGATGACAACTTTGTTGGGTGATCCGGTCAGGTTAAGCGCCGCCGTCCCCAGGTTTTCGATGGTGAAGATTTTCGCGCCTGAATTGCTGCCCGTATTCACCGTGCCGAAGTCGGTATTATCGCCCGTCGTAGGCATGCTGTCGCCGCTCGCAATCGGTGCGCCATTGCCCTTGACGTTGATTTCGGGCAAGCCATTGACCGTGCCGTTAATCGTGAAGTTAAACGGGTTTTCGTCCGCATCGTCGTTGTTGAAACTCAACGAGCCGCTTGGCGCGCCAACGGCTGTGGCAGTCAGCGTAATTTGAAACGTCGTCGTGCCGCCAAAGCCCGCGACGGTTGTGGTGCCAAAGTTCGACGCAATGCTGAAACCGGCGGGCACGGTCAAATTCGAGAGATTGAGCGGCGCGGTTCCACTGTTGGTGACGGTGAAGGTTTTCGTGACGGGAACGTTGATCGTGGTCGTGCCGAAATTGAAAGAGCCTTCGTCATTGATATTGCCCACGCTGGTTTCCGACACCACGATTTCAGGCGCGGCGAAGGGATCATAAGCTTCCAGTGTGTTGACGGTGCTGCTGCCGTTGTAACCTCCAATCGCATAAAACTGATTATTATAGGCTGCCGCTGACAGCCAGAGACGGGCTGTCGGCATATCCGTGAGCGTTGCCCACTGGTTAGTAACTGGATCATAGGACTCAAACGTTTTAATCGGATTCGCAGAACTTCCGCTCGACCCGCCGATTACATACAGGATGCCATTGAGCGCGGCGGCAGCCATGCTGTAACGGGCGATGGGCATCGGCGCTGGGGTTGTCCATTGAGTGGTGGCGGGGTCATAAACTTCCAGCTTATTGAATACGCCGCTGCCAACAGCACTGCCCCCCACAGCATAAAGTTTGCCATTGATGCTAACGGCAGCCAGATCGTGACGCGCCGTAGGCATATTGGTCCCAGGCGTCCAGGTGTTGGTGACTGGATCATAAATTTCCAGCTTGTTGTGGCTGGAGCCAAAGAAGAAACCTGTCGCCCCGCCAACTGCATAAAGTTTGCCATTTATCGCGGCGGCGGCCAGATTCGACCGGGCCGTGGGCATCCCGGCTTTGGTTGACCATTGATTGGTGGCCGGGTCGTAAACTTCCAGCGTGTTGACCACGTCAGCGCCTTGATAGCCGCCCACGACGTAGAGCTTACCGTCCAGCGCGGCGGCAGCCATCTGACGCCGGGCGGTGGGCATGGGGGCCAACGTGGCCCATTGGTTCGTCGCCGGGTCGTAAACCTCCAGCGTGTTGATTCCGTCGCTAGCGACGTTGCCCCCAGCAACGTAAATCTTGCCGTTAATTTCAGCGGCAGCCATTGAATAGCGTGCTGTTGGCATGTTCGTTCTGGTGAACCACGCCGCGGCCTGCGCCGAATGTAACCCGTACCAACCCCAAACGGTTAGCGCCACAATTCCCAGCAGGAACCAATGCAATTTCCGCGTAAGACCCAATCGGGCAAGAGTGTGTTTCGACATCATTAACTTCCTTTGTGAACGAGAATGGGGGTGGAGCAATGGCGCAAGCGTCCATCGGGGAGACGTTTTTCACCGCTCATAGAGGAAATGCGGAAGCGGCGGGCGAAACCGGCAGAAAAATTTTGCAGGCGAAAAACTTTTTTGTGTTGTTGCTAGATCTGTACCGCTTCCGGCGTGCAAGGTTGGGGGGCGAGTGACTTAACAGAGAGGTTTCTTGTTGTTCGCCGAGAGCTTTCGCGCCCGCGCGCCGAAGCCGGTGCATAGCCAGATGCTCTCTGCTATACTCCGCCGCGCAACCCCCTCAATCCTAAACAAGCGATGGCTTCGTCTTCTCCACAAGAAATTACGGCTTTACTGCGCGCCTGGAATGACGGCGATGCGATGGCTTTGGAAAAGCTGACGCCACTCGTTTATCAGGAATTGCATCGCCTGGCCCAACGGCATCTGGCGCGCGAATGGCAAGCACACAGCTTGCAAACGTCGGCGCTGGTCAACGAAGCCTATTTGCGGCTGGTGGATGCGCAGCAAGTGAACTGGCAAAATCGCGCGCATTTCTTTGGGGTTTCGGCGCGGCTGATGCGCCAGATTCTGGTGGATTTCGCCCGCCAGCGTGACAGTCAGAAACGCGGCGGCGCAGTCTCGATCATTGGTTTGGAAGATACGCCCGATCAAGGTTTGGACATTGCGCACACACGCAGCGCGGATCTGGTCGCGCTGGACGATGCGCTCAAGGTGCTGGCGACGCTCAATGAACGCCACAGTCAGATCGTCGAATTACGCTTCTTCGGCGGCCTCACCGAACCTGAAATCGCTGAAGTGCTGCACATCTCTGAACGCACGGTGCGCAGCGACTGGCGCGTCGCGCGCGCCTGGTTGCAACGACAACTTTCCCACACGTAATCCCTCACGATGACTCCCGAACGTTACGCTGAAATTACACGGCTTTGTCAGGCCGCAATGGAATTGAACGCCGGCCAGCGCGCCGCCTTTTTGGCGCAAGCCTGCGCGGGCGATGACAATTTACGCGGCGAAGTCGAAGAATTGTTGGCCGCCGACGCAGCGGAAAACAGCTTTTTCGATTCGCCCGCGCTGGAAGTTGCCGCTCAAATTTTCGCCCACGAACAAGGCGCGATAACAGGGCAAAAGCTGGGCAATTATCTAGTCCTGTCACAACTCGGCGCAGGCGGCATGGGCGAAGTTTATCTGGCGGAAGACACGCGGCTGAAACGCAAAGTCGCGCTCAAACTGCTGCCCGTCGCGTTCACGCAAAACGCCGAACGTTTGCGCCGCTTTGAGCGGGAGGCCCAGGCTGCCAGCGCCCTTAACCATCCGAACATCCTGACGATTCACGATTTCGGCCAGGCCAGGATGGCCAATGGAGAGTTGCATTACATCGTGATGGAGTTTGTCGAAGGGGTGACCTTGCGCCAGCGGCTTGCCGCAGGGCGATTGCCGCTGCCCGAAGCGCTGTCCATCGTCAAACAGATCGCCGCCGCACTCGACAAGGCACACGAAGCGGGCATCTTGCACCGCGACATCAAACCGGAAAACGTCATGTTGCGTCCGGACGGACTGGTCAAAGTGCTGGATTTCGGGTTGGCGAAACTGCTGGCGAACGATGAAGGCGGAATGATGAAGGATGAAAAAGGCGCTGATTCCCAACTCCCGCCTTCATCCTTCCGCCTTCATCCTTCAAACACGGCTTCCGGCCTGGTGATGGGGACACCGCGTTACATGTCGCCGGAGCAGGCACGCGGATTGAAACTTGATGCACGGTCGGATGTGTTCAGTCTGGGTGCCGTGTTTTATGAAATGCTGGCGGGAAAACCGGCTTTTGCGGGCGCGTCCACTGCCGAAGTGTTTGCCGCGTTGCTTGAGAAGGAACCTCCGCCGCTGCGGCAGCTTACTTCCGATGTGCCAGACAAATTACATGGAATTCTCAACGGCATGCTCGTCAAAGAGCGCGAACAGCGCTATCCGAGCATTCGCGCGGTCACGGCGGACCTTGTTCAGTCCGGTTTCACCACCGCAAGCGGCAGCGAAAATTATTCCGTCTGGCAATCTGCCGCTACGGACCGCAATGAAACACAACGCGCACGTTTGATCTGGCCGTCGCATAAACTGTTGTGGCTGACTGCTGCATTGGTGCTTGCCAGTGTGTCGGGAATTGTTGCCTATCGCTGGGTGGTCGCGCGCGATGGAGGAGTAAACCAACCGGCGGGCGATGCCAGGTTTGTGCCGCTGATCGGCGAACCCGGTAGGAAAAATTTCGCGGCGATTTCTCCGGATGAAACTCGTGTGGCTTTTGAGTGGGACGGGGGATTGGGCGCAGAAGTCAGCCCCACCGATATTTACGTCAAAGTGATCGGAACGGATGGGCCTCCGTTGCGGCTGACCACTGCACCGGAAAATGACACGTATCCGTTCTGGACGCCGGATGGCAAATACGTGACTTTTGTGCGCGAAATGTCCGACGGCAAAGGCGATGTACTGCGGGTGCCGGCCAGTGGCGGACCGGAGCAAAAATTAACTGAAACGTTTAGTTGGGCGTCCTGGTCGCCGGATGGCAAAACGCTGGCCGTGCGGGACGTGGCAGCGCCGGGGGAAGGAAAAAGCATCTTTCTCGTCAATCCGGAAACAGGCCAGCGTATCCGCCTAACCACACCGGAACCCACCGTATCGGATTCTGCTCCACGCTTTTCGCCGGATGGAAAGATGGTGGCTTTCGCGCGGCAGTTAAGTGGCAATGTTGCGGACATTTTTGTTGTGCCCGTCGGTGGCGGCACACCTCGGCAATTGACGTTCGAGAAATTCAATATTTGGGGCCGCCTGGCCTGGACCAGTGACAGCCGGGAAATCGTGTTTAACGCCATTCGTCGCGAACTGCGCGGACTTTGGCGCATTTCGGCGCAAGGCGGCACGCTTACACAGATGACGGTCAATGCGCGAAATCCAATTAACCCGGACATTTCGCGGCAAGGGAACAAACTTGCTTTTACGGAATATGCCAATGATTCGAACCTTTGGTTGTATCAAGGCGCGGGCTTTGCGGGCAGGGATGTGCCGGGCAAGTTTGGAACACCCGTGAGATTACCCGCGTCTTCGCTTTATGAAGACGAAAGCCCTGTGTTTTCTCCGGATGGACAACTGATTGTGTTTGCTTCAGACCGAAGCGGCGTGCAGGAACTCTGGATGTGTGACGCCGAAGGGAAGACTGCCGCGCGCCAGCTTACGCAGGCTCGCTCGGCTGGTTCGCCGCGCTGGTCTTACGACGGCAAATGGATCGCATTTGATTCGTCCGCCGATGGCGATCCGAACATTTATGTGATCAGCGCGATGGGCGATAGCGCCTGGCGCAGATTGACGTTTGAAACGTCATCTGAAGTCATGCCTGCGTGGTCTCGAGATGGGCAATGGATCTATTTCAGATCAAATCGCAGTGGCAATCCGCAGATTTATAAAATGCCTGCGGCCGGTGGTGAGGCCAAACAAATCACGTTCAACGGCGGTTACGAAGGCTACGAGTCGCCGGACGGAAAGCTGTTTTATTACTCCAAAGGACGCGGCGTTTATGGAATTTATTCCGTCCCGGCTGACGGCGGAGACGGAAAATTGGTGCCCGAACTCCCAGTTCCTGAACTTAAAGACGCGGGGTATTGGCGCTCGTGGACAGTGGTAAATCAGGGCATTTGCTTTCCCATCAAAAAGAGCGACTCGGAATGGGCGATTCAGTTGTTCAATTTTGCCACGCGCCGAACGTCTTCACTTTTCACGGTGACGGATGCACCGCTCTGGTGGATGCCGGGGCTGGCATTGTCATCGGATGGCCGCCGTCTGATTTACGCGCATCTGGAACAGCCCTATGACGAACTTATGCTGATGGAAAATTTTCGGTAGTGATTCAATAAAGTGAGTTCGTAGTCCCGGCTTTGGCCGGAATACCCGTACTGCCAAGCCTTTCCGCCTGAAGGCAGGACTACTAACTCTCCTACTTCGGTTCCAGCGTCAACCGATCTTTTGCCATCGTTTCAACCTTCGCTTTGCTGTACAGCAGTGGAAAATAGTTTCCTTCGGCCCACAGCGGCAACAAATCGCCGTAATGTTTGCTGCCCGGTTGCGCCGATTGTCCCGGCACGTTGGTTCCCACCGAACGATCCCAATCTGCTACATCCAGAACTTCGCGGAATGACGCGCCATGGTTTTGCCGGAAATTTATTCCACTGGTGGCAAACACGGTATTTCCGTCGCCGCCACGTTCTACTGCCGGGAGATCGAAAAACGCTTTCCGTTCCGTGTCGGTTGAAAGCGGATGCGCAAACGGCGCGACATGCAAACTTCCCCATCGCCATTTTGCAGGATCATCGCCGAGCCGTTTTTTCGTGTCGGCAACAGCCTCGGCCAGCGTTTTCCAGAGCAAGGCATCGCGATTAATGACAGCGTCTTTGCCGAACCACTGCGGCGAAGCCGTCTGCAATGCTGCAATCGTTTTGCTCGGCTGAATGCCTCGGCTGACAGAAGCCCACGCCTTTTCGGGAACGTGCGCTTTGAAAATCGCCGGAGCCAGTTTCGGCAACCAGATTTCGTATAGCGCGGCAGCGGCAGAATCTTTGCCCAGCCGCCAATCCCATTTGGTCAGCAGTTCAACAAAGGGCTGTAAGTCCGCGGGAGCTTTTTTGGCTTCGCCGAGCGTGGCCATCAGCGCGCGAGCATTCAAGGAAATGTCGTCGTGCTGAAGTTTCTGAAAATCTTCAACCGTCAGTTTTTCCTTTGATGCCGCAAGCACTTGCGCGATTCGCAAAAAGCGCGTCGGATTCGACCATTCGTATCCAAGCTCCTTGTCATAACCCGGCGGCAAAATGTTGTGATTGGCTGTGGCGATGAAATGTGGGGCCGGGTTGTAGCTCTGCGGCAAATCCTTGAGCGGCAAAAAGCCCTGCCATTCGTATTTGCCGTTGCCCGGCACAGGCAACAAGCCAGACCAGCCTTTGCGAATCGGCGTCATTCCGGCGGCAACCCAGCCGATGTTGCCGTCAACGTCTGCATAAACCAGATTTTCCGAAGGCACTTTCCAGCGTTCCAAAGCTTTCAGAAACTCCGGCCAGTTCTTCGCGCGGTTTAGTGATAGAGACGCCAGATAACCCGCCGTGCCCGGTTCGCTGCCAACCCATTTCAGCGAATAAGCGCGATGCAGCTTGGCGTCTTCATACACCACCGGGCCATGCTGCGTGAACTTCAGTTCGATTTCGCGAGGCTTGGCTTCAGCTTTAACTTTGAGCTGTTCGCGTTCGACGCGCATCGCTTGCCATTTGCCTTGCCAGCGATATTCGTTCGGATTCGCCGGGTTCGTTTCTTCGACGTACAAATCCTGTTGGTCAATGCCGACAATGGTGAAACCGAAGCCAACGCGTTCGTTGTGGCCAGCGGCAACTCCCGGCAGCGAGGGTTCACCCGCGCCGATCACGTTCCAGCCGGGAGCGTTCAAATGAACCATATACCGCAAACTTGGCAGCGCGATTTGGCGGTGCGGATCGTTTGCCAGCAGCGGTTTGCCGGTCGCACTCATCGTGCCGTCAATCACCCAATTGTTGCTGCCGTCGTTGGAATTCGGATTCGGCACAAAATTGACGGCGGCTCCGGCGGCGGTCGCGCCAGCCAGAATCTTCGAATCAATCCCGGCCAAGTCTAAACCTTCTGGAATTTCCAGCTTTCGTTTCGGATCGGTTTCAATCCACTCGTCTACAAACTCTTTGCCATATTCGCGGGCCAGCACGGCGCGCTGGATTTCCGTCGAAGCGTTGCGCGTCATCACATACCCAGCCATTCGCGTCAGGCAAACTTCTGGCGTCCATGGTTCGGGTTCATACCCGGCAAGCTGAAATTCAATCGGCAATTTGCCGGAAGTTTTGACCAGCGCGATTTGCGCATTCACGCCGCGAACAAAGGCTTCGATGATTGGCTTCGCATCCGGCGCATACGATTCATATTCAGCTTTCATATCGCCGCGATACCGAACCAGTCGCGCGAACTTGTCGCGTTCGATGGCGTTGGGGCCAAGGATTTCCGCCAGCTTGCCTTCGCCCTGACGCCGCCACAAATCCATTTGCCACAACCGGTCTTGTGCGGCGACGAAGCCCTGCGCGAAAAACAGATCGTCCTGCGATTCGGCGTAAATGTGCGCAATACCCCATTCGTCGCGCAGTACCCGAACCGGTTGTTGCAGCCTGGAAAGTTTCAACGTGCCGGAAGTCTGAGACAGCACACTGCTGGCTTTGGCAGCCAGATCGCTTTTCGATTGGCCAGCAACGTGTGAACGGTCGAGTGAGATGGTGGAGAAAAACGCTAGAGCAAGGATAGATATGAATTTTGTGGGCTTCATAGGATAGGTCTCCGGCACAATGATGTGGAAACCACAAAAAGCTCAAAAGGCACAAAAATCAACCGGCTTTCTTTTGTGCTTTCTGTGCTTTTTGTGGTTGGAAAGGGCTTCAATTCATTACGCACCGAGCGCTTTGCGGCAATACTCGTAACAGGCTTTCACTTCAGCGACGGTGTCCGCACCTTTGTATTCGTATTCGATGTTGGCGGGAATT
>ERZ650309.1037-NODE-1037-length-13190-cov-6.011724_pt1 | contig 13190 bp, 9 predicted proteins | sample MGYA00376245_ERZ650309 | MGnify/ENA primary metagenome ERZ650309 (study PRJEB26733, sample SAMN07839294) | wastewater metagenome | biome: urban; feature: wastewater treatment plant; material: waste water | place: USA: North Carolina | collected 2016-04-26 ...
TAAAAACAGAAGATTTAGGACTAATACCTACCTAAAAGTGGTTCGTTAGTCAGAATTTAGCAATAGAATTATCTTTTGCTCCCTTTCATGCTTTTATCAGCAAGAAGTTGAAAGAACCCGGCAACGCAAAAAAACAATTGTATCAAGCTGTTTTGAATAAGTTGGAAGAAATAAACAATATTGATGCGGCAATTCCTCTGGAGGAAGTGCATAAATATACAGACCTGCTTGAGTTAATCTATACCTCCATTACAGGTGTAACCGTTGAGGACAATGAAATATTGTGGGCAATGTGTCTTCCTGCTTTGCCAGTTATATTTTATGGTACTGATGCATTGATTGACATTATGGTCAATAAACAGGACAATAATGTACATGAGCATGTATTGAAAGAAAGTGATGATACACAGGAGGATCACCTCAATATTTTTTATTCAATTGTATTGCAAAGGTTTTACGGATTTACATTTTCATCAAAATTAACTTTACAACACTATTTCACAAATCCTGCCACAGGACTTTTGGAATCGTATAAAGTAAATATTGATGATCGTTTTTTTGAGGTTATACCAAAAGGCCCTTTACCAAATATCAGCCTCTCAAAATTGGAGCGCTATGTGAGGGTAAAAAAGCATACCGCATATTTATTAAAAAGAATCCCTCCTGAGCTTTTCCATATAAAAGGATTTGGTGTCATTAATCTTTCAGATGTTACAGAGCAATATGTAATAGACCGCATAAAAACAAGCATAATAGAAACAGCAGTAAAGCCAAAAGATCAATGTGTAAATGGTGTTAAGCATGCCTTGCATACATTGGCTGGTTCAAATAAGATTGATTTCGGTTTCATACCATTAGCGTTAATTAATGAAAAACCTTTGCTTGATTTTGGCAGTTTGTCAAACAGTGTCATTTTAAATTACGCAGTACTTGCTGTGCCTCCGGCCAAAATGAATCAATTGGTAAATGATTATATCAAAGATCCAAAACCATTATTTATAAAGGATATCCATCGATATCCAAATGCCAAAAACAGATGGATAGAAATTTTAAGAAAATCCGGTTGTGATAGTTTTGCTTTGGTACCACTTATGTATCATGACAGGTTTGTAGGCATCATGGAAGTTTCTTCAAAGGAAAAATCTGTATTAGATGAAATGTTGTTACTCAAATTAGATGTGGCGCTTCCTTATGTGGCACAATTAATTAAAACAACAGTTGATGATTTCTACTACAAAATAGATGCTGTAGTCGGTGAAAAATTTACTGCACTTCAACCAGCAGTAAAATGGAAATTTAATGAAGCTGCATATAGATATATGCAAAATAAAATCATACAACCTGCTGAACCTGAAATGGAAACCGTCAGTTTCAAATCTGTTTATCCACTATACGGTGCTATTGATATTCGAAACTCATCTACTGAAAGAAATAATGCAGCAAGAGAAGACCTCACCTATTGTTTATCATTACTAGCTGAAACATTTGCAGCATTAAAAAGTAATAGTGGGCTTTCCTTATTGGATGAAATCATTTTTAAAACAAATAAATGGAAGACAGGACTATCAAAAAGCCTGAGTACCACCGAAGAATTTCGATTGAATCAATTCATTGAGCAGGAAGCTATACCCACATTAAAACATTTACAAAAAGTATATCCTGAAGCAGGAGCACTTGCCAACACTTTCTTTGAATCTTTAAATGCACAAACAGGTGCAGCACATGCCAATAGACGAAATTTGGAATCATCCATGCAGCTCATCAATGCATCCATCAATGACTATTTTGAGCGGGCAAAAAAAACAATACAGGCTGCATATCCATGTTACTTTGAAAAGATAAGGACGGATGGTATTGAGTATGATATTTACATAGGGCAGTCCATAGCACCTGCAAAGCCATTTGATACCATTTACCTAAAAAATCTGCGGTTGTGGCAATTAAAATCAATGGCAGAAATTTATAAACTAGTACAAGCATTACATAGCAAAATGAGTCGGCCATTAAATATTACACAACTCATATTTATCAATGCAAATACCATTGACATCAGCTTTAGAAATGATGAAAAAAGATTTGATGTGGAAGGTGGTTATAATATCAGGTATCAGGTTATTAAAAAACGAATTGATAAAGTACACCTCAAAGATTCTACTGAACGACTTACACAACCTGGCAAAATTGCAATGGTATATTATAATCAGACTGAGGCAGAGGAATATGAGTCTTATATCCATTATCTTCAAGAAGAAAATATTTTACTCAACGATTTGGAGTATTTAGAACTGGAGCAATTGCAGGGCATTGCGGGACTAAAAGCATTGCGTGTAAGCCTAAACATTGATTAAAAATAATATTCAAACAAATATATCATGCCCACAATAAATTATACGTTATTACTTTTAGAATCCGAACGATATGCTAAGCATTTATTTGATACACATACTGATGATAAAAGAGTTTATCACAATCTCTCACATACAGCGGCTGTAGTGCAGGCCGCCACCCAAATGGCAAGTCATTTTGCTTTGAATGAAGAAGATTTTTTTGTTGTAATTACAGCTGCATGGTTTCATGATATCGGATATTTTTTGGATGCAAAAAATCATGAAAAAGCAGGTGCACAAGCTGTGGCATCATTTCTTGAGCAGCAGCAAATTGATAAACAAATCATAAAAAAAATAGAAAAATGCATACTGGCCACACGGCTACCACAAAGACCTGAAAATCTTATAGAACAAATAGTTTGTGATGCAGATCTATTTCATTTTGGCACAGAAGAATTTCCCGATAAGAATAAACTCATGCGCAAAGAATTCAATGCCTTTCGGGAAAATAAAATCAATAAAGAGGAGTGGAGATTGTCCACTATACAACTGCTTGAATCACACCAATACCACACTGAATTTGCAAAACTTTTATTGAATAAGACCAAGCAGGACCATCTTGCTGATCTAAAAAACAAGTCAGAACATGCATCGGCAATTACTCCAATCGTGCTTAAAGAAAATGAAACCACACCTCACACGAATATTGCTTCAAAAACAAAAACATCAAAAGATGATAAACCTTCACGTGGCATAGAAACAATGTTTCGAATTAGTAGTGGCAATCATCAAAAACTTAGTGATCAGGCAGATAGCAAATCACAGATTCTAATTACTGTAAATTCAATAATCATATCAGTTTTGCTAAGTGTTTTATTGCGCACATTGGAAGAATATCCTCATTTGAAAATACCTGCATTTATGTTGCTAGCAGTAAATGTTGTAACCATTGTATGTGCCATTATAGCTACAAGGCCAACACTACCTCCCGGCATTTTTACACAACAGGATATTGAGGATAAAAAAGTAAACTTATTATTTTTTGGAAACTTTTATAATATGAGTTTACAAGACTATGCCGACGGTATGATGAAGATGATGGATGATCGGGAATTTCTATATGGTAGCTTGATTAGAGATGTATATGCACAAGGTGTAGTGCTGGGTAAGAAATATAAAATGCTGCGGGTGGCTTATAATATTTTTATGTATGGATTGATACTGAGTGTACTCGGATTTATCATTGCAGTAGTTACCGCTTTTTAATGATGGATTTATTTACGATATCAAATAAGCATAACAATTTGCTTCCATATGATGGTATTGCCATTTATTATGGGAAAATATTTGATACAGCAAATGCAGATATAAACTTTAATCAGCTATTACAAAATATCAATTGGAAGCATGATGAAGTCATGATGTATGGGAAAAAAATAATTACAAAAAGAAAAACAGCTTGGTATGCAGATGCCCCTTTTGACTACGTGTATAGTGGCATTGGCCGTAAGGCATTATTATGGACAGAAGAATTAATTGCCATAAAAAATAAAGTACAAAATACTACTGACGAAACCTATAATTCTTGTTTGCTCAACTTATACCACAATGGCTCCGAAGCCATGAGCTGGCATAGCGATAATGAAAAAACATTGGCAATGCATGCCGCTATAGCATCCATCAGTTTTGGTGCAGTTAGAAAATTTTCATTCAGACATAGGGTATCAAAAGAAACCATTTCGGTTGTATTGGAACATGGTAGTTTGTTGCTGATGAAAGGCAGCACACAATCTCATTGGCTGCATCAAATGCCCGCTACCACTAAAGTGAAAGCGGCTAGAATCAATCTTACGTTTAGAACATTTGTTGGATTATAAAACCACATCCTGTAGCAATGCACTTTTCTCTAGGTGATCAGTGTTATAATGCAAGCCCCTGCTTTCCTTTCTAAAGCTGGCACCTTTTACTATCAAATAGCCTACTGTTATAAGATTGCGCAGCTCACAAAGCTGTGGCGATATACGTGTAGCTTCATACAACTGTTCTGTTTCTTCATACAATAAATCTAAGCGTTTCATGGCTCTTTCTATCCTGATATCATTTCTAACAATACCAACATAATCACTCATTACTTGCTGAAGTTCTTTCAAGCTTTGGGTAATGAGGATCATTTCACTCGGATCTGTTGTGCCAGCTTCATTCCAATTGGGAATGGGCAATGTACTCGGGTGCTTCAAGTTACCTTGAGATACCTGTTGTATGGAGTGCAAAAAACACCTGTGTCCAAATACCATTGCTTCCAGCAAACTATTACTGGCTAAGCGATTGGCGCCATGTAAACCAGTGCTGGCACATTCGCCGCAGGCGTATAAATTTAATATAGATGTACAACCGTTTGCATCTGTTTTAATGCCACCACAACTATAATGCGCAGCTGGTGCCACTGGTATAAATTGTTGCGAAATATCTATACCAATGCTCATACATTTTTCATAGATGTTTGGAAAATGAGCTATGAATTTATCTTTATCAAAATGGCGGCAATCTAAATACACATGTTCTGTACCGGCCTTTTTCATTTCATTGTCTATGGCACGGGCCACAATATCTCTTGGGGCTAGATCTTTACGTACATCATATTGCTCCATAAATGCTTCGCCTTGTTTATTGCGAAGTATACCACCATCACCACGTACAGCTTCGGTAATGAGGAATGATGGTGAAATGCCCGGCTCAAATAATGCCGTTGGATGAAATTGTATAAACTCCATATTCTCCACACGGCCCTTTGCTCTATATACCATGGCTACACCATCTCCTGTGGCAATTTTTGGATTGGTTGTGGTGCGATATGCTTGACCATTGCCACCAGTGGCTAATAGTGTGATAGGTGCTAATATTTTTTCAATTTGATTGTTTTCTAAATTGAGTGCATACACACCATAGCAGGTTATATCTGTCGTGCTTTTGGTTACAAGATATCCTAAGTGATGCTGTGTAATCAAATCCACTACAAAGCAATGTGTGTTGATTGTAATATTTGGGTATTTTGCAATTTCTGCTACCATGGCACGCTCCATTTCCTTGCCCGTAATGTCTTTATGATGCAGTATGCGATACTCGCTGTGGCCACCTTCTCTGCCTAACCGATAAGCCCCCGTTTCATCCCGGTCAAAATCAGCACCATAATCAATAATTTCTTGTATGCGCTCCACACCTTCCCGAACTACAATTTCTACAATATCTTTATCGCACAATCCATCCCCAGCTATCAGTGTATCTTCAACATGTTTTTCAAAACTATCTTTGTTCATATCCCATACGCCTGCTATGCCTCCTTGCGCATATTTGGTATTCGTTTCATCGGTATTCGTTTTTGTAATGACCATAACTTGTTTATCCGGAAAATGACGTGCTGTTTTTATGGCATAAGTAAGTCCGGCAATGCCTGATCCAATTACAAGAAAATCTGTTTGCATCATATTAATAATCTATGCTGTAAGCTATATCTTTTGGTTTACGTATAAAGTCTAAGAATGGAATATCTATGGTAACCGTTTTTTTATCATCAGATACAACTGTAAATTTTCCATCCACTTTTTTTATTGGTTTTTTAAAATGGATAATGGTTGTAAAGTTGTTTCCTTCAAACATTTTTTTTGCTTGTTCATCATTTTCATCACTTCCTATTTTATCTTTTATTCGCTCATATACTTCGGGTATAAATTTTCTTTCAATATGTCCCGCTGTGTATATCATTTCAAAGGGTGGTGGTGTATCATCTTCAGTAGTGCTGGTATTATTTTTATTAGTGCCTGATGCACTAAAAAGCATATCTAATAAAGATTTTTTGCCATTGCTTATGGCAATATTTGCCATATCAACAGTATTGGTAAAAGGTACGGTAGCGGCTATGTCAAATACTCCTTCGGCAGCATTGGCTTTAAAATGCATGGTGCCTTTTTCAATCAATTTTTTTTCTGATGGTGATAGGTTACTGCTGGTATCTGTTATATGTTTGAGGGCAAAAGAGGTATCCTTATCAGCCATCATATTATCCTGCTGTTCTACTCCAAGTGCATCGGTCATTTCTGTACTAAATAGTTGTAGCATGGCCATCATTTTACCTAAATTTATTGAAGTACTATAGCTACCCGTTCCATTTTCATTGATCTCAATTTCTTCTTTTATACTAAAGCAAGAACTCATACTTATAGTAAGTAGGAAAAGGAGCATAAAATTTTTTGTCATACGGCACATGAAGTTACTATTAAAATTGATAAATTTTTGTCTTGCTGCGCAATACTAGTCAAACTTTAGCTACACAGGTTCGCACCAAGCGCCATGTTCTTTCAATAAATTAATCAGTTCATCCACAGCAATTTCACTATCTATATTTCGCTTTACAATATCTTTATTTTTATATAAAGTAATCTTGCCAACGCCACTACCTACATAACCAAAATCTGCATCAGCCATTTCACCCGGTCCATTTACTATGCAGCCCATGATGGCAATTTTTACCCCTTTTAAATGGTTGGTTACAGCACGTATTTTGGCGGTAGTTTCCTGAAGGTCAAAAAGGGTGCGGCCACAACTGGGGCAGCTTATATATTCCGTTTTTGAAATACGAGTACGGGTGGCTTGCAAAATACTAAAGGCAGTGTTATTGGTAAACTGATAAATATCTTTTACTGGCAAATAAGTCCGTCCACTTACCTGCACATTTTCAAGGGTTGATTGGCCACTATAACCTAAGCACACACCATCCCCAAAACCTTCCAAAAGCAATGGCCCACATTCATTTGAAAAATGTATTAAATGCTCATCCGGTGTATGACAGCTGCTGTCTGAAATAATTACAACCGGGTTTTCAATTTTGCGCAGCATCAATTCCATAAACATGCGCCGTAAGGCCTGCATCGTATTTTTATTTGTACTGCTTACGCAGAATGTAATAGCAGGATGATTTGCCAATTCATCTGTTATGGATAAAAGCGCATCAGTGCTATCGTTACTATAACAGTCCAGCATAACAAAATTGTTGACTGCGTGCTTATTTGTAGAAGCCATAAATTCACTACTATCAAAAATTGGAAAATATTTTGATGCGGAAAGCAATGCATCATAAGCGGATGCATAAACAATTACTTTGAGTGTGCCGGGCAGTTCAAAGGGAATAAGCTTTGTGCCTGTGAATACATAATCTGCAGCAGCATCACTGATATTCCATTTATCTGTATCTGCATTATAAGTATATCCAATACTTTGTAAATCGCTTGGAGATATAGTAGAAAGTTTACTTAAATCTGCTATAACTACAGGCACTTGTTTGCCACCAATATTGCCCACTTCAAAACTTTTTCTTCTGTTATATGCAAAAGGATTATAGGGAATTTTTTCAATGGCAGGTATGGAATGGTCTGTAGTAAAATTTGTGGTAAGCGCCACTAAATCCTGACATACTGGTATTTCAAATTCCGGATCTTCTGTAAGCGAAACACGAATGGTATCACCAATGCCATCTTGCAGCAATGTACCAATGCCAATGGCAGATTTTATACGTCCATCTTCACCATCTCCGGCTTCTGTAACGCCCAGATGCAGTGGATAGCAATCACCAAATTCTTGCTGCATAGTATGCACCAACATGCGATAAGCTTGCACCATTACCTGTGGATTGCTGCTCTTCATACTGAGTACAATATTGTGATAGTTTTCACCTCTTGCTATGCGCAAAAATTCCATAGCACTCTCCACCATACCCATTGGAGTATCCCCATAGCGACTCATAATGCGGTCACTCAAAGAACCATGATTGGTGCCTATGCGCATGGCCGTGCCATACTCATTACAAATTTTTACCAAAGGAGTAAAACGCTCTCTGATGCGCTCTATCTCTTCTGCATATTCTGCATTTGTATAATCTATTTGTTCAAATTTTTTCTTGTCCACATAGTTGCCAGGGTTTATACGTACTTTTTCTACAATACGAGCTGCTATTTCAGCGGCATTTGGGGTAAAGTGAATATCTGCTACAAGCGGCGTATGATACCCCTGCCTGCGCAATTCATTTTTGATCAGCAATAAATTTTCTGCTTCTTTTTTACTGGGGGCTGTTATCCTAATTAACTCTGCACCAGCTTCTATGCATCGTATGGACTGTGCCACTGTATCTGCTACATTCATGGTGTCAGTAGTAGTCATGGTTTGCACCCTTATGGGATGATGATTCCCTAATAATAAATCCCCAATTTTTACTTCCCTTGTATGTAAGCGCCTATAGGTAGTAAGCGAAGGCGTGTATAGCTGCATCTAAAATATTTTACTGTACAAAGGTAGGTGTTAGCGCATTGTGTGGTAGGAGAAAGGTGGGTGCTGTTTTTATTTATTGTTATTATTTTTTTACAAAGCCATTCTTTGTTATAATATAGGTTATATCATACTTTGTAAATACTTTCTTTTTGCCATTAGTTAAAGCTAAATTTCATTTTTTAGAAAATTTGTATTTGATATTTTTTATGGTATTTGCAGTTCATCAACATTACTTTTTCCATTCAAACTATTTCGTGTACACTAAGCAATATAGGCCCCGTTTTTGTTTATTGAAACCCAACGGTCATATTTGCAGCATATCTGAAAAAAGGATTTGTTACTTTGATGCGTTCAAAAATTTTTTGTTGATTAATAGAACCTCAATTGTTAAAAGAAATTATCATATCAATTCAGTCTTATACTGAAGCACATCGATTTATCAGCAGACACAAACTATGGAAATGGATTTTAATTCCTGGCTTGGTTTACATGATTTTATTTTGTGTTTCTATTTATTATTTTGGCCTTACGGCTAATGCATTTACTGAATGGCTTACACTCCATACAGGTTTAAGAAATTGGTTAGATACAAAGAGTAGTGAGTTGTTGAAATTCCTTTTTGCATTTGCAGGCATCATGCTATGGCTAATACAAATGATGTTTTATTTTTCATTGTTTAAATATATCTGGCTGATTATTGGCTCGCCGGTATTTGCTTATTTGAGTGAAAGAACGGATAGTATCATCAATGAAAAATCATATACATTCAGTTGGTCTCAATTATTAAAGGATGCCTGGCGTGGCGTACAATTGGCAGTAAGAAATAGTTTATGGCAAACGGTGTATATGATTACAATTGCTTTATTGAGCCTTGTGCCGCTTGTGGGGTGGATTACACCGCTATTGGCTCTTTTGGTTGAATGTTATTATTACGGATTTAGTATGTTGGATTATAGCTTTGAAAGAAGACTGCTGACCCGGTCCGAAAGTTTATATTTTTCAGGAAAGCACAAGGGCCTTTCTGTTGGCAATGGTTTGCTATTTTATATTTTTCATCTGATTCCAATTGTAGGATGGCTACTGGCACCCACTTATGCTGTAGTAGCAGCCACACTTAGCGTAAATAAGTTTGCTGGAGAATTGCCATTAAAACAATCTGGTAATGAATGATCAATCCATAGTTTACCTTATACCCTGTACGCTCAACGAGACTGAGGCTTCATTAAAATCATTGAGTCCGGAAATATTATCTGCGGTACAAAGTTGTTCTCATTTTTTTGTAGAAAATGAAAGAACGACAAGAAGATTTTTTAAAAAAATTTGGCCACAGATGGTCATAGATGATTATAGTTGGACCACCATACACAAGGCCGAGCATAATGTAATGCATTTATTTTGCGAAGCTATAAAACAAAATAAAACAATAGGCATTGTAAGCGAAGCGGGCTGTCCAGGTATTGCTGACCCGGGTCAAATATTGGTACATAAAGCACAATCATTAAATGGTGTCATTATCAAACCACTTACGGGGCCAAGCAGTTTGCTATTGGCATTAATGGCAAGTGGATTAAATGGTCAGCAATTTTGTTTTCATGGCTACCTACCTGTAGATAGTACGGAAAGAAAGAAGAAAATTAAATTACTCGAACAAAAAAGCATTGCCGAGGGCAGCACTCATCTATTTATAGAAACCCCTTATCGAAATGATGCACTACTAAAAGATATCTTGGATACACTCCATCCTGATACTTTATTGTGCATTGCAAAAGATATACAAGGTAATAAGGAAACTATACGCACAAAGCCAATCAAAAATTGGAAGGCCAACATACCTTCATTGCATAAAATACCCGTAGTATTTATTATTGGGAAAAATGAATAAGGCTGAAAAAATTGTTATCGCTTCAGCCCACCACCATTGTCTTTTCTCGGCATTACAGCTTTTGGCTTTTGCGTGGAGTCTATGTCTTTTTGCGTAGGGACATCCTGCTTTTTATCGGGGTCTGTATTGCTTGTATCGCTATCTACCGGAATGGTTTCATCGCTATACATTTCACCTTCGGTATAATCTACTGCGTCTCCACTACCCATATCATCTCCTTGTGCTCCTAAATCAATGCGAATATTATTTACCCAATCATAGTTGATTTCATTGGATGCCAGTTCGGGTTTTGGAAATGAAGTAGTGTCATTGTATCCTAATTTATTATCCTGTGTTACTTTACTATAATAATAACCCCATACTGGAAGTGCAGCAGCGGCACCCTGACCAATGGCGGTGCTTGTAAATCTTATAAAACGATCATCGCAACCAGCCCATACACCTGTAAGTAATTGTGGTGAATAGCCCATAAACCAAGCATCACTATTGTCATTGGTTGTTCCTGTTTTGCCTGCAACAGCACCCTTTACCCCATAGCTCCAAATGCGTCTGCCGGTTCCGAATTTTAATACGCCCTGCATCATGTCAATGACAGAATAAGAGGTTAATTCGCTGATTACTTCCTTTCGTTGTGGAGCAAAATTTTGTAATACATTTCCATTATTATCTTCAATGCGTAAAATGTACTGTGGCTTTACATTGAAACCCATGCCGGGGAACATGGTATATGCCTGCATCATTTCAAACAGCGATATTTCACAACTGCCTAAAGCAATGGAAGGGTATGGTTTTATTTCAGAGGTTATATTACAATTTTTCAGAAAATCAACAAACTTTTTTGGGGCTTCATTTCCTGAATTGCCAAGCTGCTTCATGATGTAAGCTGTAGCACAGTTGCGGGATGCTGCCAATGCCGCACTCATAGGCATACTGCCACCCGTACAAGTAGCAGACGTATTTGGTACCAGCCCAAATCCTCCAAAGCTTTGCTGTTGATCCTGCACAATAGTGTTTGGTGTGAACCCGGCATCTTCAATTGCAAGACCATACAATAGTGGTTTGATGGTAGAACCTACCTGACGTTTTGTATTTATGTTTACATGATCATATTTAAAATTCTTAAAATCAATGCCACCCACCCATGCTTTTACATGCCCTGTTATAGGATCCATAGACATAAGCCCACATTGTAATATCTGCCTGCTGTATTTGATGCTGTCCATTGGAGAAAGTGTAGTATCCTTTTCACGTTTGCTATTCCAAGCAAAAACCTTCATTCTTATTTTCTGATCAAAACTTTGTTTGTTTTCAGCATCGCTCATGCCGGCTTTTTTTTGATTTTTCCATCTGTCGCTTTGCTTCATGGCATTTTGCAAAACATTATCATGCCCTTTCCAAACAGTACCATTTTTGATATAAGATTGAGATACTAATAACTTTTGCATATAGCTAATATGTTTTGCTACTGCTTCTTCTGCATATAACTGCATGCGTGGGTCAATAGTGGTATAAATTTTTAATCCATCTTTATAAATATTATAATTACTTCCATCTTGCTTTTTATGCTCTTTGCACCATTTTTTTAACTCCTCTCCTAGAATCATTCTGAAATATGGGGCTAAGCCAGTGGTTTCGTTGAGTTTATTATAATTCAGTTTTATAGGTTTTAATTTAAGCACAGCAGCTTCTCCAACAGATAGTTTATTATTCCTTACCATTTGTTCAAAAACGGTATTACGTCTATCTAATGCATATTTAGGATTGATACGGGGATTGTAAGTGGTAGAAGCTTTGAGCATTCCCACTAATACTGCGGCTTCTTCTACTTTAAGTCGATCTGGTTCTACGCTAAAAAAAGTTTTGGACGCATTGCGAATACCATACACATTATCACCAAAAGGCACTGTATTGAGGTATAGTGTGAGTATTTCTTCTTTTGTAAAATTATTTTCCAATTTTATGGCAATAATACCTTCCTTAATTTTTTGCAACATCCTTGTCAAAATGCTACTACTTGGGTCTTCCGTAAATAAATTTTTGGCAGTTTGCATGGTTATAGTACTGCCACCTCCTTCACTTCCTAATGAGAAAATGGCACGACCCATACTACGTGGGTCAATTCCACTATGGTCATAAAATCTTTCATCTTCTGTAGCAATAAGTGCATGGATTACATGCTGACTGATATCAGGATATTTTACATTTACCCTGTCTTGCAAATAATATTTCCCCATCAAGCTACCATCAGCGGCATACACCTGACTACTTACAGATGCAGAAGGATTTTGCAATTCTGATATAGATGGCATTGGCCCCAATGCGCCAAAGTTGGCAAGTACTATAATTAGTGCCACTGCTATAAAGCCTATCCAGAATAAGCGCCAGAGAATTTTTACTGATTTTTTCACCTTATGAGTTTAAATATGATCTGCGGATTCATCAAAATACCTGCTCTATCAATAACAGTCTTGATTTGTGCAAAAGAATATTAATTAACATCAATAACACACAATCTTCTCTTAAAATATTTCAGGGAATGCTTCTTTTAAAAGTGCTCTATAACCATCCACATCTTTTGTTTCTGTTACGAGGTCTAAGTTATATTGACTGATGATGATGAAGGCGTATTTATCTGCTTTCAGATCGGAAGAGCACACGTCTGAACT
>ERZ650309.1038-NODE-1038-length-13185-cov-5.330769_pt1 | contig 13185 bp, 10 predicted proteins | sample MGYA00376245_ERZ650309 | MGnify/ENA primary metagenome ERZ650309 (study PRJEB26733, sample SAMN07839294) | wastewater metagenome | biome: urban; feature: wastewater treatment plant; material: waste water | place: USA: North Carolina | collected 2016-04-26 ...
CCGAGCCGAATCGCTTCATCAACGTGATGTCCTGCCTCTTCCGAGCGCCGAAAGATGTCCACCAGATCAAACTTTTCCGGCACATCAGCCAACTCCGGATAAGCCTTTTCGCCAAGCACTTCGGTTTCGTTTGGATTAACCGGGATGATGCGATAACCATTTTTCTGCAAGTATCGGGCGACATCGTGACTTGGTCGCATTGGGTTCGACGATAAGCCCACAACGGCAATCGTTCGGCATTCTTTCAAAATGGTTTCAATAGCCTTCGGATCGTTGATGCCAATCACTGGAAAACTCCTCTGGGAAATCTCTTGGGGGTATGAAGCTCATTGTCCGATGTCGAAGCGTCGTGAGTAAAGCCGAGCGGTTTTCCCAGCCGGTTCAACCGCCAATCGTTTTGCTATAAGATGCGCGACTTATGAAAATTCTGTCGCTTGATCAATTACGAACCGAACGCGAACTGTTGCGCCAAGCGGGAAAGAAAGTGGTTTTCACCAACGGCTGTTTTGACCTGCTGCATCCGGGCCACGTGCGGTATTTGCAACAAGCGCGTGCGCTGGGCGACTCCTTGATCGTGGCGCTCAACAGCGACCGCAGCGTTCGCGAATTAAAAGGCGAGAAACGTCCGATCCTGACCGAAGCCGAGCGTTCCGAAGTTATGGCTGCGCTGGCTTGCGTGGATTTCGTGACAGTGTTTGACGAACCGACTCCGCGCGAAATTATCTCCGCGCTGTTGCCGGACATTCTGGTCAAAGGCGGCGATTGGGGAATTGATTCCATCATTGGCCGCGAAGAAGTCGAAGCCGCAGGCGGAAAAGTTATGAGTTTGGCGTTTGTTGAAGGATGTTCGACGACAGATGTGATTGACCGAATCGCCCAGCGATATGCAAAGCAGTAAGGAACGGCCTCAGTGATTCAACAGAACAAAACGTTTCAGCGATTGCTTGCCGACATCGCCGCCGGGCGGCGAGTCGTGTCTATCGCCGGATTAGGCAACGGCGCAAAGGCGTTGATGCTAGCAACACTACAACGCGCAACCGGTAAACGGCTGGCTGTCGTCAGCTTGCGTAATCGCGACCTGGAAGAGCTGGAACGCGACCTTCGCTTTTTTTATGGTCAACTAAACAAACGCGAGGAATGCGAAAACGAAATTTTCACCCTGCCAGCTTCTGAAAATGATCCTTACAGCGGAACTTCGCCGCACGCGGAGATTCTGGAGCGCCGCGCGCTGGCGTTGTGGCGATTGACCGCCGGGATGGGCGACATCGTGTTGCTCAGCGTGCGTTCGTTGATGCGCCGGTTTGTCGCTGTTGACGAAATCAAACAAGCCGTCGTCGCCCTGAAAGTCGGCGAAGAATTGCCGCTGGATTATTTGATCGAACATCTGTCGGCAGTCGGTTATGTGCGCTCTGATCCGGTGGGCGGCATTGGCGAATTTTCTTCGCGCGGAGGCATTCTGGATTTTTATTCGCCCAGCGCCAGCTTAAATAAAGAAGAAGGCGTGCCGTATCCGATGCGCGTCGAATTTTTCGGCGATGAAATTGATTCGATCCGCGAATTCGATCCCGAAACGCAGCGCTCCATGCGGGAAGTCAAAGAAGCCTTGATTGCTCCAATGCGCGATGAACGCGCCAGCCGGGACGATTTTCGCCGCTGGGCAAAACTCGCGCGTGCCCACTGGAAAGATGAACGCTACGAACGCGCGCTGCGCGACCGGCTGGTGTTTGCGGATGAAGGCGAACAGTTTCAAGGCTGGGAATATCTGATGCCGCTCGCTTCGCCGCTGACGGCGACGATCTTTGACTACCTGCAAAACACCGTTCTGGTGATTGACGAACCGTCGGAACTGGAAAAACAAATTCGCACGACGATTGAAGAATTGCAGACCGGATTTGACCGCGCTGAATCCATTGATGAATTGGCACTGGCTCCGGAAAAACTGTTTCTGACTCCAGACGAATTGCGGAGCCAACTCGACAAAACTCAACGTGTTGAATTGCGCTTGCTGGGAGGCGCGGCGCTGGAATTTCAGGAAGAGCTGAGCACTGAAATCATCACGAGCGGCACGGAGCCGGAAGCGGCAACAACCGGATCAGCCGCGTTTGCCGCATTTCAAAACCGAGAGCAATCCGCATCGCTATTTCTGTTTCCGCCGGAACCGGAAACGACAGAAGTCGAAATTATCTCGCGCGCGGTTCGCCGCTGGCACGGTCACGTAGCCGACTTGGCACGCGATCTGAAACAGCAGTCGTTAGTCGGCAATCACACCGTGTTCGTCCTGCCCAGCACAGGCGTAGCCGACCGCATTCGAAAACTTCTGAGCGAATATGAAGTTCCCGGCGTAGAAATTGCCGATTTCGGATTGTGGATTGCAGGTTCATCTACGGCAAACTCTGATGTGTCCGCCAAGCCGGCTGACCAAACTCAATCCGCAATCCGCAGTTCGCAATCCGCAATCACGCTGATCGTCGGGGACATTTCCGTTGGCTTTACGCTGCCGACCGCCAACCTGAGCGTTTACACCGAAGCCGATATTTTTGACGAAGCCATTCACTCCGGGCAGCCAGTCAAAACTTCCAAGAAGAAACGTTCGCAATCCGCTGCCTTCATTTCCGATTTCCGCGATCTGAAAATTGGCGATTACGTCGTTCACATTGACCACGGCATCGGCCAGTTTCAGGGCTTGATCCAGATTGACACCAGCGGCGAAGAAACGGCGGCAGAAGTTTATGCGCGAATGATCGGCGAAGCGCAGAGGTCCGAAAAACCAAAGCGCGAATTCATGTTGCTGACGTACGCCGATGGCGCGCGGCTTTACGTCCCTGTGGAGCGCCTGGATCTGGTCCAGAAATTTTCCAGCGGCGAAATGAGTTCGCCATCGCTGGATAAACTAGGCGGCATTGCCTGGGCCAAAACCAAAGCCAAAGCCAAACGCGCGATGCGCGATATGGCTGAAGAATTGTTGAAGCTGTATGCCCAGCGAAAACTCGTCACAGGGTACGCGTTCAGCGCAGATACTCCGTGGCAGCAGGAATTCGAAGCCGCTTTCCCATACGAACTGACCATTGATCAGGCCAAAGCCATCGAAGACGCCAAACGCGACATGGAACAAGCGATGCCTATGGACCGATTGCTATGTGGCGACGTGGGTTACGGCAAAACTGAAGTCGCCATGCGCGCCGCGTTCAAAGCTGTGATGGAAGGCAAACAGGTTGCCGTGCTGACGCCGACGACGGTGCTGGCGTATCAGCACTTTTCCAATTTCCGCTCGAGGTTTGCGGCTTTCCCGGCGCGCATTGAATTGCTGTCGCGCTTTCGTTCGCCCAAAGAACAGAAAGAAGTCGTTGCCGCCATCGAAGCCGGCAAAGTAGATATTGTCGTCGGCACCCATCGCATTTTGTCGCGCGATTTGAATTTCAAGGATTTGGGCTTGGTCATTGTGGACGAAGAACAACGCTTCGGCGTCGCGCACAAAGAGCGATTGAAACATCTGAAAAAGCGTGTGGACGTGCTGACCATGAGCGCCACGCCGATTCCGCGCACCTTGAATATGTCCTTGCTGGGCGTGCGCGACATGTCGTTGATCGAAACGCCTCCGCGCGACCGGCTGGCAATTCAAACCAACGTCGTGCCGTTCAACGAACAAATTGTTCGCAGCGCCATCGAACAGGAATTGCAGCGCCAGGGCCAGGTCTTTTTCGTCCATAACCGCGTCGAATCCATTCACGAAATCGCCGCCTTGTTGCAACGCTTCGTGCCGCAGGCGCGCTTCGTCGTCGCCCACGGGCAAATGGGCGAAAAAGAGATGGAACAAGCTGTGCTGGATTTTGTGGATTACCAATACGACGTGCTGGTGGCGACAACGATCATCGAAAACGGTATAGACATTCCGCGCGCCAATACCATCATCATCAATCGCGCAGACAATTACGGTTTGTCACAGTTGTATCAATTGCGTGGCCGTGTCGGACGTTCCAATCGCCGCGCTTATGCGTACCTGTTGATTCCTTCCGAACGCGAACTGACGCCGATTGCGCGCAAACGGCTGGCAGCGATTCGTGAATTTTCCGATTTGGGCGCGGGCTTTCGCATTGCGGCGCTCGATCTGGAATTACGCGGCGCAGGCAATTTGCTCGGCGGGCAACAGTCCGGTCACATTGACGCCATCGGGTTTGATTTGTACACGACGATGCTGGAACGCACCGTGCAAGAACTTCGCGGCGAAGAAATCGAAGAGGAATTCAGCACTCAACTCAACCTCGGCGCAGACGTGCGAATCCCGGACGAATACATTTTCGACATGAGCCATCGGCTGCGAACGTACAAACGCATTGCGTCGGCTCACGACGACGAAGAACTGGCGCGCATTCACGAAGAAATCAGCGACCGTTACGGGCGCATGCCTGAATCCGTCGAAAACCTGTTTGAGTTCGCCGCAGTTCGCCGCGCCGCTCAGACTCTGGGCATCCTTTCAATTGACCGCGTCAAAGAAAGCATCTCCATTAAGCTCAGCGAAAAGGCGAAGATTGATCCTGAAAAATTGATGAAGCTGCTGGAAGAAAACAAAGCCGCCAGCTTTTCGCCGACTGGCGTGCTGAAAGTGAAGCTGGAAGCAGGCGAGGTAAACGACAAACGCGTGTTCGCGGAATTGAAAACCTTGCTGGCAAGGTTGCAAACCGACTGAGCAAAAAGCCTGACACAGATTGAACCCGTGTCAGGCTTTTTGTTAAAAAAATTAGGCTTGGCTTTATTACTCTGCCGACTTCGCTTTGGTAATTGCCATCAGCACCGAATTAGGCCCTTCGCTCAGCAGTAAATGCATCGTGTTGTTGGACAAAGTTTGCCTTTCGTCAGCCATTCGTTTTGAAAGAACCCATTTGACCATCACAGCGTCCGCTCGCGGATCGGCGGGAACCAGCACGCTGACCGTCGTTGGCGAACTCAACTCACCGTTTTCGTCCGCAGTGATGGATGTTCTGGTCGGATGACCCACGGCTTGGGAATCTACAGGCTTTCCGTCGGCATCGCGGATGGTAATCATCGGCTGGATTTCCAGCATCAATTCATCGCCGAGCTTGCTGTCATTGATTTTGTTGATTAACGCGAAATCCAGTTGCGCGCGGCCTTCGTCAATCCGCTGAGAAATCACCGCCATTGCCAGGTGTTCAGACAATTCGCCATTCCTGGCCAGTTCCTGTTGCTTCCAATTTTCGTAAACCGTCATCAACCCCGGACGCACGGCATCCTTTTCCACCTGAGCAACCGCCGTTGCCGAAACAAAAAGCAAAACTGCCAAAGCCATCAACAAATTCTTTTTAGCCATTGAGATTTTCTCCCTGAATTGAATGAACCAGAATGTTTGCCACGGTCGGCATCATATGCTCAGCCTATAAACCGAGCAAACAAGAACAAACTTTTGCCTCGCGCAAACGCGGCTTCTTGCAGCCCAACAGCACGCGTCGTACAATTCGCCATTGTTTTAGGTGCTGAAAATTACTCCCCAACATCTGTTTTATGCGTATAAAAATTTTTGTCCTTGCTGCAGCGTTGTGTTGTGGCTGGCTGGTTGGTTGTCGCGGTTCATCATCTCGTTCTAACGCCGGTGACGACAAATCCCCGGTCATTGTCGAAATCAATGGCTCTGCGGAGCATTTGCTGGCGTTTGAGCGATTCGTCAAATCACGGCTTTCCGACTTTGAAGAGCAGGGAGCTTCCGATCCGGCATCCAATGACAAACGGCGAAGCCAGTTGTTGGACGAATTCGTACAGCGGCAATTGATCGTGCAAAAAGCAGCGGAAAAAAACATCGAGCCAACCGATGACGAAATTCGGAATGCGCTGGAAAGCCAGCACAAACAAACCAGCGCCGCCGCTGCCAACGGCGACGGCAAAAACGCCAGCGGCGAAGCTGCCCAGCAAAATCAGGTAACACTTCAAGGTTCGGAACGCCGACTGGAGATTTACAACGACTTACTGACGCTGAAATTTTATAAAACCGAAGTCCTGCAAAATGTGCAGGTGACGCCACAGGAAGTTGAAAAGTTTTACAACGAAAACAGCGCCGTGTATCAAGGCAAGAATGGGTTTTACGTGCGCGAAATTCGGGTCGGCAGCGATGCCGACGCCCAAAAAGTCTATCGTCAGGCGCTGGCCAAGCCGGGAGATTTTGCAGTCCTGGCCAAAGAACATTCCGAAGCGCCGACGGCTGCCAATGGCGGATTGATTTATTACGAAGCGCAGATGTTGCCGCCCGTTCTGGAACAGGCAATCACTCCACTGAAAGTCGGTTCGATCAGCCGGGTCATCAAATCCAATTACGGGTTTCATATTTTCAAACTGGAACAACGCGGCGAATCACAGCCGCTGGACAAAGTCCGAAAAGACATTGAAGACAAATTGCTGAGTCAAAAAAATCAGGCTCTGATTGAAGAATTTAACAAGCGCTCTCTGACTGGAGCAAAGATCAAAGTCTTCCGCGAGCGGCTGGGATTTAATTACACAGGCGGCTTGAATCCCTGAATGGGGTTCGTTTAGGCCGGCAATCTTCAGCACGCAAGTTGGGATTTCCGCCAGCGTTCAAGTGAGGGCGAAAATCCGTTTACGAAGATCAATAAATCAGAGAGATGAAACCATCAGCGCATCCCGCGCGGAAGCGTGACAAGGAGAGTTTTTATGAAGTTGGTAACTAGAATTTTATTTCTGGGCATTTTGATGGCCTGCGTTGCCTCGGCTTACGCACAGAGCAGCGACGCTCCACCGGTTGACGAAGTCATTGCACGCGTTAATACCGGAGTGATCATGCGCTCAACCTTTGAAGCTGCCCAGAAAGAACAGCTTGAACAATTGAAAAATTCCGGCCTGAAAGGCGAAGAATTGGAAAAAAAGTTCAAAGAGCTTAAACCCAAGATTCTGGACGAATTGATTCACACGCAATTGCTGGCGCAACGAGCCAAAGACCTTTCGATCAACGTTGAGCCGCAGGTCAACCAGCAATTTCTGCGAATGATGAAGGAAAACAATTGCGAGTCGAAAGAATGCCTGTCTCAGAAAATGCGCGAAGCCGGGTACGACATGGAAGAAGTGACCAAGTTGTTAACGGAAAATTTTTCGCGTGAAGCCGTGCTGTGGAACGAAGTTCAAATGAAGATTTTTCGCAGCCTGACCGAAAAGGAAAAGCGTGAGGCTTACGAAAAGAACAAAGAATTCCTGACGGTTCCCGGCGAAGTCACGCTAAGCCAGATTTTCATCGCACTTGGCAAAGACCCGAATCAATCCTTGCTGAAAGCCAAGGAAATCGTGACGCAGGCTCGCGGCGGCGCTGCCGATTTCGTTGCTTTAGGCGAACGTTTTTCTGAAGACGAGATTTGCAAAAAACAAAAGTGCAAGCTCGGCCCGTCAATTAAAATTTCTGACCTTGCGCCGGATATCAAAACCGCTGTCGAAAATGCAGCCGTTGGAGCCATTACTGACCCGATTAAACTGGAAAACGGCTTTTACATTTTCAAAATTGACGAGCGCAAAGAACCGAAGCTGATGCCGTTTGAAGACGAAGGCGTGCAACAGCGGCTCGGCCAGTATTTGGTCAGCCAACAAGCGGAACAGCAAATTGATGCATATCTGGGCCGGTTGCGCGACGATGCGTTCATCGAAGTGGACCCGCGCTTCCAGTTTGAAGGCAGCAAGGTGAGATCGGCGCAAATCAAACGAGTCGCCTATTCCGAAGAGAACGAAAAGACCAGAAAGAAACGGGATAAGGAAGAAAGGAAAAAGGCTGAAGACGCAAAGAAAGCAGCCGTGGCAAAAGAAACCGCAAAGGAAACCACCAAGCCCTGAGCCAATGCGGCATATTGGAATTCTGGATTTAGGGTTCGGATCATCTCCCCCGAATTCTAAATCCTGGATTCTGCCGCCAGGTGTTTTATGGAAAAAATCTTCGTCCGTGATTTCACTCCTAATCAGAACATCAGCACCACGTTTCTGGTTAAATCCAAAGAACTGCGCCCGAAAAAAACCGGCGGTCAGTTTGCAATGATCACCTTCGCCGATCGCACCGGCGACATTTCCGGTCAGTGGTGGGATAACTTTGAAGACACGATTGACACCTTCGACAAAGACGACATCGTGTTCGTCCGCGGACTGGTCAATGTATACCGCAACCACCTGCAAATTCAGATTCATAAGATGCGCCCTTGCCAGCCGCACGAAATTGATCTGACGCATTATTTCCCAACCACCAAATTTGACGTTGAAGAGATGTTCGCGGAGCTGATGGGGATCGTCCGTGAATTCCAAAATCCGCATTTGCGACAATTGCTGGAAAACATTTTTGCTGACGAAGAAACAGTGCGAAAGTTCAAGCGCGCTCCAGCGGCCAAAACCATGCATCACCCATATCTGGGCGGGCTGTTGGAACATTCTTTATCGCTGGTCAATTTGTGCCGCAAAGTTGGCGGGCATTATCCGGGGATTGATATTGACCTGTTGCAAACCGGAGCCGTGTTGCATGATTTCGGCAAAATTGACGAACTGGCTTACGAACGCGCTTTCAGTTACACAAACGAAGGTCAGATGATTGGCCATCTGGTGATGGAAACGATCATGGTTCATGACCACATTCAACGAATTGGAGGCTTTCCGGACGAACTGCGCCGCCATTTGTTGCACCTGTTGCTGACGCATCACGGCAAGCTGGAATACGGATCGCCCAAACTGCCTTCGACACCGGAGGCGTTAATGCTGTCTTATCTGGACGATCTGGATTCCAAGGTTGAAGCAATGCAACGGCTGATTGCGGAACCGCACTCGACCGGCGATTGGTCTCGCATTTCGCCAATGTTCGAGCGACCGATTTACCGTGTCCGTACAAACGAAACTCCGTCACCCGAAACAACATCGGAAGTTCAACTGGCACAAGCTGCCGGAGCCTCTACGCAACCTGAAAAGAAAGAGGTCCCGGCCAAAAAACCTAACGTCCGTCCCAACAGTTTCAACACTCCGTTTCAAGCACTCGCGGATTTGGTGAAACCCGAACAGGCGTAACCGGGCTGGAAATACTTGATCCCAAGGCTGGCTTTGTGCCAACGTCTTCCGTACAGAAATACCAAAATTTATAAGCAATTATCAGGAGGCGAAATCAACTCATGATTTCAGGAATTCTTTTGGCTGCCGGAGAATCAAAACGTATGCAGCCTGCGTTCAAACCGCTGCTCAAATGGGGCAAGCGAACCGTGGTGGGCGAATGCGTGCATCAATTGCGCAATTCCGGTCTGGCAGACATCTTCGTGGTGCTCGGCCACAGAGAAGCCGACATCCGCGCAGGATTGGCTGGCACCGGAGTCCAATTTGTCGTCAATGAAGAGTATCAAAAAGGCATGCTGACTTCGGTCAAGACCGGCCTGGCAATGCTTGGCCCGAACACTGACGCTGTGATGATCGCGTTGGTAGATCAGCCGATGATCAAAACCGATCTGATCAACAAGCTGATCGCAGCGTATGGCGATGGCAGCAAAGGCATCATCATCCCGACATACAAGGGTAAACACGGGCATCCGATCCTCATCAGCGTCAATTTCGTGGAAGAAATCATGCAACTTGACGAAACCAGCCCCGAAGGACTCAAAGCCTTTATCAATGCTCATAAAGATGAGTGGCTGGAAGTGCCCGTGGAAGTTTCAGGAGTGATCGAAGATATGGATACGCCGGATGATTATGCTCGGCTGAGCAAACAAGCTGAGCCGCTGTACGAATATCACAAATGGCATCCGTAAAAAGCAGCAGCTTCAGCCTGTTCTGTCAGTTATAAAAGCTGCGGGTTAGACCGGCTTTTTCATGAAAAGCGGGAAGATGTTTTGGAAAATGTAGTCTTTGATTTCCCGATCCAGTCGGCGAGTGTCTTGCGCTGAATCCTTTTCCGTTGCCGTGGCCTGCGTATTGAAGGCAATAATGTAGGCCATGCGTGTGTCAGGGCGAAGATAGAAGTGTGAGATGAATCCGTTCTGGCTGCCGCTGTGGCCGATGAAGTGCTGGTTGAAATTGTCTTCGATGAAAAAACTCAGCCCTATCGCGTCCTTTCGGTTCTGGCCTTGGGGTTCGACAATTTCCGTCGAGGCAATCGGAATCTGCGGCTGGAACATTTCTTCCAGCGAACCCCGCTTCAGCACCAGGTCATACGTCGCCTGACGGCGCACGTCTCCCATCAGAAAGCCGATGTACTTAACCATATCCGGCAGCGGAGCGTTTAACCCTCCGTTGGAAACTGTGATGCCCGTATCCACGTCAAAGCGCGCGGCGGTCAGCTTGCCTTCTTTCAGCCAATAACTGGCCGAGCGGTTTTTCAGCAAATAGTTCGGCGTCGTATCGAAATAGCTGCGATACATTTCCAGCGGCTTGAAGATATTCTTGTCAATGTACACTTCAAAGCTGTCGCCGGAGAGCTGTTCAATCACTCGGCCAAGAAAGATGATTCCCAGATTCGAGTAGCTGAATTTGCTGCCGGGCTTAAACAGGATTTCAGTGTACGGCATCATCGCCACCAACTGGGACCATTCCGCCGGTTCGTGCGGCTGCCAATCTTTGTCTCCGCCCCAGGGCCACGTCGCTGCGCGAAACCCCGCCGAATGCGTCATCAAATGTTTGATCGTGATGTCGCTCATCTGTCCGAAAGGGTTATGAACGGTTTTCAATTCCGGGACATATTTGACGATCGGATCATCCAGCTTCAGCAATCCGCGATCTCGCAATTGCATAATCGCAATTGCGGTGAAGGTTTTTGTGATCGAAGCCCAATGGTAAATCGTGTTTTCATCCACGGGCTGTTGTTTTTCCTGATTGGCGAGTCCGAAAAACTCCTGCGCAATCACCTGACCGTCCTGAATCAGCATGAAACTGCTGCCGACGATCCCGTTCTTTCGGTTTCCCTGCTCGTAGAAAGTTTTGAACTCGCGCCGCACCTGCGCAAAGTTTCTGGGCGTCTGGCTTTGAATCACGGTTGAAGACATCAATAAAACAACAAGTAACGAGACTGCCATGCGCGCAACTGCGCTCGGCTTCATGTTCATGTGTGTAACCTCGAATAAATTGGAATGAGTGCTTTTTCCGATTGCTGGCTCGGAAACGGTGGCTATTCTCACATTCAACCGCTTGGCTGACAACTGCTGACAAATTCCCAAATCACTTCTGCGGAATCGCCAAATCCACAATCAATGGCAAATGATCAGAACCTACGTCGTTGCCCGTTCGCACGTTTGCGACCTGAATGCCACGACTTACCAGACATTGATCTATGGGAATTCCCAGCGGCGGCAGAAACGTCGGCCAGGAAGGGACAACTCCAAATCCTTCCCGAACATTCTTCAAGCCTATCTTGTTGACAAGGCGTTTGTAATACGGCGACCACATCGTTGTGTTCAAATCGCCAATGAGGATTTTCGGCTCCGACATCGAATTCAGGAAGTTGGCGGTTTGCTCGAAAATCTCGGTTCTATGATCGAAGTTTAGCTTTCCGCCGGGAGGCGGCGTATGAACCGAAACGATTGAAATCAGTCTGTCGCCAAGATTGACTTGTGCAAAGATCGCCGGGCCATTGTAATCCGCCAGTGGCGCAAGCTCAGCACGAACAAACGGCAGCCGGCTAAAAACTGCGATTCCACCGGCTTCACCCGTTGGATAAAGCCTTGATTCCAAAAATTCGTTGCTCAAAGCTTCAAGCTCTTTCGCCCAGCGCGGAGTGACTTCCTGAAAGAAAGCAATATCCGGATGTTCGCGTCTAACCAGCGCAATCACGTCTGCGTATTGATCGTTTTCCCATAGGACGTTGGACAGCAACAGCCGCAACTTTTGCCCGCCATTGCCAGCTTGCACAGACTTCAACGGCCAATACCAAGGCAAAACGAATGTCGCGTTAATCGCCAAACAAAGAAACGCGATGCCCGCCCATCGCCATTGTTTCAGCAGCGCAAATAGCAACAGAAAGGCAACCGAGAACGCCAGATACTGAAACCGGAAATGCGTCGTCAGCTCGAACCACCAATATAAATTTCCCAGAAATGCCGCTGCGGTCAAAATTGGAACATACAGAAACGCGGCCTGGGGAAGTTTCAGCAAAAGCGAACGCGCTAAATCGCCGAGGGCCGAAGAAAGTGTTTTCGGTTTCATGCCGGTTTCTTACCGCCAAAACGAGAGCCTAATTTACGTTGCACCAACTGGGTCAATTGATCCAGCTCACTGACTTTGAAGACGCGCGCAGCCAGATAAAACACTCCAATGCCAATCGCAATCGAACCCCCAACATCCAACAGCCGAGCCATCAGACTGAGATTGCCAAGCGCAGCTTCAATCTGATTGCTGACCAGCCAGCAAACGGCTCCCATGACTGTTGCCGCAGCCACCACTTTGATAAAGGTCGAAAGCAATCTGCTGCCTTCGATCTTGCCAACTTTGCGACGCAAGAAAACAAACAGCAGCGCAAAATTGACGATCGAGACCACAGAAATCGAAAGCGCCAATCCGCGATGCCCCATGCCGAAATAATCCACGGTGGATTTGGCGACAGCGTAATTCGTGACAATGGAAAACAGGCTGGCCATCATCGGCACGCGCGTGTCTTTCAACGCATAAAACGCGGGAGCCAACACCCGCACGGCCGAATAAGCCGTCAATCCGACAGCGTTATACGCCAACGCGATTCCGGTTTGCGCTGTGTCGTAATCCGTAAAGCGGCCTCCGTGCTGGTAAATCAACGCGATAATCGGTTTGTTCAGCACGATCAACCCGACTGCCGAAGGAATCGTCAGCAGAAACGTCAGCCGCAACGCCTGAGCAATCGTCCGGCGAAACTCTTCCAGATTGTCCGCCGCTGCCGCGCGCGAAGCCGCAGGCAACGTCGCCGTCGAAATCGCCACGCCAAACATGCCGATCGGCAGGTAAATCAATCTGAAAGCAAATTGCAGCCACGACACACGGCCTTCGCCCAAGCTGGTAGCAAACGTGGTGTTAATGACCAGATTCACTTGCAACGCCGCTGATCCAATGAGCGCCGGAGCCATCATCCGCATCACCCAGACCGACAAGCACTGGGAAATCAGCCAGCTCCCCGAAGTCGAAGGCGCCCTCACAGCGGCAGACCCACGCTCCGGGGCCATTCGCGCCCTCGTGGGCGGCTTCGACTTCAACCGCAACAAGTTCAAC
>ERZ650309.1039-NODE-1039-length-13183-cov-4.101158_pt1 | contig 13183 bp, 11 predicted proteins | sample MGYA00376245_ERZ650309 | MGnify/ENA primary metagenome ERZ650309 (study PRJEB26733, sample SAMN07839294) | wastewater metagenome | biome: urban; feature: wastewater treatment plant; material: waste water | place: USA: North Carolina | collected 2016-04-26 ...
GTTCTTTGGAGCAATATGACCCCCAAGCCGGAGATTTGGCCAATTGGCTGATGCGGCTGGCGCGAAATCTGATTATTGACGATTACCGCCGCCGCGTTCGCACCCCAACCGATCTTGGCGATGACATTGGCGACCACGAATACCATTTGGAAAGTCGCCATGATGCGCCGGATCGAGGAGTCGAGAGGTTTGAACGGGCCAAGCAGGTTCATGGAGCGATTGGTAAGCTTCAACCCGACCTGCGCGAGTGCGTGATTCTTCGCGATATTGAAGAGCTAACGTATCAGGAGATTGTGGACATTCTGCAAATTCCGATTGGCACTGTGAAATCGCGCATTAATCGAGGCCGTATTGAATTGGCCAAAATCATGCGGCGAATGAAAGTCGTCGAAACGTTTTAACCACTAGTCAGTCGCCAGTGGAACATGCGGGCAAGCATTTCATTCTGCTGACTACTGTTTTCTTTTTACTAATTGTGGTGTGATGGATTGTCTTAAATTTCAAGATTTACTTTCGGATTACGCAGACGCTGAACTGGATTCGCGTTCGCGAGCAGAATGCGCCGGACACAGGCTGATCTGCCGCGATTGCCGCCAGCTTTTTGATGACGTACGGTCCACGATGAAAGCGCTCAATGCCATTGGCGCGGATGATTATGAAAAGCCGGAAGGTTTGGATTCGCGGATTATCGCGGCAACAACCACTGGCGAAATGCTCAGTTGCAACGAGTTTGACCGATTGATCGAACGCTATTTCGACGGCGTTCTGCTGGCACCCACGTTCCATACCTTCCAAGCCCACTTTGAAAAATGCGGAAAATGCCGCCGGTTGATGGCTGGCATTGAAGACGCCATCGAAATTTGCCACGAAATCAAAGATACCGAACTTGAAGCGCCTCCTTTCCTGCAAGATCGGATTCTGGCCGCCACCGTCGGCGTTCGCAAAGTTTCCAAGACGCAGCAGATCAAAGAATCCCTGTTAATCTTTTCGCGGAATGCTGCGCGCGTGATGATGACTGCTGAAATGGCGGCAGCCCTGTTGATCTTTGCCGCCAGTAGTTTGCTGGTGCTTTCGCGCTTCGGTAGCCTTGAGGGAATGGCTTCCCACACTACCAAACAGGCCGAAGAGTTTATGAATCAGGGCCAGCGCGCTTTCAACACGGTTCAGTTGGGATTGATCGGTGAAATGCGAAAACCGCCTGCTCCAACTGTGACAACCGTTTCGGCGCAGGCAGCGCAGCCCAATCCGACGCTGGATCCGAACTTGCAGCCTCAGGATTCAAACGAATCAAAACCGGAAGCGCCGCAGCATCGTATGCAGCACCGGAAAAAATGAGTTGAAGTTGAACAGTCAAACCGGGGATGAGCCGCCTTACATCAGCGCTCATCCCAATTTTTTAGGCAGGCTTTGTTGACCAACCCCATCAGGGTTGAGGAGATTGATTTTCCCACGAAATGAAATGCACCTACCATCCAAGTAATCTGGCCAGCGCGCGATGCAGTTCCTGCGATCGCAATCTTTGCCCAGCCTGCGACCACCGCATAAAAGGTTATCCGTACTGTCAGGATTGCATTGTTGCTGGCATTGAATTGTTACGGCAACAAACGAATGGTCAGGCTCAGCCCGTGTATACGGAAGGCAAATCTCCTGTGCTGGCCCTTTTGCTTGGACTGATTCCAGGACTTGGCGCAGCCTACAACGGCCAACCGGTCAAAGCTCTGGTGCATTTTGTTGTAACAGCGGGGCTGTGGACGCTGGCCGATGTATTTCACTCCACCTTGGAAGTAACTTGCGCACTGGCCAGTTTTGCAGTGTATGTCTATTCGCTTTACGACGCATTCCGATCAGCGCAGCGGCAGCGTAACGGAGCCAATTTGACGGAAGAAGACGAACAGTTGCGTCAGTTTATGCGTGCTCGCACAAACTTATGGGGCGGCTTACTGGTTGCCATCGGAGCGCTAACGACGCTGCACATTATGTTTCCTGCCCAGACGCGCCGCTTTTGGCCATTGCTGCTTGTTGCCGCGGGAATTTACCTGCTCAATGAGTTTCGCCGTAATAGAAATCAACCGCCTCCAGACACAATTTACAGGACTCCGCCGCCTTCTGTAATCCAATCGAATCTGGAAGGCCAAACACGCGAATTTGCCAGAGCGGATCGCCGCTTTGACGGATAAGGTTTTGCATCCCGCTTTCAGGGTGCTTGCCATGTCCGAAACCATCCTGGCGAAAGCTTGTACTCAAAACTTCTAAAGATGCTTAAACGAATCGCCACATTGCTGCTTGGAATTGCGCTGATCGGATTAGGCGTTTTCCTGTTTGTCACGCCGGGCGGCTCGGTCGCCATTCAGTGGCTGACAAAACTCTGGCCCGTGTTTCTGATTCTGGCCGGGCTGGTTCGCGTCTTTGGGTTTCTGGCGGATCGCCACCCCCGGTCCCCTGTTGGTGGAATGATGGTAACGGCAATTGGCGGGATTTTGCTGGCAGCGAATTTGAGGGGCGACCGATCTGTTCTGGTGCTGTTTGGCCAATATTGGTTCTTTTTGCTGCTGGCGTTTATCGCTGGCAGAGTGTTACGCCAATATGTTCATCGTCCGGAAGATGGAAAACGGTTTTCAGCGTTCTCTCCGGGAGCCATTTTTGTCATGGTTCTGCTGGTTGGTGGCGGTCTAACCTCGAACTATCTGGCAAAAAATCGTCAGCACCTGCAAGGGTTTGAATTCAAACTGGGCCAAATGGGATTCTGGGGCAGCCGGTTCAGCGTCGAAGACGAATCACCGCAACAATTCATCACGAACAGCGAAAGCCGTCTTGTCATCAATGACTTTCGTGGAGATGTGGAAGTTTCTGCGGTCGCTGGATCAATCCCCACAGCACGTCTGGTTCAGCACATTCGCGCCAACAACCAGGAAGAAGCCAATCAGGCAGCCAGCAACATCCAACTGCAAATTACGCCGGCTGGAAAAAACGTTCAGCTTGTCGCAGTCGCGAACGGCATTCAAAATGATTTCACCAATACGCTTATTGTGACTTTACCGCCGACTCAATTTGGCGGGGTCGAATTTGCGAACATTAGCGGTTCGATCAAACTGAATGGGCTGCACGGAACCCATGCCGTTCGGAACAGCAAAGAGTTAGAGGTGAGAAACAATACCGGCGACGTGAAGATCGAAAACCCGCTAGGGTCAGTCGAACTTTTCGCGGTTCAAGGCAATGTCAGCGTTGTTGATTCAAAACGCGAGGTCAGCCTGGGAGAAATCCACGGTTCGATAACCCTGTCATCCAGTAGCGGCAACATCAATGTCGGCGAGTCTGTCGGCCAGTTAAAGCTTCGCGCGCAAAATACGCAGGTCGAAATTCAATCCATCAGCAGCAATGCGAAGCTGAATGACAATCAACAGCTTGTTACCATCGAAAATACCAGCAACAGCCGCATCAATCTCTCTGAAATCCACGGGAGCGTCAGCGTTTCCGCCGAAGGGTCGCGCATCGAGGCAGAAAACATCGCCGGAAATCTAAGTGTGAAAACAAGCTCTCAGCGCGTACAGGTCAACCGTGTCAGCGGCGCACTGAAGATCAATGCGGAAAATTCGGAAATTCAAGTTGAAGAAGCGAACGGTTCCGCCGAAATTGAAACCACGCGCGACGTAACTGTCCAAGGGTTTCATGGCCCTATGATCGTGACGACGTCATCCGGTTCCATCAATCTTGCCACCGAAGAAAAACTGGCTGGAAACGTCAAGGCCACCAGCGAACGTGGCCGCATCAAAATTGCCGTTCCCGAAGACAGCGACTTCAAGCTGGACGCGGGAACCGAGCGTGGGCGTGTAAAAGTCAGCGGGTTTGAAGATCAGGAATCGCCCAAACGGCAGCGGCAGTTGACCTTTGAACACAATGCCGCAGCCAGTTCACCTGTGATCGTGCTGCGATCATCAAGCGGCGACATTGAATTGCAGTCTTCAGGCTTAGCTTTAGCCAGTCGCGAAAGCCGAAAGGAGAGATAAGATGTTTGCCTGGATTTTCAAACTGATTGCCACGATTGCTTCCATCACGACGACCGCTCTGCTGGTGGCGGAAAGCGTCCGCCGAGGCTTGATCATCGCCACAACGATTTTCGGCATCGTCAAAATCATCGTCATTTTTCTGTTCTTTGCCGTGCTGGCGGTGATCTTGTACCTGTTGCTGAAAGATTTCTTCCGAGCCAAATCCACAGAAGAATCTCTGTAACTCAAAATCTAATCTTTCCTCTAACGTCGTAGCTTCCGTCAAACATCAAACGGAGGTTCAGATCAAAATGCCCGCAAACGAATACGCATTTTTGACGGAATGGAATGTCAATGCGCCGCGCGAATTGGTGTATGACATTCTGAAAGAAGGAAAAGACTATCCGCGCTGGTGGCCGGATGTTTACCTTGGCGCTGAGCTTGAAGCCTCGGGCCGTGAAGATCATGTCGGCGACAAGGTACATTTCTTTACCAAAGGCTGGCTTCCCTACAGGCTTCGTTGGACAGCGGAAGTCGTGCAGCACGCCAAACCGCACACCATCGAAATTACAGCCACAGGCGATTTTGTCGGCACCGGAAAATGGACGCTTTCGCCCACAGGCGACGGAACGTTTATCAGCTTCGATTGGCGGTTGCGCGCAGACAAACCGTTGCTGAAATGGCTATCGCCGATTTTCAAACCGATCTTCAAATGGAACCATCATTGGGCAATGGCTCGCGGCTATGAAAGCCTGTGCCGCGAACTTGAACGAAGACGCTCCGCCAAATTCTAATCTCCATCTTCAGAAGAAATTTTTCGATCCAGAAATCCGCCTTGAGATTTTGCTGCGTAGTTGGATTTGCAGGGGCGAGATAACTTCCCCCAGCTACCTTGCAATAACTTTTCAACTTACTTCTCAAGGAGACAAACTAATGAAGACTTTTCGGATGATGATGCTCTGTGCGTGTTTGTTGATGGCAGTTTCGATTGCGGGACTGGCACAAGGTCAATCGTTGTACGACCGGCTGGGCGGCGAAAAAGCCATTTCGGCAGTCGTGGACGATTTTGCAGGAAATGTGCTGGCCGATACGCGCATCAACAAGAAATTTGCCGAAAGCAACGCCGATCGTCTGGTGACCAACCTGAAAGCATTCATGTGCATGGCTACGGGCGGCCCCTGCAAATATGCGGGTCTGAATATGAAAGATGCTCACAAGCACATGGGCGTCACCGATGGCGAATTCGGCGCGCTGGTTGAAGACCTGGTTAAGACGTTGGATAAATTCAAAGTCCCGGAAAAAGAAAAGAACGAATTGCTGTCGGCGCTGGGCGGCATGAAAGGTGACATCGTGGAAACCAAATCCACTGCCACCGGCACCGAATTGCCCAAGAAGTTCAAACCTGCTCCGCCGCTGGGTGATAACAAGGCAATGACCAAGAAAGACAAAAAAGAGAAGAAAGAAAAAGAGAAAGACAAGAAGAAGGACAAGGGGGAATAAGAGGTCTTCTGAGTGGAGTAGAGGTGAGGTTTGACCTCATCAAACTCAGCGCGCGTGCTACAAATTTCAGCGCGCGCGCATTTTTGTGTCCGGGAAACGGCAAAGAGCGCGAAACGGATGAGGAAACTTCCAATCCATTACGCGCTCTGATCAGCGCCGTGCCCTTGTCCTAAAGGCTGACAGGAAAATCAATTTTTCCCAGCTTGCGTGTCGGCTTTTTGAACATCCATTTTCATCCAGAGCTTGAGATCCGGATTGGATTTATCATTGGAAATAATTTCGGCGTAGCGTTCAGTCAGGCCATTCATACCAGCAGTTTTGACTGACAATGTAACGGTTCCCTCGGCACCCGGAGCAAGGGATTTGGTGAAATCACTGGCCGTACATCCGCAAGCCGGCGACACATTGTAAATAATCAGGTCTGCTTTGCCTTCGTTTTTGATTTTGAAGACGTGTTTGATTTCGTCGCCTTCTTTCACTTTGCCAAATTCGTGCTTTGTATCGTCAACAGCCAGCTTCGGCACATCCTGCGAAGCGGCTTTATCCGTCGTGGCCTTCTCTTGGCCAAAAGCGGCGACGGTCAGCGCCAGCGCGCAAACCAACAAGGTGATCAGGTTGAGCGTTTTCAGTTTCATGAATACCTCTTTTGGGAAATGTTTGGGTTGAAAAGTGGCGCGCATTCAGCGTGAGGGCCGTGCACGTCGTGATGTGATTTCCGGTGGATGATCCACTATGAACAATGAATTATCAACCAAAACCTATTGGTTGCAGCGTCATTGTCCTTTTCCTTCAAGTTGCTGCCGTGCCCAGACGGCTGCGCCGACCAATCCGGCGTTGTTGCCAAGCTGCGCGGCGACGACTTCGACTTGCAGCGAATCCACCAGAAACACGCGCGAGCGCATCGAGCGGCGAATCGGGTCGAGAATCAATTCTCCGGCGGCGGCAACGCCGCCCCCAATGACGATCCGGCGAGGGGTGACAGCCGTAATCACGTTCGCGATTCCCGCGCCGATGATGGTTCCCGCGAATTCGTAAATCTCGCGGGCAGCCTCGTCGCCACGGCGAGCGGCTTCGCAAACCAACTCCGGCGTAATCTTGTTCAAATCGCCTTCGCACATATCCGCCATCAGAGTGTTGCGCCCTTGAACAACGTCTTTCATTCCCATTGCGGCGATGGCCGGGCCAGAAGCGTAAGCTTCGATGCAGCCGCGACTGCCGCAACCGCATTTCGGGCCATTCAGGTCTACACTGATGTGGCCCAATTCGCCCGCCGAACCGTTGATGCCCAGATAAAGCTGGCCGTTCAAAACCAGTCCGCCGCCGATGCCAGTGCCCAGCGTGTAACAAGCCGTGTCATAGCCACGGCCCGCGCCAAATTTCCCTTCTCCCAGTGTCATGGAGCGCGCGTCATTCAAAATTGCCACGTGCAAATGACTGAGCCTGGAGAGTTGATCGCGCACCGGCACATTGCGCCAGTTGCCAGGTAGGTTCGGCAGAAAAATCGTCGCACCTTTTTCCAGGTCCAGCGCGCCGGGAATGCCTACGCCAATGCCGCCGATGTCTGTTTTGGCTTTGTTGCTGGCCAGGATGATTTCTTCGACCAGCACCGCCATTTGCGCGATAACCGCGTCGTGCCCTTCGCGGGCGTGTGTAGGGGTCGAGCGCGTTGCGGCGATTTCGCCCGTGTCTGTGTTAACCAACGCAGCTTTGATGTTGGTTCCGCCCAAGTCTATTCCGATAAATAAGTTTTGCTCTGCCATAAGGTTCAATAAAGATTTGAGATACAGGTTTGAAAATGAGTGCAACCGTTTTTTACTCAATCCGATTCGGCATGGCAAGCGAGGAGTTTAAACTTTTCCCTGGCTCGCCTAAACAAGGCGAGTCAGGTAGAATCCGCCGCGCTTTCATAAAAAGCGTCACCAACGTTTTCAAAACCCAACCAAAGCGAGAGATACAACACTATGAATGCGAAAACCCGCCTGCAATTGTCGGCGATGATGTTCTTGCAGTTTTTCGTCTGGGGCGCGTGGTTTGTCACCGCACCGAATTATCTGGGAACAATCGGCTTTTCGGCTGGCGATATCGGCTGGACGTATGCCGTCGGACCGATTGCAGCAATCATTGCGCCGGTCATTGTGGGAATGATTGCCGACCGGTTCTTTGCCGCACAGCATGTGATGGCCGCAATGCACTTGATTGGAGGCGTATTGATGTTTGCTGCCGCCAAGATGATGACCGGCGGCAGCTCACCCGCTTCGATCAACTTCGTCATTTTCTTGAGCCAATTGACGTATTACCCGACCTTGGCCATGAGCAATACGCTGGCGATGCGAAACATTCAGGACACGGAAAAAGACTTTCCGCTGATTCGCGTGTTGGGAACCATCGGCTGGATCGTTGCCGGTCTTTCATTGAGCTGGCTGAAATGGGAAACCGGCGTTGAGATGTTTTATCTGACGGCAGGCTCCGGAATTTTGCTGGGCCTTTTCAGCTTGGCGCTGCCGCATACGCCGCCAGTGAAGGATTCCAATGTCAGCATCGGGCAGGTTCTGGGTTTGGATGCGCTGGCCTTGCTTGCCAAACCGTCTTATCTGATTTTTGTGCTCGCATCGTTTTTGATCTGCATTCCGCTGTCGTTTTATTACCAAATCACCAGCCGTATTGTGGAAATGACAGGCTTGCCAATTGGCCAAACAATGTCTTACGGGCAAATGTCGGAAATCTTCTTCATGCTCGTGATGCCGCTGTTTTTCCGCAAACTAGGCGTGAAGTGGATGTTGGCTGTGGGAATGCTGGCCTGGGTTATTCGCTATACCCTCTTTTCGTTTGGCGCTCCGGATGAAATTCGCTGGATGATTTTTGGCGGCATTGTACTGCACGGCATTTGTTACGACTTTTTCTTTGTCACGGGGCAAATTTATACCGACCAGATTGCGCCAAAACACATTCGCGCGCAGGCGCAGGGCCTAATCGTTCTGTTCACATTGGGCTTGGGAATGTTCATCGGAGCCAAAGCGGCAGATTACGTGCTGACCCAGCACACCACCGCCAAGTCCAGCGAAGCCGCTCAACTGATGGTCGCCAAAACCGCTGAAATTGAACGGCTAAAGGCAAATCCCGCTGCCAACCAAAGCCAGATCGCACAGCTTGAAGCTCAAAAAGCCGACTTGCGACGAACTGAGCTAAAAGCCATCGAATGGAAACCGCTGTGGGCCAAACCGGCGATTTTTGCGGCGGTCATTCTGGTCATCTTCCTGTTACTGTTCAAAGACAAAACTGCTTCGCAACGCGAAGCCTGATTCCTGTGGGCAAGCTGACAGCTTGCCCAACATTGATTTTTTTGAGAAGGAGTTTTTATGAAATTCAAGTTCGCGTTTGCCAACTGGCAAACTTCCGCAATTTTATTTTCCGCGTTTTTGCTTGGAGCCTGTGCCGATGCGCCCAAAGAAATCACGTCCAGCCAGACTTCCAGCACGCCCAATCAAACTAGCATGTCGTCTGCGTCAACGGCCTCTTCCGCAGGAACAGTTCCGATGCGACCGAACGGAGGTTCCAGCGACGTGAAATGGACGCCGCCTTCGGGCTGGGAGGCCAAACCCGCCAGCGGAATGCGTGCGGCGACGTATATTATTCCCGCAGCCAAAGGCGATAGTGAAGGTGGCGAATGCGCAGTGTTCGTCAACATCGGCGGAGGCGTTCAGGCGAACATTGATCGCTGGATCGGCCAATTTGAACAGCCCGACGGCGGGTCTTCCGCGGCAAAGGCGAAACAAGCCAAGGAAACCATCAACGGAATGCCGGTTACCACCGTTGATTTAACCGGCACCTTTGCCGGAGGTGGAATGGCGATGGGACAGCCTGCAACCAAAAAAACCGGCTACCGCCTGCTGGGTGCGATTGTGGAAGGTTCGTCAGGCGAAGTCTTTTTCAAATTTACAGGCCCGGCGAAAACAGTGGCCGCCGCCCAAGCCGATTTTAGGTCTATGCTGAAATCCATCAGCAAATAAACGAATCTTGCCTGTAAGTTGCAGGGGGAGATTTCTGACCGGCTGTTTCAGAAATTTCCCCCTCCGACGCGCAAAGATTGTTCACTTGCCAGCCTCCCTCTACGTCTTTAGAATCCCAACCGTCAACCCAAGACCATTCAAAATAGCTTTGCACTACTAAGCACTCAACCAATACCAATAGTGCGAACCGCAGCAGTTCGCACAAGCATTGAAGACACCGGACTAGACAGATCAATCAACCCCTTTCTTTAGGAGGCACAGAATGAAGCTTACGATCAAGCTTACGTTGTTATGTTCGCTGGCCCTGTTGGTTTCGATAACGACAGCGCTGGCACAATCTCAAAGCACAACAGGCTCGATTCAGGGCACTGTCAGCGACCAAACCGGCGCAGTCATCGCGGGCGCAACGGTCGAAGTCAAAAACCTGGATACCAACGCCACAAAAAATCTGAGCACGGACGCGGGCGGGCGCTTTGTTTTTCTGCAATTACAACCCGGCAACTACACGCTGACCACTACGAAACAGGGGTACGCGACGCTGGAACAACAGAACATCGCGTTGACCGTCGGCCAGACGATCAATTTGAATTTGGGCCTGAAAGTGTCCAGCGTTTCGGAGCGCATCACCATTACCGCAGCGCCAGCCGTGGATACGGTGAAAATTGAATCCAGCACCACGCTCAACGAAAAAGCGATTGGCAAAACGCCTGTGCTGGGCCGCAAATTTGAAGACCTGTTGACCCTAACGCCCGGTGTCAGCATTACGCAGGGGCCGGACGGCGACGAAATCAACTTCAACGGCCAGCGCGGAATTTTCAACAACATCAGCCTGGACGGCGGTGATTACAACAATGGTTTTTTCGCCGAACAGGCGGGCGGTCAGCGCGCCGCGATTGATATTCCCATCGGTGCAATTAAAGAATTTCAGGTTATCGCCACAGGAGCCAGCGCGGAATTCGGACGCGCTGGCGGCGGGTTCGTCAACGCCATTACCAAATCCGGCGGCAACCTGTTGCGCGGTGACGTCTTTCATTACCAGCGGCTGGAAGCGCTGACTTCCAACACGGCTGATGGAAAACCGCTCAAGGATTTTCATCGCGAACAGTTCGGCGGAAACATCGGCGGTCCGATTGTTAAGGAAAAAGCGTTCTTCTTTGGAGCCTTCGAGCAGATTCTGGGAAATTTGACTCGCCCGAATCTGAGCGAACCTATTGGCACACCCTGCTCGGTTCAAAATCCCACGGTTCAAGCCAACGAAGCGTTGATTAATGGCAGCGCCGATTGTCAGCGATTGGCGCTGATCAACTTCTTCAAAACCTCTCGAAATCAGGACGAAGGACTTCCCGTCAAAAAGCCAATCAACACTTCGGCGTTTCTGGGCAAATTGAACTTCAACCTGACTTCGTCCAACGAACTGGCGGTGTCTTACAACTTCAACCGGTCGAAAAAGGAAAACGAAACCTTTGACGTTCCAACGTACGGCAATTCGGCCAACGGCACAGAAGGCCCCGCCAAAATCCACGCCTTCAACCTGAACCTGTTCACAACACTTTCATCAACCAGGGTCAACGAATTCCACGCAACGTACCTGCGCGAAGATCGTCCGCGGTCGGCAACGAAATCCAACGTTCCCGCCGACACCGCAATCGGTTTCGTTCCCAGTTTCCGATTTGGCAACCCGTTTTTTCTGGGACCCAACGTTGATGAATTGTTTCAACGCTGGCAGTTGAAGGACAATTTTTCGATCATTTCCGGCAACCACAACATCAAAATGGGCGGTGACTGGACGCACAGCAACAACGCGCAAGTGTTCCGTGGCTTTTTTGAAAGCCGATACATTTTCGATAGTGTGACAGGTTTCTTGCGTTACGCTTCGCCCGCGAATCCGGCAGCAGGTTTCGGCCCAAACATCAAATCCTGCTCAAATGGAGCGTATGTTGCAGCGACCGGCGCTTGCCCGGCGGGGACGACTTCAACTGGCGGCCCATTGCTGCTTTACTTGCAGGGCGCTGCGTTGGACGGTGTGGCCACGGATGCCACGGGCGCATCGAACATAGACAACGAAGAGTATTCGCTGTTCATTCAGGACAAATGGCAAGCCAAGCCGGGCTTTACGCTGAGTTACGGGCTGCGTTGGGAAGCCCAGCTTTTCCCGGCAATGACGGTGGCACCTGAATCAACAGCATACGGAGTCTTCCTGAAAGATCCGCGTTTCCCATCGGATGGAACGCTGCCGGATCAATACAAAATGTTCCAACCCCGCGTCGGCTTCGCCTGGGATTTGCTCAACAACGGCAAATCCGTCTTCCGCGCAAGCTGGGGCATTTACAACGCACGGCAAAACATGCTGTCGCAAGTTGGCTCCATCACCACCAACGGCGTTCAGCAGCAAACGATTTTCCTGAATTCGGACATCATCGCATCCGGCGTTCCGGGACCGACCTGGCCGAACGTAACCGTGCCGACCAAAGTGCCTCCGGGACAGTTTCCACTGTTTTCGGGCGTCAGAGTGTTCAGCCGGGATTACGCCAATCCGCGAATCTATTCCGCCAGCGTAGGCATTGAGCACGAACTGGCGAGCACGCTGGCCGTGTACCTGGATTACACGCACTCCAAAGGCGTTCACCTGACGCGATTCCTGAACGTCAACCGCAACAATTACTTCCGCCCGCAATTGGACGAAGTGATGGTGACCAGTTCGGTCGGCAAATCGCTGTATCGCGGATTCACCATCGGCATGCGGAAACGGTTTAGCCGAGGCGTTCAGTTCGAAGGAAACTATGTCTATTCCTACGATTACGACGATGATTCCAACGAACGCGACCCGTTCACGGATCGTTCTTTCGACATCAACCGGCTGTTCCTGGATTACGCGCTGTCTGACCGCGACATTCGTCATAAGTTCAACTTTTCGATGAACAGCGAATTGCCCGGCAAGGTTGAAAGCAGCGTCCGCATCCAGGCTCGCAGCGCGCAACCAATTACCCCCGGCGTGCGTGCGGCGCTGAATCGGAACACTGCCCGGAAAAATAACGAATACTTTTCGCTGGATTGGAGCTTGTCGCGGCGGTTTGGCGGCGACAGGTTTTCCATCATCCCAACCATCGAAATGTTCAACACACTCAACAACGACAACCTGATCAACCCGCTGACCACCGTGGGCTTGTTCAACTTCGACGGCTTTTTGCGACAAGGCGTAGGCGATCCGCGCCAGGTGCAACTGTCCGTCAAGGTCACCTTCTAGCAAGCAAAACGCTGAACGAGATCGGTTTGCAAATGAATGACGGAATAGCCACAGAAACCACAGAGCGCTCCGAGGGGGATCAATCTCCGTGATCTCTGTGGCTACCATAAACCGAACTGAAATCCGATCTAAAACCGGAAGGGCTGCAAAGAGTTTTCACTTTTGCAGCCCTTTTGGTTTTCTGGTTGCCAATCTTCAAGCCGTTGCCAATTGCTCGAAAAAGCGCGCCAACTTCGCTTCGTCCAAGGCTCCGTTTGTCCGCACGCCGCTGCACAGATCCAGTCCGAAGGGTTCAACTGCCTGAATTGCATCAACGACATTTTCAGGCTTCAAACCGCCCGCCAAAAAGATTGGCACGCTGACGGCTTCGCGGATTTTCCGGCTGAGCGTCCAATCGTGCGTGCGCCCGGTTCCGCCGAGTTCTTTTACGGCCAAGGTTTGGTTGCCGG